>Ga0123356_10008614_pt1 | contig 10119 bp, 11 predicted proteins | sample TergutEmb28metaG_2_FD_92546 | JGI IMG/M metagenome (GOLD analysis project Ga0123356, IMG submission 92546) | Embiratermes neotenicus P3 segment gut microbial communities from Petit-Saut dam, French Guiana - Emb289 P3 | ecosystem: Host-associated > Arthropoda: Insects > Digestive system > Gut ... | reverse complement strand
GATGCGAAATCCCAGCACGTCACGATAGAACCGCTTCGAGGCTTCCTCGTCGGTGACCCGCAACAGAACGTGGCCGATGCCGCTCAGGTTGATCATATCAGGCTTCTCCCTCTCGCACGAACACATATCAGTCGAGCGGCGCGGGGTAAAACAGCGCCGCCGCAACGACCGTCGTAGACCCTGGTCAATCGGGCCGCTTTCGCGCCAATCCTGGGGTCTGAAGTTCATGGCGCCATCCTAACCGCGCATTTGCCGTCCTCTGGCGAGAGTGCCGGCGCGCTGGTTGTGGTCGCTCAAGGCCTCGGCGACTGGCGGGTGCTGCGCAATCCGTGGCGGACATTCGCCCGCTGCCGGAGGGCGTCCCGCCCTCGCCGAAACCGGGACGGCTGCTTGGAGCTGCCCGATGATGATGTACAGCAGTCGGGAGCGGCAGCCTTAAGGAATGTTCGCGCGACACCGAAAGGCTACCGGCCAGCTTCGTCGGCGTTTACGCTTGATGCAAACGGCTGATGGAGAAGGTCATGGTGAACGCGGTCTCTGAAACTGTCTCGGCGACACGCTGCTTCGGCGGCACGCAATACACCTTCCGGCATTCCGCTCAGACAACGAATACGGAAATGCGCTTCGCGGCTTTCGTTCCGTCCCAGCCGACGGCCGGCCCCCTGCCGGTCGTGTGGTTCCTCGCCGGACTGACCTGCACGGAGGAGAACTTCACGGTGAAGGCCGGGGCTCAGCGCGTCGCCGCCGAACTCGGGCTGATCCTGATCGCCCCCGACACCTCGCCACGCGGCGATGGCGTGCCGGATGACCCCGCGGGCGCTTACGACTTCGGCTTGGGCGCGGGGTTCTACCTCGACGCCACAGAGCGACCCTGGGCACGGCACTATCGAATGGAGAGCTACCTGATGCAGGAGCTGCCGGCCGTCGTCGCCCGCACCCTGCCCGCCGATATGAACCGGCAGGCGATCATGGGACATTCGATGGGGGGACACGGGGCGCTCACCCTCTCGCTGCGCAACCCGGGGCATTTTGCCTCGGTGTCGGCCTTCGCCCCAATCACGTCTCCTATAAACTGCCCGTGGGGACAGAAGGCGCTGGGTGGCTACCTTGGCCCTGACCGGGCCGCATGGCGCGGCCATGACGCCTGCGCGCTGATCGAGGATGGGGCACGACTCCCGGCGCTGCTTGTTGACCAGGGTACGGCCGACGGGTTCCTGGAGGCGCAGCTCAAGCCTGAGCTGTTGGAAACTGCGTGCGCCAATGCCGGCATCGCGCTGACACTGCGGCGGCAGGAGGGTTATGACCATTCCTATTTCTTCATTGCCACGTTTGTAGGAGACCACCTGCGCTGGCACGCCCGCGTACTGTCCGCCTTAACCTCCTGACTCGCGTGCTGGATGAAACCCGCCCAAGTACTTCCGGTCCGCCTGGTCAGGCTGCCGTCATGGAGGACGACGTCACCTTGGGTGCAGATGCCGCGGTTGACCTCAAAGCGCCCGCCGGAGGGTGAGATTGAAGCGACAGGCGCCGGTCAGTTCGTGCTCGCCGGCAGCCAAGGCATTCACACCATGGAACCGCAGGCGATCCGGCCCGCCCCAGACAACCACGTCCCCGTGGATGAGCGGAATACGCCGGACCGCCTCTGCCCGGGCCATTCCGCCCCAGAGGAAAATGACAGGCAAACCAAGCGAGACCGAAACGATCGGCTGATCGAAGTCCCGTTCATTACGGTCCTGGTGCAGCGACAGCCGAGCACCAGGCACATAACGATTGACCAGGCAGGCATCAGGACAAAAGCCCCTGAAGCCCGCGGCATCGGCAGCTTCGACGGCCAGACTCAAAAATGTCCGGGGCAGCGTCGGCCACGGCCGGCCAGTCACCGGATCAATCGCGTCATAGCGATAACCGGAGCGGTCGGTGACCCAGCCAGCGTTTCCGCAATTGGTCATCGCCACCGACATTTCCCAGCCGCCCGGCGTGACCATCCGACGAAATGGAGAGGCCGCGTCGATGGCGCCGATGGCGGCGATGAGTTCAGGAGCGCGCTTACGCGCGAGACCACGAAGGAGCGTGGCTCGTGCCCCCAGTTCAACGCGGCGGACGTCGTCCGGGAGATCGTCGAGCGGAAGCGCTTGGACGCTAGGCGGCATCGTGGAAGATAATACCGACGGTGTGCCGTTTTCCAGAATGAAGTTTGCTGACACCGTGGTTCAGCTTCACCTGATAGTCGCCGCGTACCCCTCTCATGGGGCGACTGTTGACTGCGAACACCGCCGCATCACCCTTATCAAGCGGTAGGACCATGGCTCGGGTCTGCATGCGGGGGCGTTGCTCGGTCATCACAAACTCGCCGCCCTCGAAATCCTCGCCTGGCTGATCCAGCAGGATTGCGATCTGCATCGGGAAGACATGCTCCCCGTACAGGTCACGATGCAGGCAATTGTAGTCGCCTGGCGCGTACTCCAGGAGTAGCGGCGTGGGACGTACCTGCCCGGCCCGGTGGCATCGATCGAGGAACGCCGCGTGATGCCGCGGGAAGCGCACCGCGTTGCCTGTGCGCTCGTGCCATTGGTTGGCAATGGGAGCGAGGTACGCATAAGTCGCAGTCCTCAACGCGTCGATCAGCGGCGGCAGCGGATAGCTGAAATACTTGTACTCGCCCCGACCGAAGCCGTGCCGGGCCATGATGACCTGACTGCGGAAGCACTGATCCTGAGGATAGAGATCCGCAATCGAGTTCGCCTCAGCACTTGTCAGCAGCCTCGGCACGACAGCCCAACCCTGGGCGTCAAGGTCGGCATGAAGCTTCGCCCAGTCCACTGCATCCACCCGCGCCTCGATCGTCGCGGAGTTCGTGGCTGACCCGGCCGTGGCGGTCAGGCCAGCGCTCTCGCCCGACGTCTTGTGCGCAACAGCAGCCATCACGCCACTCCTTCCATATTGATAAGGCGGCGCTTGCGCTTCACGCCCCACCGGTAGCCAGAGATTGAGCCATCGGACTTGACGACGCGATGGCAGGGCACGGCAACCGCGATGCGGTTCGCGGCGCACGCCGCACCGACCTCCTGGGCCGTCGCTGGCATTGGCAGGCTCTGCGCGATTGCGCCGTACGTGCGCGTCTCGCCCGTTGGAATCGCCTGCAACGCCCTCCAGACTTCGACCTCCACTTGCGTGCCGCGGAGATCGAGGGCCAGGTCCACAGGCTTATGCGGGGCATCGACCAGCGCCGCGGCCGACGCGATGGTCTGCGCGAGACCGATCTGGTCGAGCATAAACGTCGCCTCAGGGAAAGCGTCCTTCAGGTCGCGCAGCAGTTTCGCATGATCATCGCCGATGAACAGGGCAGCGATACCGCGCATGCTCTCGGCGACGACGATGGTCCCGAGAGCGGTGTCGCCGTAGCCGAAGCGCAGCGGTTCAGATTGCGCGGTATCAAGCGGTTGCGTTGTCATAGTGGCTCTCCTTCTGTATCGCGCCGACAATCGGCTATTGCGTCCTTTCAGACCCTCCGGCCCTTGCTTTCGGATCTTTTTTGGCCCCCCAACCCCGTCGCCTGAGGAGAACAATTGGATTGGGCCGCAGGATAGAGGTGCTCGTGTCCGGCCCGCCATTGCTGCGGCTGCGCACTGATGCCGGTCGCTTTGCCGCCTCTGTCGGAGGTTGCGACGCGGCCGACGGAGCCAGACGTCGCGACGGCGCTGGCGGTGGCTGGACCTGCCCGTGTTGTCGACGCGGGGCGCACGTAGAGAGAAATGACGGAGCCCCGCGCGTGCGCGCCGCATCGCGACTGATGCGATCTTTTATTTCGGCGAACCCGCCGCCGCGCATCTAGCTTGACGCCTGCACTGCTAATCAACGGAAACTGAGTGCGAAATCCGCAAGCCAGTTGAGAGGAGGCCGCCGTTCGCCCGAGCAGCGGCCTCTTTGGGCTCAGGCGGCACGAAGCAAACCCAGTTGGCTCAGAGCGGCCACCCCGTCATCGAGGCCGATTTCCTCGACAATTTTGCCATCCTTGAGTTTGAGGACAGTGATGCCGGCGAAGTGCATCGTCCGGCCAGTATTGGCCGGCAGATTGCCGGCGAGGAAGTCACTGAAGGCCGGACCCGTGTGCGTACCGCCGCCCTCCCACCGGCCGACGACGTAGTCCCCGTCGGCGATCAGGTCAGCGGTCCCCCAAAAGTTGAGATCGGGAAACGCCGCGCGGAAATCGGTCATGAACGCCTTGATGTCGTCCTGCCCTCTCCGCGGCTCGTGCAGTGAGTACTTGAGCAACATGTCCGGCGCGGCAATCTCGTCGACCACACTCAGATCGCAGATCTTGCCCCAGAAATCGGTGAACCAGCGGCCGACGATGGCTTTGTTCTCGTCTTGCAAGCTCATGGCAGTGCCTCTCGATTGTTGTGTTGCGGGTCACCGATTGAGCGCGATGACCCTGCACGTGCGTAGCTTGCTTGACGGCACCCACGAAGTCCGGTTCTTGCTCCCGTATCAAGCCGACGGACGCCGCCGTTCCTCAACGCGAAAGCAAGGATCGGGGTGTTGAACGTTTTGAACGGCCGCGCAGTTCCCCAGGCTGCTCCATAGTAGACGATCATGGGCAGGACATCGACAGCCGCGAATGCCGGAGAACCATCGAATCCGCACCAGCTGATGAGCCGCGGCGGGGACACCCTGTCGCCCATGTTAAGACGGCAGCTGGTCAATTCTGCATTTCGCTGTGCACGACGGGCGACCGTTGTCGACGGTCGCGCCCCCAGACATCGCGGATACCGTGAATGATCAGCTCCCTGACACTCCGGAAGGCGGGGGCCACCACCTTCCGGCCCTGCAGACGATGTAGCGCGGACCTTGGGCCGATCCGAACGGACAACACCACACTCAGAGGCAATCCTTTCGCATTTCGACATGACAGGCTCCGGGTCTGACCGGATCAGCAGTCCGGTCAGCGCAGACGAGTGGAGCTGCCGCTACCGTGGACGCGATCAAATACGCGAAGCGTCGCCGCTGTTATGGCAATTGCGATCGCCAGTATCGTCAACGATGCCACGATTGCCAGGCGCGCAGGATAGGCGGCCTGGATGGTATAATAGAGCCCGCCAACCGCAGTGACCCCGGACGCATTGCCGATCTGCTGTACAGTACTGACAACGCCACCACCCGAGCCCGCATGCGCTGGTGGGACTACTCTCAACACTAACCCATACAACGGCGCCATCACCATCGCCTGCCCAGCACCGAAGATGGTCAGCAAAATCGCCAGCATCGTCGGCGTCATCCCGCCGGCCACCACTGCCAGCCCAACGATAAGCAAACCCGCTAGCTGGACGCCGCATCCCTGAATAAGGGCAGTGTTGCCAAGCCGCTGCGCGCGAGGGCCCGCGATGCGCGACATCAGGGCGAACGCGATGGCCAGCGGCAGGACAACGTTCCCGGCCTCCAGTGCCGGCAGACCAAGCCCGACCTGCAAGTAGAGCATCATGACCAAATAGAACGAGAGGTTGGCAAAGGTGAAGAAAAACACCGCCAGAAGGCCGGTCGTGAAACCGCGGTCGCGCAGCATGCCGAGATGCACCAGCGGCAGCCTGTTTCCGCGTTGCTCGATCCGGTGTTCAAGCGGCCACATGAAGCCGAGCAACAGCACGCCGAATGTCATCGCGATGAATGACCAAACCGGCCAGCCGAGGCTTGAACCCACCACCAATGGGCCAAGAATACAGAGGAGTGCGACCAGCAAGACGCCAGCGCCGATTATATCGAGCCGCGTGCCGGGTCTTCCGGGTAAGGCCGGCATCAGCCACCATGACGCGCACATCAGCACGAGACCGACCGGCACGTTGACAAAGAAGATTGTCCGCCAGCCAAGCCCGTCCAAATCGAGCGACAACAGCCACCCGCCGAGTACAAGCCCGGTTGCCGCACCGAAGCCCAGCGTGAATCCGTAGGTCCCAAATGCACGACCGCGCTCTGCATCCTGAAAGAGACGGTGGATGGTGGCGAGCACCTGCGGGATCATCAACGCCGCCGCCGCGCCCTGCAACGCGCGCGAAACCACCAATTCGCTGCCTGAATGGGCCAGGCCGCACCATAATGAAGCCAGGGTGAAGCCAATAAGGCCAAGCAGGAAAACCGGTTTCGCTCCGTTGATATCGCCGAGCCGTCCGCCGGTAATGATCAGCGCCGCGAACGCGATCTGATAAATCACGATCGCTCCTTGGGTTTCCGCGATCGTCGCGTGCAGTTCGGCTCGGATCGAAGGAACCGCCACATTCACAACAAAGGCATCGACCACGAACATGAACTGTGCAGCGACCACGATGGCGAGCACCCACCAACGCCGGTGGGTTTGCTTCGCGTCGACAATTGATACGCTGATGGACATGACAAACTCCTCCGACCACCTCACGCAGGGGTGGTCTTGCAAGCGTGAATTTCGTGGGGATTCGGGCTCAGTCGCCGCTGACGGCGACCTTGCCAACGTGTCTCTGATCCACGAAGTACGAGTACGGTTCGTAGTCTTCCGCGAACCGGAAGACGCGGCCGATGACCGGTTGGAGTCGACGAGGCGAGATCGCCCGATTCCAGACCCGGATACCGGTGCGGTTGCCGACACGGATGCGACGCATCACCAAGGGATTGAACAGAGGCTGCGGATCGAACGGTCGGTCGCCGAGGGGTTCGAAACGAGAGGCTTCCATGGGCGCCCACTCAAACAACGAACTGGTAATCGACGAGGATCCGCCCCTCAGCGTCGACACGAAGCACAATGAAGCCGTGCGCGGCGACCCTATCCTCGGCCGCGGGCAGCATTTCCCAGCGGAAAATAACAATATCGCGCAGCGTCCGAGCGTCCTTGACGGCGCGGAAGTGGTTCCCACCGTCACGCACGTTTTTGTTGTGTGAATCGGCAATCCGCTGCTCGAGCCCCGCGTAGCCAAGTACCTCGCGAACACCGACGTAGTGTCGTCCTTCAGGTACCCACAGTGCAGCGATCTGCAATCGCCGGCGTTCCAAATCGGTTTCGTTCCAAACCGCCACATACCGGTCGGCCAGCTCTTGTGCATCAAGCATGATTATCTCCTGAGCCGAGGTCAGAGTGTCACTGCGTCGGCCAGAACATGGGCGAGGGCACCGCACATGATCGATGACCTAAGGGGTCAAAAAGGACATTGGCCGTGGATTGGAACTTGACCTCTCAGGTCATAGTGTGGGGCTGCGGAAACACGATAGGCTGGCGCTATGATCGAAAAACCGCTGCCCTTCGGCGTCCTGCTCCGGCGCTGGCGCCAGAACCGTCGAATGACGCAGGAAGACCTGGCGCTGGCGGCGAACAGTTCGACCCGTCACCTCTCGTACCTCGAAACCGGGCGGGCCCAGCCGAGCCGGGATATGGTTCTGCGTCTGGCGGAGCATTTGCAGGTCCCGCTGCGCGATCAGAACAACATGCTGCTGGCAGCCGGTTTCGCTCCGGCATTTGTCGAACGCTCGCTCGCCGAGCTCGACGCAGCGAAGCTCGCGATCGACAAAATCCTCCAGGCGCACAAACCGTACCCGGCATTTGCCCTCGACCGCCGTTGGAATGTTGTTTTGTCCAACAGCGCCTTGCCACAGCTTTACGAAGGGTGCGCCGCAGAGTTATTGCGCAAGCCGATCAACGCGGTCCGACTGGTCCTGCATCCGTTAGGAATGGGGCCGCGCATCGTCAACTTCGTCGAGTGGCGCGTACATACGATCACAGTTCTGCGTCAGCAGCTGGAGGTCCGACCCGATCCCGTACTACAGGCTCTGCTGACAGAGGTCATGAGCTATCCGGCCCCGTCGGGCGGCGTAGCTCCCATCGACCCGGAAGGCCCACAGCGCTACGCGACACCGTTACAGATCGCCACGCGACTGGGCACTGTCTCGTTGCTGAATACCACGACGATATTCGGCACCCCGACGGACGTCACGCTGTCTGAACTTGCGTTGGAGATGTTGTTTCCAGCCGACGCGGCAACGATCGAAATCGTCAAGAGAATGGTGGACGAGGAACCGTCACAGCAATCGGGTGATCCAGCTCTGCAAAAGGCAGGCTGACCGCACAAGATCCTCGCCGGGCAGCGGTGAGCCAGGGATCGGTGCGACCTGCATTTGTCCGACCTGCCGCAGCTGTTCGTGACCGCCTCCGGCCGCCCCCGCTCGGACCCTCGGCGGATTGGTGCTCGTCGGTCTTGTTCGCGTGCAGCGGCCTCCCGCTGATCGCGCTCCAACGCGGCATGCATGTCAGCGGCACGACTGCGGTCGAAAATTGGTGTGCTTCGTACGTGCACCTGCTTATAGTCTGCCCAATGAGCTCGGCAGGCACGGTCCATATCGTAGACGACGATCCAGCCATCTGCGACTCGCTCCGGCTGCTTCTCGAAGCGTCCGGATTTGCCGTGCGGACCTACGGAAGTGCCGGTGCATTCCTGGACTCAGCCTTCGAGATCAGGGGCTGCGTGCTGACTGATGTCCGCATGCCGGATATCGATGGTCTTGAGCTGCAGAAACGGCTGCGTGAGGCTGGGAGCTGGCTGCCGGTTATCGTCATGACCGGGCAAGGTGATATCCCCGTGGCGGTCCGCGCCATGAAATCCGGCGCGGTCGATTTCCTCGAAAAGCCGTTCGATGACGAAATGCTGTTCAACGCGGTGCGCCGGGCGCTGGACGAGAGCCTCCGGCGTCAGAAATCGGAAGCGGCGGCCGCGGCGGCCGCGGAACGGCTCGCCGAGCTGACCCCGCGGGAGCGCGAGGTATTCGATCTCCTCGTGACGGGCCTATCGACCAAGGCGATCGCGAACCGGCTACGCGCGAGCCCGCGCACGATTGAGGTCCATCGGGGGCGCGTGTTTGAGAAAACCCAGGCCCAGAACCTTCCCGACCTGGTCCGACTGGTGCTGAGCGCCGAGCCCGAGGATGAGCGGCATCACTGATCGCGGCGCTGCACAAACGGCGGAGGTATAGAACACCTTGCGTGTGTGACGTAGGAGATCGCTGTACGATCGGCGTGGCGCGGACCACAGGGCCCTCGCCCGCACCAACTTGCAGTTTTGCGAACGTGTCGCTGAACGGGCCTCCATCTTTAGCCCGGGAGCTGCCGTTCTCTCTCCGCACAGAGTCCCGTGACCAATCGCCCGGGTGGAGCTATCCTTTGGCACGATTGACGTGCGGAGCCAGCAATTGTGTCGGAACAACAACATTTAGCGCCCGGCGACAGCGACGATGTTCTGACCTACGTACGGGCAGACGAGACAGGCGCGTGGCTCACGGCGATTGCAGATTCGACCGACGACGCGATCGTCGGCAAGACCCTGGACGGTATCGTCATCTCTTGGAACAAAGCGGCCGAGCAGATGTTCGGCTACCCGGCAGCTGAAATTGTCGGCCAGTCGATCAGTCGGATCATCCCGCCCGACAGGCTGACGGAAGAAGATTCGGTCCTCGACCGGGTCCGTCGCGGGGAAAAGCTCGTCCATTTCGAGACGGCGCGGCGACGGAAGGACGGCCGAATCATCCCGGTGTCGCTCACCATTTCGCCGATTCGCAGCGCGGACGGAAGAATAATCGGCATTTCCAAGATCGCACGCGACCTTAGCGAAGTCGCACGCGTGGATCACGAGTTGCGCCGCCGTGAGGCGCTGCTCCGTTCGATCCTCGACACCGTCCCAGATGCCCTTGTCGTCATTGACGGGGGCGGACTGATCCAGTCTTTCAGTACCGCAGCCGAGCGGCTATTCGGCTTTCGTCACGAGGAGGTGGTGGGACGCAACGTCAGCATGTTGATGCCATCCCCATATCGCGCGGCCCATGACAGCTATCTCGCCCGTTATCTCGCGACAGGAGAGCGGCGCATTATCGGCATCGGCCGCATCGTCGTAGGCCGGCGGAAGGACGGCAGCACATTCCCGATGGAATTGGCGGTCGGTGAAGTGGACATGCATGGCACGCGCCTGTTCACGGGGTTCGTGCGTGACCTGACCGAGCGTCAGCAGCGCGAACGACGACTGGGCGAGCTGCAGTCGGAGCTGATCCATGTCTCGCGGCTGAGTGAGCTCGGTCAGATGGCATCTGCACTGGCGCATGAAGTGAACCAGCCGCTCACCG
>Ga0123356_10008613_pt1 | contig 10119 bp, 12 predicted proteins | sample TergutEmb28metaG_2_FD_92546 | JGI IMG/M metagenome (GOLD analysis project Ga0123356, IMG submission 92546) | Embiratermes neotenicus P3 segment gut microbial communities from Petit-Saut dam, French Guiana - Emb289 P3 | ecosystem: Host-associated > Arthropoda: Insects > Digestive system > Gut ... | reverse complement strand
GTTATAATCACGACCGGCAGTCAGGGAGAGCCGATGAGCGCGTTGTATCGCATGGCTTTTTCGGGACACAGACAAATCGAGATAAAACCGGGTGACAGAGTTATAATTTCCGCGTCTGCTGTTCCCGGAAACGAAAAAACAGTAAGCCGCGTCATTGACGAGCTTTTCAGACGCGGTGCGGAAGTGATCTATGACAAGGTTCTTGATCTGCACGTTTCAGGGCACGCAAATCAGGAAGAACTAAAGATGCTTATCGCACTTACAAAGCCGAAATTTTTCATACCTGTACACGGTGAGCACAGACACTTATGCAACCACGCCAAGCTCGCAGAAAATATGGGGATAAAATCTTCAAAAATAATAATATCAGATATCGGTCAGGTCATTGAGCTCACCGGAAAAAGTATCAACAAAAAAGGGACTGTGCCATCAGGCAAGATCCTTGTAGACGGAACGGGCATAGGCGACGTAGACACAGTCGTCTTACGTGACAGAAAGCTCCTTGCGCAAGAAGGATGGATAGTTGTCATTGTAAACCTCTCAAGCGAGGACGGCAGTCTTATAACAGAACCGGATATTATAACAAGAGGTTTTGTATATGTGAAAGAGTCGGAAGAATTGATACAGGAACTAAAGAATATAGTTATCGATACAGTTGATAACTATATAAATGAGAAAGTCACAGACTTGACATCGCTCAAGAGATCAATAAGGTCGGATATGTCGGAATATCTGTTCAAAAAAATTAAAAGAAAGCCGATGATACTTCCAACTGTCACAGAAATTTAGTGATTTTGCGAAAAAACCAAAAAATTTCACAAATTATTTACATAGAGTATTGATTTACATAAAATTATGTGGTAGAATGCAAGGTACTATAGTTGGAGGATGGATTTTCCGTGGGAGCTCTCACAAAGAGTTACCATTAGCCCTATAAGAAAGGATGGAGGGTACTATGAATATATCAGGAGTAACACAAACAGCTCAAATACTGCCCGGCTCACAGCCTGCAGCATCAGAAGCACAAATTCAGGCAGCAGACCAATCCCAGGCAGCAATGGGAGCAGACGCAGTAAACTTCTCAGCTCAAGTGTCCACACAAGTCATGGACATGGCACAATCAGCATTCGAAAATGCAGCAAACGAGCTTATCAGTCAAATGGCAGCAACAACAGGAGTAGGACAAAATATAGACGTGTCCGTGTAATTTACTCACTTTAAATAATTACTAAAAGCGCCACACGATTTAGTGTGGCTTTTTTTATGGTGTGCCGAGTTCGCGATACATTGCAGGAGCATCTGTTTTTGTAGCATGCTCTGAGACTGTCAGTACCTCTACCTTTAACGTTCGCTGACCGAAATTGATCTCTATGACATCGCCCTGCTTAACGTCATATGACGCTTTGACAGTACGCCCGTTAACACTGATACGCTGATTGTCGCATGCTTCATTAGCAACAGTACGACGCTTGATCAGGCGGGATACCTTAAGGAATTTATCGATCCGCACAATCAGACCTCCTCACCGGAATACAACAACAGCGCGGGAAAACCCGCGCCGCTCATTGCTTAGCGTGTTAAACACGCATAAAATTACTTCGCAACTGCATCCTTAAGAGCTTTGCCGGCTTTGAATACCGGAGTCTTTGTTGCAGGGATATTGATGGGTTCTTTTGTTTTGGGGTTACGGCCGATGCGTGCTGCGCGGTTTTTAACATCAAAAATGCCGAAGCCTACGAGTTGAACTTTTTCACCTTTTTTGAGAGCACCGGTGATAGCACAGATCGTTGCGCCGAGAGCTTTCTCGCTGTCTTTCTTTGACAGTCCGGATTCTGCTGCGATTGCATTGATAAGTTCTGTTTTGTTCATTTGTGTTTTTTCCTCCTGATAAAAATTTATGTAATTTCTTTATATTAAAGAAGCATTATTACTTCTCTAATTTCGATTCGCGATAGAGCTTCTCCAGTTCATCTAAAGAGATATCACTGATGCGATGTCCTTGTTTTTTTATATCTTTTTCTATGTGTTTGATATCTTCCCAGAAGCTGATCGCTTCTTCTCCTGTGATCGCTATCATGTTGCCGAACACATGAGGGTGGCGGCGGATAAGTTTCTTGCATGTTGCGTTTACTACATCGTCGAAGTTGAAATTGTCATCGTCATTGGCTATGTCTGCATGGAAAACGACTTGCATTAAAACGTCGCCTAATTCTTCAAGCAGCTCTTCTGTGTTTTCCTCATCGATCGCGTTTGCGGCTTCGTTTGCTTCTTCGATCAGATTGCCGCGAATGCTCTTATGTGTCTGTTCGCGATCCCATGCACATCCCTGCTCTGACCGCAGTAAACTCATCAGCTTTTTAAGGTCATTTATATCGTATCTGAGTTTGCTTACAAAATCTACCATACTTTTCCCTTTTCCGCAAGAAGAATTTAGAAAATTTTTGCCTAAAATGCTAATAAAATCAATATTTTTTTGAAAAAAGAGTATAAAACCCGCATGTTCGTGCCAAAACTGTGTCCATACCATGTGCAGGGCTCATCTGACCTTCTCTTGCAAGGCTCATCTGACCCTTAGCAGCTTTGCCAATTTTTCACCTTTTGGGACATGTGCAAGATCGTCTTTTGTGATGGCTCGAGTGACAATAACAAGAGTGACATAAACTAATATTCCTATAAGGATCGCAATAGCAAGATAGATCACAACCGCTAAATTACCTGTCCCGAGTAAACCGGATCCGAGCCGGTGCGCTCCATGATATACAAAGTATGCAACAACTGCCATTATCGCGGCACAGAACAGAGGCTTAAGAAATCCGTTTACGACCTTAAAACGCTCCTTGACCTTAACGGTAATAAATATCAGGTTCAAAGTAACAATTACAGCAAAGCATGCAAGAGTCCCGATCGGTGAACCTAATATCCCGATGTTCGGATTGCCGACGAGAATATAGCTTAATGTTATCTTAACAGCCGCACCAATAGGAAATGTTATAAGAGCTACACGCTCATATCCGTTGGCTTGCAAAATCGCGATCGTCAAGTGCTGGAAGCAAACAAAGTAAGAAGCCGCACCTAATATAGAAAGAATTGTTGTCATTGTAGCGACAGTTTCGGGTAATTGAGACGGATCGTAGTAAAGTGCTTTGAGAATCGGACCTGCAAGAACCATTATTCCTGCACATGCAGGCATAGCAAACAGATTCATCAGCTTGGCAGAGGATCGTGTTATGTTCCTCGCTTCGTTTTTATTGTCTCTGGCAAGTGCTCCTGCGATCGCCGGTATTATGCTTACTGCCAAAGGAACGATCAGAGAGGGCGGCAGGTTATAGATCGACAAACCTTTTCTAAAAATCCCCAATTGTGCAGCAGCTTCAGACCCCGACATCATAAGAGCATTTTGCAGTCTGCCGCTGACCACACTTGTATCTATAACACCCATGATCGACATAAATGATGCACTGATCGATATAGGGACACTGACTTTTAAGATACGTAAAAAGACACTTTTCCTGCTTGGCAGCCCGGAATCGTCCCCCTGCTCCACTTGTCCTCTTTCTTTATCTATCTTCTTTTTATACCAAAATAGTAAAGGTATACAAAGACCGAGACCTATTGTAACACCTGTGATCGCTCCTGCGGATACAATGTGTGGTTCGTAGTTTGATCCGGACAGATAAAATACTACTGCAATACCGAATACTGCTTTGCTAACTACTTCAATGACTTGTGAAGCAGCAGTGGGTATCATATTTTCAAAGCCTTGTGCATACCCTCTGTATACCGAGATGATACAAACGAAAAAGACAGCAGGTGCCAATACTCTTATACCATATGATGCTAAAGGTGTGTTCATTAAATCTGCGATCCCGTTGGCAAAAAAGAACATAACAAGCATCGCAGCCAGTCCTATGACTATAAAGGTTGGCATTGCCACAGAATAATACCGCTTTACAAGAGAGATATCTCCGCGAGCTGCTGCTGAGGATACAAGCCTTGATAAAGCAACCGGAACACCTGCAGTCGATATTGCAAGAATAAAGCCATAAACCATGTATGTCACATGGAAATAACCGGCACCTTCATCACCCATTGTCCGTAATATCGGGATTTGATAAATAGCACCGACGATTTTGACGAAAACTCCGGTAGCTGCCAAAATAGCGGCTCCCTTTAGAAAATTCGGCTTTTTCTGCTCGAGCATTACGTCATTCCTTTGCATAATTTCATGTGTTTGTGAAGATTTTGATCACCGGGATCAACTATGCGACCAATGCGACATTGTACACTGATAACCGGGAAAAAGCAACTCTATCAGAGTGAACTATTTAAGAATGAAATTACTAATTTTAACCTTACTGAATAATCATTTCGGTCAATGTTGACATAAGTGTTGTGGATAATCATGTGGATAATGTGTAAAACCCTTGAAATTGTTAGACAGTGATATTTTATCGGTTGCTTATTGTCAACTAAAAATATTCATCCGAAAATGAATATTTTACACATTAAAAAAAGATGATTTTGGCAGTATATTAATGCTGCTATGAGTCTGCTTTTTGATCCCTTCTGTATTGTATCAAACGCACGATCGTGGGGCTCAATATCAGGTTGATAGCGAGCTCAACAATAAAGTTTAATCCGACCATAAAAAGGAAAATAAAAGCAGTTGCACTGGCATATCCTGCAGCAGTACCCCATTCGGTCAATGTTGGAAGAAAGAATATATATGAGCCAATAATAAAGACACCTGTATTGACTAAAGGACAAATAATGGCAGCGGAAATTGCTGCGAATGTCTTGTTAAACCGTTCTGTCAACGAATATACAACACCTGCAGCAAATCCCGCAAGTAAACCCTTAAGCAGAACAACTGTTATTGTACCAAAGGGGTCAATACCCATAAAAGGAGCAGCATCACCACTGATCAGTACAGCGAAGCCAAAAACAAGACCGAGCCATGCTCCGGCGATTTTTCCTATCAAAGCAGCTCCGATCACTATCGGCACCAAAACCAGGGTTATTGAAAATAACGGGAATAACGGTCTGGTAAAAATCGCTAAAATTTGAAGAGCTATTACAATCGCGGTAAGAATTGCGAGCAATACCAATTTCTGTGTACTGATAGTTTTATTCTTTATCATTAAAATTATGCCTCCATTAATCCGGTGTTAGTATAGATTATTGACGAGACCCTAAAAGAAGCTGATCGTTTGATCAAGTGTTTTAGATATAAAGACCTCTGTCTCGGGAAACGCATTGCTGAGTTTTTGGAAAAGCACTTCGCTTACGGGGTTTTCCGTGCAAAAATGACCGCCGTCGATCAAGTTTATTCCCAGCTCCTTTGCTGCAAGAAACAATTTATACTTGATATCTGCTGTAATAAAAGTGTCACATCCGCTTGCAACCGCATTATCCCATTCACCGCTGCCGCCGCCCGAAGATATTGCGATCTTATGCACATCAATGCCCGCATCATGATATCTTAAACCGTTTGCTTTTAACGCTTCTTTTAATCTGCCAAGATATTTGGTCATACTGCATGGTTCTTTCAGATACCCGACTCTTCCTAAGGAAATATTTTCGCCGGAAGCAAGTTTATTCTTGAGAGACAAAAGTTCTGCTTCTCTGCTATCATCAGCGATCCCAACTACTGCTGCAAGAGCATCATTTACTCCTCCGCGGACTGCATCCAGATTTGTATGCATGCATATAGCGGATATACCTCCTGATAATAAACGTACAACTTTCTTACCTGTGATATCACTGTCAGTGACGCTTTTTAATGCAGTGAACAGCGGATGATGCGAAACGATCAATTCAACTCCCGAATCAAGTGCTTCTGTAATAACAACAGACGTGATATCGAGACAAACGAGAATTTTTGAAACAGCAGCATTGCTGCTTCCAACGAGGAAGCCTACATTATCCGCTTCATATGCCATTTCTTCGGGAGCGATGATTTTAAGATACTCATATACATCCTTTACTGTTGTCATGATTTTTTATCTCCTTTTGCCAAAATGACGGTATAGTGTTTACTTTTGTCAATAACAGACTGTGTTTGTATGATTTTGTATCCGTTATCATATAAAAATCTAAATAATAAATCAACTTTAGATTGCGGTTGTAATATTAGTGTAATGTTATTGTATTTTGTCCATGGAGCTTTTTCCAGTATGCTCAAAATCGTTTCGCCGCCTAATCCGGCGATGATGATCGTATTAACATCTTCCGGTGTGATTCCGTCGAGTCCTGAAGTAACGAGGAAAGTTATATCATCCGATACGTTGAACTTTTCTGCTGACCTGAGTGCGGCAGCTAATGATGCTGCACTGATATCAGATGCATATATTTTGGGACATGTACCAGATTGTGCAAGAAAAACCGGCAGAAAGCCATGATCTGTCCCGACATCGATAACAGATGCACCTTTTTCGACTAGTGCACTAAGTGCCATTAATCTTTTTGTCAGTTTGATATTTCTCATTTTTAAAAGAGGATACCTGCACTTTCACGAAGGCAGGTGCAGCCTGTGTCAACAACAAAAACAGGGTTGCTCCGGTATACAAAGCACGTTAAGCGTACCATGAATACGGAGACCCCGTTTCAGTCTGTTTCTGTTACAATTACTTACTGCTCTACGAACTCTTTGAGTTTTGACAGTAATTCGTCCACATCAACACCATGAGCTGCACATGCTTGTCCAAGCGTCTCTCCGCTTGCCATGGCACAACCCAGACAGTTCATTCCTATCGACCTGAACAACGGCACCGAATCGGGCGCGATCTTCAGGATATCAGCAATAATCGTGTCCTTAGTAATTTGTGACATCATTGTACTCCTAATTTACGCTTCCCTTGTTTTTGCGAAGCAGTCACTGCAGTATACAGGTCTGTCGGTTTTGGGCTCAAACGGGATCTTAGCCTCATTACCGCAGTCTGCGCATATTGCTGTGAAATACTCCTTCGGACCTTTTGCGGCAGCTTTTCTGTTGTCGCGGCAGGCTTTGCAACGTTGCGGCTCGTTTTGAAAACCGCGCTCGGCGTAAAATTCTTGTTCACCTGATGTGAATTCAAAGTCTTCGCCACACTCTTTGCATACTAATGTTTTGTCTTCGTACATTTTGAAACCTCTCTTTTGACATAAGTCGTACCCTTTTGGGCTGTATTTGCGTTCAGTTTCCACTGATTATCGCCGTTGTTAGTTTGCGTAGTTTTTTGCGTGTAAGATGATTGATAATTTTTTCCTGATTCGTTGGATGGCATTATCTATCGATTTGTCCGATTTGCCTAAACGTATTGCCATGTCTTTATATGACATGCCTTCTAAATAAAACTCCAGAACACCGGATTCAAATCTTGATAATGTGCCGTACAGAAGTTTTTCAACCTCACCGACTTGCTCTCGCGCTATTACAAAGTCCTCAGGAACACGCAGAAAATACGCACTTGGGGCACTGTTTTCGTCAAGTTGAGAAGATTCTAATGATATATAGCTGTTGAGAGGTGTATGTTTATTGCCTGATGCTAGCTTGATTGCACTGTAGATTCGTCTGCGGATACAAAACTCTGCATATGTAGTGAATTTCGCGCCTTTATCAGGGTCATAGGTTCTGATTGCGGACAGGAGACCGAGCATTCCTTCCTGAATCAGGTCTTCGCTGTCGCCCCCTGCAAGGAAGTAGGGACGTGCACATGCTCTGACCAGCCAGGCGTATTCGGTTACAAGAGTCTCTTCCTCAACGGGATCGTTTACTTCTGCTCTTTTATCTATATCTTTACTATTGTAATCTCGAATACCGTTCATTGCACGTGACAGTATATTTGCTATAGCTTGCAAAGTCAAGCTATTTCATTAAAAAAATGAAAATACCGCTAAAAAAAGTTATAATTTAGTGCAAAATATGCCAAAAATAATGAATGAACTTATAATTTCCCTGGAAATAGTATTATAAAGTATCAATAAAATCAAGTAATTCCTCGGCTATTTTCATGGACTTCTCTTCTGTTTCTGCCTCGACAAGTACCCTTATGATAGCTTCTGTGCCTGATGGTCTTATGTTTATGCGGCCTTTTCCTTCGAGCAGGGTTTCCTGCCTTTTGATCTCTTCGGTCAATTTCGGGCTTGACATGATCCTGTCGCGCTGCTCCGGACCGCCTGTGAGTTTATAGCTTGGCATAACTTGAGGAAGTTTTGGAATATCGCTGACAAGCTCTGACACTTTTTTACCGGATGCTGTCAGGACATTAAGGAATTTTATTGCAGTAAGCTGACCGTCGCCGCAAGTTAAATGGTCGGCGAAAATTATGTGTCCCGAGGATTCACCGCCCAGGTTGCAATTTAATTTATGCATCTTCTCAAGTACATTCCAATCTCCCACGTCAGACCTGTGGAATGTGAACCCGTTATCGCGAGCGAAAATGTCCATACCCGCATTTGATACGATCGTTCCTACAAAAGCACTTCCTTTTAACGTACCTGCTTCTTTCATATCACGGGCCATAACGGCAAGGATCGTATCTCCATCAACTGTATTCCCGTTTTCGTCAACGATCAGACATCTGTCGGCATCACCGTCAAATGCAATGCCGATGCCAAACCTTCCGGTCTTCATCATATCCTTAAGATAGTTTAAGTGTGTTGAACCGCATTCAATGTTGATATTGACACCATCCGGCTCATCTGCAATGATCTCAAACTCCGCATGCAGCTCCCTGAAAAGGAGGCGCGCGGTTTCTGATGACGCGCCGTTTGCGCAGTCGATAGCTATCCTGCCCCGGTATCTCCCGGCTGTTGATATCGATACCAGGAACTTAACATACTCTTTTGTCCACTCGGCGTGATCCCGATTTATCCTGCCGACATCACCGTGTGTCATTTTGTAAACACTTTTGTCGTTATCAATAAGGTACTCAATGTATTCTTCAAAAGCATCACCAAGCTTTGAGCCGCCGCTGCCAAAGAACTTTATCCCGTTATGTTCGAATGTGTTGTGTGATGCGGAGATGACTATACCCATATCCGACTTTGTTTTTGTTGTCAGATATGCGACAGCCGGTGTCGGAAGAACTCCAAGCAGCGTAACATCAACTCCTGCGGAGCAAAGCCCCGCTGCGAGAGCCGATTCAAGCATATCACATGAAATTCGTGTATCGCGTCCTATCATGACCCTCGGTCGATAATCGGGTGACGGTGGCTTTTCCTGATCGCCTGCCTGGATCAACACCGTTGCAACCGCTCTTCCTGCTTTTATTGCCAGTTCTGCATCAAGAGCCTCTCCGGCGACTCCGCGTATACCATCTGTACCAAAATATTTTCCCATGTTTACCTTACCCCTTGATCCTGTTCCGGATTAGTATCCTAATTAAATGTCAACTGTTCATTACCCGGATGCAGTATCCCCAGGTGTTCGTATGCTCGTCGTGTCACACATCTGCCTCGCGGTGTTCTTGTCAGAAAACCCTGCTGCATCAAAAACGGTTCATAAACATCTTCTATAGTTATTGCTTCCTCGTTGATCGTTGCAGCAATAGTTTCCAAACCGACCGGTCCGCCGCTGTAATTATTGATGATACTGCTGAGCAGCCGTCTGTCTATCGAATCAAGACCTATAGCATCGATCTCAAGACGTGTCAGTGCGTCATCAGCTACTTCAAGTGTTATCATACCATCGGCGGTGACTTCTGCAAAATCCCGCACCCGTCTGAGTAAGCGGTTGGCTATTCTTGGTGTACCTCTGCTGCGCAGAGCTATCTCGCGTGTTCCGTCACGTTCAACAGGGATAGATAAAATCCCCGCAGAGCGTTCTACTATTGTTTGAAGCTCTTCAGTAGTATACATTTCAAGCTTAAGATCGATACCGAAGCGGTCACGCAGAGGTGATGACAGTTGCCCCGAACGTGTTGTGGCACCTACGAGTGTGAAATTCTTCAATTCAAGACATATGGAAGTCGCTGACGGTCCTTGACCTATGATGATATCTATTTGCTTGTCTTCCATTGCAGGGTAAAGAATTTCTTCAACAGCACGGTTGATTCTGTGGATCTCATCGATGAAAAGAACATCATTTTCATTTAAGTTTGTAAGCAGTGCAGCTAGATCCTTTGGCTTTTCTATTGC
>Ga0123356_10008612_pt1 | contig 10119 bp, 11 predicted proteins | sample TergutEmb28metaG_2_FD_92546 | JGI IMG/M metagenome (GOLD analysis project Ga0123356, IMG submission 92546) | Embiratermes neotenicus P3 segment gut microbial communities from Petit-Saut dam, French Guiana - Emb289 P3 | ecosystem: Host-associated > Arthropoda: Insects > Digestive system > Gut ... | reverse complement strand
GGCGGCCCGGCTGGCAAGCCCGCACCCGAGCTGAAATTCCAGACGATTTCGTCCGAAACCGCTCGCCATGGAAGATAGCGGCATACATACGGCGCCATTAGACCGGGAAAGTCACATGTTCGCCAATTGGCGGCTCACGCTTCCAGCCCGAACAAGCGCATCGCATTTCCCTTCAGAATCAGCGGGCGTACTTCATCGCGAATCGGGATTTTTTGGAAATCGGCCAGCCACCGATCCGGCGAGATCAACGGGTAGTCGGAACCGAACAGCATTTTATGCTTGAGCAGGGTATTCGCGTATTGAATGAGTGTCGGCGGGAAGTACTTCGGCGACCAACCTGACAGATCAATGTATACCTGCGGCTTGTGCAGACATACCGAGATGGCTTCGTCCTGCCAGGGGAACGAGGGGTGCGCCATGATGATGGGCATGTCGGGAAAGTCGACGGCAACGTCATCTATCTCCATCGGGTTGCCGTACTTCAATCGAACGCCCCCGCCGCCGGGTAACCCGGCGCCGATGCCGCTGTGGCCGGTGTGAAAGATCACCGGCAACTTGGCCTGGTTAACGACTTCATAAAAGGGGTACGCCAGCTTGTCGTTGGCATGGAACTGCTGTACGGGAGGATGGAATTTGAAACCGCGAATATTACCCGCGGCAATTAACCGTTTCGCTTCGTCAACCGCCGCCTTGCCCCGGGTTGGATCCACGCTGGCGAAGGCCAACATGATGTCGGAGTTTTCAGTGGCGAAGGCTGCGACCTGGTCGTTGGGAATGGGTGTGCGTCCAGTGAGCCGTTCGTCCACGCTGAAAATCACACAGCCGATCCTGCGCGAGCGGTAGTATTCGGCCAGTGCATGGGGATCGCGGTCCACACCGGAATTGCCAAAGTACTGCCTGGCGGCCTGGTTCGCTACGTTATCGCGGTCTTCATTCTCCAGGTGAACATGCACGTCGATGGCGATCAAATCGCGAGCGTTCATTTCTTTGGCTCTCGCGGTGGTTCGAACTCCGCGCTCTCCAGAATTTTCTGGGCGATTTGAAAGCCTGTGTTGGCGGCAGGCACGCCGGCATAAATGGCAATCTCGAGCAGCAGCTCTTTCAGATCGGACGGCTCCAATTCATGCTGCAACCCCGAGCGTATATGCATCGCAAACTCTTCCCATCGTCCCAGCGCGGCCATAGTTGCGAGGGCGAGAAGTCGTCGAGTTCGTAGGTCCAATTGCGGACGTGTCCAGATGGTTCCCCATGCATAGCGCGTGATCAGGTCCTGAAACTCGTGATTGAAATCGTTGGTTGCGGCAATGGCTCGATCAACGTGTTCATCGCCTAACATGGCACGACGCACCGCCAATCCTGCTTTGGGGCGATGAATCTCATCCCCCTCCGGAAGCAGAAATTCGAACAGCGCCGCAAGAAATGACCGGGGACGCTCCAGGTTTGACAGGTGGGCGGCTGGCAATTCAAGCGAACGCGCATGCGGGATTTCCCGCGCCAGGACTTCGCCGTTGCCTGCCCAGGGCGTTGAAATATCGCGGTCCCCTGAAATTACCAGCGTGGGAACGCGAATGTTCCGCAGGATCTGGTGTGAATCAAAGTCGCGCAAGGCGGCACAACATCCCACGTATCCCGCGGGATCAGTTCCCAGGAAGACTGATTTCACCGCGCTGGCGCACGCAGTCGAATGTAACAGAGTGTTTGGCGAGAAAAATCGCTGCAGCGCCATATCCACGAATGCAGCCATTCCTCCGTCACGCACCATTTTGATTCGCGTTTCCCAATTGCTGCGCTCTCCAAATTTTGGAGCGGTGTTGGCGAGAACGAGGTATGTCAGGCGATCGGCGGCGTTTACCCCAAGCCACTGGCCAATAGCGCCGCCGAGAGAGAGGCCGCAAAACGAAAACTTCGGCATGCCCAGCGAATCGGCCAGGCCAAGCACATCCCGTCCGAGCAGTTCGATCGAGTAATCGCCCTTGGTTACTTCTGAAGCGCCGTGGCCCCGCGTGTCGTATCGCAATACCTGGAAATGGGGAAGCAGATCCGGAACTTGCGGTGCCCACATTGCATGATCAGTGCCGATCGAATGGGAAAGGACCAGCACAGGCTTTTCAGCCATGCCCTCAAGTCGGTAGAACAGCCGGGCATTGTTGCTATTGACGAATGGCAACGTTTATCGCCCTCCCTTGTTGGAGATGACGCTGTTCAGCAGAGCCTCCCGGAACTCCTCCGCCGATCCGAGGTACTGTTCCGGGATCTCGAGTTGGTCAAGCGCAGAACGATTCAATCGCGAGCTGACTTCCGGTAATTCTGCCAACAGTGCAGAGAGGTCTTTGTTCTGCGTAAGGCTCTTTTGTATGGTGTCCTCCAGGAGCTTGTGGGCAACGTCTCGCCCCAGCTGGGCGGCCAAGAGCATCATCGCTCGCTCGGCGAATATCAGCCCCTTGGTGTTGGCGATGTTTTGCCGCATGCGCGCCGGATCCACCAAAAGCCCTTCCGCAAGTTCTGCCAGCGATGCCGCGGCGGAGCCCGTCGACTGAACGATGGACGCTACTGTCGGCCATTCGGATTGCCAGCCACCCACCGCGCGTTCATGCTCCTGCACCATGGCTGAAAGAAAACTCGCTACCAACCCGGGAACTCGCTCGGCCGCAGCCAAAGCCAAGGCGCAGGCAATCGGATTTCTTTTGTGTGGCATGGTGGAAGACCCGCCTCTGCCTTCGCCACCCGGCTCGGCCACTTCCGCTACTTCGCTCTGCATCAGCAAACTGATGTCGCGCGCGATCTTTCCCAGAGAGCCGGTCAGTACTCCACAGCAGCAGACCAGATTGGCCAAACGGTCTCGATGCGTGTGCCAAGGCGCTTCGGGGCAGCTCAATCCAAGTTCTTCCGCGAGCGCACGAGCGACAGCGGTTCCCTTATCTGCCAACGACGCTAGAGTCCCGGATGCACCTCCGAACTGAAGAACCAGGGCCTCACCGAAAGCGGACTCGAGGCGCCGGCTGCCTCGACTCACCGCTCCCAGCCAGCCCGCGGCTTTCAAACCGAAAGTCACTGGCGGAGCTGCCTGCATCAGGGTGCGGCCGAGCATGACCGTGGCTTTGTGCTGCCGTGAAAGCGTAATCAGGGCTTTTTCCAGCCGCTCGAGATCACCGGCAATGATGGTGTGTGCGCGCTTCAGTAACAGAACCAGCGCCGTGTCAGCGACATCCTGACTCGTTGCGCCCCAGTGCACCCATCCCGCCACGTCCGGGTCTCTGGCTCTTACCTTTTCAGTCAGCGCCTTGACCAGAGGAATTCCCGGAGTGCCTGAGCGAAACATGGCACGAGACAGAGCATGGATATCGAATTCGCTGGCACGGGCGGCAGCGGCAATGCGATCGGCTGCGGATTTCGGTAGGATGCCGATCCCTGCCTCAGCACGTGCGAGCGCTCTTTCAAAATCCAGCATCGCCTGCAGGACGGACATGTCCGAAAACACTTCGGCGAGTGGTACGGGAGTGGCCAGACTCTCGATGAGTCGTGCTGCCAAAGCTGTTTTCCTCAGTCCGGCATTATACGTGCGCCGACTCGGAGAACAACGTCAAGTTTGCGACTGGCGAGAAGCTGGGCGAAGGGAGTCGTCTTCCGCAATAAAAAACCGACATTGCCAGGCGAATCGATTGCGACTAGATTATGGCAGTCGTGTAGCGAGGAGTCTCTATGCCGGTTCTCGATACCAAGAGCAGAATTGATGCTGTCGTGCGCGAGTATGCTTTCCCTGATATCCACATCGACGCCGGAGAGGAGGAGTCGCCTTGGGTTCCTTTTCGGGCGAATGTGTTTATTCGTCATCTGTCGTTCGACGTAAGAACGAATCTGTACTCGAATGTTCTCTGGGTAAAATCGGGAGGCACGTTGGGTCGGCATCGCCACCGTGGACGAGTTTTTGGTTTTACCCTTGAAGGCAGTTGGCGTTACCTCGAATACGACTGGATCGCTCGAGCTGGCAGCTACGTGCAGGAAAGCCCAGGTGCCATTCACACCCTCGTCTCTGACCAAGGTATGAAGACGGTTTTCTGGCTCAACGGCTCACTGGAATTCTGCGACGAAAACGATGTCCTGCTCGAGACCCTCGATGTCTTCTGGTTCATTGATCACTACCTCACTTATTGCCGCGACAACGGTATCCCGATAAACAAGAAACTCTTCGTCTGAGCTCACTTCCGGTCTCTGGCACTCTAGCTGTATTCGCTGCAATTCGCTTAGTTAGTGCTCACCGAAGCGCAAAAAACCGATGTGCCACAGCAGAACGATTGCGATAAATCCTGCAAGGAGGACTGCGATGATCCAAAGCCCGTTTTGGGTCTTGAATTCTCTTACGGCCTTCTTTCTTCCCCTTCCCACCCTGTAACCCCTCATAGCAAACACTCCAAAAAGCGACGAGGTTAACCGCCACGTTGACCGTATCGGCTCATATAACAAGCCTGGATCGCCCGAGCCGTAGCCTAGGCCAAGTAAAGGGCCCGTTTTCACAGGCCCTCGTTACGCGATGGGGTTAGAAGTGGAAACCTAGCTGGGCTGTCAACGATCGCGGGGTCACGTAATGTGTGCCGCTGAACGTGGAAAGGAAGTTATACAGCGCGTACTTGTTGGTGATGTTAATGGCTGTTAATTGCAGACTGAATTTGTATTTGTCTCCGCCGAACAGATTGTCATGGCCCAGAGACAGATCGAATTGATGTCTCGGCTGAATGCGCTGTGGGTTGTGATCGTCCTGCTCGGTGAATGGGGCGGGTATCCTTACCAGACTGGAAGTGAGTTGAGTTGCCAGACATTGGCGATACGGTTGGCCGGGCACGAGATCTCCGATGTTGGTCGTCGGAGTGGCGCGCATCCCGTTGCACGTGAGGCCTGACTGGAACTCCTGATCGGCTGTCAGCGGCAGACCGTTCAGGTTGTTCAGCAACGCGATCTCACCCGACTGAATGTTGGGATTAGCTCCTCCATCAGCGGTCGAGGTCGTGAACGAGCAGGTTGCCGTGGCCGCAAGGCACGGCACGAAACCAGCCACCAGTCCGCTGTCGTACCGCCAGTTGAAGCCGAGCCACGGACCTCGTTTCCACGGTTGGTATTGGATGTGTGTGGTTTGGTTGAACTTTTCGTCATGGTCGATGCGGAACACGGCAGGCGGAGCCGGAGGAGCAATTCCGGCGACCGTGGGCGGGAAGAAACGCGCCGCCACGTGGGACATAACGACGAAAGCGGAAAAGCCGTGGAACTCGGGAACGCTGCCGCGGATGGCAAAGCCGGGAATCTTGGAGTTGTGCCACTCGATCGGCAAAGTGATGGGAGTCGTACCGAAGACATTGAAGTCGTAGCCGCTGTGGGTGTACTTCCAGATGTACTCGCCGCTGAGAACGAAGTACCTGCTGAAAGCCTGCTCCAAACCAGCATGAAATTCATTGCGAAAGCCGGGCCGCAGTGGCGTTGGCATTGTCGGGCAGGCAAGGAGTTGAGCGACGACCATGATCGCGTTCACGACCTGGTTGGTGCAACCCGTGCTGGACAGGATGAGGTTTTCGTTGAACGGGCTTTCCATGGTTCGTGCGTAGGATAGGCGCAGCACGGTGTTGCTTGGTCGAATGTTGTAAGCAACGCCGACACGGGGCTGAACCTGTCCCGAAGATGCATCGAGGCCGTTATACACATCTCCGCGAAGGCCCACATTGATATTCCACGGACCTTTGCTGATCGTGTCCTGGGCGTAAAGCCCGAGTTCCTTCACGTCAGTGTGACCGCGAAATGTGTAGAGACCTCCACCAGTAGTCAAATCGAGCGGCGCCAGAACTGCGCACTGCTCCGGAGTGACGGTCGAGTTGCCCGCCGGACAACCCACGCTGGGGAGCAGTCCGGGATTGATGATCCCGAAAGTGTCGTTCTCGGTCAGGAAAGTCTGCTGATACGTGCCGCCGATTTTGATGTTGTGAATTCCCTTGACGTAGGCCAATGACCCGCGAACGCCCGCGTTGGTCAGGAAGCGCAACTGGGCGACGGTTTCGTCCTGCAGGGGGCCGAGGTCGGAAAAAAAGTTGTCGCTTGGGTAATAGTTGTATTGGTCGCGTCGCACGTATACCCCGAGGGTCGAAACCGCATGCGGGCTCAAGATATGAGTCCACGACGGAGCAATGTTGAAAGTTCGAATTTGCGAGCGCTGGTCGGTTGGTCCGAGCAGGCCGCCGGTCACAGGGTTCAGAGCGGTCGTGCCCGCGGCATTGCACAATGTCGTCAGAATTGTGCACGTCTGGAATTGCTGGTCAAAGCTATTGGGGGTCTGGAACCAGGAACGGGTAAATCCCAGGTTCACATGGATCGAGTCTTTGGGAGAGACCTGGAAGTCCACACGATCGAAAATGTTCAGCTCGTTGCCCTTGTCGTGCATAACGGTAAACTCGGGAGGATCGAGGAATCGGCCCGTATTCAGGCCATCAACCGAAACAAAGTTCCCCCAGTTCTGGCCTCCGTATGCGAGATCGCCCGCAAGAGTGGAGGTTCCAAATGTGCCGTAGGAGGCAGTGAAATCCCCGTGAGGCGTAGTCACGCCTTGGCCTGAGCGCGTAGTGGCAACGATCACCACACTGGTTTTTCCGCCAAATTCCGCAGGAGGCGCTCCGGATATCACCGACATGGATTGAATGGAATCAACCGGTAACTGATTGGAGAAGACCTTACTCACCTGGTCGGTAATGGGCTGCCCGTCAACCGAAAATGAATTCGACGCATGGTCACCGAGTCCATGGAATAAGCCATTGGAATCGGCGGCAACTCCTGGCGTGGCCAGCGTAACCAGGGAGGTTAGAGATGACGATTGACTTTCCAGGGGGAGCCTGTCGGACAAGTTCCTATCGACATCGGTGTGGAAGGTCGAGTCATTCTCGATGAGATCGGTCGCACCCGCCTCAACCGTGACGATTTCCCTGGATCCGGTCACGGAAAGAGTAATCGTTACGGCCGTGGCCACGACCGAGCGAATTTCGACATCTTGCACGCCCGTTGTGAACCCTTGAGCCTTTGCGGTCATGTGATACGGGTTGAACGGTACGTTCGGAAAACTGAAATTTCCCTTATTGTCTGTCTTCGTGGTCCGGTCGTATTCGCTGACAAGGTTGTGAATTTCTACCGTGGCATTCGCGACCACAGCTCCCGATGAGTCCACCACGGTCCCGGTGATTGATCCCGAGTTGGCACCTGACTGGGCACCAGCACAGACAGAATAAGCTGAACAGGAAAGTACTATAAAAGCCGCCCGAAGCGACCTCTTGTAAGAAGCCAGCATAAACTCCTCCCAAAGATTATGAAGAAATTGAGTCCAGTCCAAAGGACCAGGGACGCGGTCCCCCAGAACTGGACCGGCCCGAAGAATCGCCTAACTGGGATCTCTAGACTGCGGGAGGCGGACGAACGGTGAGGGCGAAGAGAACCAGGTGCTGCTTGGCCGAGCTCGGCTCTGCCAAAGCAACGAACTGCACCAGAATAAGGGTTGTGCTCGGCAGCGGGCAGGATGTGGCTGGGGAAGCAGAATGCGCGACGACGCAGACCGCACACTGCGCTTCGTCAAGAGAACTGGAATGCTGGTGCGCGGCAAAACCATATGCCGACACCGACATCAGCAGCAGACAAAGCCACGCTGTCGGCCTCAAGACTGACCGCATGAAGCTGTCCCCCAGCAGAACAGTGATTCGAATCTACACCGAAATTGCCATCGACATCAAGGGTTTTTGGTATCTGGTTCTGCACTCCGAAGCACGCAATCGTCAAGGTTTTCAAGGTTTACCGCCATTCAACCCTCGATGCGCCGTCTGCTCTTTGGCAGTCCAGCCCATACTCATCGGCAGCATATAATACCCCGTATGGTATCGTAGTCCAATATGAGCCACACAGTCGAACAAAAGAAGAATCTGGTCCTCAGAGCAAAACGCATTCAAGGCCAAGTTGAGGCCTTAGTACGGGTTCTCGACGAAAGAGCGTGATTGTTCCGAGGTCCTGCAACTGATGAGTGCAGCCAGAGGCGCCATGAACAGTTTAATGGCAGAACTATTGGAAGGCCACATCAGGTATCACGTGCTGAACGGAAAACAGAGACCCACGGCACAGCAAGTTGCAGCCGCTGACGAAGTCATCGATATGATCAAGTCTTACCTGAGGTAGATCGAGCGCGGAGATTTGTTCTGGAAAAGTAAGCCAGCTCCTCAGACGCACCGCTCGGGTGGCGGACAGGGGGAAAAGCCGAGTTTGGCTTGCCCCTGGAAAGCGAGGCGCCCTACCTCTGCATATCTCCAATTGTTGGGAATCGATGACCAGGTGTGGTTCGTTTGCCGGTCCACGCGGTTGGTAGAATATTTGCAGTTTTCAGAATAGAGTGAACTGATGTCAATGAGTTCATCTGAGCCCGTCATGATGACGGTCTCCGGTTTTGACCCCCTGGGGGGAGCCGGTGTCATTGCCGATCTCAAGACTTTTGGCGCGAACGGTTGCTACGGGGTCGCTGCCATCACAGCTATCGATGTGCAGGACCGTACCAGCTCACTGGACCAGATTTTTCCAGTGGACGTGAACATCCTGCGAGCCTGCATAAGGTCGATATTCGCAGAAAGCAAGGTCAAAGCCATCAAAATCGGCATGCTCGCGATCCGAGCAAATGCTGAGGCCGTACTCGAAATGCTGGACGAGCATCCTTCACTCCCGGTTGTCCTCGATCCCCTAGTTCGCGCCGCCGGAGGCATCGATCTCAAGGACCGGAGCTGCGTTGAATTCGTGCGTGATCACCTGTTGCCCCGCGTGACCGTGATCACGCCCAATCTGCCGGAGGCGGCGGCGCTCACCGGACTCAAGGTCGAGGATGTGGAAGATATGAAGTTAGCGGCGCGCAGGCTGATCGAATTAGGCGCGCGTGCTGTCGTGGTTACAGGCGGACATCTGGAAAGGCCAGTGGATGTGTTCGCAGACAGCTCGTCGCATCTTCGCACCCTTGCCGGGGACCGTATCAAACCCGAGAATATCTATGGCGCAGCGTGCACATTCTCTTCCGCGTTAGCCGCCTGCCTGGCGCTCGGACACCGATTGGATGAAGCCATAATTTTGGCGAAGGCGTATGTCACCGAGACGATCCGAAAGGCCTATCCGGTCGGGGACGGACGGGTTCCACTGAACCAGCTCTACCGTCTTCAGGAGTTAACCGATTCCGCGCTTCCTGGCATTAAGGCAGTCCAGAGATAAACCTGTTCGGAGTCCATTTGCCACTGGGACAATATTAAGGAGGCGATCATGGGCGTGAGTTGGAGCAAGGATATCGATCAGACGCTGGCTGCCGCAAAGGAGCAATCCCGCTCCATATTGCTGGATTTCAGCGCGGCTCCGGCGTGAGGCGCGTGTGCTCGGCTGGATGCCGAGTCGTATGAAGATCACAAGACGGCCGAGTTCATTCGCGAAAACTTCCTTCCGGTTAAAGCTCACATTAAGGAACATGCGGCATGGTTCCAGCGCTTCGATGCGGTCTGGACGCCGACTGTGCTCCTGCTCGATAACAAAGGCAAGGAGCGGGTGCGACTGGAGGGTTATCTGCCTAACGGCGATTTTAACGCTGCCTTAAAGAATGGCGTTGGCCGCATCGCCTTCGTTCAGAAGAAATACGCCGACGCGGAACGATCGTACGGCGACGTGGTCGCTCGCTTTGGAAAATCGGCCTTTGCGGCAGAAGCGATGTATTGGCGGGCGGTAGCGCACTACAAGGCGACGAATGATCACACGATGCTGGGCAAAGTCGCCGAGGCACTTCGAAGCACCTACCCCTCCAGCGTGTGGGCGAGCAAGGCGATCCCGTAGCTGCATTAGGAACGAATAAAAGAGAATACCTCACGGAGAACACGACTCCAGAAGAGGCTGCCTAGGGTGCGTATTGTTTCTCTATTGGCGAGCGCCACCGAAATTGTGTGCGCCTTGGGTGCGGGGGAGATGCTCGTAGGCCGATCGCACGAGTGCGACAATCCGGAATGGGTACGGCGACTTCCGGCCTGCAGTGATCCTGCGTTTGATGTGTCGGTTTCAAGCGGAGAGATTGACCGGGAGGTTCGGCGCAGAATCCGT
>Ga0123356_10008611_pt1 | contig 10119 bp, 7 predicted proteins | sample TergutEmb28metaG_2_FD_92546 | JGI IMG/M metagenome (GOLD analysis project Ga0123356, IMG submission 92546) | Embiratermes neotenicus P3 segment gut microbial communities from Petit-Saut dam, French Guiana - Emb289 P3 | ecosystem: Host-associated > Arthropoda: Insects > Digestive system > Gut ... | reverse complement strand
TCGTTACCGGTGAAATCAGGCGCATCAAGCGTGACTTCGGTCCGGGCGCGATGGTCATTGAACCCAGCTCGCACCATCTCTGGGGCAATATCGGCTACAGGCACAGCACGCTGTTCCGTTTCATGAACACCATAGGCATGACATATGCCGACCATAACCCCGATAGCTGGGAGGGCTGGCACTGGGGCGCCATGCATATGTGGGGCTGGTCGGCCAGGCTTGGAAACCCCGAACAGACTGATCTTCTGGAGGATGCGCTGAAGAATACGACTATGATCGTATTCTGGTCTTCCGACCCGGAGACGACGGGCGGGATATACGGCGCCTTTGAAAGCTCGGTACGGCGCAAGTGGCTCAAAGATCTTGGAGTCAAGTTCGTCTTCATCGACCCTTACTACAATCACACAAACGGTCTTTACGGGGGAAAGTGGCTTTCACCCCGGCTCGGGACCGACGCTGCTCTCGCGCTCGGAATCGCGCATACATGGATTACGGAAGGCACATATGACAAGGAATATGTCGACACTCACGCCCACGGATTTGAAGAATGGTTCGACTATGTCCTGGGCATCAGCGACGGCGTTGCGAAAAGCGCGCAGTGGGCGGAAAACGAGTGCGGCGTCCCGGAGCACGATATACGGGCATTGGCTCGCGAGTGGGCAAAAAACAAGACTATGCTTGCCGCCGGCGGTTTGGGCGGTTGGGGCGGCGCGTGCCGCAGCCCGATAGGCATGGACTGGTCAAGGATGATGATCGCGCTTATCACAATGCAGGGGCTTGGCAAACCCGGAGTCAATATCTGGTCTACCACGCAAGGCAACCCTGTAGACAGCGACTTTTATTTTCCTGGTTACGCGGACGGCGGTATTTCCGGCGACTGCGACAACACGGCGGCGGGAGCAACTTTCGTCTACCGCATGTTCGACGGAGTCACAAGCAGGCCAATGACCTCGCACCTCTCTACATCTGCCGGAGTCCATATACCGCGCCTCCGGATCCCGGAGTGCATCATGGACGAGGAAGTCACCTGGTCGGGACGCGGGTTTGTCGGTGCAAGCATAGAGCAGCAGTTCCACGAATATAAATATCCTGCCGACGGCTATTCAAGGATGCAGATGCTTTACAAATACGGCGGACCGCATATCGGGACTATGGGCGAAACGAACAGGTACGCAAGAATGTACAGGACAAAAAAACTGCCGTTCGTCGTCAGCCAGTCTATCTGGTTCGAGGGCGAAGTGCCTTTCGCGGACGTAATATTGCCTGCCTGTACGAACTTCGAGCGCTGGGATATCGGGGAGTGGTGCAGTAATTCCGGATACAATCCGGACTCCCACAACCAGTGTAATCACCGAATAATCGTCTTTCAGAAAAAATGCATCGAACCTCTTGGCGAATCGAAGTCCGATTACGAGATTTTCCGGATGATCTGTGAGCGGCTGAACGTTGGCGGCGTCTTTTCCGAAGGAAAGACCGAGCTTGACTGGGTAAAACAGATGTGGAATGCTTCTGATATGCCGAAGGTCATGACCTGGGATGAATTCGCGGACAAAGGGTACTATGTTGTCCCAGTTACAGGCAAGGCGCCCTCCGCGCCAGCGTTCCGATGGTTTGCCGAGGGGCGCGAACAGGACGTCAGGGGCTGGATATCGCGCCTTCGCCCGGCAGACCTTGTGGATATGAAGGGCCTCCAGACCCAGTCTGGTAAAGTCGAATTCGTATCCAACAGCCTTAAGCGTTTCGGTCATTACGATACCGACGACAAGGAGCGGCCCCTCATGCCGATGTATACCCCATCCTGGGAAGGCCATCATACCGAACGGTTCGGCAGGTACCCTCTCGCCGTCCTGACCCCGCATCCTCGTTTCAGCTTTCACACAATGGGTGACGGCAAGGATTCGTTCATTAATGACATCAAGGATCACCGAGTGCTTATTGACGGGCAGTATTACTGGATATTCCGTATGAACCCGGCAGACGCTTCAAGGCGCGGTATAAAAGACGGAGATATAATAAAGGCCAGCAATGACAGGGGTTCAGTCCTGTTTGCCGCCCAGTTGACGCAGCGTGTTCCGGAAGGGACATGCCACTGTTACGAGTCATGCGCAGATTACAAGCCGCTCGGCGTCCCCGGGCAGTCGACCGACAGCGCGGGCTGCGTAAATATCCTGACGCCCGGAAGGTTTCTGTCCAAGTATGCCTGCGGTATGGCAACGGAGCACGCGCTGGTCGAAGTGGAACTTTTCCAGGGAGGTTCGAAATGAAACAATTCTACATAGTGTGTGACGTCAGCATGTGCCACGATTGCAATAATTGCTTCATGGCTTGTAAGGATGAGCATGTTGACAACGAATGGCTTCCATATACAAACGCGCAGCCCCGGCATGGTCACCGATGGATGAACATACTCCGCAAAGAAAGAGGGCAGTACCCCCGCATTGACGTCGCCTATTTGCCATTGCCATGCCAGCATTGCGTCGACGCGCCCTGTGTCAGGGCGCATCCCAATTGCATAAGCCGCAGGGAAGACGGGATCGTACTGATCGATGCTGCCAAAGCCGTGGGTGACAAGGCTATTGCGGACAGTTGTCCGTTTGGTGCGATATATTGGAATGACGAAGCAAACGTGGCGCAAAAATGCACGATGTGCGCCCACATACTGGACGGTGGTTGCTGGGAAGGGAAAACACCCCGCTGCGTACACAGTTGCCCGACAGAAGCGCTTGCGTTTTATCATCTGGAACCGGATGAGATGGACATAATAATCAAAGATGAAGCGCTTGAATGTTATTCACCGGAAACCAGCGGCGGCAAATCAAATGTTTATTATAAAAACCTTTACCGCTTTCAAAAGCACTTTATTTCCGGCGGGCTCCTGAAGGACGGAGAGTGCGCCGGTGACGTCGAGGTGACATTGTCGGGCGCCGGTATATCGCGCTCGCAGACGACAGATTATTTCGGAGACTTCAAATTCGACGGATTGGAACCGGGCGAGTATACTATAAATAGCAACGGCAAGACATTGAGAACAGTTAGTATAGATCAGTCGATGAATATCGGCAGCATAGCTATATAATGGAGGTATAATGACAATGGACAAGAATTTCGTCGATATTATGCAGATCAGGGACCTGATAGAGCGCTGGGCAGTATACAGGGACTCGTTTCTTTGGGATAAGTTCCGCACTGTATGGCATGAGGACGGAGTAATGGCCGCAACCTGGACGATCGGGCCTTTTGAAGACTTCATAAAAATAACTAATGAAGGGCTGAAGCATGGGTTGAATATCATGCATATCCTCGGGGGCAGCGCTATCGAAGTCGAAGGGACGCGCGCCGTAGCCATGACCAAATTCATGATACTACAGCGCGCGGTCGTTGAAGGCGTACTCTGCGACGTCACGTGTTACGCCAGACATTACGATTTGTGGGAAAAACGTGAAGACAATTGGGGGCTGGTGTACCGCGAGACTATCGCGGACAAGGATCGCATCGATCCCGTTGATAATACTGAGACGGTGATTCTTGACAAGACGATATTGGAGCAGTTCCCGATTGAATACAGGCATCTGGCCTATCTTCAGACAAAGGTAGGCTACAACGTAAACAAGGACTGTCCGCGAATAAGCGGAGGCAAGTCTTTGGATGACCTTTATCAAAAAGGCGCCGACTGGCTGGCGAATAGCTAAAATTACCCCTACTGCGTAAACATCATTACTTCCAGGCAGGGGCTATCCTCGCCAATCGTTACTTCGCGGGTGATGGGCTTGTACCCGTCCAGCGAGCAGATCAGTTCAAATGTCCCTCCGTTTTTCGGAATGCGGTCTATTTTGAACTCTCCGAAGAAATCTGTCGTTGTTTCCGCCGCTGCGGCTCCGCCGGACGTCAGCTTGACCGAGGCTCCCGCAGCGGCTTTTTCCATATCGCCGTCCAGGTACGCGAGCGATCCTGCGATAAAACACGTATTATACTTATAAAGGTTGCGGTACACTACCCTCGGTTCGTTGGTTCCATCGGACAGCGGTTCAAGATTCTGCTTTTCTACCATTCTCTTAAACTCGTCGTCACCGCAAGATACAATGCTGAGCGCGCGAAGCGGGCATGCCTGCACGCATCGGGGCTCCTTCCAGCCATCATCCAGCAGATGTGCGCACATCGTACATTTCTGGGCAACCTGGAGTTCATCATTCCAGGAAATCATTCCGTACGGGCATGCGTCGATCAACCCGTGATTCCCTTTTGCTTTTTCGGCGTCCAGAAGTACGACCCCGTCCTGGCGGCGCTTCACGGCATCCGGCGCAGCCCTCTCACACGGGGCGTTTTTACAATGTTGGCATAATCTGTTTACAAAGCATATCTCCGTATACGGCGCCTTGCCCCGCTCATGTCTTGCGGGGTTTATCCATTTTTGATCGTGTTTCTTCTGCTCGTCCGTATACGGCAGCCAACTGTTTCCGACATGCTCGTCCTTACAGGCTATCATGCAGTTAAAGCACCCGACGCACTTTTCTATATCTACGATAATATGCAACATAGCAGCATTCCTTTCAGATCATACTTTCCATTTTCTGACTTCAACAAGGCAGGCGTTTACCGAAAGCCCGTGACCGTGCTCAATGATAAACCGTTTCGGCGTCAGAATGTTTATACATCCGTTTGCTTCCGGCGATTCCCCCGGCGTGCCGATCGGCTGATAGTCGGCGCATGATTCAAACGAGTGTACTACGCCCGCAGGCAAACGGTTTGTGATTTCAAGGCCGCAAAGCACGCTGCCGCGGTCATTATAGACTTCCACAATGTCGCCTTGTATCAAACCGCGTTCCTTCGCGTCCTCCGGGCTCATACGGAATATCCAGTACCGATAGCCGTCGATGAGCATACGATGCTCGTTGATATCGTTGACCGTGGCGTCCTTGCCGTCACCCATCGTGTGGTAGCTGTATTTCGGATGCGGCGAAACCAGTTGAAGCTTATATCTCCCATAAATCTCCGACTCCGGACCTTCCCACGACGGAATCCATGTGCAAATCGGCAAACGCTCCGGGTCGTTGGGGTCATAACGCAAGAGCGTCTGCGATTCAAATTCGAATTTCCCGGACGGCGTCTGCAAACCTTCGTTGAATCTGCCATAAAACTCCGACGGCGGGGTCGTCTGTTCCGGCGTATCCCTCTTATCGCCGCGTGCAAACCAGTTCAGCGCCAGCGCGTCGCGCCTGTCTGGGGGAAGCGGCGGAACAATATAGTAGCCCTTGTTCAGGAATTTCTGCCAGGATATCCTGTCCGGAAGGTCGGTACTGTTAAAGTAACGCTTGACCCAGTCAAAATCGCCGCATCCCTCGGAAAACACCTGCCCCATCCCCAACCGCATTGCAATAGCGTGAAAAATGTCATAGTCTGACCTGGACTCTCCGAGCGGTTCAATACACTTGTGTTCCATATGAATGACGCGGTGGTTGTTCTGCAGATAGGATTTCTCAATATACCCCCCGCAACTGGCAAATTCGCCTATATCCCAGCGTTCCAGGTTAGTGCAAACCGGGAGAATGATATCCGCGTATCTGGTTTCGCCCTCCATCCATATCGACTGGTTGACGACAATGTCAAGTTTATCTGCGGTACATTTTAGCGAACCTGTTTGACTCAGGTTGAGTCCCAAAATATGAACCTCCATATTTGTAAAGCATTTTAACCTCGGAATGCCCCGGGGCTGGGTATTTCACCTTGAGAAATTGCCCGTGTACCGAAGAGTTTGAATAATTATTGGCCTCGGCTTCGCCGTCAAGAATCGCTTCCGGGATACGAAGCCTTGGAATCTTCTGATATTCCGAGTTAAGCGACGACGTCTGCGGCATACGGTTGTAATGCTGCACTCCCGCTGCTGAGCCGAGGTAGTCGCCTGAAATACCTCCGTCCGAATAGCCAGGGAACCAGAAATGAGTGTCGAGAGGGGTTCCCATTTGCAGACCTCCGAAATTGACGCCCTCTTTGCCAAATCCCTGCAAAGCCATGAGGCATACCATGGCGCGCGCCCACTCGGTTCCATACGAACCACGGCATGCGCCACCGAACGAATGAATACCGCCGCTGGCGAGGTAGGTTTTCCGCTTTCCCCATTCTTCGGCCAGCGCCCGTACAGTCCTGGCCGGGATTCCGGTCTTTTCTGCCTGCCATTCGGGAGTCTTAGGAATGCCGTCAGTCTCACCAAAGATATATTCACGCCATTTGTCCAGGCCAATCGTACGATTCTCAGTGAAACCTTTATCATAAGCTCCGGTTTTCAGCCACACATATGCAATGGCAAGCGCCATTGCGACGTCCGTACCGGGCTTAGGCGCTATCCATCGCCCGCCCATAAACGCAGCCGTGCTGTTTAAATATGGGTCGATATGCACGACCGGGATACCCAGTTGCCTGACCCATTCGCGTCTTACCGTACCCTCTTGTCCTGCATAGTTACCGGAAGTTGATTCGGGATCAGCCGACCAGAATACGATCATCTCGGCGTTTTTCATACAGTCTTCAACTGTGGAGTGCGGTTCCGTGGCGCCCCGGCGCCCACTGCCGCCATAGTGATGCACCGCGCCCCACGCGAATCCTTCCCAACTGTCCGGATTCGCCAGCATTTCAGTCACGCCAAGTATGTTGAAGAAACGTTTCAGCGCGCTCTGGTAATATCCGATGTTTCCCCAAGTGTGGTGTGAACTATTCACTCCGAACACGGCGCCCGGCCCGTGCGTCCGCCTCACACGGATGATTTCGCCAACGACAATATCAAGAGCTTCGTCCCATGATATACGTTCATAACCGGATATGCCCCTGTTTTCCGGACAGCGTTCGCCGTTCGGGTCAAAATCGACACGCTTCAGCGGATATAGAATGCGATCGGGCGAATATACCAGCGATTTCCAGCCAATTGTATACGGCGTCACTGTGACTCTCTTTGGCGGGGTGAACTCCTTGCCCCTTGCTGTTATCGTCCATGGGTCGGCGTCGCTTACGTCAAGGTCTATTGGCGTGACCCTGACTATTTTCCCGTCTTTCACATATACGAACAAAGGCCCGCCGTTCGTTCCCGTCACGTAGCGCATTTCGCCGTTTGGCATCTTTATCCCGTAATTCTTCAGATATAAGGCGTCAAACGAAAACGCCTTGTGCAGCAGCGCCGAGAACCACATTGCCTTTTCGTCCGGTCCAAACAGGAATAACGAGCCGTTTTTAAGCGAAGCGACGTATGCGTCCGGCTTTCCGGCCAACTGTCCATAGAGAACCTTTCTGGCAGTGTTTTCGTCCTCGAAAACCATCTCTACCTCGGCGGGTTCCCGCGCGATTCGGTCGCTCCCGATAACCTGGCCTGCTGTGAATGTCAGAAGCCGTCCGCGACTCCTGTCCTTTAGCCTTAAGTGGACTGTCGTGTCGAATCTGGATAATTCACTCAGGAACTCAGTAGAGGCGGAGGACAGCCTGTTAAGTTGTTCGTCAATCGCGAAAAGGTCTCCGTCGACAAACGCTTTGCTAAAGCTTTCAGCCACTTGCGCCGCTATATTATTCTCCATACACGAACACATCCTTTCGAATTCTTTCCTGCGCTTTAATCAACTTTCCAGTTCCAGCAGCTTTTCTTTTATTTCAAGTCCGCCGCCGTATCCTACAAGCGAGCCGTTGGCGCCAATAACACGGTGGCAAGGGATGATGATTGATATTGGATTTCTGTTGTTCGCCATACCCACCGCGCGGCACGCTTTTGGGTTTCCAACCAACTCAGCCACTTGCTTATAACTTCTGGTCTCCCCATACGGAATTGTCAGGAGCGCTTCCCAGACCGAGCGTTGGAAATCGGTCCCGCAAGCGCGAAGCGGCACGTCAAACTTTGTCCTTTTTCCCGCAAAGTATTCTTCCAGTTGCTTTGCCGCCATGTCGGTCAATGCGTCCCGGGTTTTCACGCATTCAGCACCGGCAGTGTATTTGAACTTTATCGCCGTTATAGCGCTACCGTCAGACGCAATGATAAGGTTTCCTATCGGTGTTTCGTACGTATAATATACCATTATTGCGCTCCTTTTTTTAACACTAAGCCGCTTCTCGGACTCCAAAGGGTGGGAATGGACTGCCGGCATTCTTCTGTTGGGTATTTAAACAATCAATTCGATTGCGCTCCTCTAAAATGGGTTTTCCGTTGGGTAGGGCAGGCTTTTTGGCTGGTTGTGAGAAATTTTAGGTACGCCCAGATAGGCGAAGACGCCGAAAAGCGCCTTGCCGTAATGCCCGAAGGCGACCGCCCCGTGGTGCGGGTAACGGTCGGCAATGAGGACGTGGCGATAAAAACGCCCCATTTCCGTTATCGCAAATACGCCAATGCCGCCAAAAGACTGTGTGGGAACCGGCAAAACTTCCCCCTGGGCAATATACGCGCTCAATCCGCCATCTGCGGCGCCTTGCAGACGGAAGAGCGTTATGTTCCCCGCCGCGATATCGCCTTCCAGCGTCCCTCTCGTGATATCCGGTTCGCAATCGGGTTCGAGCAATCGCCTCATTATGAGCTGGTATTTCAGTTCTCCCTTATTCAGGCGGCACATCGGCGTATTGCCGCAGTGAAATCCCATGAATGTGTCGCTGTGCGAATATGCGAATTTGTTTTTTATTTCGTTTTCATACATGTCCCCGGGTACAGAGTTGTTGATATCCAGCAAAGTCACTTCCGCCCCGCTGACGCAAGAGCCGATATATTCTGATAATACGCCGTAAATGTCCACCTCGCAGGAAACAGGGACGCCGCGCGCAGCCATGCGGCTGTTGACATAGCACGGTACAAATCCAAACTCAGTCTGGAACGCAGGCCAGCATTTATTTGCAAACGCGACATATTTCCGGCTGCCCTTGTTCTGCTCCGCCAGATCCAGAAGCGTAATCTCATACTGCGCCAGTTTCGGCAGTATACCGGGCATTTTATTGCCTTCGCCGAGCTCGCGCTCCATATCGGCGATGACGTCCGGTATGCGCGGGTCGTCTTTATGCGCGTGAAATGCCACCAACAGGTCCAGTTCAGAGTTTTCCTGTATTTCGACGCCGAGATTAAAAAGCTGTTTTATCGGTGCGTTGCACGCCAGGAAGTCCTGCGGGCGCGGTCCGTATGTGATTATCTTCAGTCCGGCAAGTCCGATGAGTGCCCGGGCGACCGGCACGAAACCGGCGATCATTTCCGCGATATCAGCCGGAGTGCCGACAGGATATTCGGGTATGTACGCTTTTATTTCCCGCAACCCCAGGTTATATGAACAGTTGAGCATACCACAATAGGCGTCGCCGCGTCCGTTAATAAGCTGGTCGGATGCGTCTTCCGCAGCGGCGACAAACATCGTAGGCCCGTGGAAGTATTTCGCAAGCAGGGTTTCGGGCGTTTCGGGACCGAAATTACCCAGAAATACGACAAGGGCGTTCGCTCCGGCAGCCATGACGTCGCCGACTGCTTTTAGCATGTCCTCTTCGTTTTCAACTGTGATCTTACACTCGTATATATCGCCGCAAGCCGCTGCTACCGCGGCGCGGCGCCTTTCTGAAAGCGCAATCGGGAAGCAGTCCCGGGAGACTGATATGAGTCCGAGTTTTACGATGGGTATGTTTGCCATTTAATATCCCTCTTTTCTCTATTTTTGCCCGTAATAAGCGTTTGGACCATGCTTACGCAAATAATGCTTGTCCAGCAGTGCCTTTTGCATCGGTTTTATTTCAGTATCCATCATGATGTTGTGCCACGCAATAAACGCTATTTCTTCCAGCACAACAGCATTGTGTACCGCGTCCGCGGCGTCTTTGCCCCAGACAAACGGGCCGTGGCTGTGGACGAGCGCAGCGGGTATTGCGTCCGCGTCCAATCCGTAAAACCGCTCGACGATGACCTTGCCCGTGTTTGTTTCGTATTCGACGTTAATCTCATCGGGGGTCATTTTGCGGGTACATGGTATCTCCCCGAAAAAATAATCGGCATGAGTCGTGCCAAGCGCGGGAATACCGGCGCCCGCCTGCGCGAATACTGTCGCCCAGCGGCTGTGGGTATGAACAATGCCTCCTATGCCGGGAAAGGCCTTATACAGCGCCAGATGGGTTGCCGTATCGGAGGATGGC
>Ga0123356_10008610_pt1 | contig 10120 bp, 7 predicted proteins | sample TergutEmb28metaG_2_FD_92546 | JGI IMG/M metagenome (GOLD analysis project Ga0123356, IMG submission 92546) | Embiratermes neotenicus P3 segment gut microbial communities from Petit-Saut dam, French Guiana - Emb289 P3 | ecosystem: Host-associated > Arthropoda: Insects > Digestive system > Gut ... | reverse complement strand
TCATGACGAGTACGCTTACCCAGTAGCCGCCGCCGATTATCCCGGCGGCAACTATTGCAAGCAGCAGTGAGGGCATAGACAGAGTCAGATCTGCATATCTTGATATCACCCAATCCGCGGCGCCGCCATACCAACCGGCGAGTCCACCGAGGATGAGACCTATTATGATGGAGCCGACCGCTATGCAAAGCGGGCCTATCAATGCCGATCTGGTGCCGGCGATCAAAAACTCCCAAACGTCTCTGCCGAGCGCATCTGTTCCCAGAAAATGCCCGTCCGTGAAAGCCGGCTGACCTCCTGCCATTATATTTTGAGTAAGTGCATTTTTTGCAAATACATCCGGTAGAGCCATCCATAGAACGGCGACGAACAGTATCGCAAGCGAAATAATGACGCCGGGCCCGGGAAGTTTTTTATTCAGCGTCCGCGCCTGCCTGCGCGATGATCCTCGCGCTGCCGGCCTTATCCTGCTCCCGCTCATGATGCCAGCCTCCTGCGCTGCCGCGTATCAGGATTTATAAAGTAAACTATGACATCAACTATCATCTGCGAGGCGCAGATGAAAAACGACAGCATGAGCGCTATGAATTGAACCACAGGCACATCGTGAAAGGTCACAGATGTGGCAAGCAGATTGCCGAGGCCAGGGATCGCAAAGACCGACTCCACCAGTACGGTCGAGCCGAACAGGCTGGCGAGCACAAGCCCCGTGCTGGTAAGAATGGGGGCCGCCGCGCCTTTGAGCTGCGCCCTTACTATCCTGAAAGGCGCTATCGCGCGTGCGCGCAGAAAAGTCGTATAGTCGCTTATCTCCTCCTGCAGCACCGCCGATCTGGTTATCTTGACTATCATCGCCGAGATACCGAATGTCAGTGTTATCGCAGGCAGCGCCAGATGCCAGAGTGTATCAACGAAGGTCCTGTCACCTATGCCATGCGTAGGAAACCAGCCGAATTTCAATGCAAATACATATAGAAATACAAGGCCTACAGCAAAACTCGGCGCGCTTGTTCCCACTAGAGCAGTTACGTTTATCGCTCCGTCACGGATCTTCCCGCGTCCCTTTGCGCCTATTATCCCGCAAGTTATCCCTATCAGCACGCTGAGTATCAACGATATCAGCACGAGCTCCATAGTTACAGCCGCATGTGGCGCGATCATTTGGGTCACTGGCATACCGCTTCTGATGGATTGTCCGAAGTCAAGATGGAATACGCCACTCAGCCATCTGCCGAATTGCATAAAAAACGGTTCATCCAAATGATACTGCGCCCTTATCTGCTCAAGCAGTTCCGGTGTGACCTTCTTGACGCCAACAAGAGATCGCGCCGGGTCACCCGGCGCGAGAAAGAGCAGCGAAAATATCACGAATGATAACACTGCAAGTGATACTATGAAGGCGCATAGCCTTTTCGCGATAAATTTTATCGCCTCCATACTATCACCATAGCGCTATTTGATAGTAAACAGCTGCGGCCAATTTGCCGATAACAGTGAATACGAATTATAGTCGCTCAAAGCAATCTGATCGTTGTATGCTACCGCCGACATTCCCCACCATACCGGTGCGTAAACTGCCTGCTGCTGTGCGATGTCGTTGGCTTCAATAGTAGGATCGACTTCTGCCTCAAGCGTTTCGGCGCTCATTGCGCCAGCTATCAGAGCTGCTGCTTCTTCATCCGACCAGTTTGCGGGGTTTGCCCACTCACCGGATGCTTCAAGAAGCCAGCTTGCGATCTCGGCAGGCTCGGCTGTGGTCGGGAAATAAATCATCCAGGAAACGCCGTAATCCCGGCTTCCAACTTCATTGAGCCACTGGTCAAGCGGGATCTCCTTCACGACGAGGTTGATACCGATCTCTTTGAGTGCATCCGCGATCACGAGCGATGCTTTGCCGACATTCTGGTATGCATCGGGATATGTAAGCACAGTTTCGAACCCGTCCGGATACTTCGACTTGGCAAGTTCTTCTTTCGCCTTGTCGATATTGAATTCGTAATGGGTGATCGCAGCAAGGCGCGCATTCGCATCTTCCACACTGATTGCAGCGCTGAACTGCTCGGGCGGGGTGATAGCGGTGGCGACCTGGGCATGACCCTTGAGTATGCTGCCGTCGATGATACCCTGTGCATCTACTGCATAGGACACGGCGCGGCGCGCATGCTCGTCGTCAAATGGCTTGTCCATCACATTGAACGTCAGCCCGTAATATGATCTGTCTGCAATATATTCAACTGAAGCGCCATCGACATCTTCCCATTGCTCGGACTGATCGACCGGGATATTGAGTGCAAAGTCGAGATCGCCCTGTTTAAAAGCGATGAGCCTTGTGGAATCGTCCGTAATAAAGTCAAAACGGATCTTTTGAATACCGGGCTCGCCGCCCCACCAATCACTATTGGCTTCGAATGAAACATGTGAACCGGGATCGAACTCCGTTGCCTTGTACGGACCGCTGCCGATAATAAGATCTGTCGGTGAGCCGATAGTCCCTGCAGCTTCGCCCCATGACTTCTGAGATACAAACAGGCCGCCGGCATTCGAGACAGCCCAAATGAAGCTGGCATGTGAACCATCCAAAACGATCTTGATCTCATCGTCGGAGACCTTGTCCACGCTCTTGACGTAGCTCGGGAAATAGATCGCTACCCCCGGCGATTTGTCGGGATCCATGGCGCGTTCTACAGACCACACTATGTCGTCCGCTGTTACAGGGTCGCCGTTTGAGAATTTGGCATCGCTCCTGAGCTTGAATGTCCAGGTCTCAGCCTTGTCGGATGTCCATGATTCTGCAAGGGCGGGGACGACTTTACCGTCGTTGTCTATTCCGACAAGCCCTTCGCTTACGATCGCAGCGATATAGTAGTTGAGTATCCCTGCCTCCTGATTTACATCAAGAGAGGAAATCGTACCCGGTATCCCGATGATGAGTTCATCCTTGTCGCTCGCGCCTCCTGCCCCGTCGTTCCCGCCGCATGCCGAGAACGAAATAACCAGAGCAAGTATCAGCAGAGCAACAGTTGTGCGAGTCAATAATTTTCTTTGCTTATTGATTTTCATTTTCAGTTTCCTTTCTCTTTATCCTCTTTCTTTTATTATACAAAATACCAAATGCCAGTCCACCCAGCGTGATAACTGCGATTATTGCCCAGTAAAGGACGGGGAGCGATTCGAAAAACGACACAGTCGCAGGCTCGGTCACGATCATATGCCCGGCAGTATAGAGTATTACTCCGGCGCCCAGATAGATGATGATCTTGAACCTGTCCATAAGTCGCATGATGATCGTGCTGCCAAGCACCATTATCGGTATGCTTAATGCAAGCCCGATGATCACCATTCCAACATGCCCGTCCGCAACCCCGGCTACCCCGAGGACATTGTCTATCCCCATGATCGCATCAGCTGAGATTATCGTCAGCACAGCCCGCAGAAGCGTATTCGATTCTTTTACATCAGAATCGCTATCCTGTTTGATCAGGAGCTTTATCCCTATGTATACAAGAATCAGACCCCCTGCAAGCTTTAGGAATTGAATCTTCAAAAGCCAGACTACAGCCACAGTTGCGCTGCCGCGAACCACGACAGCCCCGATAGTCCCTAACACAACTCCTTTCATGCGTGTCTTCCTGGGAAGATTCCGACAAGCCATCCCTATGACTATTGCATTATCTCCGCCTAGAGCAAGATCTATTAGGATAATACCGGATAGCTGCAGCAAAAAGTCCGTTATCGATAAATTCATTATTTCCATATTCAGCTAATAATATACCATAAAACCATACCCATATGTGTGATTAAACATTTGACAAAAAATAGCCCTTTAACATTTGAATGATTGTATATTTATTAAATGTTTTCAAAAAGAATTCACATTCATTCCAACTTGTTGTATAATATAACCCTCTAATTATGTGCGGTAATTTGAAGGGAGCAAACTCATATGAATAAAGACGCACGAGTTTTCGACATCTTTGGCAAACGCTATTTCTTGCCAATGAATGGCAATATGACTGAAACCAAGGCCAATATCCTAATTGAAGCCACTTTACTGTTCGCAAAAAATGGCTATGCTGCAGTTTCTGTCCGCGATATTGCTGAATCAGTAGAAATCACTCCGGGGGCTCTTTACAATCATTTTACGAGTAAAGAGGCGTTATGGATGGAAATCCTGAAGCATGCAGAGACGTTGCTAATCCAGTATGGCAACGATCTGGGCAAACATATCGAAGAGGCGAGTACATTTGATGAGGCACTTGAATTGATCTTCAGGGGGCCACGGCAAATGAAAAATGTCTATGCCAATTATGCGTTTTCTATGGTTCTCAATGAAAAATTGCACGAATCACAGGCCGCTAAGGTTTATACGGAGACATTTTATAAAAAAAGCATCGATATGCTCAGTGGTTGGTTCGACCGTTTTATCGAAAAAGGAGAGATCCGGCAATTCGATACAAGGTATGCAGCCATCGGCGTCTTGAATCTGCTTTATAGCGCAGTAGACGCATGGGCACTCAATAGCATGGATTATGGTTTTGATTACGACCACACCATTTATATATCGGCTGCCGAGGAAATCGTTCGCCACCTGAGCGGTACAAATAAAGAATAAACGTTGATCGCAATTTAAATAATTCCTGCGATTCCAACCTTGATAAATGAATGCTTGTTCGCTATACTATGAGTATGTCCTGCCTTCCTTAGCATTATGGAAGGCCATCTGAGATGATATTTACCGAGAGCGATATGGACAACTCAAATTCCCTGATTACAAGGGGGCGTATTGATGAACTACTAAGCGAAGGCTCTTCCAGCCCGATCACATACGTAACAGGAGGAGCTGGCTACGGAAAAACCAGTGCAGTCTATTCTTACCTTCAAAAGAACGATGCACAGACGATCTGGGTGCAACTCTCTGAAGTTGACAATGTTGAAACGAGAGCGTGGGAAAATTTCTCCCACGCCTGTTCCTCGATCGATGTAAGCTTTGCAGAAGAGTTAAAACAGCTTAGCTTTCCTGATACAGCAAGCAGGATACAACAATTTTTGGATGCCTACTATGATTATGTGGACCAAAGTAAAAAATGTTACCTGGTATTTGACGACCTTCACAATATAACAAATGAAAGAATCCTGCTTGCGATACGATCGATCGCGATACGCATAAAGAAAAATCTTAATATCATAATCACATCCAGAATTAAAAACATGTTGGATGATATTGCTGCCTATGAGCACGAAGACGACGAGCAGGATCTTATATTCGAAATTAACCAGGAGCAACTTGCATTTACCCGTGACGAAACTACCGCTTTGCTGTGCAGAGAAGAATGCGTGGCAGAGCCCGGCTTCATAGGCTCGATCCATGCGCTTTCCGAGGGATGGCCACTTATAATCGGTATGGCCGATGAGCTATTAAATGATAAAAAGGTGAATCGCGACTACATCATCAAATCGATAAGATGTAATGCGATCAGTACGATCGGGAGGGAATTTTTTGGACAATTGCCCGACGATCTTCGCAAGTTTACAGTCGCAATGTCACTGATCTCCTACCCTGCGCACGATTTGATAAAGGCCCTGCCTGATGGTGAAAAAATGACAGCATTGCTGTGCACTTATCCGCTACTCATCAAGTATGATGAGTTTTCGCAGGTATACCGATTGCATCAATTACTTCTGGAATACCTGAAAGAGCAGGTAGATCTTCTCAGCAGTGACGAGAAGGCTGACATATATCGTGTTGCTGCAAATTGGTGCAGGGACAACGGCTATACGATAGATGCGATAGGATATTATGAAAAACTGCGTGATTATCAATCGATCGGTGAGGTTTTCTTCACCCTGACCCCTGCCGTCACGCCCGATGTAGCTGCTATCCTGACGCGCATCTATGATGATGCGCCCCCTGATGTTTTTAAGGAAATAGCCCCGGCACATGAAATACACGCAAGGCTTATGATAAGCATGGGGCGAAGCAGTGAAGCCGAGCTTATGCTGGAAAAGGTGATTGCCAGTTACGAAGAAATGGAAAGTACGCCACACATCAAACGTACGCTAATGGGGGCTTGGAATGCGCTTGGATTTATTAAGCTTTTCCAGAGTGCCGATTCCGGCAGGCACGACTTTGCAGATTGCTTCATCAAGGGTGACTCCTATGCCTCGGGGATCGACTATGAGCTTAAGTCGCCGGCAAATATAATGATTCTTGGCGCCATAGTCAGTTGGATAGGACCAAATGACGCAAGCGGATTTTCCAGACATATTGAATCTATAGAAAAATCCGCGCCTCTGGTGGCGCGTTCAATGAATGGTTTTATGTACGGGCTTGCCGAACTGGCCCGGGCCGAATACTGTTATCACAGAAACGAAATGGATGATGCCGAGCGCTGCGCATTGATAGCGCTATCAAAGGCACGCGAGCAGGATCAATATGATATCGAAAACCGAAGCATCCTCTTCCTGCTACGTATAGCCTGCGCCGCAGGGAATGCAGTGCGCGTGCGCGAAGCACTCGATATGCTGAAATCCCAATTGGATGGAACTGATTTTTACAATGCACAGATACTTTATGATATCGCCGCCGGTTGGTTCTTTACATTTTCCGGCAGCATAGACAAGACAGCCGACTGGCTTACGAGGGACTATTTCAGCCTTACCCTTAATGAAATAGTGGTGGGGCTCGAATATATCGTTAAATGTCGTATATTCTTGCTTCAAAAACGTTTTCATCGCTGCGCTGCATATATCGAGTCACAGACAAGCGCACACGGCATCCAGGGCTTTTTGATAGGTAAGACGACATTTCTCGCAATGCTCGCCATATGTGAATACAATATCGGGAACAGACAAAGGTCCTTCGAGCTGCTAAAAGAAGCATACGAAGTCGCTGAGCCTGCCGGTATTATAATGCCCTTCGTAGAAAACGGTAATTATATGCGCACCCTTACGAGGGCCGCCATATCAGACGGGAAAACCGGAATAGACAAAGCGTGGCTCAAGTCAATAAATAATAAGTCCAGTACATTTGCGAAGCGCGCTGCATTTATACGCTCGGAATTCCAAAAATCATATAATGAGGGACGAATCATTCGCCTCACTGAAAAAGAAACCGACCTTCTCCGCGATCTGTCTCAAGGCTTGTCGCGCTCTGAAGCAGCTGCAGCAAATAACCTGTCTATCAATACCGTCAAGGCCATGCTCAGGATAATCTTTGACAAGCTGGGCGCCGAAAACAGTCATGATGCGATCAGGATCGCAGTATCCCTTGGGATATTAAGCTAAAATTCTCATCACAATTAGAATAACTATAAATCGGGGTGATGTTTGCGCCGCTCTGATGAATTAACATTAATTTGAAACCGGCCATACTGTAAAAAATATGGTGCGACCCTGCAGTAGGGGATGCCGAAAGGCAGTGTAGGTTCAAACGATCAGAAAGGCCGGTTTCATTTAGGCCGAATCACCCGTTAATGCTTTTTACTGACCCCGATCGATATCGTAAAGGCCCGTAACAGGGGCGTACACAGAGGAAGAATATGACTATGAACAACAGTAACGGAACTCAAAACTACGCGCTTAATCACACCGAAACACTAATCGGCATGACAGACGCAAATCAACTGGAACTAATCAGTAACATGAAGGCCCATTTAAAGCGCTATATGCTCGTCCTGGACTTTGCGGACAATGACAACATATATGAAGCGCTGAAGGGCAGTGCACCGGAGATCCTGATAGCATTGGATGATACCGACAGGTTGCGTGAGTATTACGACGAATATATGCTCAAACTCACAAGTAACACAACTATCGCAGACACAAACGAATTGATAAAGACCCTTGAGGTCTATACGGAGTGCTCTGGTGATTATGAGGAATCAGCAAAAGCTCTGCATCTGCACGTTAATACAGTCAGATACAGGATAAATAAAATCAGAAGATATTTTGATCTGGAAGAAAATATTATCCTCTTCCACGAAAAGGTTTCCATACTTATGAGGGTCAAAAGGATGCTGGACAAATCCACAGAAGAAAAGCAGGCCGTATCGTAGGAGTAACTATAACCAAAAGTAGCGTATTTCAAGAAACGGAATAGAGAGTGGAAAGAGGGGCTGTCTCAATCAGTGAGACAGCCCCGACGGTTTTTTGCTTATTTAGTGATCAATAAAACTGGTGATCACTTGGGGAGTACTATACGTACACAGCTTGATAAAGCATAGCCAACAGGCTTGGTTTCAAATCTGGCCTTCTTTTGATACTGAATCGGATATCCGACGCCGGCAATTCGCAATTCCTTGACGGAATTATTGACCCAATACGCTATCCAGATCTCACCGGTCGCGCCGCTGCCGAGTGAAGAAGCGTTATTATTAAAACTACCTGGATCTAAAGATATTTTACTGATTTGTGTCGAATTGAGTCCCTTCCACGATTTGTTAAAATGCCAGCCGATGTCTAATAGATTATATAGATTCGCTACACCGGCACCTGCGCCGATTTTATACTCGTACTTGATCAGATATGGAGTATTATTTGTCCAGTAACCTGCATTATTGATTTTATCGAGGTCAGCTTGGGTAAAACCACCTTGCTTTTCATCGATTACATCAAGCGCCGGATCATCCTTCCAGATAGTCGCTCTAATACTGATCTTTTTCTTGCCGTCGAGAGACGTGACCGTCGACCATTTTGATGTGCTGATGGTCACCGGCTTTTTCTCACTTCCTGAAGGCCAAGACGCCTTGACCGTATACTGCAATTTCTCCGCCTTGTAGCCCTTGGCTGACACAGTCAATACTACAGTTCCGGCTTTTTTCCCTGTGACGGTAAACTTGTTTTTGCCGGTCTTCTTAACTGTCACGATCCCGCTTTTGCTCAACTTGATCGAGATTGGATTTGATGCCACGGGAGCCAGTTTTATCGACTGCCCCTTGTAGATCGTCACTTTGTCTTTATACGATGCCGCGTATGCCGGTTCGGCATTAAATACGCACACGCACGTAAACACCAGGACAAATGCCACTGCGATAGCTAATATCCTGCTTCTGACGCTTCTTGATGTGATTGCTTCGGTGTTCATAATAATTTTTATCCTCCTTAAATGAATAAATTATTGCGTGAGCGGTGTCGCCCCTTCCTCTATATACTAACGATGGTATAGCATATGCGTGAAATTTTTGTGTCATTTTGGATTAGTATTCTTGTTGTTTTACTGTAAAAAAAACAATTCTTTGGCAATACTGGTCTGTAATGATCGATTTGCCTATAAAAATATAAAAGAGCTGTCTCTTTCCGACCTATTCGGTCTTTTGAGACAGCCCTTGATCGCTATGAAGAAATTATCGGCTTAGCCTGATTTCCAATTGGATAATTGGTATTACTCGAGAACTGTGCATACACAACCGGACAAATATCCTACTCCGGGATATTTTGCACTTGAGGGACTATCAAAATTGCGATCATGCATACTGGCGATCCAATCCTTGTGAATCCTCTTGACACTTTTATCGATCCAAAATGCTGCATAAAATTCGCCTTTATCGCCCGACACAAGGTTGTAAGCACTGGTCGAAAGTCCCTTTGATGAATCAATATAAAATGTATCGATTTTAGTGTATGGAATCTGTTTCCAATTCTTATCAAATTGTAATCGTGACCTTAAGTCATTAAAGCTTGCCGAAGCAATAGACGTATACCCTTTCACGACATTGTAATTGTATTTGATTACATAGAGTGATAACTGAGGATCACTCCATTTTTGTTCATCGGCGGTATAAAACTTTTGTCCGGTGTTCTCGATGATTGCTCTGGCTTCACTATCCTTCCAAAACTCCATCTTGAGTTTTACCTGCTTTTTACCATCCAAAGACGTCATCGTCTTCCAGTCACCACCGTTGGTAAGGGTGAGGGGCTTTTTCTGTGCGCCCGCCGGATAGTTTTTAACTGTGACCTTATATGTTCTGGAATAATAACCCTTCGCAGATGCGGTCACTGTTACCGTACCGACTTTTGTTCCGGTCACGATAAAGCTTTTAGTATTTTTTCTCTTGATGGTTAAAACGCCACTTTTACTCACCTTAAGCGAAACTTTGTTGGATGCAGTAAACGAAAAGTAGTC
>Ga0123356_10008609_pt1 | contig 10121 bp, 8 predicted proteins | sample TergutEmb28metaG_2_FD_92546 | JGI IMG/M metagenome (GOLD analysis project Ga0123356, IMG submission 92546) | Embiratermes neotenicus P3 segment gut microbial communities from Petit-Saut dam, French Guiana - Emb289 P3 | ecosystem: Host-associated > Arthropoda: Insects > Digestive system > Gut ... | reverse complement strand
CTGCTCGGTGCCGGCCTCCGGCGCGAGCGTAAAGCCGGATTTGCGCACTTTTTTCAGTTGCTCGACTGTGTTTTCCCGCAGGGCGTCCAGTCGCAACGAAGGCAGGGAGAGGGAGATACGCTCCGGCTCCAGCGCCTCCATCGCTGTGGTGACCAGCCTGTCGATGCAGGAGTAGTCGGCGGCGGACAAAGACAAAAGCCCCACTTCGTCGTACCCGGCTTTTGAGGCGTTCTTGCGCATGTATTCGAGCACTGTGAGCGGATCCCGCTCCCGGACGGGCCGGTAGGCGTAACCGGCCTGGCAGAAGCGACATCCTCTGGTGCAGCCACGGGAGATCTCGACATTCAGCCGGTCATGGATCACGCGCATCGAGGGCAGTATGGGTGACTTGATAAGCGGCGAGCGCGCCAGGTCCGGAAGGATGCGCCGAAAGACGCTGGAAGATATGCCGGGGACATACACGCCTGGAATCCGCGCGAGTTCCTCCAGAAGCTCCTGGCGTGTCGTTCCCCGTTCCTTGCGCGCCTCGACGGCGGAGATGATCTCCAGCACGGCCTCCTCGCCGTCTCCTGCGAAAAGGGCGTCGAAGAAAGGGGCAACCGGCGCGGGGTTCAGTGTGCAGACGCCGCCCGCGACGATCACCGGATGTTTCTCTTCCCGGTCTTTCGACAGGAGAGGAATTTCGGCCAACTCCAGCATCATGAGGACGTTTGTGTAGGTGAGTTCGTAACAGAGCGAGAAGCCGATCATGTCGAAGAAGCCGGCCGGTAGTCCGGATTCAAGCGACGGAAGCGGTTTCCCGGAGGCGCGTAACTGCTCTTCGTAATCGGGCCAGGGGGCAAAAACCCGTTCGCAAAGCGTCCCGGGGCGGGCGTTCAGGATTTCGTGGAGCAGGAGTATTCCCAGGTGCGACATGCCGATTTCGTACGCATCTGGAAACGCCAGCAGGATTCGCGTTTTGGCTTCTTCCCAGGGCAGCAGCCTGGGACGGATCTCGCTTCCGCTGTATCTGGATGGTTTGCGGACAGTCGGAGGAATATACACCATAAAAATATTACATCCCACGTTATTGATGGAAATGCAATGGTTTTTCGCTGTCTTATCAGAATGTGATTATGAGGGACGGCAAAAGTTCAAGGCTGTTGCGCTTGCGTTTATTGCTTCCGGACGGCTTTTAGAGGCGTTTCAGGGAATCGAGGAGAGGATCTCCCGCAAGCCTGACAATGAGCGGGAGAAGTGTTCCTTGCGGTGAGGCTCCACGGTCAGGATCGGACGGGCGCCGGTATCCAGGACCGCCAGCAGCACGCCGCGGTAGTTCAGCGTACCTTCCCCTACCGGGAGGTGGTCGTCGCGCTGCCCACGGTTGTCATGCACATGCATCTGCAGGATGCCTTCTCCAAGATCGTTGGCCCACCGGTGCAGCGGCACTCCCGAGAAGAGCGCCGCGTGTCCCGGGTCGAAGCAAAACCCCAGGCGCGGCGACCCGACCGCGTTACGCAGCCGCAGCAGGTGGGACGGTTCGTCGTCAAAGACGTTCTCCGCAAACAGATACGTGTCCGCTTTTTCAGCCGCTTCCGCCAGCTCGCCAAACGACCGCTTTGCGGATTCGAGCCACTCGTCCGGACGGAAATCAAACAGCCATCCGAAATACCCCCCGTGGATCACGATGCCGGCGGGCCGAAAGACCGTGGCAAGAGAGATCGCCTGCTTCAGGCGGCGTACTGCCATGCGTCGGGCTTCCTCGTCGCGCGCTCCCGGCCACAGGTCGTGAAAAGGGGCGTGGAAGGTGAGCGAAGAAATCCCCGCGTCCCGCAGGGCGGCTGCCGCCCGCTCCGCTTCCTGGGGTTTCAGCGCGTCGAGGACAGCGCTGGAAAAGTAGATCTCCGGCCCCACGCCGTTTTCGCGTAGCGAGCGGATGGTCTCCTCCCGCGCCAGCATCGGGTAATGGACCGTGGAATGGATAGTCCAAGGCATTTCGGAAAAATATACTATGTGCGTAGCGAAGGCAAGGCCGCGTCAGCGTGGAAACAAGGTTTTGACTTTCTCTTTCTTGTATACTGTATGCATCAAATAATCCGTGATTTTGCGAGGACCGCTTTGCAACGACACAAGCTGCATATTGACAGTCACCTGACCCTGCGGGAACAGATCGTTTCCACAATAAGGAACGCCATCGTCAACGGGCAACTCAAAGCAGGCTCACGTATCGCCGAGACGGAGTTTGCCGAACGGTTCGGGATCAGCCGGACGCCGATCCGGGAGGCGTTTCGGCAACTCGAGACTGAAGGATTTATCACCGTCCAGCCGCGTAAAGGAGCGATCGTCGCGTCCTTTTCGGCGCAAGACGTCTCGAACTTCTACGACATCAAGGTGATTCTCGAAGGGTACGCGGCGCGCCTGGCGACGATGACGCTTACAGAGGACGAGATAGACCGGATGGACGCGCTCAACAAGATGATGGATGCGGCCGCGGCGAAGAAGGACCTCCGTAAGGTGCTGGATCTCCATAACGAGTTCCACAACACGTTTCTGCGCGCGGCGGGAAATGAGCGACTGCACCAGATCGTCCAGAGTATGGTGGCGCAGTTTCAGCGATACCGCATGATTCTGGCTCTTCCGGGAAAAGTGGACGGATCGATTGAACAACATAAGGAGATAGTCGAGGCTTTCCGTAAGCGCGACCCTGTTCTTGCGGAAAAGCTGGTTCAAAAAAACGCGCTCTACGGCAAAAAGATACTTCTGAAAGAGTTTTCCAAGGTGTGAAGAACGATTGACCGTTTCGGACGTGGTGAGTAGAGTAAGAACATTACGCTTAGCGGGTTCCCATGATGCTGAACTCCAGCGTTCTTGTTTTGAACCGTGCTTTCTTTCCTGTCCACGTCACCACTGTGCGCCGGGCTTTCTGCCTTCTTTACACCGGCCTTGCCAAAGCGATCAACGAACAGTATGAGTTGTTCGACTATACGTCCTGGAGCGCCTTGTCCGCTTCCGAGGAAAGCGGGTGCGTCGGGCTTGTCGGGCGCACTATAAAGGTTCCGAGAGCGCTGGTTCTCGTCGCCTATGACCGGGTACACCGGCGCACCATCCGGTTCAGCCGCAGGAATGTCTTCATCCGGGACGGCAACACCTGCCAGTACTGCGGTTGCACCTTCCCAAGCAGCGAGTTGAACCTGGACCATGTGATTCCCCGGTCAAGAGGCGGGAAGACCTCCTGGGAAAATATCGTCTGCAGTTGTCTGCCCTGCAACAAGATGAAGGGAGGAAATCCGCCTGAGCAGGCGGGTATGCGGCTTATATCCCGGCCTGCCTCCCCGCGCTGGTCTCCGGAATATGCCTTTTCCCTCCGCGGTCCCATACACAGGGAGTGGATGCCTTTCCTCAATGTCGTGGACTTCACTTACTGGAACTTAGAGTTGCGGAATTGAGCGTTTCCCTGCTCTTTGTCGTCGGGTGTCCTGTAAAGCACTCTTTGAGTCCCGCGATGCACAACGGCGTCATTTCACGCCTTGGACTGCCTCTGGCCTATGTTCCGGTGGAGCTGCCGAAAGGGCGCCTGCGCGTATTTTTAAGCATTGTCCGGGAGGCCAACTTCCTCGGAGGAAACATAACCATCCCCTTCAAAGAGGAAGCGGCTGAGCTTTCCGATGTGCGGTCCGAAGCGGTCGAGGCGTGTGGGGCGGCAAACACCCTTGTCGTCCGGGACGGCAGACTCTTCGCGGAAAACACCGATGGAGAAGGGTTTATGGACGCCCTCGTCATGCAGGGGTGGGGAAGGCGGCACTCGAATGTCGTCCTGCTCGGAGCAGGGGGCGCCGCAAGAGGAATCGCTTTCGCTTTGGGCGAGGCCGGCTCAAGCCGGATCGTCATTTTGAACCGGAGCCTTCAGCGGGCGGATGAGGTTGCGCGGGTCCTCTCTCCCCGGTTCCCGTCGACCCGGTTCTCAACCGGGGGCATCGACCCGGGATCGCTCGAGGAGGCATTTCGCGACGCCGACCTGATCGTTCAGTGCACACCGCTCGGACTGATCGGGGAATGGAGCGATTTTCCATACAAAGCTGTAAAAAAGAACACCCGTTTTGCCGATCTGATTTACTGTGCGAAAGGAACATCTGTTGTTCATATGCTTCGTGCCCGAGGGGTGTCTTCTATAGACGGACTTCCGATGCTGGCATGCCAGGCTGCCAGAAGTTTCGCGCTTTGGACGGGAAAGGATCCCGAGGCGGAACTGTTTCTATCTTTTGCTGACAAAAGCTTGAAAAACATGATAGATTTTACCGGATTTTCCACTAATTGGAGGTAATCGTAGGAGATGTCGACCGCTGCTAAAAAGATTGGGGAGATGCTCCTGAAGGGAAACTTGCTTACTCCTGATCAGCTCCGAACTGCTCTCGATACTCAGAGAAATACCAAAGAGCGCATAGGCACGGTTCTTGTTAAAGCCGGTTACATCAAGGAGGATGCGCTTCTTTCTTTCCTGGGCCAGCAGTTCGGTATCCCTGTAGTTGAACTTGCTAAATACGATATCAATCCGGATGTAGTGCGGCTGCTTCCGGAAGAGATGGTGCAAAAACAACTTGCCCTGCCGATAAACCGCGTCGGCGCAAAGTTGATCGTTGCCATACCCGACCCATCGAGCATGTCGGTCATGGACGAGATCGGGTTCAAGACCGGGTATTCCGTGGAACTCGTACTTGCCTCGGAGAGCGAAATCACCGCGGTGATAAACAAGTTCTTTGACCGCTCGATCGAGTTCAAGGAAATCATATCCGAGTTCGACGAGGATCTTGAGGTCGTTCACGATGAGATGCAAGATACGGCCGACCTCGAGCGCGTTGCGGACGACGCGCCGGTCGTCAAGCTGGCGAACTACCTTCTTACCGAGGCCATCAAGCGGCGCGCTTCGGATATCCATATCGAGCCCTACGAGAAAGAGTTTCGGATCCGCTACCGTATCGACGGCGTTCTGTACGAAGTGATGCGCCCGCCCTTGAAGTTGCGTAACGCGCTCTCGTCCCGCTTGAAGATCATGTCGTCGCTGGATATCGCGGAGCGGCGGCTGCCCCAGGACGGCCGCATCAAAATGAAGATGGGGAAGGGGAAGGAGATGGACTTCCGTGTCTCCGTGCTTCCCACCATTTACGGCGAGAAGATCGTTTTGCGTCTTCTGGACAAGTCTAACCTGCAGCTTGATATGGAAAAGCTGGGGTTTGAGCCTCAGCAGCTTACCGACTTCATGGACGCGATCCACCGGCCGTACGGGATGGTTCTTGTTACGGGTCCCACCGGTTCCGGCAAGACCACCACGTTGTATTCGGCTCTGAGCGACCTCAACAAGACGACGGATAATATCTCTACGGCCGAAGATCCGGTGGAGTACAACTTCGCCGGCATCAACCAGGTGCAGATGAAGGAAGATATCGGCCTGACCTTTTCTTCGGCGTTGCGTTCTTTCTTGAGACAGGACCCGGACATCATAATGGTTGGTGAAATCCGCGATTACGAGACGGCGGAGATTGCCATCAAGGCATCGCTTACCGGGCATCTCGTTTTATCAACGCTCCACACAAACGATGCGCCCAGCACGGTCACCAGACTCCTGAACATGGGGATAGAGCCGTTCCTGGTGTCCTCGTCGCTTAACCTTATCATCGCGCAACGCCTTGCCCGCCGTGTTTGCGGGAAGTGCCGCGAGGAAATCAAGGTGCTGCAAAAGGCTTTGGTCGACGCCGGAATGAAGCCGGAGCGGATCAGCGCCGCGAAGACGATGAAGGGGAAGGGGTGCGACGATTGCAACGGCACCGGTTTCCGCGGCCGGGTGGCGCTGTACGAGGTACTGACGATCAAGGAAGAAATCAAAGAGCTTGTGTTGCGCGGCGGATCCGCTCTCGACATCAAGAGGGAGGCGGTTCGTCTGGGAATGAAGACGTTACGGCAGTCAGGACTTTCCAAACTTGAGGAGGGCGTTACGACACTCGAAGAAGTGTTGCGTGTTACCGCTCCGGATTGATAGACACACAGGAGAGAAGCCACTTATGGTCAGTATGCAGGAGTTGCTCAGCCAGATGTACGAAAAAGGAGCGTCGGACCTCCATATAACTACAGGCATTCCCCCGACGATTCGTGTGGACGGTACCCTCACGCAGCTTCCATATGATCCATTGGTGCCACAGGACACCAAGCGTCTTTGCTACAGCATCCTTACCGAAGCGCAAAAACAGAGATTCGAAGAGGAACTGGAACTCGACCTTTCGTTCGGAGTAAAGGGATTGAGCCGCTTCCGGGCCAATATCTACATGCAGCGCGGAGCATGCGCGGGAGCGTTTCGGACCATTCCGTTCCGCGTCAGGCCCTTCGATGAGCTGGGTCTTCCGCAGGTGCTTAAAGATCTCTGCAAGAAACCGCGCGGCCTGGTGCTGGTCACCGGCCCGACCGGCTCGGGCAAATCTACGACTCTTGCCGCCATGATCGACAAGGTAAACAGTGAGCGGCAGGAGCACATCATCACCATAGAGGATCCGATAGAATACCTGCACCCGCACAAGAAATGTCTGGTGAACCAGCGCGAGGTCAACGCCGACACCCAGACTTTCAAGAAGGCGCTGAAATACATCTTGCGTCAGGATCCCGATATCGTTCTTATCGGCGAGATGCGCGACCTCGAAACGATAGAGGCGGCTCTTACGGTCGCCGAGACCGGCCACCTCGTCTTCGCGACATTGCATACCAATTCGTGCGTTCAGACGATCAACCGTATCCTGGATGTGTTCCCTCCATACCAGCAGCCGCAGATTCGCGCGCAGCTTTCTCTCGTGCTGGAGGGAGTTGTCTCGCAGATACTCATTCCGCGCGCCAACGGCAAGGGACGGGCGCTCATGGTCGAAGTTATGATACCGAATCCGGCCATCCGAAACCTGATCCGCGAAGAGAAGATCCACCAGGTCTATTCGCAGATGCAGGTGGGGCAGAACAAATTCGGCATGCAGACGATGAATCAGTCTCTCGTTAACGCGTTGCAAAAGCGCGAGATCTCGCTTGATGACGCCGTGGGGCGCAGCAGCGATCCGGATGAACTCCGGAACCTTATCGCCACCATGCAGCATCAGCAAGGCACTTCGGCAGGACGCAAACAGTAATATTTCCCTTTCCAGGGATGGAGGAAAAAAATGGCGAAGTATGCGTGGGAAGGCAAGAACCGGGGAGGGGCAAAGGTTACCGGAGATATTGAAGCGCCGCACGAGGAATTCGTCCTTGCGTATCTGCGCCGGGAGCAGATCACGCCTGTCAGCATAAAGAAAAAAGCGCTGGACATGAACCTAAACTTGAGTTTCGGGGATAAAAAGGTCACTAAAAAAGAGTTGGCTGTCTTTACCCGCCAGTTCGCCACGATGATCGACGCCGGACTCCCGCTTGTCCAGTGCCTTGACATCCTGTCGTCCCAGCAAGAAAACGCCTCGTTCAAGAAGATCCTTGGAAAGGTAAAAGAGGATGTGGAAGGCGGATCCACGTTCGCGGACGCCCTCGGCAAGCACCCGAAAGTGTTTGACGCCCTGTTCGTCAACCTTGTGGCCGCCGGAGAGGTGGGCGGCATCCTCGACACGATTCTTTCCCGCTTGGCCGAGCACATAGAGAAAGCGATGAGGCTGGCAAAGAGAGTCAAGGGGGCGATGGTTTACCCCGCCACGATCGTGGGCATCGCCGTAATCGTCACGGTCGTTCTTCTCGTATACGTCATCCCGATCTTTGCGCAGATGTTCTCGGACTTCGGCGGAGAGCTTCCGGCGGCCACCGCCTTCGTAATGCAACTCAGCGATGCGATGCGCAAATACTTCCTGGCTATCATTGGTGGTTTCTTTGTGCTTGGAGCGATTTTCAAGTGGTACATTTCACAAGAGAGCGGACGCAGGAACTGGGACCGGCTTCTCCTTAAACTTCCGGTCGTAGGATCGCTTATACAGCGCATTGCCGTCGCGCGCTTCTCCAGAACTCTCGGGACGATGGTCAGCAGCGGCGTTCCCATCCTCGAATCGATGGACATCGTTTCAAGAACCGCCGGAAACAAGATTGTCGAAGAGGCGATCATGAAGGCCCGCGGAAGCATAAGCGAAGGTAAGACAATCGCGGAGCCGCTCGCGGAAAGCGCGGTTTTCCCGCCCATGGTCACCCAGATGGTGGCTGTCGGCGAAGCGACCGGCGCCCTCGATGTCATGCTGAACAAGATCGCCGACTTTTACGATGAGGAAGTCGACGCGGCCGTTGATGCTTTGACAGCGCTGCTTGAACCGATGCTGATGGTCTTTTTGGGTGTGGTCATCGGCGGACTGGTCATTTCGATGTATCTGCCTATATTCAAGCTGGCAGGAGCCATCGGGGGATAGCGGTTGCCTGAGTTCAACAAGGGAAACCCGGAAAGACAGGAGGTAGCTGGGCGCAACTTTCTTTTAGTCCGTTCGGGGATCAGCTTCGCCCTGCTGGCCTCGGTCGTGTCAGTGCAATTCCGTGCGCCGGAACTGCTGCTCTCGATAGAGTTTCGGTATCTCTACTTTGCGGTTTTGCTTTCCTACGGTTGGCTCCTGGTGCGATACGCCGCGTGGGGGCGGGCATATTTCCCTTCATTGGCGTCCTTCGTACAGGCGTTGGTCGACGTGGCCTTCATCTCTATTTTGGTGTTCGCCACCGGTGGGATCGAAAGCGTATTTTCCTTCATGTATGTCATCGTCATTTTGCTGGGCAGTCTCGAACGATACATGAAGGGCGCCCTCGTATGGGCGATGCTTTCCTCCGCGGGTTACACGATACTCGTGTATTTGCAGATGAAAGGGATTTTGGTTCTTCCAGGTCTGGAGAGTGTGACGATCTCGTTGCCGCGGTTTCTTCGGACTGTCGCGATCCATTCCGCCGGTTTTTTCCTGACAGGGGGGTTGTCCGGGCTCTTGGGGGAGGACATACGCAAGGGTATGGAACGGCTGCAGGTGCGGGACGACGTGATCAGAAATCTGGAGATGTTCCACAAAAACGTGATCGATAACATCCCCTCCGGCATTCTGACTACCGACCTTGCGGGCACGATCACCCTCAACAATAATTCGGCGAGTTTTATCCTCGGGAAGAACCAGGGAGAATTTATAGGCAAGCCGTTGCGGGAGATGTTGGGCGACATCGACGAAGACGAAGATCAATTACGGCAGGGCGACCTGGTCGCGGTGCGTCCTGAAGTCCGGTTTGTCCGGCCGGACGGATCCGAGATCTTCCTGGGTTTTTCTTCCTCCCAGATGAAGAATCCGGACGGCGATATAATCGGGCGCGTCGTGATCTTCCAGGACCTGTCGCCCATCAAGCGGATGGAGGAGCGGGTGCGGGTCGCCGACCGGTTGGCGGGGATGGGTGAGATGGCGGCGGAGTTGGCGCACGAGATCCGCAATCCGCTCGCTTCGATAGCCGGTTCGTCGCAGCTTCTTCGCGAGTCGGGCGATGTCCCGGGTGACGCGGCTACGTTGCTGGAGATCATAGAGCGGGAGAGCAAGCGGCTAAACAGCCTCATCTCGGAATTCCTCTCTTACTCCAAGGCTACCGTCTGCGCTGTGACGCGGGTACGACTGACCTCGCTTCTAAAGGAAGTCGTAGAGGCGGTGCGATCCGGGGAAGGACGCGAGAAAAACCTGCTGATCGAGGACCGGACGACGAAGGAACTCGAGGTCGAAGGCGATGCGGAACAGTTGAAACAGGTCGTATGGAACTTGCTCCGAAACGCTGTCCAGTCCACGCCGCCGGGGGGGCGGATTATCGTTGATGCTTTTGAGCAGTTCCGCCACGGCACTCTGTACGCCGTCCTGTCGATCATTGACTCCGGCTCTGGGATCGAACCGCAGGATCTGTCCAAAATATTTACTCCTTTTTTCACGACCAAGGAGGAGGGCACGGGATTTGGACTTCCTATTTCCCAGCGAATCGTACATCACCACAAAGGCTTCATCGAAGCGCGCTCTCATATTGGACAAGGAAGCGCTTTCTCCGTGTTCCTGCCCATACAAGTGAAAGAATCTTCCGGAAAGGTCGAAGTTGCCTAATAAGCCGAGGGCTATCGTCGTCGGCGCGGGGCTTGCCGGATCAGAGGTTTCTTTGCG
>Ga0123356_10008607_pt1 | contig 10123 bp, 9 predicted proteins | sample TergutEmb28metaG_2_FD_92546 | JGI IMG/M metagenome (GOLD analysis project Ga0123356, IMG submission 92546) | Embiratermes neotenicus P3 segment gut microbial communities from Petit-Saut dam, French Guiana - Emb289 P3 | ecosystem: Host-associated > Arthropoda: Insects > Digestive system > Gut ... | reverse complement strand
GCGGACGTTATCCGTGATGGCCTGATCGCGGCCGGTGTCCAGGTCGAAGACTCCCCAGCAGGGGCACGCTGGCACCTAGCCGAATCCTGCCCCGCCGAACCAGCCGACCAGTCCTGAGCGCCATGCCATGGCAGGTAATTCGTCTAGACGCGGCGCGGTGCGCAAACCCGGCAGCAAGAAGGGTGCCACCGTCGGTTCCGGTGGTCGTGGCCGCCGGGCGCTAGAGGGCAAGGGTCCAACGCCCAAGGCGGTTGACCGGACCTACCACCCGGCGGCCAAGCGGGCGGCATCGGCGGCTAAGCGTCAGCCTGGGAAACCCGGGCCGGTCAAGGTCAGCCCGGACCTGGTGGTGGGCCGTAACGCCGTCCTTGAAGCCTTGACTGCCGGTGTGCCAGCCCAGCGTCTCGATGTAGCCGCCGGCCTGAAGGTGGACGAGAAGCTGAAACGGTCCATCAAGCTAGCCGCCAACCAGGGCTTACCCATCCAAGAAGTCTCCCGCACGCAGTTGGACAGGCTGGCTGGCTCCAAAGCCCACCAAGGGATTGTGCTGAAAACCAAGCCTTACCGCTATGCCAAGGTGGCTGACCTGCTAGACCGAGCGACGCAGGCGGGCCAGGCACCACTGCTGGTGGCACTGGATGGGGTGACTGATCCCCACAATCTGGGTGCCGTGTTGCGCTCGGCGGCCGCCTTTGGTGTCCATGGTGTGCTCATCCCAGAACGCCGTTCAGCCGGAGTGGGGCCCACGGCCTGGAAGGTCAGTGCCGGGGCGGCTGCTCACATGCCAGTGGCTCGGGTGCCCAACCTGGTGCGCGCCCTGACTGAGCTTCAAGACCAGGGCCTGTTTGTGGTGGGGCTCGATGGCCAGGCCAGTACCGACATCGCCCACCTGCCTGTAGCCGATGGCCCGCTGGTGCTGGTGGTTGGCTCAGAGGGGCACGGTCTGGCGCGTCTGACCCGGCAAGCCTGCGACCTGACGGCGGTCATTGCCATAGAACCCATCACCGAATCTCTCAACGCGGCCGTGGCCAGCGGCATTGCGCTGTACCAAATCCGCCAAGCCCGCCAGCCAAACTTCACCGACCAGGCTGTTTGACGACGCGCTTGCCGCAGGCCAAAGCGTTGACCTGCACAAACGCCAGCGGCCCGGGGGGATCACGTCATCGATCAGCCTGCTGGAGGGTAAGGGGTGGCGCTACCCTCTAGCCCAAAACCACGTCGTCAGCCGGCGGCAGTTCAATGGTGTTGGCTAGGATCAGCGATTCCTCATCACGTCGGTGGCGCAGCACACTGTCGATGTAGCTTTGCAGCGCTTCTGACATGGACACAAAGCGGCCTTGGTGCTGGGACATGAACCAGCGGTGCTCCAGCACCTCATGGTAGATCTGCGCCAACTCCCGCTTGCCACGTAGCTCCCGGGGGACTGCCCGCACGGTCGGTTCGAACACTTGGGACAGCCAGCTGTGGGCCACGAAGTCCTCGTCCATGCCGCCTTGGTCGGTGGCTACCCGGTAGGTGTCCAGATCATTGAGCAAGCGCCTCGCCAGGTTTTCTGGCACGTCCAGGCCGGTCAGGCGGAAAAGGCGGCGTTGGTGGTGACCAGAGTCAACCACCTGCGGCTGGATCTTGACGGTGGTGCCGTCCGGCGAGGTCACCATGGAGAGTTCGGCCACGTCAAAGCCCAGGTCATTGAGCCGGTTGATGCGTTCTTGCAACCGCCAACGCGCGTCGGAAGCCACGGTCTCTTCTTCAGTCAGCGCGGTCCACAGCTGTAAGTAGCGGTCATGCAAGAAGTCGCCGATGGCGATCGGGTCCAGCTCCGCTTCCAGCATGTTGCCAGCCTCAAGGTCCATCAACTCGCCAATCACGTTGACGCGGGCCAAGTCCAGGTCGTAGAGCCTCTGGCCGTCAGTCAAGGCCTCTTGCAGATCACCGGTTTCGGCGTCTACCAAGAAGGCGGAAAAGGCGTTGGCATCCCTTCTAAACAGTGTGTTCGAGAGGGAGACGTCGCCCCAGTAGAAGCCAATCAGGTGGAGGCGGACCATCAGCAGAGCCAAGGCGTCCAGGAGGCGGGTGGCCGTGGCCGGCCTGAGGCGCTGGGAAAACAACGCCCGGTACGGCAGGGAGAAGTTCAGATGCTGGGTGATCAAAGCCGCGTCTAGCTCTTCACCTTTGGCGGTACGCCGCCCAGCCACTACCGCCACCGGCTCAACGGACGGCTCACCCAAAGTCTTCAGGTCCTTGAGGAGCTGGTATTCCCGGGTGGCGTAGTACGCCGCAATCTCCTTGACCGCCACCACTCGGCCGGACAGACGGGCGAAACGCACCACGTGCCTGGAAATGCCACGCGGCAAGGCCACCACCACGGACTCGGGCCACCGCTCCAAGGGCAGGTCCCAGGGCAAAGTTAGTAGGTCCGGGTCAGGTTCGACCGCAGTGATTGTCAGTGGGCCGGCCAAGAGATTCTCCTAGAACAGCCACGGCACCAGCGCTGAGAGCGAAGTCAAATGACACGGTCTCGCAGCGTCGGTGCCGCGGAATGGTATTAGTTTCTAGAGTTACGTCAGCCTTCCAACCGGTCACCGGTGGCTGGCGAGAAAGTGTGCTGGTCTTGAGGCCGGACCGCGATGTAAACGGTCTGACCCTTTGCAGGAACCGAGCGTGGATCGACCCGGGCAATCATCTGTCCACCTTGCAACGTGGTGGTTTCCGGGTCATCACCAATGATTGAACCGTAGGCGTAGGCGTCAGAGCCCAGTTCTTCCACAATTGAGATTTCCACCGGGATGGCGCCTGGGGTGGCCTCGGCGGACACCACCACGTTCTCGGGCCTGAAGCCAAGTACCAGTTTGCCCTCATCTTGTGGGGTCAAAGCGGCCACGACCGCAGACGACAGCGGCAGCTCGACCTGGCCAACCCGGGCGGCGTTGCCTTTCACCGGGAAGGTGCCAATGTTCATGGCCGGCGAGCCGATGAAGCTGGCCACAAAGACATTGGCTGGCTTGTCATACAAGGTCAGGGGTGAACCGACCTGTTGCAGCAAGCCCTTGTGCAAGACCGCGATCCGGTCGCCCATGGTCAAAGCCTCGGTTTGGTCGTGGGTGACGTAGACCGTGGTGACGCCCAAGCGGCGTTGCAGGGAGGCAATCTGCGTGCGGGTAGACACCCGGAGCTTGGCGTCCAAGTTACTCAGGGGCTCATCCATCAAGAAGACTTGAGGTTGGCGCACGATGGCGCGGCCCATGGCGACGCGTTGGCGCTGGCCGCCAGACAGGGCCTTGGGTTTGCGACTGAGGTATTCGGTCAGGTCCAGGATCTTGGCGGCTTCCTCAACGCGCTCGCGAATCTGCGCCTTGGGCATGCCGGCAATCTTCAGGGCGAAGCCCATGTTGTCTGCCACCGTCATGTGGGGGTACAGGGCGTAGTTCTGGAACACCATGGCGATGTCACGATCTTTGGGCTGAACGTCCGTGACGTCCCTGTCGCCGATCAGGATGCGGCCGTCGTTGACCTCTTCCAGACCGGCCAGCATGCGCAGCGAGGTGGACTTGCCGCAGCCAGATGGCCCGACCAAGACAAGAAATTCTCCGTCCTCGATCTGGAGGTCCAGGTGATCTACGGCTGGCTCAGTGCTCCCCGGATAAATCCTGGTAGCCCCATCAAATGTCACTGTGGCCATGACAGCTTCCCTTCACCGGCAGGTACGTGCCGGACGATCCGTAGTGAAGGCACCACACGTGGTGGCCTACACTGCTCAGTCGTTGAGCATTGGGGACAATACTGCCACGTTGGCCGATTTATTGCACATCGGCCTACGGATGGCCGTCAGCCTAGAAGCCGCTACCTATCTGAACAGGCTTGTTGAAGGTGCCGCCACCTTTGCCACGGTAGAAATTGAGCTGGCCAGTCTTGTTATTCCGGCCGACAATATCGGCAATGCGGTCACCGTTGAGGTCGGCCCCGGCCGCCAAATAATTGTTGGTCCAGCCATGACCAATCTGGCCACCTGCTCGCACGGTGCCGTCGCCTCTGCCTGGATAAAACAGCAGCTGACCCTTGGATGAAACGGCCAAAAGGTCATTCTTGCCGTCCCTATTGAGGTCGCCAGCAGCAAAGACCTGCATTGACTTCCAGCCGTGACCAATCTTCGGGTAGGGGGACTTGAAACCGCCCTTGCCGTTGCCGGCGTAAAGGAACAAGAATCCGGTCTTCTTGTTGATGGCCACCAGGTCAGGGTTGCCGTCCCGGTTCAGATCCCCAGCCGGTATTACCGTGAAATTGGACCAACCATGACCAATTTTCTTGCCGGCCTGAATGTAGCCCCGGCCGGTGCCGGCATACAGGAACATGTTGCCGCTCGAGTCGATGCCAATGAGGTCGTTGTGGCCATCCCGGTTCCAATCGCCGGGGGCGTACATGGTCATATTTTGGAAACCGGTGCCAATGCGCATGGCGGCGCCAAGCTTGCCGTTCGACGAGCTGGGGTAGCGCAGCAGTGCGCCGTCGGAAGCTCTAATGGTTATCACGTCACCGAAGCGGCTGCCTGCCAGCGATGGGCTGAGCAAGATTTGTTTCATGATCGGCTTGTAGGCCGGCAGCTCGTGCTGGTAGTCCAGAGCGGCCAGCACGTCGAGGGCACCGGCTCCGGCGGCGCTAGCTGGGGCGCCAATGTTGCGGGCGGTGGCCTTCAGTGCCTTGGTGACTTGGGCCGGAGTCAGATTCGGCTGGAACCGGAGCAACATGGCGGCGGCCGTTGCCACCAAGGGGCTGGAGAACGAGGTGCCGGCTTCATAGGTCCAAGCGTCCTTGGTCAACACCGCGATGCCTTGCCCCGGGGCGGCAATGTCAACACCGGAGTTGCGGGTGGAGAAACTGGCCACTTGCCCGGTACTGGTCAGGGCTGCTACTGAGATGACCGGTGTGTAGGCGGCCGGCCAGACCACGGGGTTGTACACCCCACCGATACTCTGATCGCCGTAGTTGCCGGCTGAGGCCACCACCACCACCTTGGCGGCAATGGCGTAGTCCACGGCAGCTTTCAAATCCGAGGGCATGGTGCTGCCGATAAACCCGAGTGACAGGTTGATCACTCTGGCGCCGTCGTTGGTGGCGCCGTAAATGGCGTTCACCAGGGCGGCGTCTGTCATTTGGCCGGTGGCGGCGTTTGACACCTTGTAGACCCACACCACCTGGTCCCAACCGGCGCCGGCCACGTCAATGGCGTTGTCGGTGCAGGCTGCCATCACCCCAGCTGTGGCGGTGCCGTGGTAGGTCACGCCATCCGATCCCATGTTGGTGGGGTTGACGTTGGTGCCACCGTCGCCGTAGTTGTGACCAGCCTTGATGTTGCCACAGTGGGCGTCAGGGTGGTTCATCTGGAAACCGGTGTCAATGTCTGCAATGGGCGCGCTGCCAGGGAGTTTGGCATTACTCAATCGCGACCAGACAGAGCTGAAGTTGCCGCCGGGGAACGGGCCAAGGGCCCACTGGTCGCCGGCCAGATAGGCGGGGTCGTTGGGCGATGAATGGTACATCGTGACTGGTTGCCAGCCGTATTCGACGGCTTCAACCAGCCCGGAGGCGGCTAGCTCCTGGGCTAGTGCCTCGCTGGTCTCAGGGTCGGTGGTAGTCAGTGCCATGGCGGTGTCAAGCTCACCACCGGCATCCAAATCGGCCTCGCCTAGATCAGTGGCGCCGGTGACTTCGGCTACTTTGGCTGCGATTTCTGCCTGGCTGACACCCTCGGCTGGGATCAGCACTAGCCGGGTTTCATCCACGAAGGACTCGTCCGGGTCAAGGGCCGGTCCATCTACCACCGGTGCAGGGTCGTCCGGTCCAGCGGCCTCGGCTGGTTCACTGGCCATGGGCATGAACCCCATCACCATCACGGGCACGACAATCAGGGCACTCAACAATCGGCGAACGCTACTCAAGGTGAACTCCTGGGGTTGCAGCTTGGACTGAGGCCTGCTAATCGACCCGATGACCATTCTTTCATGGTTCAACAAAAAGAACCCAGTCTTATTCCCTTATGCGGTCCGTGGCGCAAGTGTCAACAGGCGTCTTTCCGTGACTATCCCCGCTGGCTGGCCACGTTTTTTGAGTTTGAGAAGGCGCGACAATTGCCTGGGAGCAGCCGGAAAATACTGGTCGGTGTTGATATGGCAACTGGTGAGAATTTCCACCAGAGGTTTTCAGCTCGGAAAGACCCGTTCTACCAGGTAGGCCAGGAAAGCGCACATTTCTGGCGGGTCGGCCAGAGTGAATTCGGCTGCCGTGGGTTCTGGTCCTACTCGGATGGCCACATCGGGTGGCTCGAGGGTACGCAGAGCCAACTCATCAGTGGTGTCGTCGCCGGCAAAACCAACGATTGACGCTTCTATTAGCTGCCGCAGGTACCTAATGGCCTCAGCCTTGCCGGCTGGTTCCACGGCCAGTTCGACAACGCTCTTGCCCACCAAAAGGTGGGCGCCCAAGGTAGCCCCCAAAGTCTGAGCCGCCTCGGTCAGGTCTGCGGCCATTGCGGCATCGGCCACCAAACGGGTGTGTAACACATGGGCCACGGGTTTGTGCTCGACCCACGCCCCGGCCGGGCTGCCGTGGGTCTGGATCAACTCGGTTAAGCCCTTGTCGAAACTGGCCAATTGACTCCGTTGCGCGGGGGTCAGGTGATGGGGTTGAAGCTCCAGGCGGCCAGCTTGCACCACGCCTAATTCGGCGCCATGCGAGCCGGCAATCAAGGTCTCTTCCGGCGGTGCGGCCAGGCGGACCAGGTCCCCGGCCGGCCGGCCGGACACCAGCGCCAAGCGCAGTGTTGGCACCTGGGCCAAGGCTGCCAGAGCGGCCTGGCCCTGGGGCAAAGTGCGGGAGGCTTCGGGATCGTCCACCAGCGGAGCCAAGGTGCCATCAAAGTCCAGCGCCAGCAAAGTTGGGCTGCCTCCAAGCAGACGGGTGGCGGCCTCGGGCCACCATTCCAAGACGCTCATTCGACAGCTTCAGGGGTCGCTTGGGGGGTGTCGCCCGCTGCTTCGTTAGGGCCGAAGCGATCCGGCGCCAGGGTTGAAAGGAAGGAATCGGCCCAGGCAGCCACGTCATGGGTCATGACGCGGCGGCGCAGGGCGCTCATCCGGCGGCGCTGTTCGCGCGGTGACATGTTGACGGCCCTGACCAGGGCGTCTTTCAGACCATCGATGTTATGTGGGTTGACCTGGATAGCCTGGTGCAGCTCACTGGCCGCGCCGGTGAATTCCGACAGCACCAGCACGCCGCGGCCATCGGTTCGGGCAGCCACGTACTCTTTGGCCACCAGGTTCATGCCATCCCTCAACGCCGTGACCACCATGACGTCAGCCGCCAGGTACAACGCGGTCATCTCTTCTGGCCCCTGGTTTTGGTGCAGGTAGTGGATGGCCGGCCTGGCCAGCGACCCGAAATCACCGGTGATGCGACCAACCGTGGTCTCAACCTCTTCGCGCAGTTGCTGGTAGGCCGTGACGTTGCCGCGTGACGGGCTAGCCACCTGGATCAGCACCACGCCCGGTAGAGGCAGGCGACCTTCCCGCAGCAGCTCCTCGTAGGCCTTCAAACGGTGTGGAATGCCCTTGGTGTAGTCGAGCCGATCAACCCCGAACAAGATGGCGTCGGGGTTGCCCAGTTCGGCCCTGATCTCTCTGGCCCGGGCTTGGACCCGAGGGTTGCGAGCCATTGAGTCTGCTGCCGCCGAGTCCAGCGAAATGGGGAAGGCTGAGGCTTGGATCTGGCGGGGTTGGCCCGAGGAGCCGGGCACCAAGATGAACTGCGAGCGGGTGGTCAGACCGGTCAACCGTCTGACGCAAGAGCGGAAGTTGGCCGCATCCTGCGCCCGCTGAAAGCCCAACAGATCGGCGCCTAGCAAACCATTCAGGATCTGGCGGCGCCATGGCAACTGGGCGAACAGGGCTTCAGGTGGGAAGGGGATGTGGTTGAAGAAACCAATCCGCACATCGGGGCGCATCTCACGAATCAGGCTTGGCACCAGTTGGAGCTGGTAGTCGTGGACCCAGACCACCCCGCCGGGGGCCACCACCTCGGCGACGGCCTCGGCAAAACGTCGGTTGACCTGCTGGTAGGCGTCAAACCACTCGCGGTGGTACTGCGGCTGGGAGATGACATCGTGGTAGAGCGGCCACAGCGTGTCGTTCGAGAAGCCCTCGTAGAACTCGGCTATCTCTTGGGCGCTCAGCGGCACCGGGATGGAGGTGGTGCCCTCGATGGTTACCGGGTCGAAGGTCACATCGGGCGCGCCGGCCCAGCCTACCCAGGCGCCTTGCTGGGCTTTGAGGACCGGTTCCATGGCAGTCACCAAGCCGCCGGGCGAGCGACCGGCGGTTAACTCGCCATCGGGTCCAATAGTGACATCGATCGGTAGCCGGTTGGCAGCCACCACCAGATCAAACTGGCTAACTGTCAAGCGTCCTCCTTGCCGCAAGGCCGCAGCCAAATACCTTGGCTGGACGGGACTGACTCGCTCATGCTACCTGAAGGCCAGCCAGGCGGCTTGGTTCCCGCCGACTTGCGTGGCACTGTGGAGGCATGCCAACGCCAGCCATTGACATTGCCGAACTGGTGGTTCATCGCTCGAACCGGGTAGTGCTCCCGGGCTTGTCCATGCAGGTTCCCCAAGGACAGATAGTCGGTTTGTTAGGCCCCTCGGGTGGTGGTAAGTCCACCTTGATGCGCAGCATTGTGGGAGTGCAGATCATCAAGTCCGGCCGGGTGACGGTGTTGGGCCAGCCGGCTGGCACACCGGCGCTGCGTCACCAGGTGGGCTACATGACCCAGAGCCCGTCGGTCTACAAGGACCTGACCATTAGAGAGAACCTGGACTACTTTGCCACGCTGGTGGATGCGGCCAAAGGCCAGGTTGGCGCCGTTTTGGATCGGGTGCGGTTGACCGACCACGCGGCCGATGTGGTGGGGAACCTGTCCGGCGGGCAGCTCTCCCGGGTCTCCCTGGCGGCGGCGTTGCTAGGACAGCCCAAGGTGCTGATCCTGGACGAACCGACGGTTGGCCTAGACCCGGTGCTGCGCCGCGAGCTGTGGGGTTTGTTCCGCGAACTGGCTGCTGAAGGCGTCACCCAACTGGTTTCCAGCCACGTCATGGATGAGGCTTCGCGTTGTGACCGCCTGGTTTTGCTGTCTGAAGGCCGGATCCTGGCTGACGACACACCCGGCGGCATTCTGGCAGCCACCGGGGCAGAAGACATGGAGGGTGCGTTCCTGGCTCTGGAAGATGCTGCCGCCCGGCAAAGGGGCGAATCATGAGCGCTAGGAGAACGCTAGCCACCACCCGGCGGGTGCTGAACCAGCTGCGCCACGACAAGCGCACCATTGCCCTGATCATGGGTGTGCCCTGCCTGGTGCTGGGCTTGATTGCCTGGATGTTTAGCAACTACCCAGGGCCCAAGGTGATTGACCGCTGGGGGCCAATGCTGCTGGCCATTTTCCCAGCCGTTGTCATGTTCCTGGTGACCTCGGTGGCCACGCTGCGCGAGCGCACCGGCGGCACGTTGGAACGGCTGATGACCACGCCGCTAGCCAAGGGTGATTTTCTCTTTGGCTACGCCATCGCCTTTGCCGTGGCGGCCACCGTCCAAGCCACGGTGGTGACCAGTTGGGCGGTGTGGGTCTGTGGCATGAACGTCAAGGGCCACCTGTGGGAGTTGATTGCGGTGGCCGTGCTGGACGCGGTGCTCGGCTCAACCATGGGCTTGGCCGCCAGCTCGCTAGCCCGTACCGAATTCCAGGCGGTCCAAATGATGCCGGCCATGATAATTCCGCAACTGGTGGTCTGTGGCCTGTTCATGCCACGCGACCAAATGCCATTGCTGCTGGAATGGATCTCCAACGTGGTGCCATTCACCTACGCCATGAAGGCCACCGAGGCGATTGCCAGCGGCGGGTCCTTGGCCAACTCGCTGGGGGACGTGGGCATTGTGCTCGGTTTTGTCATTCTGGCCCTGGCGGCCGGGGTGGCAACCCTCAAGCGCCGCACGCCCTAGGGACAGGTATCGGTGTGGAGCGGCTCGCGGCCTTGGCCAGCGGTCGCCGACACCCCACCAGCCGGCTCTTAGCTACCGGAACT
>Ga0123356_10008606_pt1 | contig 10124 bp, 6 predicted proteins | sample TergutEmb28metaG_2_FD_92546 | JGI IMG/M metagenome (GOLD analysis project Ga0123356, IMG submission 92546) | Embiratermes neotenicus P3 segment gut microbial communities from Petit-Saut dam, French Guiana - Emb289 P3 | ecosystem: Host-associated > Arthropoda: Insects > Digestive system > Gut ... | reverse complement strand
TGAACGGTACACTCAGCGTTGAAAGTACGGTTGGGCTCGGCAGCAAATTCAGTTTCGATTTGACATTCGATTTAATTGAAGATGCCGCTGATATGCCGCCTAAGAAAATTGTATTTAAAAATATTGAAAAACCCAACTTTGACGGAGAAATTCTCGTTTGTGAAGATAACATCCTTAACCAGCAGGTAATAAGTGATCATTTAGAGAGAGTGGGTATAAAAACAGTTTTGGCAAACAATGGCAAAGAGGGTGTTGATATTATTACGGACCGGATAAAATCGGGTGAAAAACCATTTGATTTAATCTTCATGGATATCCACATGCCCGTAATGGACGGATTGGAAGCTTCGTCCAAAATTACCGAAATGAAAATTAAAACACCTATTGTTGCTTTGACCGCAAACATTATGTCCAATGACATGGAGATTTATAAGCAGCGCGGAATGTATGATACTCTCGGCAAACCGTTTTCTTCGCAGGAATTGTGGAACTGCCTACTGACATATATTCCCGTCAAGAGTTATACCGTTGTAAATGAACAGCGGGAAAATTCGTCAGATGAAAAATTGCAAAAACAACTGATAATACAGTTCGTCAAGAATAATAAAAACATCCATGACGAAATTGTGAAGGCTATTGATGACGGTGACATAAAACTTGCGCACAGACTGGCGCATACACTAAAAGGCAACGCAGGTCAGTTAGACAAAAAGCCTTTACAGCAGGCAGCCATGGAAGTTGAAAGCCATCTTGTAAACGGCGAAAACCGTGTTTCATCAGAACAAATAGAGGATCTGAGAAAAAAATTAAACGCGGTGATTGCTGAACTTGAGCCGGAGGTTGCAAAGATTGAAGCAAAATCGGCAGCACAAACGATGACACAAGAGCCATTAAATATCGAAGAAACACGTAAAATTTTTCAAAAACTTGAACCCCTTCTTAATTCAGGCAATCCTGAGTGCCTGGAGCTTATCGGCAACCTTCGGTTAATTCCGGGAAGCGAAGAACTCATTATGCACATGGAAAAATTTGATTTTGAATCTGCTCACGGCTGCGCCGAGAAGATATTTGCCGGATTGAAAAACAAATACGGAAGCAGCTAGTATGGAGAAAAAGAACAGCAAACTTAAGAATAGTATTCTTTTAGTAGACGATAATTCTTCAAATTTGGCAGTATTATTCCATATATTGCGGGATGATTATAATATTTTAACGGTTCTGAACGGCACATCAGCTTTGGAAAAGGCAAACTCGTATATGCCCGATCTTATCTTGCTTGATATCATCATGCCCGACATGAGCGGCTTTGAAGTTTTAACCGAACTAAAAAAATCTGATAATACAAAACAAATACCCGTAATTTTTATAACAGGACTCAGCGATGAGGAAGATGAACGCAAGGGGTTAGCAATTGGAGCGGTTGATTATATTCGGAAACCATTTAATGAAATCATTGTCAAACTCAGGGTACAACAGCAGATAGAAATTATAAACCTTCGGCGGGATCTGGAAAACGCTGTAGAAGCAGCAGAAAATGCCGCCAAGACAGCTGAAGCTGCCAGTAAATCAAAATCATCGTTTTTGGCAAACATGAGTCACGAAATTCGCACACCCATGAACGCGATAATGGGTATAACAGATATATTAATGCAAAACGAAACGTTATCTGACGAAGTGTCTGACGGACTGGAAAAGATCTACGCTTCCAGCGAAATGCTTCTTGGCATCATCAATGACATACTGGATTTTTCGAAGATTGAAGCGGGTAAGCTTGATATCATAAAAGCGCCGTATAAAATCGCAAGCATGATAAATGACGCAGTCCATTTGAACATGATGCGGATTGGCAACAGACCAATCAAGTTTGAACTAAAGATAGATGAAAATATCCCGGCAACTCTCATTGGAGACGAGCTGCGTATTAAGCAAATATTGAATAACATACTTTCCAACGCTTTCAAATATACTGACGCCGGCAAAGTAACAATGTCAGTCAAGTATGAATCCCAGAACCGCCTTGTGTTAATTGTACAGGATACAGGACATGGAATGTCGCAGAAACAGTTAGACAGGCTGTTTGATGAATATTCACGATTCAGCGATAACACAAAACGCATAATCGAAGGCACGGGATTGGGCTTGTCCATTTTACGGCGATTGGTAAACCTCATGAACGGCGAAGTTCATGTGGACAGCGAAGTTAACAAAGGCACAACCGTAACCATATGGCTGCCTCAGGCTTCAGAAGGTTCAGACCTGTTAGGCGAAGAAACCGCAGAAAATCTGCAGCATTTCCGCAAAAGTTATATAGGGCACAGGGAAAGGGCTAGGATTAAACGCGAACCGATGCCATACGGCAGTGTATTGGTAGTAGATGATACAGAGACAAACCTGTTTGTAGCCGTTAGACTGATGAAGTTTTATAAGTTGCAAATTGAAACAGCCATAAACGGACGGGAAGCTGTAAACAAGGTAAAAGACAGAAAAGAATATGACATAATATTTATGGATCATATGATGCCTGAGATGGACGGGATTGAAGCGACACAGATGCTTCGCGGCATGGGTTATAAGAAGCCCATAGTTGCATTGACAGCCAACGCTGTGGCAGGGCAGGCTGATGTATTTTTACAGAACGGATTTGATGCATTTATATCCAAACCGTTAGATGTACACCAGTTAGATGTTATATTGAATAACCTGATACGTGACAAACAGCCGTTTGAAGTGATTGAGGCTGCCCGCAAACAGGATACCAATACCAACAATGACATACAGCCTCATGCCGACACCATGTTACTGGAATCGTTTGTCAGGGATGCCCGTAAAGCAGTTGTATTGCTTGAAGAATTACATCAAAAATCCGATTACGAAAACGAAGAAAACATGCGTTTATACACAATTTGTGTTCATGGCATGAAAAGTTCACTTGGGGCAATCAATGATTCCCGGTTATCCGAAGCAGCTCACAAACTGGAACAGGCAGGACGCGACCGTGACATAGGTTTTATAAAAGAAGCGACACCCGGGTTTTTGAATGATTTGCGCATGTTATTGAAGAAGTCAGAGCCCAAGCAAGCTGTTAATGGTAAAGATGACGATATAGAAGGCTTACTTAAAAAGTTACTTGTAATAAAAGATATATGCTCAGAATACAACAGGAAAGGGGCATTGGATAACATTGCCGAGATTAGCATATGCTCCGAAAGAACAAGGGCTGTGCTAAACAATGTTAAGGAATGTGTACTTCACAGTGATTTTGATGAGGCTGAAAACCTGGTTACAGATTATATAAATGAGTTGACAAGTTCCACTCTTTAAAGAAATAATTTAATAAAGGGCGGAGTAAAATAAATAATTTGAAAACGGTTTTTGTAGTTGACGATTCTGATACGAACCTCGCAACGGCAGAAGAGGCGCTGGAAGACAGTTACAATGTAATAACTCTACCGTCTGCAGAAAAGATGTTTTCCATTCTGGACAAAATCAGGCCGGATATAATTTTACTGGATATAGAAATGCCAGTAATGAACGGTTTTAAGGCATTGGAAAAACTAAAAGACAGTACCTGGTCGGATATCCCTGTACTTTTCCTGACTGGAACCATCAATCCCGATATAGAAGAGAAAAGCTCAAAACTGGGCGCACTTGGTATTATTACAAAGCCATTCTCCGCAACATCGCTTCTTGAAAGAATTGGTTCAATAATTAACTAGCTTTTGCACGCCTTAGACGAACATTTTCTATATCGTGGCTGAACAGCTCGCGGAGATCGTTTAACCCAAGCGCCATAAGCGCCATCCTGTCAATTCCGATGCCCCATGCGGCAACAGGTACGTTTACCCCAAGGCTTTCTGTAACTTCGGGACGGAAAATGCCGGAGCCGCCAAGCTCGAACCAGCCAAGTACCGGATGTTTTATATGCACTTCTACAGACGGCTCTGTAAACGGGAAGTAACCGGGAACGTACTTAACCTCTTTGGCGCCTGCAACTTCACAGGCAAACATTTCCAGCATTCCAAGGAGAGTGCGGAGATTGACGTCTTCACCTAACACGATGCCCTCTGTCTGGTAGAAATCCGGCAGGTGTGTCGCGTCGACACGATCATAGCGGAAACAGCGCGCGATGCCGAAGTACTTGCCCGGTATTTTCGCCGTGGGCAGGGTTTTTGCCGAAAGCACTGTTCCCTGGGAACGGAGAATTAACCGGCGCGTGAAGTCGCGGTCAAATGTGTAGTTCCAGCCCCTGCTGCCTGTTGCGCCTCCGTTTTCATGAGTGGAAGCCACGTTGGAAAGCCACGGTTCATCAATGGATTTCGCCCTCGCGACTCCGTCTTTGGAAGAGCCTGCGGGAGACGCAATGCTGTAAGCATCATGGATGTCGCGCGCAGAATGGAACTGCGGCATAAATAGGGCGTCGGAGTTCCAGAACTCAGTCTCAACAAGCGGCCCGTCAAACTCTTCAAAACCAAGAGACACAAGCTTGTCTTTTACGTTTTCCAGAAATTTTGCGTAGGGGTTGCTCCTGCCAGGCGTCAGGCGGACAGGCGGCGTTTTTACGTTGTACGATCTGAAAGTTTTTCCTTTCCAGCTTCCGGTTTCCAGCATGGACTGGGTAAGAGAGCCGATTTCGTCTCCGGTAATCCCGGATGCTTTTAGAGTTTCGGCAGTTTCAACAGCCATATCCGTAAAACCGTATACAACAGTTTCACGGTCAATTTGACGGAATGCAGCATCTGCAGCGCCCCGTTTCTTGGCAATTCCGCGAATAAACTGCTTTTCATCATCGCTTAGGGATGACTCTGCAAGAATACCGCTCTCTGTCACTACCTTTTTTAATAAACCTCTGACGAGAGTAAAATGCGCAAGTACAGGATTTTTGGAAGGATCATCAAGGTGTTCAAGCGGCAGTGTTATAGTTACTTTTTTATCGCCGTCCATTGCAAGCACACCAAGTTTGGAAAGACTGCCAAAAGCGCTGCCTATGTCTTTGTTTTCCATTTTGAGCACTTCTGCAATATCAGGCAGACGCGGTCTTTCTTCAGCCTGCTTTATTCTTTGCCGTATTAGTTCAAGAATCCGTTCTTCGGGGCTGCCTTTTTCTTTCCATTCCTGCCCAAGACCGGTTATTTCATAAAAAACCGACATTTCCCGCCGGGTCTCACTTACCAGCCCCTTGCCGGTAAGCCACGAAAGCGCCTGATTCCCGTTCCCCGGTTTAAAACCCAGATCCCGTTCAACTTTTTCGATTGTAAGTTCATCACCCTTTTTGTAAGCGAGGAGTATTCGTACTTCCAGAGGATGCAGGTTTTTAACTATATTTTTAATGTCCATAACTGATTATATATGGTATAATAAAGCGTTCGTAATGCCAAGCCGGCTTTACGAAAACACCAAAACACGGCGGGAATAATATGCATGATGATAATGTCGAACTCGTAACCTGGTCTAACGCATTCTCATGCGGGGTAAAACTGATAGATGATCAGCACAAAGCCCTGATAGATTTAATTAACGAGATGTTTAACCATGTTACAGGCAACGAGGAAGAGGAACATGAATATTTTCATGAAGTTATCTATGAAGCGGTTAAGTACATTAAAATCCACATGGCTACGGAAGAAAAAATCCTCTCTGCTGTAAAGTTTTCCGGTTATACCGGGCACATGAAAGAGCACAATACGTTTATCAGAACGGTGTCCAAGAATATTAAAGACCACGAAGCAGGGAAAAAGGTCACGCTTTCCCTGTTTACCAAGTTCCTTAAAGACTGGGTGATATCTCACATAGAGATTATGGACAAGCAGTACTTTGAGTACTTAAGGCATATTGCCTCCCGGAAAGCAGACGGGAAACTGGGCATCAACTCGTCAGACGTAGCAATTTTTTGCTAACTCATAGCTCAGGCAGGGAGCGCTAAAAATGTTTTTCCATCCGGCAGTCTGCCCCGCCTGAACTATGAGTTAATTTTGCATACATAAATTAAAAAGCTGATTTTTGGTAATAGGAATGTATGCTGGATTTATTATTTAAGGGGTGTCGGTGGTAAGCCATGGGGCGTGCTAGCACGAACCCGTGGCTTACCAGCCGACAGGACCCCAAGAAAAATTTTTAGCATACATTCCGAAACTTAGTGATAGTTACCTTTTATGGGCTTTTGGAAGTGGGATAATATATCACTTACACTAGTTCTTGCGGTAATTCTCGTAGCAGGCAATCGTGGCGTCAATAAATCTGTCCATCGTATAGTTCCTCGATATCTCTTCCGACCTGCTGCCCATCCTTTCGCGAGCAGCTGGATCTTCCAGAACCTCAAGGGCTTTTTCCCATAACAGGCCATCGTCTTCCAGCGCCCATCCGTTCTCTCCGTTAATCACCATGCCGTCAATGCTCTTGTCCGCCGCGGCTACAACAGGCAGGCCGGACGCCATGGATTCTATAAATGTAATCGGATGAACTTCGCTGTGGCTTGCACTCATAAACAAATCCGCTGCAGAGTAAATCTGCTTTATTTCTACAGGCCAGCTCAAATAGCCGGTAAAAACCACTGCGCTGCTTATGCCCAGATCATTGCAGTAAGTTTCCAGTGATCGCCTGTCAGGGCCGTCTCCTACAAGAACAAGTTTTGCTTTCCGCCTTTTTTGAATTTCCTTGAAATTTTCCAGCAGGACAGAGACATTTTTTTCCCCTCCAAGCCGCCCCACAAAAACGATCATGTCCTCTCCGTCTGCAACGTTATACCGTTCCCGGATTTTTTTTGCGGCGTCCTGTGAATCTCGATCGTAAAAGTTGGTAAGGTCTATACCATTGGGTATTATCTTTACAGGTTTCTGAAGTTTTAAATCGTCCAATAGATAATCCGCGCTTTTCCTGGACGGAGAAATAAAACATTTCTGGCTGCGGTAAACATGCCTTAAATATCTGGTTATATTTTTTTCCATTACTTTTTTTACCGGCAGGGGCAGGTAATTAAGATAATCAGGCCAGTAAGTGTGCATCGTATGAACCGAAGGAATGTGAAACTTCTTGCTTACCTGCCGTGAAGCCAGATAAAGGCTGAACTCTGTCTGAGTATGAATGATATCAAGATTGAGCGGCCGGACAATGTCGTACAACTGCTTAGTGGTGAAAACTCCGATTCTGTGCTGCGGTTCATTCGGAAACTGAACGGAGAAAATCCGGAAAACCCTGTCTTCCTCTACCGCATTTGGATGTTTTACCGTGAAGATATAGGCATTGTGCCCTCTTTGCTCCAGTCCGGCTTTAAGGCCGCGGATCACAGTAACCACTCCGTTTACCTGGGGAGTATAAGTATCGCTGAATATTCCGATGTTCATATTTTTTTCTTTATTATACACTTATATGGTAGAATAAAGACCGGATTTTAGCAACGTGTTAATAGTTACCGGAGTTTAAACGCTGGTTTTAACACTTTTTTTCTTGACCCTAAGGCGTTATTTTAGTATTTTCTTATATAGGGAAATCTCAAAATAAATAAATTGGACAAGGACTGTTCATGTTAAAACATAACCCATTTTTCGGGCAAAAGAAGGAAAAAGCGCCGGATGCGGCAAATGCAGAGAAGAATCCGGCAGCATCCGGGGAAACTCAGCCGGATAGCAAGGCCGCGGACTCTCCTGAAGTAAATGAAGCGGAAAATATTGCCGCAAACCCCGGTTCTAGTACAGCTGAAACGCCAAATACGGCTGAATCTCAGGCTGAAAGCAGTGCGGAGCAGGCAAAAGAGCCCACTCCCGAGGAAAAAATTGCAGAACTTGAGGCTCAACTGGCAGAAATACGCGATCAACTGCTGCGAAAGGCGGCTGATTTTGAGAATTTCCGCAAAAGGATGACTCAGGAGAAACAAAGTTCGATAGAATACGCCAATCAGAGCCTTCTTTTGGACATTATTCCCATAATTGACGATTTTGAAAGGGCAATTATTGCCGGAGAAGGTTCGGAAACCAAGTCCGTATCCGATTATATGGGCTTTCTTGAAGGCATAAAGATGATAGAGAAGCGCTTTACAAGCCAGCTTGAGACAAAATGGGGGCTGAAACGCTATAATTCCGCCGGAGAGCCCTTCGATCCGAACCTGCACGAGGCGCTAATGATGGATAAATCCCCTGATGTAAGCGAACCTGTTGTTCAGGAGGACTTTTTTAAGGGTTATTTTTTGAAAGAGAGGGTGATTCGGGCAGCAAAAGTAAAAGTACTGATGCCGGAAACGGATAGCAGTACTCAGTGATACTGCAGTAATTCTGCAGTAATACTACAGTGAAGCAGCAACAATACTTTAATTATTGTAAGTAATCAGATATATTTAAAGAAGGAGTAACAAAATGGGAAAGATTATAGGTATAGACCTTGGAACCACCAATTCATGCGTTTCCGTTCTTGACGGCGGAGAACCAGTCGTTATTCAAAATGTAGAGGGAGGCCGCACAACTCCGTCCATCGTAGGTTTTACCAGTAAGGGCGAGAGGATTGTAGGAGCTCCAGCCAAGAATCAAATGATCACAAATCCGGAAAACACCGTATTTTCCATAAAGAGATTTATGGGGCGCCGTTTTTCGGAAGTTTCCAACGAAATGAAGCTTGTTCCGTATCACATAGCAGAACAGAACAATGATGTACGCATCGATATTGACGGAAAAAAATATACGCCTCAGGAAATATCCGCTTTTGTTTTACAGAAAATGAAACAGACAGCCGAAGATTATCTTGGCGAAACCGTGACAGAAGCTGTTATCACAGTTCCTGCATATTTTAACGATGCGCAGCGTCAGGCGACAAAAGACGCCGGCAAAATCGCAGGCCTTGAAGTAAAGCGCATTATCAATGAGCCTACAGCTGCATCTCTCGCATTCGGTTTTAACAAGGATTCAAAAAAAGATAAAATTATCGCTGTTTACGATCTTGGCGGCGGCACTTTCGACGTGTCGATTCTGGAACTTGGCGATGGCGTATTCGAAGTAAAAGCCACAAACGGCGACACCCATCTTGGAGGCGACGATTTCGACCGCCGGATCATGGAATGGCTTATCGCCGAATTTAAAAGAGACACTGGCATAGACCTTGGTCAGGACAGAATGGCTCTCCAGCGCCTGCGTGAGTCTGCGGAAAAGGCAAAAATCGAACTTTCCGCCATGCAGAGCACAGAAGTCAACCTGCCCTTTATCACCGCCGACCAGAGCGGTCCCAAACATCTGCAGAAATCCCTTACAAGGGCGAAGTTTGAGCAGATGGTGGAAGACCTTCTTGAACGTTCCAAAGAACCTTGCAAAAAGGCGCTTTCCGATGCCGGGCTTACTGCAGACAAAATTGACGAGGTAATCCTTGTCGGCGGCTCAACCCGCATCCCCGCAGTACAGCAGATTGTCAAAGAACTTTTCAAGAAAGAGCCCAACAAGGGCGTTAACCCCGACGAAGCGGTTGCGGTAGGCGCTGCGATCCAGGGCGGCATTCTCGGCGGCGACGTAAAAGACGTACTGCTGCTCGATGTTACTCCGCTGTCGCTGGGTATCGAGACGCTTGGCGGCGTTATGACAAAGCTCATTACACGTAACACGACAATTCCCACCCGCAAGAGCCAGATTTTCTCCACTGCAGCGGACGGCCAGACAGCGGTTTCCATCCAGGTACTGCAGGGCGAGCGCGAAATGTCAAACCAGAACCGCGTGCTCGGCCGCTTCGACCTTGTGGGCATTCCTCCCGCACCGCGCGGAGTTCCGCAGATCGAAGTCACCTTTGACATTGACGCGAACGGCATAGTGCATGTAAGCGCCAAGGATCTCGGTACCGGCAAGGAGCAGAAAATCCGCATCGAGAGTTCTTCGGGCCTCAGCGATAACGAAATTGACCGCATGGTAAAAGAGGCGGAAATCCACGCCGAGGAAGACAAAAAAGAGCGCGAAAAGGCTGAAGTACGCAACGAAGCCGACTCGATGATTTACAGCACCGAAAAGAACATCAAAGACCTTGGCGACAAGGTAAGCGCCGCAGACAAGTCAAAATGCGAAGAGGCAATCGCGGATCTGCGCAAAGCCCTTGAAAGCGGAGATATCGAGTCTATCAAGAATAAAACCGAGGCATTAAAGCAGGTGTCGTATAAAATCGCCGAG
>Ga0123356_10008605_pt1 | contig 10127 bp, 7 predicted proteins | sample TergutEmb28metaG_2_FD_92546 | JGI IMG/M metagenome (GOLD analysis project Ga0123356, IMG submission 92546) | Embiratermes neotenicus P3 segment gut microbial communities from Petit-Saut dam, French Guiana - Emb289 P3 | ecosystem: Host-associated > Arthropoda: Insects > Digestive system > Gut ... | reverse complement strand
TCGCTCGCGTCCACACGGCGCTATGCGATTGGGGCACCACTAATCAAGCCGACTGGTACATGAAGCTTCTCGCCGACGCCCTCAAAAACGAGCACGAATACGTCACCGTCCTCTACAGCGCCCTCGCCGCCGCCCGAGGCAGCGACCTCCACTACGGCAACGTCCACGAAACATGGCGAAAACATGATGCAACCAATTTCATCTACCGCAACGCCGAGCAAGTCAAACATGCTCGCAACAGTTTTACAACCCTGATCCAACTACTGGAAAAACCTCCATCCGTGGCACCAGCACTCCCTCCGCTGAAATAGGTCACAAACTCGCCGTCATGATCTCCTTAACATCCCGCCAGCCCAGCGACTTCAACCCACCAAGCGGACTTTCCGCCCGCCCATACGCCACGCCAGTCGCCTTCTTTGCCATCAACTCGATATTCTTCGCATCGATCCCGACGTCGCCGAGCGTCGCAGGCAATCCCATTTTCTTGAAGAACTCGCTCAGCCTCGTGATCCCTTCCAGCACGATCGCCTCAGGCTCGCGAAAACTCCCGTCAACGCCCATCACCTTGACCGCGAACTGCACAAACATGCCGATATTTGACTTATAAACATATTTCATCCAGTTCGGCGTCAGAATCGCCAGCCCCGCACCATGCGCGATATCGTAGATCGCGCTCAATTCATGCTCCATCATATGGCACGCCCAGTCCTGCCCACGACCAAGCCCGACAAGGTTGTTATGCGCAAGCGTCCCGGCAAGCCCCACCTCGCACCACGCCTCGTAATTCTTCGGATCGTCGATCACGGCCAGCGCGTTTTTCATGATAGTTCGAAGCAAAGTTTCGCAGAGGCCATCAGTTACGTCGGTTTGCAATGTGTTTGTGAAGTATCGTTCGAAGATATGGCTCATCATATCCGCCACACCGTTGGCGATCTGGTTTTTCGGCAGCGTCATGAACAGTTCGGGATTCATGACGCTGATGACCGGGCTTAGGAACTCGGCGCCGCAGTAGAGTTTTTGCTGGTTGGTGTCGTCTGAGAGTACGCTGCTGTCGCTGACTTCGCTTCCGGCGGCGGGGAGTGTGAGGATGGTCGCGACCGGGATCGCTTTTGTCGGGACGGCCTTGTTGGTATAGAAGTCCCACACATCGCCGTTGTAGTGATATCCAAGTGCAATGCCTTTTGCCGAGTCGATGACGCTCCCTCCGCCGACGGCGAGGATGAGATCGACGTTTTCTTTGCGACAGAGCGCAACGCCTTCTCGTACCAATGAGACGCGCGGATTGGGTACGACGCCGCCCAGCTCAACGAAGGGTACGCCACTCGCTTTCAGGGAGGCCGTCACCTGGTCGTAGAGGCCGCTTTTCTTGATGCTCTGGCCGCCGTAGTGGAGGAGGACTTTTTTAGCGAGCGGCTTGAGACGCTCGCCGATCTGTTTGTGGGTATCGCGCCCAAAGACCAACTTCGTCGGTGCCGAAAATTCAAAATTCAACATGATCGTCCAATCCTTTCAATGATAAACATCCGTCGGCGGATTGCAGATGACGACCTTCAAGGTTCCGCCGTCGGTTGAAAAACTCAAATCCTTCACACCAAACGGCACAAAAAACTCGTCAGCCTTTTTCACCTTCATTTCGCCGCCATCCCATTTCATGGTGCCACTTCCTTCCAGCATCAGCATCACTCGCGGGAAGCCAGTATATATAGTTTTCATCTCGGAATTCGTTTCCAGCTGCGAAAATGAAAAACAGGGAGTATGCTTCTTACCGATCAATAACACTTCCCTACCGTCGAGCCCTTCTCGAAGCACCTCCGGCTCGACGTGATATTTGCTGATGGTCTCACCAAGTGAGTGACCGTTGTATTCGAAGCAGTCCAGCACGATCTCGCGATGCAGCTTGCGGACCGGCTCGGGGTAAAACGTCGACAACGCCACCCAATCGACCGTAATGTCCGAAGGTTCCTGCACTTCCACGAGAAAACATCCAGCCCCGATCGCATGCGGCAGCCCAGGCGCGATATTGAACACATCACCGGCCTTAACGGGAATCTTGTGACAGCAAGCCGTCATCGCCGAAACATCACCCGTCTGAGCCGCAATATCAAATGCCTTCGCATACTGTTCCTTCGTAATTCCTTCTTTAAATCCCATATACACATACGCCGGCTCCGGCGTATCCGTCCGCGTTCCAATGATATACCAGCTCTCAGCCTTGCCGTAGTCGCTGTTGTAATACTTCTTCGCATTCGAACCGTTCGGATGGCACTGTAATCCCAGCTGTTTTTCAGCATCCAGCAGTTTCATCAGCACCCCAAGCTTATTCCCACTGACCTTCCTATGCGCCGAACCCAAAACCTTATCCGGCGATTCCTGAATGACCTCAAATAAGTATTTTTTTTCCCCCCCCCCCCTCCCCGGCAAAATCACTTTAGCAAAACCCGCATCAGGATTGTCGCGAGGCGGACAGAGCATCCGTGTGTCTGAGCCGATCCACGCTTCCGGATGACCATCATCAATCGGCGGAGCAATCCCACGGAACCGATCTATCTCCCGTCCACCCGGATAATCATGGAGCTTGTTCCATTCCAATTTCCACGGATTGTTATAAATCGACATGATTCTCCTCCAGTGGCGACTAAAAACTTCGCCTGTAATAAGCCAGCCTTTGTTCTAATTCAGTTCTGTCTATCTTACCGCTATTTATAAATGTATCGAGCGTTTTGCGATTGGGTATCCCCGTCCTGCCGCCGACATACATACACTTGATCGCGGAAGTCGCGCAGGCAAAGCGTGCGCAGTTCGCGGCGTTTTGTCCTTCGAGCATGGCGGTCAAATACGCGCCATGAAAAACATCGCCCGCGCCGGTCGTGTCCACCGCATCGACGAGATACGCGGAAACTTCATGGAATTCTTCATCCGCCAGACCGACGCAGCCTTGTTTCCCCAACGTAAACCAACATGTCCGCGGCCCAACCTTCCGTATTTCCTCGCAACTCTTTCTATAGTCCATCTCGCCAAATCGAGCATGATGATAAAATTCGGATCCGATGAAGATATCGATGTACGGCAAAATATCTTCCATCTCCGGGTGATAACCGTCGCCGTCAATGGAAACAGTAACACCGTTTTCCTTCGCAAATTTAGCAGCCGCCACACTTGCCGCGAAACCGTTCTCAAGATGCAGACATCTCGCGGACGCTATATAGTTGTAATCAAGTTCGTCGGCCGTCAATCTGCGAGCGTCGAGCTTGCGGATGATAAACATTCTGGTCCCGTGTTTCTCTTCCGAAAGCGGGATGCAGTAATTCCCTTCCGTGCCGGGCTCGCCGTGAACGATGCGTGAGGTATCGACACCGTTGTATTGAAAATCCTTGAGCAGAAAATCCCCTGTAAAATCGCCACCGACCCACGCAAGCATACCGGCTTTCGCGCCGAGCCTCGCCGCCGCAACCATCGCCGTCGCCACTTTTCCGCCGCCCTGGTGGAACACCTCACGCGCCACGACGCTGCTGTCGGCTTTCGGCATGTGCGGCACATTGATCAACAGGTCCACGATCGGATCGCCGAGGCCTACGATATCCATCTGTTTTACCTCATCTGATAACCGGACGGATTGATACTGCGGAACTTGGTCTGCAGGAATGCGATCACCTCTTCGCCGGCCTTATCCAGACAATTCAGCACATCGCCGTTTCCACCAAATTTGGCAGCAGTCTCCAATTTGCACTTAACGAGAAACTCCGTCGCGAGGTTTACCTTATTAATCCCGTGCCGAACCGACTCTTTCACCTGCTCGGAAGGTATGCAAGATCCGCCGTGCAAAACCAATGGCGTATCGATCGTCCGATTAATTTCAGCAAGTCTTTTGATATCCAGGTGCGGCTCACAAGCATATGCACCATGCGCATTGCCGATCGCGACGGCCAGTGTATCTGCGCCGGAAAGCTCGATAAATTTCGCCGCCATTTTCGGATCGGTGTAATGCTCGGTGTTCATGAAATCCTCTCGGCTGCCACCGGAGCCGACGAAGCCGAGTTCGGCTTCCACGTCCACACCGAACAGGTGAGCCGAATCCACGACTTTTCGGGTGATTGCGACATTTTCCTCGAAGGGCAGAGCGGATCCGTCAAACATGATGGACTGAAAACCAGTGGGTATGCCGCTCATGGCGGCATTGAACGTATTGCTATGATCCAGATGAACGCCGATCGGAACTTTCGCATGACGCGCCAGATTCAAACAGATATCCGCGATGATCTTTAAGGGGATGAAGTTTTCCCATCCCGGATAAAACGCAAGTATCACCGGCAACTTTTCACGCTCCGCGGCCATGATCGCCCATCGAGCGGTCACGTAATCGAAGACATTCACGGCAAGCGCCGCGAATCCGTTTTCGTCCGCACAGCGAACTATAGTTTTAACGTTCTCCAAAGCCATGCGTTGTACAATCCTTTAACAAGCCAACGGGTTCTTTCCCAGCTGCGCAAAAGCCAGCCACGCGGTAGCGCCAACGTGGATTCGTTTGTCGTAGAGCCACGGGATATTCGTTCCTTCCACGTAAAGGCCGCTGGTCACGCCGTCGCGGTCAGCGGCCGTGATGCTGCCGTCCAATTCCGCTTGCTGATTCAGATACTCCAAAATTTGTTCATACTTTTCCGTGTCGCCGATGTATAGATATGCGAGAGCCACCTGAGCCGTGCCTTCGAACCAAACGCCGTCTTTATCTTCGTTGAAATCGTATCCACCGCCGGGCATCGCCATTGTGGCCTCGATGAACGCCATGATTTTCGCGCCTTCCGCCGTCGCGAAATCCTGGCCCAATGCAAGGATCGCCCAGGTATTGCAGTCCAGCGGCAAAACGTCCTTGTTGACGGCCTCGCCGTCGTCAGTCGTGCCCATGTAGAAGCACCCCTCGTTGGCATCATACATGGCGAGCACAAACGCTTTGGCGTGATCGGATGCGTCCTGGTATTCCGCGTTGCCGGTCAATGTTGTGAGTTGAGCGAAGGCGGTGATCAAGTCGAGGTTGTGTTCCGTCGATTTATACTCCACTTTTTTCGAGACGATTGCGGGTTCGCCTTCGTCCCAGCCCTGGTAACCGCCCATGAATCCGCCGTCGCCACGGGTGTCCTTCAGTTCTCCAATAATCAGATCGGCGATCCCTTTTGCGGCATTTAGATAGTTTGCGTAGTTCGGTGCGTTCGGATCGTTTTTGCATACTTCACATAATGCGAGAATAGCCCAGGCCATATTTCCGGTGGAACTGGATGCGGCATAGACGTCCTCCAGCCATATTTTGGTGTCCGGATCGTAGAATCCGGGCATCCGTGCGAACTCTTCGCCTTTGTTCGACTGCCATCCGGGGAAGCTGATGGGATTTCCGCAGGAATAGACATTGCGAAGCCGCCCGTCTTCGAATGTGCGGTCGTGATTGTATGCATAAGCAAGCGCATCGGCGATCCGCCGGGCGGCTTCGTGGTTGCCCGCGTAGCTCAGCGCCATCGCGGCCAGGGCGTTGTCATAGGTATAGGCGAAGTTGTTAATCTTGGCCTCGGTCGTGCCGGGCGCGGCGGTTCCGTAGCTCTGAACAAAGATCGGCGTCGTGCGAGCCGTGGCGAACTCGTACTGGATGTCGTCCAGGTAGAACGTTACCGTGTCTGCGTCCGGATTATTGGCACTGTCGACCATCCATCCGAAGCCATTGGCTATTCGCGATAAATCTTTACCGAGGATCAAGATTCCATACTGCTGCCATTCTGTGCTGAGTGAGACAGATACCAATGCCTTGTCGATGGAATCCGGGTAAGCGACGTCCGGGATTTTTTGGTGGTTCTCCCATCCCAGTCCTCCCACGAAGAAATCCACGCATTCATTGCCGGTCTCGCCTTTGGCGTAGAACGTGATTGCGACGGCTCCAGTGAGGTTCAGCCCCGCGTCAAAAGCCCCGGTGTCGGCGAGCGGAACGGTCTCGCCGGGCCGCAGCACACCGTTAACAAACATATATCCGCCCCATCCGTAGGTATTGAGGTCGATCGTTGCGACGATCCCGGTCGTTCCATTGCGTCCGTCTGCCATTTCGTCCATCTCGGGCGGTTGGAGTTCATTGAGCGACTGATCGCACATCCAGACTTTTTGGGTAAAGTTATTCATGCCGTCAGCATAATCTTTGTATATGTACAGAGACTTGTACTGCTGCTCTACCAATGCCGCCAGCCAATCAGCAGCCGCGGATTCAGGCTCGGGCGGCTCGGGCGGAGGATCAGCCGTCAGTTCATAGGTGTTGGTGTTCTTGAACGACAACTTATCGACCTTGATGCTTTCGTTGTAGCTGCCGACAACTTTCACCACGCCCATCCCCGGCACAATCCAAACCGTGCTCTTCGACGTCAGCGAAACCGTTCCGCCCTTCCCGGCAACAGTCATTTTGCCCGCGACAACGACGTCGTACTGAACCTTCATCGCCAGCATGACCGTCCCATCCGACATCGCCACCTGCTCATGTCCCAGCAGCACGGTCGTCAGCGTTGCCGTGGCATTCTGGAGGCTCACCGTGACCGGAATCCCAAACCCCGTTTTTAAACTGACCGTCCCCGATGCATCCGACTTATTGACATATTTTGTTTTATATGCCATATGCTCCGGCAACATCAAGTTGCCGATCGTGATATCGAAGTCTGCCAACGGACTGTGGAAAAACCACTTCGTCACCGTAACCGCATCGGAAGCCGTCCGGCTCCATGTCATTGCAAACCGCTCATCACCGCCGACCGCGTAACTCTGCCTCACGCTTCCCGCCGCCACCGTCACCGCCGCTTCCACCGAGGTCGCCGACTTGTCATCGCTGAGTTTTGCCCGATACGAAACGATATCACTGCCCGCGACCGTATCCAGCAAATTTTCAGACATGTAGCCATTTGCACCCGTTGGATAAATCGCGACAGGCACAACGCTCTTGAACGTCTCCTTGCCGATCGTAAATGCCCCGCCGTCCGTCACGCACAGACTCCCGCCCGCCGCCGGCACCAGACCCATCAACGTCGATGTCTTGACGCTTTTCACCTTGCCGGAAATACTCACATCGGCATGTGCCATGTCCTTGATCGTCAGCGTCCCCACGTCGCCCGTGACCGTCAGCGTGCCACTGAATGCCTCAGCCTTTACGGAATCCAGCGTATTTTTCCCCTTCGCAACCCTAACCCCGCTAAGCGTCACATCCCCCTCCAGCCTACCGGCAACTTTTACCTTCCCCTCCTTATAACCCTTCGCTTCCAGCTTCCCGACGGAGCCTGCCTCGATCGAGCCGCCACTCATCGTCCCCACAACCAAACTATCGATCCGCCCAGCCGTCTGAATGTTCCCCACCACATGCCCCAGCTTCAGGCTCGTCACAACCGACGATGTTCCTGTCAAATTCAGCGTGACGTACTGACCTGTCGCGCCAATATCGCCAAACGTAATCTTCGCCCCCTCGCCGACATTCATCGTGAAATCACCGACGAGATTCACCATCCCTGCCTTGATCTCCTTAAGCCCACTCCCAACAATCTCCAAAACTCCGATCGTCGTGGTTTTGAAATTCTTGTCCGCATTCTTGACCGTGATCTTCAACGTATCCTTGGTGCCGTTGGGCGTCACAATCACCGACTCGGGCATCCCCGAAGTGGCACTCCCCGGAAAAGTCAGATCGACCGTTCCGCCCCCGCTGAGCGTAATACTCACCACACTGTTATTCGCATCAACATATACATAAGGCTTACCGCTCGCCAGCACCTCATGCACTGCGCTGAGCATCAGCCGCGACTCCAGCGATTCGAGCATCAAGCGTTGCACATTCGTTTTCCGCGAGACCTTTGCCATATTTTTCTTCCTTTTCCCAAAGAAACGAGACCATTATACACTTACGTCGAACGCACGTTAATCAGAGGCTTCGAATGTTTATCGTGACCGTGTCCGGACCGCCAGGAACATTGGGATTTGCTTTCGGGACGCGTCGAGTGCTTTTTTTTTCGGGCCAGGCTGGCTGGTTTTGTGGCTTGGCCATTCTTCGATGTGATCGACCAGCAGGCTGGCGTTGCCGAGGGTGTTGATGTAGGCCTGCAGTGGGCGGTGGAAGTGTGTTGTGGTTTCTCGTCCCGCTGCCTTGCCCGCGGTGGCGAGGCCGGGATGGGTGGTGATTTCGATTTTGGAGCTGATGAGATATTCGTAAGTGACGCGGCCCTGGCGCTCGGTGGTTTCGTTCCAGAACCAGTCGGATTGTTTTGGGACTCGGAAGCATGGGTGCATCATGACGAGGATCAGCGAGCCGTTGGGACGCAGGAGTTCTCGCACACCCTGCCAGACCGGCGAGAGCGGCGTCATGTTCTGGACGGCCAGCACGAGTGTGACGGCATCGAAGGATTGTTTTGTCAAATGGCTGTCATCAAGGAGCTTCGTTGCGTCGGCAATGCGGTAATCAATCGGCAAGCGATCCGTCTCGTTGCGTTTCTTCGCCACCTCGATCAGCGGTGCGGCGGCGTCCACGCCCACCACCTCACATCCCGCCGCCGCCAGCTTTCGGCACAATACGCCCTGCCCGCAGGCCAGGTCCAGTACACGCTCTTTGCCCTTCAAGTCCAGCATGCGGAGAATGCCCGGCAGAATGACGTGCTGGTGATACTCCGAGCCTTCGTCGCCGACCAATTGATCGTACCAGTCGGCAACGTTCGCCCAGTGGGTTTGTTTCGGCTTGGGGCGTTGGGGATCTCTAGGCATTGGCGATTTCCTCTCGCGCGATTTCGACCCAGCGAATGATGTTGGTGGGATTCTTGCCGAACGTGCTGGTGTCCTGCATGATGATTTCCGTACTGCAGCCTTTGGTATCCGCCAGCATCTTCTTCAAATCCTGCCTGACCGCCTGCCAGTCTGGATCGTGGGTCGCGATCGACGAGGGATGTGCTTTGGCGCTAAGGATATAATTTTTGCCGAGGTATTCGGCCATGACCTTCTTGTTCGACCACGGCGACGAGACGACGCGGCGAAGGTTCGGTACACGTTTTATATACTTCCAACGATGGTCGAGCGGTTCGCAACATCCGTAACAATTCAATGCGAACCTCTCAAGTAGTGGAATTTGATACGGCAAAACGAACTCCGCGAACATCTCCGGACTGATCCCGACGGTCTCCTGACTTTCGCCGAAACCCCACATATCACGCATTGTTATGTTGTTTTCCTTCGGAGCGATGTCGTTGGTAAATCCGCGCCCGCCCGAGCCCACGGCTATATTTCCGATGTTCTGTGTAAGCAATCCGTTCTTTTCAAGAAAATTCAATTTGGCCATATAGGCGTCCTGAAAGAATTGCATCGTTTTGTGGACGTATTCAGGCTCGTCGAAGAAGTCCATCATGAACTTGCCGGGGTTCCGGAATTGACAGTAATCCCAGGTCAGTCCGAAGGACCACCACCAATAATGCCGCAATTTAAGCTCTAATATTCCGTCGAAAATTTCGCCTGCGAATTGAAATTTACGGTCTGTCGCCTGTCGATCGACGGTGAATTCCGGGATCCGCAGCTTCGGGAAATCTTCCGCATAATCGATCAGCGTTTCTTTATGTTCGAACGCGATCCCACCCTGCTCCTTCCCTTTTCCGTCCAGATATTCTTTATAGACCGGCAACCCCCACCCGCTATCGCTCACAACGTACTCGATATAAATATATTTTTCCGTGACCGAATCGTCCTTGATCTTCTCCGCCTGAAAAATTCTCCGTCGCAACTCCATCTCCCATCGCCTCGCGGCGGCGTCGGTACACATGAGGCAACTTTCCGGCAGGATTTCAGCCCATCCGTGCTGGGGATAAGTGATAATCACCGGCTCGGAAGTTTTCAAATCGTTATGCGCGGTCCATTTTTTTTCTTTTTCCTCTTCGACAGGCCGGGCTGCGAGTTCCGCGACTCTTTTCGCCAGCTCGCGAAGGATTTGTATATCGTTGTTATTCATTTGGAACCTCTGAACAAATGTGCGAAGGAGCCGGGCATGGGTGAATCAAAAGAAACTGAACGCATCGTCTTCGGATGCGTAAATGTCAGATGCGACGCGTGCAGAGCCAAACGATGCGGAGCTTCCTTCAGTGCCGTCTTGCGGCCAT
>Ga0123356_10008604_pt1 | contig 10127 bp, 5 predicted proteins | sample TergutEmb28metaG_2_FD_92546 | JGI IMG/M metagenome (GOLD analysis project Ga0123356, IMG submission 92546) | Embiratermes neotenicus P3 segment gut microbial communities from Petit-Saut dam, French Guiana - Emb289 P3 | ecosystem: Host-associated > Arthropoda: Insects > Digestive system > Gut ... | reverse complement strand
CCTTTTTTTGTTTTCGGAACTCTTCCAGTTTCTCAACTTTTTCTTGCGGCAATAATTCACTGAATACTTCATCTATACCGAGCTCGCCGGCAAGAGATTCGGCAATTTTTTTGTTATCACCGGTTAACATAACCGTGTTTCTTACACCCAATGCTTTAAGAGAAGCGATAGTTTCACGGCTGTCCGGTTTTACTTCATCGGAAATAATGATATATCCCATAAAGACACCGTTTGTTGCAACATATATTGTTGTATTAACATTTAATGCTTCATTGAATGTTATTCCGTTGACATTCATCAGTTTGTTATTCCCGGCAAGAATGATCCTGCCGTTTTCATTCACGCTGACCCCGTGTCCTGCAAGTTCTGTATAATCGGATAATTTTGTTTTATCTATTTCTTTATTGTACTCATTTAAAATAGATAAAGCGATCGGATGATTGGAATAGACTTCGGCAAGTGCTGCGCTTTCAAGGAGTTCTTCACGTGTAAAGCCTTCGGAGGGTTGGATTTTTGTTACATTAAAAACGCCTTTTGTCAAAGTGCCTGTTTTATCGAAAACAACGGTATCGAGATAATTGAGTGCTTCAAGATAATTTCCTCCTTTTACAAGAATTCCTTTTCTTGACGCACCGCTGATGCCGCCAAAGAAACTAAGTGGTATTGATATAACAAGTGCGCATGGGCATGATATTACAAGGAATATCAAACTTCTATGTATCCACTCGGACCACACTGCACCCATTAGCAGCGGAGGTATAACTGCCAGCAATGTAGCGAGTCCCACAACTACAGGTGTATAGTACCCGGCAAATTTTGTTATAAATTTTTCTGTCGGAGCCTTTTTTGCTGCTGCGTTTTCAACTAAATCGATTATCTTAGAAACGGTTGATTGCCCATACATTTCGGTAACCTGTATTATCAGAACACCGGTTTGATTTATACTTCCCGATAAAACAACATCGGACTCCTTTACTTTTCCCGGTACCGATTCTCCTGTCAGTGCCGATGTATCAAGCATTGCCGAACCTTCTGTCACAATACCGTCAAGCGGGATCCTTTCACCGGGTTTAACTATGATCCGGTCTCCGACATTAACGGTCTCAGGTGAAACTGATATTTCTTTTCCATCTTTTTGTATCAAATTTGCATAATCAGGTCTAATATCCATTAATTTTGCAATGTTCTTTTTAGATCTCCCGACTGCCAGTTCCTGAAAAAATTCTCCAACCTGATAAAAAAGCATAACTGCAACAGCTTCAGCAAATTCACCGATAGCAAATGCACCGATGGTGGCTATCGCTATAAGAAAACTTTCATCAAAAAGTTTTCCTCTAAATATGTTCCTTGCTGCCCGAAAGACAACATCATATCCTAATAAACCATATCCGGTAATATAGAGTGCAAGTATAAAATAATGGTTGATATTTGTAAAATATTCCAGAAGCAGTCCTGCTGCAAGTATAGCAGCTCCTGAAGATAACCATATGCTTTGTGATTTAATATTCTGTTCGCTCTCACCTTTTGTGCTGCAACCGCAGCTGCATGAATCATGATTATGATCGTGGTCATGGTCATGGTCGTGGTCGTGAGCTGTATTATCGTGAGACATTTTTAATTCCTCCTAACATTCTTTCATATGTGAAAATGCATTATTAAATATCTCTCTGACATGGTCATCTGTTAATGAATAATAAACTTCTCTGCCTTTTTTTTCATATTTAACAAAGTTTGAAAGTCGCAGCGACTTTAATTGATGAGAAATAGCAGATTTGGTCATTTGCAACAGCACAGCCAGGTCGCAAACGCACATGCTGTTGATCGATAACGCCCACAATATTTGTACTCGCGTTTTGTCTGCAAGCAGCTTATAAAAGTTTGCAAGACTGTAAAAGTCCTCTCCATCAGGCATTTTTTCACGCACAGCAGCTACAATGTCTTCATGTATAACATCACAATCACAAGAATATGACTCTCTTTTCATAATAAGCCTCCTTTTTTACAATAGTTGAACAATCGCTCAACTATTGTAATGTTATCATATACTCTTCCGGCTGTCAAGTTGAAAAGTTCACACATAGTATGAAACAGTACCATAAAACGAGAATATATTGATATAATTTTACAGAGCAGATATAATCATGCGTGTGAATATCGACACCACGGTAAAACAAGAGGGTTATTATGATAAAAAGTAAGATGACAGCGCTTGTATTCAGAATCGTTGCATTTATTATTGCAATTGCAGGACTATTGGACCTTATGGGGGTTTTTCACGGAGAAATATATTTCGGAGTTTTGTATTACTATACGGCACAAAGTAATATTTTTGCTATTTTATTGTTTGGAATACTTATTGTAAGAACGTTCCTTGGTCTTCACAGAGAAAATGAAGAAAATGCATGTTATTTCCCGCGACTTTTAATGATATGTACTGTTGATGTTTTACTTACATTTTTTGTCTTTTGGATCTTACTTGTACCGCAATTGGCAGGATCGTTTCCGCTATGGACCTTCAGTAACCTGGCTGTTCATGCGATAACACCGCTTTTGTGCCTTGCCGATTATATTTTGTTTGTTCTGCCCCGCCGCTTAAAGTACCGGGATGTTTATTTTGTTACTATTTTTCCGCTGTGTTATGTTATCACATCTTCTATTATCGGGTTAACGGGATATGTTTATGGAATTGCGGCAGACGGTATGCCGATAAGATTCCCCTATTTTTTCTTTGATTTCGACAGGTTAGGATTACTTTCGCTAGTTTACATTGGTGGAATAATTGTATTTTTCCTGGTTATAAGTCACATTTTTTACTATCTCTCACGGCGAGAAACAATAAAAAACACCACTAAAATATCTGATTGAAATAAAAAGATTCCTTTTTTATTATTTTCTTGTTATAATGTACCCTGTGATGTCAACTGACATGTTTTCCATAGTAGCAAAAGGTGCTAAATATTTGAATATCGATCTGCCGCCTACGGCTGAGGCGGCATTTGAAGCGTATTACGATTTTCTTGAAAAGCGTGGACAGGTTGTTAATTTAACTGCCATATCCGGCGCGCAAGAGATCGCACGTCTGCATTTTTTAGATTCTATTGCGCTTTTATGTTCTATGGATTTTATGAATAAAAGAATTATTGATATAGGAAGCGGAGCCGGTTTTCCAGGAATCCCCTTGAAAATAGCAGAACCTTCGATTGACGTAACGGTATTGGACGCAACCGGGAAGCGCATTGGTTTTATCTCGGAGTTGTGCTCCCTGTTACAGATCGATGCGTCATTTATACTTGCAAGAGCCGAAGATGCGGCACACGAACCGGATAAACGTGAACAGTATGATATCTCTGTTTCGCGTGCAGTTGCGCGATTGAATGTTTTGTGCGAACTGTGCCTGCCTTTTGTAAAAGTTGGCGGTTATTTTATCGCTATGAAGAGTGTCGATTCCGGGGAAGAAATAATTGAAGCGCAAAAGGCTATTTTCACCATGAATTCAAAAATCGATTCCTTTTATGATTATGAAATCCCGGGTACTAACATTAAGCACCGAGCTGTTTTAATATATAAAGAGGCTGCAACCCCCGAAAAGTATCCGAGAAGATTTTCCAGAATTCAAAAAAACCCTCTTTGAAACACTCGAAGCTATTGAACCACAACGGATAGCACAATATGTTTCACGTGAAACACTATATGTTGGGTCTAAACGTTTATGCGTTAATTTTGTAACGTGCTTGTTTGTTTAATTGTCTTTCTATACCCTCTTTCGCCTTAAGCCACAACATCTTGAGCTAAATGTTTCACGTGAAACATTATGTAGTTTTTCCGTCGGTATTCCATGCTGCGGACATAACATCGTAAAGGAGCTGCTACATGCTATCTCTCACAAAATCGTTGCTTGAAGAACCCGACTTCAAGCGACTCATTGCGTGCATAGAAGCAGGCACGTGCCCTGCAGTATTATCCGGATTGTCTGAAATTCATCGTGCTCATGCTGCCGCCGCTGTCAGAGCGGCTACCATGCGTCCTATCGTTGTAATTTGCTCCTCTGATGATGAAGCTACCCGAATTTCCCAGGATCTTGCCGCATTAACAATGGAGCAGGCTCTCACGCTGTGCGGCAGAGAATTTACATTTCACGATGCCGAAGTTGTTTCCCGCCAGGCAGAACATTCCAGGATCGCAACCTTGACTGCTCTTCTTGAAAAAAAAGCACCTATAGTAGTTATGTCTATTTCCGGTGCTTTGCAGCGCACTGTTTCTTGTAATCAACTTTTTGAATTTTCTCTTTCTTTAAGGACCGGTAGTTCATATAATATCAACGAACTTGCAGACAGGCTTGTTCTATGCGGTTACAGTCGTTGTGAGCAGGTTGAAGGCACCGGGCAATTTGCTGTTCGCGGTGGAATTCTTGACTTTTTCTCTCCAATTCACGACGAACCTGTGCGTTGTGAATTTTTTGGTGATGAGATTGATTCAATGGGTCTTTTTGATATTTCTTCTCAGCGCCGTACCGAAGCTTTGAGTGAAGCACGTATTGTACCTGTCGCCGAATCATTGCCTTCTCTTTATAGTTCCTCCGAAGGAGAAGGTGTTGCAGGTTTGGCCGAAGAGTTAAAAAATCACCTCCACCGGTTAGAGAAGCGTCGCACAACAAATCCGGCTCTATTAAAGAATCTTTCATCCGATATTGACAGATTGCTAAGCGGCAGAGGTTTTTCTGCTGCCGATAGATATATCGAACTCATTTCACCTATGTCGACCGCATTTGATTTTATCTCACCGGAATCTATCATTCTTATCTGCCAGCCTCAACGTGTTTCCGAGCGTGCGGAAAGTTTTCTTAAACTTCTTGCCGAGGAGTGTGTAAATCTTCTTGAAACCGGTATTTTAGAAAGCAGCTTTGTCAGATTTTCGGAGGACTGGGAGGGCTTCCTTTTAAAAATTGAACGTTTCCCGATTATCATGACCGACAGCTTCGCCGGCACATCCTATCCTTTATCTCCACGCACTTCTCTTCATATTGATGCAAAGAGACTTCCTTCATATGGCGGAAGTCTTGATACTGCAGCTTCTGAAGTAGCGCATTATCTCAGCACAAACTTCAGGACCGTCATCCTTTGTCAGGACAAACGGAGAGCTGCCAGAATGCGTGAGTATCTCGAAGAGCGAGGGATTGCATCAACTCTTGACAGTTCCATGCAGTCTCTTCCCGATTACGGATCATGCTTAATTTCTCTTGGTGAACTTTCTGCCGGAATGGAATATCCCGGAATCAACTTAGCTGTTATTTCTGAAGGTCAAATAATTCTACAAGCTGCTCCCCGTCGCATAATAAAAGCAAAAGAAAAATCTAATCGTGAGCGGCTGCAAAGCTTTTCCGACCTCTCTCCCGGTGATCTTGTGGTTCACGATCAGTACGGAATCGGCCGCTTTGTTGGCTTTAATAAACTTCGTGTCGATGATGTCGATAAAGAATATGTGAAAATTTCCTTTGCAGGTACCGATTCATTATATGTCCCGGCTACCCAGCTTGATATGGTTGCAAAATATATAGGCGGCGGTGAAGATTCTTCTCAAATCAAACTTTCTAAACTTGGTGGCACCGATTGGGCAAAAGCAAAAACCAGGGCTAAAAAAGCTGCCCAGGAAATGGCTAAAGAACTGATTAAACTTTATGCTGCCCGGCAGCGTGTTTCCGGACACCCGTTTCCTGCCGACACTGTTTGGCAAAGCGAGTTTGAAGATAAGTTTGGTTATCAGGAAACCGATGATCAGTTGAAATGTACTCTGGAAATCAAACAGGACATGGAGAAACCTATTCCTATGGATCGTTTGCTTTGCGGTGATGTTGGTTATGGTAAAACCGAGGTAGCTTTACGTGCTGTCATGAAATGTGTCCTTGGTGGTTTTCAAGCAGCTATCCTTGTCCCCACTACAGTACTTGCAGAACAGCATTATGTTACTTCCATAAGACGTTTCGCAGGTTATCCGCTTAATATTGAAGTTCTTAGTCGTTTTAGAACGCCTTCACAAATAAAAACAGCCTTAAGAGATATTAAAAACGGCAGTGTTGATTTTGTTATCGGTACTCATAGACTTATTCAAAAGGATGTGGAATTTAAGAAACTTGGTCTTCTCGTTGTAGATGAAGAGCAGCGCTTCGGGGTTTCACACAAAGAAAAACTTAAAGCGATTTCCAAACAGGTCGATGTTTTAACATTATCGGCTACTCCTATTCCCCGTACTCTTAATATGGCTCTTTCGGGGATCCGTGACATGTCCTCTATCGAAGAGCCTCCGCAAAGCCGTCGTCCTGTTCAAACCTATGTTCTTGAACATGATTATAGTATCCTATGTGATGCCATTCGTCGTGAAGTTTCCCGCGGCGGTCAGGTCTATTACCTGCACAATCGAATAGAGAATATCGATCGCGAAGCTATTCGCCTTGCCGAAATGCTTCCGGATATTCGTATTGCCGTCGCGCACGGCAGGATGGACGAAGACAGCCTCAGTGATATTATGGAGCAGATGACAGCGGGAACCGTTCACGTTCTCGTTTGTACAACTATCATTGAATCCGGTATTGATATCCCCAATGTTAACACACTTATCGTAGAAGATGCCGATAAACTCGGCCTTTCACAGCTTCATCAAATCCGGGGGCGCGTCGGCCGCTCCCCCCGCCGTGCTTACGCTTATCTGACATTTCGTCGAGGCAAGTCACTTTCTGAAATTGCCGAGAAACGACTGACTGCTATCAGAGAATTTGCAGAATTTAATTCCGGCTTTAAAATCGCTATGCGTGATCTTGAAATTCGCGGTGCCGGAACACTTCTCGGCTCCGAGCAATCCGGTCACATGATCAGCGTAGGTTATGATATGTATTTAAAACTTCTTGAAGAAGCTGTTTTAGAGGAAAAAGGTGAGAAAGTAAAAGGAAAGGTCGAATGTTCTGCTGATATCAGTGTCTCTGCCGGAATCCCCGACAAATATGTTCCTTCTGCTCAACAAAGAATGGATATCTACAGACGCATCGCACTCATTCGCAGTGAAGAAGATTGTAATGAGATTCTTTCCGAACTTATCGACCGGTATGGCGATCCACCACCGCAGGTTTTGACACTGACTTCTGTTGCGATGCTCCGTAGTGAAGCTTCGCAGCTCGGTATTAAGGAAATTTCTCAGAAAGAAGGCTGGCTAAATCTAAAACTCACCGAATTTAGTCTTGATAATATCGCAAAATTATATACCCTGCCCGATTATACGGGAAGAGTAAAAGTTCTTGCAGGTACTGACCCCGCAATAGCACTAAAACTTACAGGTGGTCCTGTTGTAGATGAAGCGGTCAAGTTTGTGCGCAGTTACGGATATGTTTTAGCATCACAATAATCATATCGTTTAAATATTTAACTCCGGAAAAGAAGGGAACTACACATTAATGAATAAGAAATTATCACTATCTCTGTTGCTTTGTCTGTCATTACTCTTATTATTACTGGCGGGTTGCAGCCAGGCAGACGGCAATGATTTCCCGTCTGATGACGATTCTCGCCACGACATACAAGATCCAACCGGTTCTTCGGGCGGAGATAATGTCCATGTACATGGAGATGATTGCGACCATCCAACCGGTATCGATTTTACTGCAGCATTTTCTGCATTTAAGCCCGACACGGTCATGTTAAATACAGCTGCCGGTCCACTTACATGGGCTGAATTATATGTATTTCTCCATCGCTCTGTTTCCGATCTTTTTTTATCTTATGGAGACGCTTTTAATTGGACCGAGGGTTCTGATGCCGGTATATCATTATCCGATATTGTATTGGAATATTCCACCGATGATGCTTTGTCTTTTCTTTCATACGTTTACGGAGCCAACTCACTTGGATTTACTCTATCCGAAGATGATCTTAAAGTATTTTCCGAGGATATCGAGGGACTGATCGAAATGTACGGAAGCAAGGAAGAGCTTGAACTTTCTTTAAGAGAGAACGGCGGGTTTTATTCACTTGATATTTTTGAGAAGCTATATAAAATCGAATTCACGATCGGTTTTTTGATCAATGATCTTTTTGGAGATAACGCATCATCTTTTCCCGATGAGCGGGTTTCCGAGTATGCGGCTGCGAACGGATATATGATGGCTATGCACATTTTACGCCTTAAAATCGAAGGCGATGACACTCCTCTTGATGAAAGCAAAGATATTTTGGCGCAGCTTGATAAACACCGCGATTCCGGTGATTTGCAGGAGGTGTTTTTTGACTTGATGAATCAGCACAGTGAAGATTACGGTGGTCTTGCATCCAGCCCAAATGGTTATCTTTTCCAGTTTAATGATATGGTTGAACCTTTTTCTGAAGCCAGTGCTTCTCTTCAAGTTGGTCAGATGAGTGATATTGTAGAAACCGTATATGGTTATCATATTATACTGAGAATCCCTATTGATTATGAAGCTATTCCTTCCGCTTTTTCCAGAGAAGGTATTTATCGCACCTTGCGGCAGGCTGCTGCACTCGAAGATTTTGATATCCTTATGCAAGACTGGCTGGATTCGTTAAATGTTGAGTTCACACCCGAATATTCGTCAATCGATCTTTCTGTGATTTTTTCAACAAATTAATTTTGTTTATAAAAAGAAGCGGTGTCTTTTGTTTGACCCCGCTTCTTTTTTGTTATTTTTGTTGAAACAACCGTTTATTTTGGTATACCGGTTCACATGTCATGTTTACTCCCAGTTGACGAAAAACCGCTACATCAATTTGTGAGAGAATCACACTTGAATGTGCTTCGGAGTTTCTCAGTTTTGGCAATTGTTCCAATACTTTCCCTGCAATTTCATTTGATGCGGCATTGATTGCCAGTGCCAGTAATGTTTCATCCGTATGCAGCCGGGGGTTTTCATTGCCTAAATATCCTACCTTCAATTTCTGGATCGGTTCAATTTCCGTTGGTGATATAAGTAATAAATCATCGTCTATTCCCGCTATATGTTTTAACGCGTTAAGCAGAGCTGCCGAGGAAGCACCCAGAAGAGATGACGTTCTGCCCGTAATAATCGTCCCGTCGGACAGCTCTATTGCTACACACGGGCTTTGAGACTCCTCCGCTTTTTTTAGTGCCGGCTTAACGGGAGGGCGTTCCTCCGGTTGAATCCCCGTACTATTCATGAGTAGTTCAAGTTTTGAAAGAGCAGACTTTTGAACTTTTCCTTTTGCATAATCGATCTGTGTGTTAAAATAGCGCCTTATTATTTCCTGCTTTGCTGTTGTTGTACAGATTTCATCGTCTATACAAAATCCGACCATGTTCACACCCATGTCGGTTGGTGACCGGTACGGACTCTCTCCCCAAATCCTTGTAAACATCGCATTTAAAATCGGGAACACCTCAATGTCCCGATTATAGTTTACAGCCGATTCATTATATGCTTCAAGATGGAACGGGTCGATCATATTAACATCGTTAAGATCTGCAGTGGCTGCTTCATATGCCAGATTTACCATATGCTTTAACGGACGGTTCCAAATCGGAAATGTTTCAAATTTTGCATACCCTGCTTTGACTCCACGCTGGTTCTCATGGTAGAGCTGTGAAAGACATGCCGCCATTTTCCCGCTCCCCGGTCCCGGTGCTGCTACCACAACCAGCGGTCTTGTGGTTTCAATATAATCGTTATTCCCATATCCTTTTTCGCTGAGTATCAATTGTACATTTGCGGGGTAATCGGTATCCGGGATATAGTGCATTATATATACTGTAACGCCCAGTCCTTCAAGGTACTCTTTAAAAGTATTTGCGGCAGGTTGTCCCAGATACTGGGTTATAACAACACTGCCTACATAAAGATCGTATCTTCGAATTTCATCTATAAGACGCAGAACATCATCATCGTAAGATATTCCTGTATCTCCTATTTCTTTGTTGGAGTCAATGTTTGATGCATTGACAACAATTACAATTTCCGCTTTATCTGTTAATGCTTTTAAGAGTTGTACTTTTATATCCGGCTGATATCCCGGCATAGTACGGGCTGCGTGATAATCGTCAAAAAGTTTTCCGCCAAACTCCAAATAGAGTTTGTTTTCAAACATCTCGATCCTCTCCAGTATCTTTTCGGACTG
>Ga0123356_10008603_pt1 | contig 10127 bp, 10 predicted proteins | sample TergutEmb28metaG_2_FD_92546 | JGI IMG/M metagenome (GOLD analysis project Ga0123356, IMG submission 92546) | Embiratermes neotenicus P3 segment gut microbial communities from Petit-Saut dam, French Guiana - Emb289 P3 | ecosystem: Host-associated > Arthropoda: Insects > Digestive system > Gut ... | reverse complement strand
TCGCGCCGGGGGCGAGCGGGCACAGGGGCCTCGCGCAGCGGCCGGGCCGGTGCAGCGACCGCGCGGCGCGGGCGCGGCGGGGCCGCCTGAGCCTCGCGGTAGGGGCGCGGCGGGACCGCCTGGGCCGCACGGTACGGGCGCGGAGCGCTGCGTCCGGCGGCGGTGGCTGCTGCTGGGGGCATCAGTTCTCCTCGCTGTCAGAGCCTGCGGGCCACGCGCAGGTGCGCGGACTTGGATCGTGGGTTCGCTGAGACCTCGCCCGGGGTCGGGGCGATCGCGCGACGGGTCAGCACATCGGCCTCCGGCTCGTGGCCGCAGACGCAGATCGGAAGGTCGGGCGGGCAGATGCAGCCGCGCGCCTTCTCTGCCAGGAAGCGCTTCACGCGCCGGTCCTCGAGTGAGTGGAAGGAGATCGCCGCCAGGCGTCCCCCCGGTACGAGCACCTCCCACGCCAGCGGCAGCGCCTCGTCGATCTGGGTCAGCTCGTCGTTGACCGCGATCCGCAGCGCCTGGAACGTGCGCTTGGCGGGATGACCGCCGGCGAACTGCGCCGGCACCGGAACGGCGCTCTTGATCACATCGACAAGGTCCTGGGTGGTCGCGAGCTCGGCGTGGGCACGGGCGCGCGTGATCGCCCGCGCGATCTGGCCGGCGAAGCGCTCCTCGCCGTAGTCGCGCAGCAGGCGAGCCAGCCGCCGCTCGTCCCAGGTGTTGACCAGAGCGGCCGCGGTCAGCTCCTGCGACGGGTCCATGCGCATGTCGAGTGGCGCGTCATACGAGTACGAGAACCCGCGCTCCCAGGTGTCCACCTGCATCGACGACATACCGAGGTCCATGTAGACGAGGTCGGCCCCCACGCCCTCGTCACGCAGCTGCGCGAGGCCGGTGACGAAGTCGGCGCGGATGAAGCGCGTCTCGCAGGCCGCGTCCGCGGCCAGCTCGGCGAACCGCTCCTGGGCGATCGGGTCACGGTCGATCCCGATCAGCGTGCCGCCCGAGCCGATCCGCTCGGCGACGAGCCGTGCGTGACCGGCACCGCCGACCGTGCAGTCGACCGCGACCGCGCCGGGTGCCGGATCGAGCAACTCGATCAGTTCGCCTGCGAGGACCGGCACATGCGGGGTGGTCATGTCAATCAGTGTGGTCAAAGCTCGCCGCAATCTCGGGGAAGCGGGCGAGAATGCCCGCGTTGTGCGCCGCGTAGGCCTCGCGGTCCCAGACCTGGAGGCTGCTGCCGGCGCCGGTGATGACCGCGTCCTTGCCGAGTCCGGCGAAATCCCGCGCCGGCTGGGGAACCATCAGCCGGTTGGCGGCGTCGAGCTCCACATCCCAGGAGTTCGCGTAGAGCGCGTTGCGCAGCGCCTCGGCGCGCGGGGACAGCGGATGCAGGCTCTTGAGCGCCGACTCGGCGAACTCGTCGAAGGCCTCGGCCGGCCAGATCGAGAGCGACCGCGCGCTGCTCTCCGCGGTCGGCGGCGTGATCGCCAGCACGAGGCGGCCCGCCAGCCCGGCCCTGAACTTGGCGGGAACCGTCAGCCGGTTCTTCGCATCGAGCGAGTGTTCGAAGGTTCCGCGGAAGATCAAGGGTTCTCATCTGTCTGGCCGAAAGATGAGACCCGGGTGGCCGGGTGGGAGGAGCCCTGCCACCCGGGTCTCTGCATGCGTCACCCACGATAAACCACTCTCTCCCACTTTGCAACCCAAATCGCCACCCGGCTCCCACCTGACCTCCCTCTGCGCCCACAACTGGGCGGTCCGGCCCGCGTCAGATGAGCGGGCCGGACCCACGTCGAAGCGACCTGCTGACCCGCCTCTGACGGCTCGCCGCCAACGTCAGGCGGCGAGCCGATCCACCCCCGCCGGCTGCAGCGGCACGTCGACGAGCCGGTAGCCGACGCCCCAGACGTTGATGACGTAGCTGGCGCCGTGCGCGGAGAGCTTGCGACGCAGGCGTGAAGCGTGCGAGTCGAGCGTGCGCGTCTGCTGCGCGCCACGGCCGGCATCGCCCCAGCCCCACACGGTGGCCATCAGCTCCTCGCGCGCGAACACGCGCCCCGGCTCGCGCGCGAGCGTGTGCAGCAGCGTGAACTCCTTGCTGGAGAGCGCGACGGGGAGCCCGTCGATCCACGCCTGGCGCGCAAGCGCGTCGATCTCCAGCGAGCCGACCCGCAGGCGGGCGGCCGTCGACAGACGCCGGCGGCGGCGCAGCAGCGCCGTGACCCGCGCGCGCAACTCCGCGTAGGAGTACGGGCGGCTCACGTAATCGTCGCAGCCGCGCTCGAGACCGCGCACGCGATCCAGCGGTGACGCCTCCGGCGAGGTGAGGATCAGCGGCAGATCGGTGTCAACTCGGGTCGCAGCAGCGCCGGCCCCGCGAACGTAAGGCAGCAGCTCGAGGCCGTCGCCGTCCGGCAGCTCACGGTCGATCACGGCGAGGTCCACGAACGCGTCTGCGAGCGCCCGCCGGGCGCTCTGAACCGAGCTGGCCTCGATCACGTCGAAGCCATCGTCGGTGAGGTTGGATGCGAGGAAGGTGCGGGCCTCGCGGTCCGCCCTCACAACCAGGATGGTGTCTGTACTGTCGAGTAGTGAGTGCATGGTCAATAGGGGCTTCAGCGCCCGCCAATTGACCCCCCCGGGGCGCCAGCGTTGCACCGGAAACGCGCTATTTCCGGGATTCCCTGCAACATCACGTTCAGAGGCTGCCCCCGGGAGGACTCGGACATAAGATCCCGACGGCATGTACCGACGCGGCAACTACTCCTCGGGCGAAGACTTCGTGCTCGAATACGGAGACCTCCGTTTCACCTTCAACGAGCGCGACTTCAGTGAACGATGCGAGCAGGCCGCCCGGCGTCTCGGCTTCATCGGTGACGCGATCGCCGAGGACGAAGCCGAGGACCTGATCAACCTCGTCGTCAACGGCGAGGTCTCCGATCCCGCCTCTGCACTCGGCGAGCATGTCAACGACTGCTGGCCGGAGCTCGTCGGCCCCTCGGATCGGTCGCTGGTGCACTGGCTGCGCCGGCTGATCTTCCGCAGCGCGTGGCTCGACCAGCGCGTCAAGGAGGGCGAGCTGGACGTTCTCTTCGACGACGACGTGGGCTCCTACGTCTACATCCAGCCCGACCGCGGTGGCGAGCCGATCGAGCTCGCACCCGAGCCGAGCTGGGGCCGCGTGGCCTACGTGCGCCGCTGAGCGCCACCGCCGACGGCCGCCGCGCGGGGCAGCCGGCGGCGTATTATGACCCGCTTAGAAAGCAGTCTTCCGCTAAGCAGCGCAATAGGTTTCCTATTACGCTGCCACCAATGACTTCACGCATCTGGTTGGTGATCCCGACCTATAACGAAGCTGAGAACGTCGACCCGATCGTGCGTGCGGTCACCGATGAGATGACCAAGCTGGCGTCAGGCGAGTTCCGCGTGCTGGTCGTCGATGACAACTCACCGGACGGCACCGGCGAGCTCGCCGACCGGCTCGCGTCCGAGCTCGATACCGTCGAGGTTCTGCACCGTGCCGCCAAGGACGGGCTCGGCCGTGCCTACCTGGCCGGCTTCGAGCACGCGCTCGCCCGCGGCGCCGAGCTGGTGATCGAGATGGACGCTGACTTCTCCCACGATCCCAAGCACCTCGGAACGCTGCTGGCCGCTGCCGAGGACGCCGACCTGGTGCTCGGCTCGCGTTACGTTCCCGGAGGCGAGGTTCGCAACTGGGGTGTGCTGCGCAAGGTCATCAGCCGTGGTGGCAGCCTCTATGCGCGCGCGGTGCTGGGCGTCGGCGTCCGTGACCTGACCGGCGGTTTCAAGTGCATCCACCGCGCCGTGCTCGAGACGATCGACCTGACCACGCTGCGCGCCGATGGCTACGTCTTCCAGATCGAGGTCACCTACCGCGCGGTCCGCGCGGGCTTCAAGGTGCGCGAGGTGCCGATCACGTTCGTCGACCGGACCGCCGGCGTCAGCAAGATGTCGTGGAAGATCGCGCTCGAGGCGATGCGGCTCGTGCCGAGTCTGCGACGCTCGCAGACACGTCAACTGACGCGTTCGTGACACTTATCGCCATGAACGCCGGAGCACCAGGGATCATCAGTTAAATGAGTGTCGATGCACCGCTCGGCGCGACGCCACAGAGCGGCGCCTTCGAACTGACGCACAGGGGAGCCGCCGAGCTACGCCACCCGCTCGATGGCACGCGTCGGCAGGCTTGGCGCGAGCATCTGCTCGTCACTGCGATTCCGGTCCTCGGGCTGCTGCTGTGTGTCGCCGGCACGCGCACCAACACGCTGGTGCCCGAGTCGATCCGGCCGGTCACGGCCACGAAGATGGCCGGGCCGCTGCAGCACATCGGCTTCACGCTCGGCGTCCCGGCAGTGATCGGCGTGATACTGCTTCTGTTCGCGAGCTACCTGCTGGCGATGCGGTCGATCGATCGCGTCTCGCCGCGGTTCGTGATCGGCGCCATCGTGGCGCTCAACGTGATCGTGCTGATCGGGCCGCCGCTGTTCTCCACCGACGTGTTCAGCTACCAGGCCTATGCGCGCATGTTCGCGGTCTACCACACGAACCCGTACACACACGGCCCTGCCGCCATCGGGCTCGACCAGACGTACTCCTACATCGCCTCCAAGTGGATCTTCACCCCGAGTGTCTACGGACCGCTGTTCACGCTCATGAGCAGTGCCTTCGCCTCCACCACGGTCGCGACCAGCGAGCTCATCTTCAAGCTGATCGCGGTGTGCGCGAGCGGCGGCACGCTCTACCTGATCTGGAGGGCCGCCCGGGCGCGCGGCCTGAACCCGGGGCGCGGCGTGGCCATGTTCGGCCTCAACCCGGTGGTGACGCTGTACGGGGTCGGCGGCGGTCACAACGACCTGCTGATGCTGTTCTTCACGACCTGGGGCGTCTACGCGATCATCACCCAGCGCGAGCGCGCGGGCGGCGCGTTGCTCAGCCTCGGCGCCGCGATCAAGCTGACAGGCGCCGTGGTCTTCCCGTTCGCGCTGCTCTCGGGTGTGAAGCTCGGCGCGGCTGATCGCCGGCACCGGATCGTGGTCGGGGCCGCCGCCACCGTGGCAGTGATCGGAGTCGTGAGCTATCTCGCGTTCGGCACCGGCATCCTGCAGATGCCGGGCACGCTGCAGGCGGTTCAGGACAAGGGCGAGTGGCAGAGCGTCCCCGGCTTCCTGTTCGCGGTGACGAGGATGAGCGTCACCCACGCCGTCAGGCTGGTGGTCGACGTGCTCCTTGCCGGGGCGCTGCTGTATCTGCTGCGGCGCGTGTGGCAGGGCACGATGGACTGGATCGACGGCGCCGCTTGGGCCATGTTCGCGGTGCTCGTCACCGCCTGGGCGATGCTCCCCTGGTATGTGTCGTGGATGATCCCGCTGGTAGCGCTGGGGACCAGCCCCCGCCTCTGGAAGGCCACCGTGTTCATGACGATGGTCGCCTGCGGGATGATGATCTTCGACGTGATCCCCCACGGGATCCCGCTGCTGAACATCTGAGCCGGTCGGAGTGGGTCGAAGCCGGTCGGAGTCAGCGCCCGGTCGCGCCGCACGGAGCCTTGGGTCCGTACGATGACCACGTGAGCGTCGGCAGGCAACTCGTGCTGCTCAGCGTCGTCGCACCCGTTTACCAGGAGGAGGCGACGATCGAGCGCTTCTGCACGGCCGTCGCCGAGGCGTTGTCCGGTCTCCCCTACGAGCTGATCCTCGTCGACGACGGCTCAACCGACGGCACCGCGGAGAAGCTGAAGGCCCTCGCTGCGGGCGATGCGCGCATCAAGCTCGTCCTCCTGTCCCGCAACTTCGGACATCAGTCGGCGATCAGCGCCGGCCTCGATCATGTCTCCGGCAACGTCGCGGTCACGCTCGACTCCGACCTGCAGGACCCGCCCGGCCTGATCCCCGAGTTGGTCGAGCGCTGGCGCGCCGGCGCCGACGTGGTCTACGCCGTGCGACGCCGCCGCGACGGCGAGTCTCGCTTCAAGCTCAGCTCCGCCCGCTGGTTCTACAGGCTCTTCCAGTGGCTCACTTCGGTCAGCCTCGAGAACAACACCGGCGATTTCCGGCTGCTCGACCGCCGTCCGCTCGAGGCGCTGAACTCGATGCACGAGCGCTCGCGCTTCCTCCGCGGCATGAGCGTCTGGGTCGGTTTCACGCAGGACTCGGTTGCCTACGATCGCGACCCGCGCTATGCCGGTGAGACGAAGTTCACGTTCGCCCGCATGGTGCGTTTCTCACTGGACGCGATCACGTCGTTCTCCTACCGCCCGCTGCAGCTCGCGACCCTGCTCGGCTTCCTCATCTCCACCGTGGCGTTCATCGCAATCCCGGTCGTGATCGTGCTGAAGATCACCGGTAACTACCTCTACGGCTTCAGCACCGTCGAGATCACGATGTTGCTGCTGGGCGGGATCCAGCTGATCACGATCGGGATGATCGGCGAGTACGTCGGCCGCATCTTCGACGAGGTCAAGGGCCGCCCGCTCTATCTGGTGCGCAGCCGCCAGAACTTCACTCCGGGCGCCGGTCCGACCTCCGCCTACGAGGACGCCGCGGCCGGCTTCGACGCCGAGCGCTAGCAGGGTCGCTCAGCCGCCGGTCGGGTTGGGGCCGAGCACGGTGCTGGCGGCGTCGGGCGTCCGATTGTCCGCGGCCGGCACGCGTTGCCGGCCTTCTGCCTGCGGCTGCCCGCCGGCCGAACCCTGGGCCGCCGCCGCCTGGCGCTCCAGCGTCTCGATCCGCCGCGCGAGCCCCTTGATCGCGTCGGCGATCGGGTCGGGCAGGTGCACCCAGTCGGCGTCGGGGCCCTCCGGACGCCGTCCCTCGACGCGCACGGGATGTCCGGGAATCCCGACGACGGTCGAGTTTGGCGGGACGTCGTGGATCACCACCGTGTTGGCGCCGATCTTGGCCCCATGCCCCACGAGGATGGGGCCGAGCAGCTTCGCGCCCGAGCCGATCGTGACGCAATCCTCGACGGTCGGGTGGCGCTTGCCCGTCGCAAACCCCGTGCCTCCCAGTGTGACGCCCTGGTAGATCGTGACGTCGGCGCCGAGCTCCGCGGTCTCGCCGATCACAACGCCCATGCCGTGATCGATGAACAGGCCAGGGCCGATCACCGCCGCCGGATGGATCTCGATGCCCGTCAGCGAACGCGACGCGGTCGCGATCAGCCGCGGCAGCAGCGGCACGCGGGACCGCAGCAGCGCGCCCGCGAGCCGGTGCGCGAGCAGCGCCTGTACCCCCGGCCAGGCGAGCAGGATCTCGGGCGTGCCGACCCCCGCCGCAGCGGGGTCACGGCTCCGAGCGGCCGCGACGTCACGCCGGATCTCGGCGAGGGCGGCGCCGATCACACCGTTGGACCGCATGCCTGAAGGCTACTCGTCGGGGTTCGCCTGGCGGTGAGCCGGGAGCGGCTCAGCCGCGGGTCGGCGCGAACCAAGGCAGCGACACATAGCGCTCGCCCGAGTCGGGCAGGATCACAGCGATCCGCGCCCGCGCGAACTCGGGCCGGGCAGCGAGCTTCAGGCCCGCAGCGACCGCCGCCCCTGCCGAGATGCCGGCCAGCACGCCCTCGCGCGCGGCGAGCTCCTGCGCCGCCACGACCGCCTCGTCGTCCTCGATCGTCACGATCTCGTCGATCACCTCGCGGTTGAGCACGCGCGGCACGAAGCCGGCGCCGATCCCCTGGATGCGGTGCGGCCCGGCCCGCCGACCGGAGAGCACGGCCGAGCCGGCCGGCTCGACCGCCACCACGTGGACCCCCGGGTTGCGCTCCTTCAGGTACTCACCCACGCCGGTGATCGTGCCGCCGGTACCGACGCCGGCGATGAACACGTCGATGTCGCCGGCGAGCGCTTCCCACAGCTCCGGCCCGGTGCTGCGCCGGTGCGCCTCGGGGTTGGCGGGGTTCGAGAACTGATCGGGCAGGAAGACGTCGTCACGGCTGGCCATCTGCTGGGCGGCCGCGACGGCCTCGTGCATGCCACCGAGCGACTCGGTGATCTCGAACCGCGCGCCGTAGAGCGCCAGCAGGCGCTCGCGCTCGCGGCTCATGCCCTGTGGCAGGGTCAGCACCAGGTCGTACCCCTTGGCCGCGCAGACGAACGCGAGCGCGATCCCGGTGTTGCCGCTGGTCGCCTCGACGATCGTGGTGCGACCCGGCTCGATCAGGCCGTCGCGCTCCGCGGCCTCGATCATCGCCAGGCCGATGCGGTCCTTGACGCTGCCACCGGGGTTGAACGACTCGACCTTCGCGAACAGCTGCGCGCCGGCGCCGTCCGGCGCCAGGCGAGCCAGACGCACGACGGGCGTCCTGCCGACAAACGCGGCGATGCTGGATGGAATCCCGGTCGAGGTGGTCGCCATTTCGTACTAACTCTACTAAGTTAGTTGTCAGCCACCGTATTCAGATGAAGTACATGGTGGCGCCCGCCGCCTGCGCCTCCGCCTCGGCCAGGTCCGCGATCGACTGCTCGCGCAGCACCGCGCGCGCGGCCTCGGCCGCCTCCGCGAACACGCCGCCGGCGCCGGCGCCGAGCGGCCCGTCAAGCTGCTCGACGACATCGAGCACCGAGATCTCATCGGCCGGCTTGGCGAAGCTGTAGCCGCCCTTCACGCCCCGCTGGGACCTCAGCAGGCCGGCCCGCCGCAGCGTCGCGAACAGCTGCTCCAGGAACTGCGGCGGGATGCCGCCGCGCTTGGAGAGCTCACCGATCGGAACCGGGTCGGCATCGCCGCAGCGGTACAGCTCCACGAGCGCACGGACGGCATACGGGGACTTGCTTGTGATCGAGAGCATCGGCCGGTGCCCCCGGAGGTTACGCCCTTGTGCCGAATCCTGATCGCAAAGGCGCTAAATCCCGGCCCAAATGGGCCGTTTCACGGACCGATGGCGATTTACCCCCGATTTCGGGGGTAAATCGCCATCGGTCCTCCCGATCACTTGGCGAGGGCCCGATCGATGCGGGCGATCGTCTCATCCCGTCCGAGCAGCGCGACGCTCTCGAAGATCCCGGGCGACACGGTCGTCCCCGCGATCGCCACCCGCACGGGCTGGAAGACCTGACCGGGCTTGACGCCGCGACGCTCGACGACCTCGCGCAGCGCCGCCTCGATCGCCTCGACAGTGAACGGGTCCGTGGCGGCGATCGCGTCCCTGGCCTCGGCCAGCGTTTCGCGCCCCCCATCGGTGCCGATCACCTTGGCGAAGGCCTTCGGATCGTCGGCCGGGCCATCGAACAGGAACCCGGCGAGCGGCCAGAAGTCGGCGAGCGTCTGGATCTTCTCGCGTGAGATCTCGACGGCCCCGCGCAGGGCGGCCCGGCCGGTGAAGCGCTCGAGCCGCTCGGTCAGCTCGTCGACGCTCAAGGTGCGCAGGTGCTGTCCGTTCATGTGCCGCAGCTTCTGCTCGTCGAACACCGCGGGGCTCTTGGAAACGCGATCGAGCCGGAACCCCTCGGCCATCTCCGCCATCGTGAAGAACTCCTGGTCGGGGGCGAAGCCGGTCCCCAGCAGCGCGATGTAGTTGTTGACGGCCTCCGGCAGATAGCCGGCATCGCGCAGTTCCTGGACTGAGGCGGCACCGTGGCGCTTTGACAGCTTCTTGCCGTCGGGGCCGTGCAGCAGCGGCAGATGCGCGTAGCGCGGTGGCGTTGCGCCGAGCGCCTCGAACACGAGCAGCTGCTTGGGGGTGTTGGAAATGTGATCCTCACCCCGAACCACGTGCGTGATCGCCGAGTCGAGGTCGTCGACCGCGACCGCGAAGTTGTAGAGCACCGAGCCGTCGGCCCTCGCGATCACCGGGTCGTCCATGCTGGCGTTGGGGAAGCTCACCTCGCCGCGGACCAGGTCGTTGAAGGAGGTGACGCCGTCGTCTGGCACGTGCAGGCGCACCGCGCCGGCCGGCTCCGGCTCGCCGCGGAAGCCGCGATCCGCGCCGTGCTGCTGCTTGTAGGCCTTGACATCCTCGGCGGTCGCGTTGGAGTGGTACGCGTGGCCGTCGGCCAGGAGCTTCGCGAGCGCCTCCTCGTGGCGCGGCGTGTTGGCGACCTGGGAGATCGGGCCCTCGTCCCAATCCAGGCCCAGCCAGGTGAGCGCGTCGAGGATCTGGGCGACGTTCTC
>Ga0123356_10008602_pt1 | contig 10129 bp, 9 predicted proteins | sample TergutEmb28metaG_2_FD_92546 | JGI IMG/M metagenome (GOLD analysis project Ga0123356, IMG submission 92546) | Embiratermes neotenicus P3 segment gut microbial communities from Petit-Saut dam, French Guiana - Emb289 P3 | ecosystem: Host-associated > Arthropoda: Insects > Digestive system > Gut ... | reverse complement strand
GGAGGCGGTTTCTCGACCTCATTCAGCGATATCGTACCGGCGCTGGTGGCGTCGATAGCCGGCGTTCTTGTAACAGATAAACCGCTGACCAAACCTGCAAAAAACGCAGGGGATAAAATCATCCTTATTGGCGAAACCGGCAACGACGGTAACGATACCGCTTTCAGAGCGGGATTTGCTGACGAACTTAGGCCGGCGAAAGCCTTGTTTGCCGAAGAAAAAACCACTATGAATGCAATGCTGGCGGCGTTTGCGACCGGCAAAATCAATGCCTGCTCCGACCTGGGAGCAGCCGGCATAGGCGCGGCGGTTTGCGAGTCGGCACGCTACGGTCATTTGGGCGCATCTGTTGAGTTATCCACTGTTCCTTTAACGCCGGACGCATGCGGCAATACTCCGGAAGCGACACTGATCAATGAAACGCAGGCGCGCTTTTTGATACAGGTTGATCCGAGCGATGCAGAAAGTGTACTGAGCGAAATACTAAAAGAGGGCTGCAGGGCAACCGTTCTGGGCGAGATCAATGATACGGATGAAGTAGTTTTCACATATAACGGCAACCCGATAGCAGTTATTCCCAATAACCCCTCTGCCGAGGTTCTGGCTGAGCTGAGAAATTAGACCTTTTTATGTAATACGCCTGCGCAGGCGGTTTATGACCGCTAGTATAAGTCTGGCAAATGTAGCGATAAAAACGAGGGCCGCCGCTATGCAGCCGGCGAGAATGAAAGCCTGCGTTCCGGTCGAGACAGCCCCGTTAAAGTCACTGACAAGCATGTTTCTCATGGTCTCATAGAGCAGCTTGCCGGGGACAAAAGGAATGATGCCGGGAATAATAAACAGGGTCGTCGCGTCCTTGCCCGCGCGTGATGCTATCTCGGCGAGAATGGCTATTGCGCAGGCGCCGAAAAACGTAGCGGCTATAATATTGTATTCGTTCGTCATAAACATGAGGATGAACATACCGACAGCGCCGATCAGGCTGATGGGGATCAGCAGTTTTTTCGGCGCGTTGAAAATAAAACCGAATCCGAGCGTTGAGAAAAACCCGAAGAGCAAAAACCACGGGGTATCGAAAGTCACGATATGGTCGGTCGCCAAAGGCCCTCCCCCGAGGAGCCATATCTGTATACCGATACCTACGCCTCCCGCGATCGCGACAGCTGTGATACAGGCTTCAACGAGACGGGCTGTTCCCGAGAGCATATCGCCTGAAAGGAGGTCGCGCGCCGCGTTCGTAATAGCTACGCCCGGAAGGAAAATAGTCGTCGCCGCGACGATGACAGGCGAAATACTTTCACTCGCTCCCAACGCGGCGGCAAAAAGCACTATGCCTGCCGCTCCGATGCAGCTGATAAATATGCGTATAAAGTCCGGAAATTTCAAGTATGCCATGAATTCCGAAATCAAATAACTGACGACTGAGATACCGCCGGCGATAAACATGTCGCCGAGCGATCCCCCGAATATCGGGCAGAAAGACATGCCGACAAGCAGGGCTCCGACCAGGCGAAGTATCAGGTTGTAGCCAGGCTTGGCGTTTATATCTTTAAGCTGCTCGAACCCCGCATCGATAGACAGGTCGGTAGCGGCGAAGTCTCTCGAAAAATTATTAACCTGTGATATACGGTCAAGATTTATGTCCGTTCCCTTGATACGCTTGATAAATGTATGCGTATCGTCTTCCTCGTGACCTTTATCGATCGATAGGAACAGACCTGTCGTCGTGGCAAAACACTCGACGTAATCTATTTTGCACGCCTTGCATATGCGCACTATCGTGTCCTCGACGCGGTAGATCTCCGCGCCGCTTTTCATCATGATCTCGCCGGCGAAAAGCGCAAGTATCAAAACCTTTTTTTGAACACTTTCTACCATATTTCAAGTATATCACTTCTGGCGTACAGCTGCGCTCTGGAGTATACTCTTGGTATACAAAAAGGGGGAGAAATCGAAATGCAGAAAAAATTAATATCGGGAAAAACCAGGCGTTTTGCCTGCATGGTTTTTGCAATTATCCTGGCCTTTTTATTACTGCTATTTTCCGGTTGTGCCACAGCGGATCAGGCCGTAGGCACGCTCGCCAGTAATCCAAACGATAGCGGCGTCTCGGTCGGAGCCGATAATCCTGACAACGCAACTCCTGAGCCCTTTGGCGGAGTTGACGTCGGCGCCGTTTCTCCGATACCGATCGAAGGAGCGTCGATAGCCGTGTCAGTAGGGGAAATAGATATTCTTGACAATGGGATATACTACATCGCCGAGGACAGCGCTCCCGCGCCGACCGGGTATGATCCCGCGGACTATACCGTCGAATTCACGATAGCTAACAACGGTACTTTCGATGTGAGCAACCTTAGCACTACTCTTACGAGCGCTCTTGAGAGAACGCTTTCTGTTTTTGAGATCACCGAGCCTGCGGATACGGAGCTCGCGGCAGGAGGCTCCCCGTATAACTCAACGACATTTGAAGCCATGCCTGTCAGCGGTCTTTCGCCCGGCACTTACACAGACTTCGTGAATGTCGATTACGAAGACCCCAACGCGGCAGCCGGGGAGTTTGTTTTTGAAATCAGCTTCACGGTCGCGGCGGCGCCGCCGCCGATCGTTGACGCCGAAACGCCTGCAATAGGCTCTCAGCCGCAAAGCACGACCGTTACCACCGGACAGACTGTCAATCTGACGGTAGCGGCAAGCGTCTCTGACGGCGGATCGCTTTCATACCAGTGGTTCAGTAACACTACGAGCAGCAATACCGGCGGCACGGCTGTAGCCTCGGGCGGCACAAGCTCGACATTATCTGTGCCTACGGGCACGGCCGGGACTTTCTACTACTACGTCGTAGTGACGAATACCAATACAAATGTTACCGGAGCTCAGACGGCCTCTATCACGAGCAATACCGCGACCGTTGTAGTCAATGCGGCGTCTGTCGCCCCGACAATCACGAGTGCCAATAATACTGCCGTTACGTTCGGTACAGGCGGCAACTTCCAGGTCGCAGCAACCGGCACGACGCCAATTACTTTTTCGGTTACCGGCGCGCCCGCAGGCGTGACAATCAATAATTCGACCGGCCTGATAACTATCGTTTCGACTGTGCCGGCCGGCACGTATACATTTGCGCTCACCGCAAGCAACGGCATATCACCTAACCCGGTGCAGAACTTCACCCTTACGGTAAACCGCGCGCCGATCGCAAACGCCGGCATTAACGTAACAGCCCCTGCTGTTAACAGTTCGCCCGATCCGGCCGCGACTATAGCAACAGGTACCGGCCAGTTTACTGCCGGCGCCGTAACCTGGGATCCTTTCACAGCCGTATTTGCGAGTGATACGCAATATACAGCTTCGATGACACTCACAGCGAGTGAAAACAATACCTTCACCGGCGGCCTCACAGGCTTCGCCACCATTAACGGCAACCCCGCGACAGTCACAAACAATACCGGGACCGCGGTTACGCTGTCCTTCCGGTTCCCCGCAATTCCGGGCGCCGGCGGCGGTAATGTCGAGCCGCAGCCGACAAGGACTGTACCGGCAGACGGCGGCTCGGTCATGGTAGGCTTCACACAAGTCGGGTCAGCGGTAAATCTTGACCTAAACCAGGGCACGATAGACGAACTTCTTAATAATGCTGCAAACCATACTGTCATGATAGACATGACAAGCCTGCCCTGGGCTAACGAATCGATAAAGCCCGCAGCCGCATTGGAGCAGATCGCAAGAGCGGGTTTTGCCCTGGAGCTTTCCCTGCCGCAGGGGACGGCGCTGTTTGACGCACCCGCGCTGGTTTCGATCACGGATCAGGCCGGCAGCGAAAACATCGGCTTGCTGCTGAGCCAGGCCGGCCGGGCCGAACTCACCCAGGAGCAAAGGAACGCAGTGGGTCCAGACGATCAGGTATTCAGCATCCGCCTGGCGGCCGGCCCGCAGGATATACGCGATTTCAACGGCATCATTACAATAACCCTGCCCTATAGCGGGACTTATCCGGTCAAGGTATGGTATCTGGACGCGCAAGGAGTTCTTAATGAAATTAAAAGTTATTCATACGATCCCGCGGCGGGTACCGTTTCATTTACGACAAGCCACCTTTCGTTTTATGTGGTCGGGCCGTATACCGAAGACGTAACTCCTCCTGTCAACTCAGAACCTCAACCGGGAGCAGCCGTAGCTCAGCCTCTGGCAGGCGGAACTCTGGCGCTGCTGATAATAATAATCGCAGTCGCGGCGGCCGTGGTCGTATTTGGGATAAGAAAAATCAGGGCTAAATCAAATTAATGACGAATAATAATTATCGATGTCAATGCCGCTGGCGGTCTCCGTCGGCGGCTACTTTTTGCCTGTTGGCGGCGCGCTGAGCGGCGTTCTTGTGTTCCGCAATTTCTTCTTTGTCTTCATCCGGGGACTGATGATGCTCGAGCCAGTCATCTTCCCTTTCTTTTTGCTGGTTTGCCCGTTCGACGTCTATCTCGTCCGACCATTCGGCATAGTCAGTATATATGATGACATTATCGCTCACGTCAACGAAACCTCCGGAAATCGCCGCGAGCTTGAATCCTTTTTCGCCCGCTTCGCGAAATTTGAGCTCGCCTGTGCCAAGCAGTTTGAATGCCCAGCAGTGGTTCGCCATAAAGCCCTCGTCACCCGAGACCGTGCGCGCTATCACGAGCTCCGCCTCGCCGAGGTAGAAGAGCTTTTCGGGCGTTACTATCTCAAACTTGAAACTCTTAGCCACTCTTACCTGCCCTTTCGACTACGTCGTCTATGCCGCCGGCGAAGAGGAAGAGCTGCTCCGGTATGTTGTCGTGCTTGCCGTCGAGTATCTCTCTGAAACCTCTGACAGTCTCTTTGATCGGAATGTATTTTCCGGGCATGCCTGTGAAAGCCTCGGCGACCGCGAACGGCTGAGACAGAAATCTCTGTATTTTTCGCGCCCGGTGTACCGTCTGCTTATCTTCGTCGCTGAGTTCGTCCATGCCGAGTATCGCTATGATATCCTGCAGCTCCTTGTAGCGGTGAAGCACTTCCTGCACGGCTCTGGCCGTGTTGTAGTGGTCCTCGCCGATGATAAGCGGATCCATGATGCGACTCGTCGACTCAAGCGGGTCTACGGCAGGATATATACCGAGCTCCGTAATGGCGCGCGAAAGCACCGTCGTCGCGTCCAGATGCGCGAACGTGGTGGACGGCGCCGGGTCAGTCAGGTCGTCGGCCGGCACATAGATGGCCTGCACGGAGGTGATAGATCCTTTCTTCGTGGACGTGATGCGCTCCTGCAGCACGCCCATCTCTGTCGCGAGCGTCGGTTGATAGCCAACCGAAGACGGCATGCGGCCGAGCAGGGCCGATACTTCCGAGCCGGCCTGCGTGAAGCGGAATATATTGTCGATGAAGAGCAGTACGTCCTGCCCCTCTTCATCTCTGAAGTACTCGGCCATCGTTAGGCCCGTCAGCGCTACGCGCATGCGCGCGCCGGGCGGTTCGTTCATCTGCCCGAATACAAGCGCCGTCTTGTCTATGACGCCTGATTCTTTCATCTCATAGTAGAGGTCGTTGCCCTCGCGCGTTCTCTCACCGACCCCTGAAAAAACTGAGATGCCTCCGTGCTCTTTAGCGATATTTCTTATAAGCTCCTGTATCAGTACGGTCTTGCCGACGCCCGCGCCGCCGAAGAGCCCGACTTTTCCTCCCTGCGTATAGGGCGCGATAAGATCTATGACCTTGATACCTGTCTCGAAGATATGTGACGTCGTATCCTGTTCATCGAAAGAAGGCGGCTCGCGGTGTATGGGATGCCTCACTTTGGTCACTACCTGCTCCATATCGTCGATATTTTCGCCGACTACGTTGAACAGGCGACCCAGCGTCTCCGGCCCGACCGGTACCGTGATCGGTCCTCCAGTGTCGATCGCTTCCATGCCGCGCCTGAGGCCTTCCGTAGAGGAAAGCGCGACGCAGCGTACGACGTCATCGCCTATGTGCTGCGCGACCTCGGCGACTATATTGCTTTCCCCGTACGGGATAAGTATCGCCGAAAGCAGCTCCGGCATGCTGCCCTGTCCGAACTTGACGTCCAGGACAGGCCCTATGATTTGATGGATGATACCTTTGTTCACGCCAATATCTCCTTTTCGTTTCGTCTACGCGTTTACAGCGTCAGCGCCGCTGACGATCTCTGTGATCTCGCTGGTGATGGCGGATTGCCTCGCGCGGTTGTAATGAAGCTCGAGCTCGCTCATCATGTCGCGCGCGTTGTCCGTCGCATTTTCCATTGCCAGGCGCCGCGCAGCGTGCTCACAGGTCGCCGATTCGACAATGGCCATATAAATCATTATCTCAACGTATTTAGGAATAAGATAATTGAAAACCTCCTCGGGGCCCGGATCGTATTCGATCTGTTTTTCCCTTTTGACCGCGTCGGGGTTTATCTTTGCCTCAAACGGAAGCAGTCTCTTCGTCTGAACTCTCTGTTCAAGCATCGACAAAAACTCCGTATAGACGATTACGATCTCGTCGACGTTTTCCTCGTCAAAAAGCTTGATAACAGGCGCGCTGATCTCTCTCGTGCTGACGAAGGATACATCCTCGGGCGGGCTGTGGTATTCCGAAAGAACTTCGTGGCCGCGATTAAGAAAATAATCGCGTCCCTTGCTGCCGACGCAGACGAGCAGTGGGTCGCCTTTGCCGTATTGCATCATGCTCTCCGCCGTTTTGATGACATTCGAATTGAAGCTGCCGGCAAGGCCGCGGTTGCTTGTAACGACTATATAGCACGTCCTTTTTATCTCCTGTTTTCCGAGAACGTAGTGACTCGGTATGTCCCCAACGTTGTTGAACAACTCGTCGATACTGTCCGTTATGATGTGAAGGTATCCCTGCGTCCTTTCAAATACGGATTTCGCGCGATTAAGTTTTGCCGCGGACACGAGCCGCATCGCGTTCGTGATGTGCTCTATGCTCTGGACGCTCTTGATATGGCGCCTTATATCCTGGATCGCGACTCCCGCCATTAACTATCTGCCCCCTCTGAGGAACTCCTGCTTGTATTCTTCGATGCCTTTTTTGAGCTCGTTTTCCGCTTCTTCGGACAGGGCTCCTTCTTTTCGGATGGCCTCGCCGACGGACGGGCGCACCGAATCCATATGCTCGAAAAGCCCTTTTTCAAAATCTTCGAGACTTTCAAGGTCCATGTCGTCAAGATATTTGCCTACGGCCGCGTAGAAGATCATTACCTGGTGCGAAACGTGAACCGGGCTGTATTGACGCTGTTTGATGATCTCCATAAGCACGAGTCCGTGGTCGAGCCTGGCCTTCGTTTCTTTGTCGATATCAGAGCCGAACTGCGAAAAGCTTTGGAGCTCGCGGTACTGCGCGAGGTCGAGTTTGACCGAGCTCGCGACTTTTTTCATGGCCTTTATCTGGGCGTTGCCTCCTACGCGTGAGACTGATATACCGGCGTTGACGGCGGGTCTTTGCCCCGAGAAGAAAAGGTCTGTCTCGAGGAATATCTGGCCGTCTGTGATAGAGATGACGTTTGTCGGAATATACGCGGAGACGTCGCCGGCCTGTGTCTCGATGATGGGAAGGGCCGTGAGCGAGCCCGCGCCGAACTCGTCCGATAGCTTGGCGGCCCTTTCAAGAAGGCGGCTGTGCAGATAAAAGATATCGCCCGGGTATGCCTCGCGGCCCGGAGGGCGCCTGAGCAAGAGGGACATTGCTCTGTATGCTACCGCGTGTTTTGAAAGGTCGTCGTATATGATGAGGACGTGCTTTCCCTGGTACATGAAGTACTCTCCCATGGCGCAGCCCGCGTACGGAGCGAGGTATTGCAGGGGTGCAACGTCGCTGGCCGTCGCCGAGACGATGATCGTATACTTCATGGCCCCAAAGTCCTCAAGATGCTGTACCATCTGCGCGACAGTCGATTGCTTTTGGCCGATAGCCACGTAGATGCATATAACGTCTTCTTCTTTTTGGTTCAGGATGGTGTCGACCGCGATCGCTGTCTTGCCCGTCTGGCGGTCTCCGATGATGAGCTCGCGCTGCCCTTTTCCTATCGGGATCATCGAGTCGATAGCTTTTAGGCCCGTCTGCAGAGGCTCGTGCACTGACTTTCTCGCGAGCACTCCCGGGGCTTTATTTTCGACAGGCCTGGTCTCGTTCGTGCTTATCGGGCCTTTTCCGTCAAGCGGCTGCCCGAGCGAATTGACCACGCGGCCTATGAGCGCTTCTCCTACCGGGACTTCTACTACCCTTCCCGTCGGTTTCACGACATCACCTTCCTTTATATAAGTGTCCGAACCCATGATGACGACGCCTACGTTTTCCTCTTCAAGGTTCAGAGCCATGCCGTATGTATCACCCGGAAACTCGAGCAATTCGCCGGACATACAGTTGTCGAGACCGTAAACTCTTGCTATGCCGTCCCCGACCTGGATCACGGAGCCGAATTCCGTCATTTCGACTTCGTTTTTGTATTCTTTGATCTGTTCCCGTATTACGGAACTTATTTCTTCCGGTTTCAGGTTCATTGTATTATCCTCTGTTTCATACTATCGAGCCTGGATTTCACGCTCGCGTCGATCAGTTTTCCGTCGATATATATCTTTACGCCTCCAATAAGGCTTTCGTCGATCCTGTTTTCGAGTTTTACCTTCTTGCCGATCGCTTCGTTCGTTTTGGACTCAAAGGCCTTTAGTCTTTTTTCTCCTATGGGCAAGGTCGAGTATATGATGCCCTTTGCGTACCCGTCTCTCTTCCAAACGAGTCTTTCGTATTCTCTTCCTATACCTTCCCATGAGCCTACGCGCCGTTTGTCTATCAGGATGAAAATGAAAGTTAGAAGCTCCTTCGAGATACGCCCGCCGAAGACTTTTTCCGCCGCGCTTTTTTTGTCCTCTTCATCGATATTCGGCACGCTGAAGAGTTTTTTCAGCAGGGGATATTCGAGGAAGACTTCGCTTACGGCTTTGTACTCGTCCAGGATCTCTCCCACTTTTCCTCTGTCGTCCGCGGCGTCAAAAAGGGCCTGTCCGTATACAAGATCTACCGTCAGTTTTTCCATTTTTCACCGTCTTTTTGCTTGATGATATCGTCGATGAGCAGCATCTGCTCTTTTTCATCAAGCTCTTTCTCGATGATTTTTTCAGCCGCGTACAGGGCGAGCATCGCGATCTCTTTTCGCATTTCCTCTGCGAGTTTGAGGCGTTCTTTTTCGGCTTCCTGCCCGGCTTGCCTTATGATCTCTGCCGCGTGATCTTTCGCTTCCTTGATGATATCGTGCGCGCGCTGCTCGGCCGTCGTCCTTGCCTCTTTAAGCACATCCCGTCTCTCGATCTCGACGCTGTCGAGCTTTTCTTTGTACTCGGCAAAATGCTGCTCCGCGAGCTTGGTCGCGGCTTCGGCGTTTTCGAACTGATCTTTTACCTTTTGCTCCCGCGCTTGCATAAAATTGTGGATCTTCTCGAAAAAAAGCTTTTTCAATATCAAATACAACACTAAGAAAGTGATGAAGACCATCAACAAAGTCCAGTTAAAGTTAATAAGCGGCGCTACTAATTCCACTTGTACCACATCCTTTTAAAGGCTTAAAGCATTGCGACGAACGGGTTTGCAAACAGCAGGATAATGGCTACGATAAGCGCGAAAATGACAGAGGTCTCCGCCATCGCCATACCTATAAACATTGTCTGCAGTATGTCGCCTTTTGATTCGGGCTGTCTGGCAATGCTTTCGACAGCTTTGCCGGTAGCGATACCCTGCCCGGCGCCGACTCCGGCGCCCGCGATCATCGCCGTCCCCGCACCCAGGGCGGACAAACCTAGTACAAAGGCTTCCGGTGATATATTCATTTTTTATTCCTCCTTACTCATGGTTACGTACTACGATAGCCTTTGATATAAAGGCCATCGTCAACATCGAAAAAACGAACGCCTGCAAAAACGGTTCAAATATGTCGAAGAACGCGTTTATAGGTAGGGGAGTCACAGCCTGCAGCAAAGGTATGGGCAGACCGGCCCGAGCTGAATATCCTGCCATGCCGTACATCCAAAGCTCCATTATGATGACGCCGGCCAAAATGTTTCCAAACAAACGAAAGCTCAGGCTGACAGGAAAAATGACT
>Ga0123356_10008601_pt1 | contig 10129 bp, 6 predicted proteins | sample TergutEmb28metaG_2_FD_92546 | JGI IMG/M metagenome (GOLD analysis project Ga0123356, IMG submission 92546) | Embiratermes neotenicus P3 segment gut microbial communities from Petit-Saut dam, French Guiana - Emb289 P3 | ecosystem: Host-associated > Arthropoda: Insects > Digestive system > Gut ... | reverse complement strand
TTTTTCGGGATCGATGCCTGAGTAAAATCGGTAAGTTATAATAGTGCCTTTTTCAGACCTTCAAAATCCAGATAGTCTTCTACAAACTGCTTTTTTAGTAAATCTTCAGGGATAAATTCATTGTACTTGCCCAGGACCTGTACTTTATCCGGAAGAGGGAGATCATACAAATTCAAGTCTGAACGCAGTATATCATGGATAAGTTTTTCAAGCGATTCTGGTGTTCCGTTATATATAACTTCGAGGTATATGCATGTTATCCACGGGAGTTTGCTTTTTAACCCTCTGTCCAGTAACGCGTAATGTAATGTAAATAACTGCCGTGTTCCGACCCAGGGGAATACGGCGAATTTTTTGTCCGAAATGGGTGTAACAAGATTTTTCAATATTCCGCTGTTTCTTGCTATATAACGTATTTCTTCAAGGCGCGGGGCACACCTGTCGCTTAAATACGGGAAGGAGTCATCAAATTGTAAAACGTCCTTCATTCTCTGTACCAGTACAGTATGCAGTTCAACACTGGTATCCTGATCCCAGTCGACCAGAGATATGCCCGGCACATGTTTAACAAAAATCACTTTGCTTTTTTCATTGACATCAACTGTTTCCCATGCTTGTCCCGCCAGCGCGAAACGTGTTCCGACCGGATATACCTTGTCTACCGTTCCGATCGTCCGGTTTTCATCTTTTACCAGCAGATATTCGGGAGCAATAAAAACAGTAAGAAATTTATGGCTGTTTACTATTTTTTCTCCTTCCCTGCCTATGATAATGCCGCCGCGCTCCGTGCGTTCCAGTTGTTCTATGCTTATCAGATATTCCAGTAACCGGCGATAATCCTCTTGAGGTATATGCTTGAAACACCCCAGTGACAAGATTGCCTGCGCCAAAGCTGCCGGAGATAACTCCCCATTACTTTTCAGGTGGCTCATCGTTTGGTGATAAAGCATATTATACGCATGGTTGTGCGGATAAATGGGTTCGATCCAATGCTCTTTTGTATATATATCAATGATCGCTATTGTGCGTATAAGTTCCCAGTTGATAGGTCCCAGTGTGTCTGATGAATTGATCTGTATACTTTCAACAATGGTAAACAACAACTGCGGTATTTGCCCGCGTCTTCCGCAGCGGCCGAGTCTTTGCGCAAAGGACGATACATTTAACGGTGCACCGACCTGTACAGCCTGGTCCAGTGAGCCGATATCAATACCAAGTTCCAGCGTAACCGTTGCTCCGGTGACGATTTTTTCATCTTCAACCTTCATTTCATCCTCGGTAGTTTCGCGCAGTAATGCCGATATGTTGCCGTGATGTACCCTATAAACGTCAGGGGCTTTATTTTTTAACGCAATTTCACGAAGGTTTGCCAGTATGTATTCCGTTTCTTCACGGCTGTTTGTAAATATGATGGTCTTTTTATCAAGTGTTGCTTTAAACAGGTAGTTATAATGTTCCCTGTTACCGATATCTCCGCCTTCGCTGACACTGATCACATTACCGCTGCCGTCACGCTCTTCTAAATCACGTTTGTCGGCATAGTTGACAAAACGTTCTACATGTATGCGGACACGCTTTTTTCCTTCGTCCGTTACGGGTGCGGCGCAGCTTCTTTTTGTTCCGGTGTTTAACCATGTTGCTGCCATTTCAAGATCACCCATAGTTGCGGACAGCCCTATGCGGCGAGGGGTAACGTTTATCAGATTCTGCAGGCGTTCAAGTACGCAAAGAAGCTGTATCCCTCTCGTATCACGCATGAAGTGATGTACTTCATCTATTATTACAAAACGTAAATCGGAAAACAGCTGCAGACATGCCCCGCGTTTATTCGTTATAAGGCTCTCAAGTGATTCGGGGGTTATCTGTAAAAGCCCTTCGGGATTTTTTACCAGTTCGTCTTTTTTTGTTTGTGATGCATCCCCATGCCATTTTGTTACAGGGATATTTGAATCGATCAACAACTGCTCCAGACGTTTGAACTGATCGTTGATAAGCGCTTTTAGCGGTGAGATGTACAAAACTCCGACAGTTTTTGAAGGGTTATTATACAGTTCTGTAAGAACGGGCAGAAATGCAGCTTCGGTTTTGCCTGATGCGGTACCGGATGACAGCAGGAGATTGTCGTCACTGTCAAAGATGACTTCGCATGCGGCGATCTGGATCCCGCGCAGCTCTTCCCACTTTTCCTGATATATGAAGTCTTGTATAAATGGCGCAAGCCTGTTAAAAATATCCACTTTTTTTAACCTTTCATTTACATACTTGCGTAAAATACTGTCATACACAAGCAGTAAAATGTATTGTGATCATATCAATCGAAAACAGATGATAGGAGGGGGATCGAAATAATTGTGATTCCTTCATTATCCAGCCACAAAAAGCCGTTTGCACTTAAAACCGAATACAGATCCAATGTTTCATGATATGTTAAAATTCCGGAACCCCGGGTCATTGTGTTTCCTTTTATATCAACAAGCCTGTATGTGTCGGGGTTATATTCCTGATCTGTTATATACCATGATGATCCGGTGCTGATGATAAATGCTTTTATTTTATCATTTTGGAAAACAGGTGTTATAACCGATCCCGGTTCCGCGAGGATGATGTCATTGCCTTCCGGTGTCATTACGCCGTAAATACTATACATATGTCCGTGGCCGTCGGTATACCACTTCATGTAAACCAGAAATTCTCCGTCAAAGTAGTTGATATATATATAATCGTGAAAATAGTGCTCTTCATTGTCATTAAATAGAAGTGTAGCGTTTTCATTTCTTGTTGTATACCATCCGTTACCCAGGTATTGTAAAAAATCAAACCGGTCAAACAAAGACCCTTCGGAAGGTTTTATTTCTTCAAACTCACTTGATAAATATGTCGGATGCCGGTTTGTTTCAAACTCACGGGTAATAATAAAAGTTGGTCCTTCATAACTGTGTGCCAGCCAATAACCATCGGGGACATTAAATAAATTTTCTCCTTTTGTATTTATGACATACTGTGATCTGTCTCTCCGTTCGACAATTGCCTTCCCGTGTATGAAGTATGGCAAGTTGTAATATGTCGGCTGAATAACAACTTGGAAATCGGTGTTGATAAGCCCCCATATAACATAATATGTGTTCCTGATTCCGATGCTTACCGGAGCGTGGCCTTCAATAAACGGATCTGCTGCCGTAAACCTCGTGGATCGCGCATTCCCCGTAAGCAGGTCGATAAATGCAAATGTGTTGCTGTTTATCCGCACATGCGCATATCTATCGGAAATAACTTCCATATACGTGAATGACCATGGGTCATTGGAGGCATTAGCTGTCCAGCTTAGATCGAGCATGTTGTAAAGATGCTTTCCGCTGTAATCTATAACGTCTATATCTAAAAACACTTCATCACGATACAGAATGATCACGTCACCTGTAAATATGATGCGGGTGTAATCAAACGGGGTTATCCAGCTTCCATCCAGTGCACATGCAGCAAATCTTATACTGTCATGGTTCTCCGGCCTGTTTGCGGGATCATGTGTGTTTACATAAAGGCTGTATGCCGGGTACATTTCGTTTGTTGTTTTTACATACCAGCCATGTAAAAAATCGGCTCTTTCAACACTGTCATAAATCAAATCTGTGACAATGACACCGTCAATAGTAACAAACCCGAATTTTACCGGGTGCAGAGATCCGTCTTCAGATACTGTTGCGTTTGAATAGGGTAATAACATGCCGTAATCATTCGACGGAACAAGTTCCGGCATGGCTCCTTCGTGCAAACGTGTATGCAATAAATGCAACGGTTCAAAAGTAGTTAAAACATCAAAATTTGTTTGTACATCAATAATAATTTCAGGTGGTATTGTCGGTGTTTGTTCCGGTGCAGGAGGCGGGAGTTCTGCCGGAGTTTCTGTTTTTTTACATGCAAATAAAAACAGCAACATTAGTATCGCCGACACAACAAGCAGCACTGTTTTCATTTTTTCCTTCATAAATGTACCTTTGTATTTAGGTTTAATTATTTTATCGAGACATAACCTTCCAGATCGATCAGTTTCTGTCCATCACTTGATTGCAGCCAATTCCACATTATTCTTACCGGGCTGTCTTCAGATTCATTTGCTCCAATGACTGTATAGTATGGATTAATAAACGGATAATCACCACTTCTTATTGTTTCCGTGTTTGGTGATATGCCATTCACGGAAAGGATTTTTAAGCCCTCTGCCATTCCCATATCTTCTGCGAAAAAGAAGACCGTATACCCTATGGCATTTGCGGTTCCGTCAAATCCCGTCATGTCTCTTATCATTTCACCCATTCCGGATGATATCATAAACTCTTGTGTAGGAGCAGCTGTCATATCAAGACCTTCCATTACGAGCTTTTCCATCAAGACCTGCGAACCGGCTTCGGAATTTCGCTGGAACGGAACGATTTCTGTGTCGGTACCTCCGACTTCGCTCCAGTTTGTTATTTTACCTGTATAAATATCCTGTATCTGCTTATGTGTGAGGTCATTTACCGGATTGCCGGAGTTGACCACAAAAACAAGCGCATCAAGTGCTATCGGCGCCATCTCTATTTCAAAACCCAATGCTCCGAGTTCATCAAAAATTTCCGGGGCGGGTTCGCTTACGATCAGGATGTCGCATAAACCGTTTGCCAGATTTCGAAAAGACAACGTTGTTCTGCTAAAATCCGAAGCAAGTTCTGCAACTGTTTCGCGCGGCTTTCCAAGCAGAACTGCAGCAGCCGCTTCAGCAAGCGGTGCAGTAGAGGTGGACCCGTCCATTCGCGGAAAATTTTCGCGTGTAAAGATAAACTCTTCCCGGATAACGGGAGGTTGCTGCGGTTGCGGTATTTGTTGTACCGGCGGGGAAGGATCCGGTGACAGGTCGTTTTTTTCTCCGCAAGCCGTAAACAGTAACATTGATGAAAGAAGGATTATCAATATTGTTTTATTCATATATATTCCCCGATTTTCCGTTAGTCTTGATCAATTTATGATATCTAAATCTCAAATTCAACAAAATCGGCGTGGATGTCTTCATCCGACAAACCGCCTTTTGCCATTTCGAAGCTGTTGCTCCCAAGGATCGCTTTAATGTTTGTATGCGGGTTCTGGTGTATTATACCCGTCAGTTCGATGAAATCCCGGATGATTTCACGTGGTGTAATGTGTGTTTCTGCACCAACCCTGTTGTATTCAACTGTCAGGAAATAAAGCAGATCTTCATGCTTTAGCGTTGGTGTGTAGTTATACAAACCGGCATGGATGTCGCGGAGTTTTTCCACAAGTACGTACATTTCTTCCTGCGTAAGCATCTGCAGCCTGATTATCGGAGCCGACAGATCTTTTAGATCATCTGTTGCGAAGTGCCCTTCCGCAAGTCTTGACCTTAGTGCTTCATAACTGTAAATACCTTTATATCTGTCTTCAATACATTGTGGTGTTCCGCCCATCAAAAAGCCAATATGTTTTGCTTTTCCCTGTAGTACATCGTTATATAGGGTGAGGATTTTTTCGTAATTGTTTGCCCTTGTTATCGAATTTGGAATCTTGAAAATGTTTACAAGCTCGTCTATCAGAACGAGTAAACCTTTATATCCTGCGCTGACAAGAAATACTGCCATTATTTTAAGGAAGTCGTACCAGTTCTCATCGGTGACTACGAAATTGATACCGAGATCGGTTTTTGCATCCCTGCGTGTTATATATTCGCCGCGAAACCATCTGAGCACATTACTTTTCATCACGGAGTCATCATTTTTATAAGCCAACCAGTATGTTGCGATCGCTTTTGCGAATTCGAAACCGTTTACCATACCTTCAAGTGAAGATGCCGCCGCATATATCTGCTTTTCAACCTGATTATCGAATTCTTCTCCTTCTAAAGTTGATTGTGCTTTTACGGAGGATTGTATGCCGGATATCCATTTTTCCAGTATAAGAGGCAGCGCCCCGCCGTCGGGTTTGGATTTTGTCGACAGGTTTTGAAGCAGTTCTTTATATGTCGCAAGCCCCTGTCCTTTTGTACCCGCAAAGCGGCGTTCGGGTGAAAGGTCGGCATCAACAACGGCAAAACCTTTTGCTGTTGCATAGTTGCGGATGGTTTGCAACAGAAAGCTCTTACCGCTGCCGTATTTTCCCACAATAAAACGAAAAGATGCTCCGCCATCCGCTACCATATCAATATCGTGCAGGATCGCCGCTATTTCCTGAGCACGTCCTACTGTAATATATTCCAATCCGACTCTTGGTACAACGCCGCCCTTTAAGGCATTAATTAATATACCGGCAATTCTCGGCGGTACTTTGTTGTTCATGGAAAAGAAAACTCCTTACGAAATCTGATAACAGTATATCAGATTTCCAATAAGGTTACTATAGCTGATGCTTAAAATAGGAAGCATTGAAATCAGAAACTATCTTTGATAGAATAAATGTTATCGTTGATGTAAAAATTGAACTTATTCATTTATATATGGGGGATTGATTATGAAATCAAAAAGCAGGCAACGTCACATTTCCCGCTGCGGTATCATTGCATTTGCTGCAATACTTCTTTTGTTGACAGCAATGCCTTTAATTGCATTTGCCGAGGAGCCTCTGATTTTTATAGACTTTGAGGACGGCACCATAAGCGGTTTTATTGTACGCGGCACAGAAACGGAGAGAGAAAATAACGGAACAGGCATTTTACATGCTTCAACAGATGCTGCCCGCAGCGGTGACTACTCACTGCTTATAACCGACCGCCAAAGAGCATGGAACGGCGTTGCATTTAATATAGCACCTTTTATAAAAGCAGAGGTTACGTACGAGATATCCTTCTGGGTTCATGCAAAAACTCCGGATACATCATCATTTACATTATCAACCCAAATAACGGAAACAGGTCCCCCGTGGATCAATTTATCGGTACCAATAGATATCGGCGTTTCTGACGGGTGGGTTCAAATTGCAGAAGAACACACTTACAGCCAAAGTGATATAGACACCGGGCATATCACCGTTTATATAGAAAACAGTACTGCAGACGCCGAGTTTTATGTTGATGATTTCTCTGTTACCGCATTGGGCGGAGGTGCTGCATGGAATCCCCTGACAGATCCTATCACATCAAATAAAATAGGCACTTTTGATGGCTTTGATTATGAATTTTGGAGCGAAAGAGGTGACGGTGAAACAAAAATGCAGCTTACAGGTCCCGGTACTTTTTGGTGCAGCTGGGCAGAAGCAAGGAATATTCTTTTCCGTACAGGTAAAAAGCTTGGCAGTGTAATGTCTCTTGAGGAGTATGGAAATGTTACAATAGAGTATGAAGCAACTCATAATATCGAAAGCGGTCATGTATCTTATCTGACTGCTTACGGCTGGACACAAAACCCTCTTATGGAATGGTATATAATCGAGCAGCACGGTGAATACAAACCGGGAAAAACGCTTGTTGACACTGTGATAATTGACGGCGCCGAATACGAGATAATAATCGATACACGCACAAATCAACCCTCGATCGAGGGTACTCAAACGTTTCAGCAAATCTTCAGTATACGTAAGGATCACAGAACAGAAGGAATCATTACGGTATCCGACCACTTTAAAGCATGGGAAGAACTTGGTTTGGATGTCAGCGGGAAGCTTTATGAAGTCTCCATGTGTATCGAGGCTTATGGCACCAGCGGAAGAGGAAACGGTTCTATATCGAAGCATATCCTGACAGTCGGAGATACCATTTATGGTGATGCGCCCGACCGGACTCCGGCTCCGCAGGAGACTTTACCGCCGCCTCCTACACCTGATACGCCGGCAGAATCCAGCCCCGACCCGATACCCGACATATCCGATAAAAAACCAACACCACCCGAAAACTCAGGTGGCGGAGATTTCTTCTGGTGGGGTATAGCTCTTGCTGCATGCGGAATTGCTGCAGTTGCTATTGTGTATTTGGTTGTACTGTTGAACAAGAATAAGAAATAGAGCATAAGGTGCAGGTTTTCCGGTATATCAACAACAAATAGATGAGATGTTTTCCCTATACTCGTCGTATAGTATCATTTCATCGTCAATCTCAAGAATGCTGTCGCCTATACAGTCGGCAGCTTTTTCGTTTATGCTGTCGGCAAGAACTTCAAGCATTATATCGTTTTCATCGGCGAAGGATTTTATATCTGCGTTTTCCTGCAGGGCAAAAAACAGTGCTTTTCTCTCTGTTTCTGTTAATGAACTCCTCAGAGCCTTCCACCCGTCTGCAAAGCTCATAGTAAGTGGAATCCGGATCGCTTCGTCACTGTCTGATATTAAGACAGGGGGACTGTCCCCGTGTCTTATTTCTTCTTCCGGTACTATCAGCTGCTCTTGCGTTTCAAGAGCCTCTTCGCGGATGCGAGCCAGATTTATATGATCGACTTTTATTGCAATCAGATTTTGGTTTCTATGGAAATCCGAGACTGCTTTTTCTATCACTTTGTCTAGTTCAGCACGTTTTGCCGCCGGGCGCTGCAGTTCCCTGAAGGGTTTGCTGCCGGACTTCATCTCTGCAGTGAGTTTGTATTTATACTTTGTTTCCTGACGTAAACAGGCTTCTGTTTTTTTGATTATATAACCGACAAAGTCTTTTTGGCTGGAATAGTATATCGGCAGGTTTGCGGTCCATTGCCCGTTTTTACAGTAGTAACGTTCGAAATCAGAAATGATTATTTCGCGGTCGTTTTGTTTAATACGGCTGCCGAATAGTGCCTGCTTAAAAGGCAGCCATGGTGAGCGTCTGCTGACACTGTACACCAGCAGATCCTCAAAACGGGTGTTCCGTCCGATACAGAATTCCTGAATCTTATTTAAAACCATCTCAAAACAGTCATTCAGAAGCTGTTCATTTCCATCTTTATAAAATCTTGAATTAGCCGTATCATAACTTGATATACTGTTCCAGAGCTCCAGCTTGTTTTCCACATTTTCATCAAACAGAAGGGACAGAGAGTAATATTTTTGCATATTATGTTTTTCAACAAATTTTGAAAAAGAAAACGTGGAGACCGGATTGCTTCTGTGCGCAACGTCATCTGGCGGAGATGACTGTGCAATGACGGTAGGAGAGTCATTTCCCTGCTTAGCAGATGCAACAGAATAATCCTCTGTTTCACCCTGCATTTCATAAAAGATAAAGTAGTCTTTAAACCATTTCGGCAGGTATTTTTCAACCCCCGGTCTTATGAAGGATGTATTATTCCATAAAGCAAGCAGTTTTTCCAAACCATCTGCAGGGTCACTTGTTCCAATGCCCGACAATAACTCGTAGATATAAAGATATATATATGATAATGATGTCGGTTGTATATCTCCGTTACGGACTCTTGTACGCCATGTAAAATATGTTCGAAGATAATCGTAACCCATGTTTTGATAATACGGATAGTACATATTAAACTTGGCGTCACCTTCGTAATTGTCCGTAAAATCCTCCATATATCTTGCTTGTTTGTAAAACAGTTCAGAGTCAGTTCGGGCAAACGGTCTTACGGAAGCAAGCCTTCGCATTTCATAGAATTTTTCACGTATCGGATCGATGATCCTCGGCTTGATCGGTTCTGCAGAAACGACCGGCGAAAAAAACCGCAACGCTGCTTCACCTGCTGTGCTGCGGTTTTGTGTCGTGTCAATTTCTATTTCAGCAAATTTACTGTCGTCCATGCTGCTCTTTCATAGTAACATCTGTGTTGTTTTTTTATCACAGTACCCGCATCTGTCCGGTCCGCTTCTTGAAACAAGGCGGGGCAGATATGTATCGGATTGTGTTATACAGGCAGGGTTTGTACATTCTCCCGGTGCTGCGTCCGGATCATCCTCCACAAGCGGCGGTATAATTCTCGGAAGGTGCATAAAATCAAGAAGAAGTGCCATCCTTACCAGCATTCCGTAGCGTGCCTGCTCGAAGTAAACGGCACGCGGATCCGTGTCAACATCGGTTGATATTTCATCGACTCTTGGTAACGGGTGCATGATCTGCATATCCTTTTTTGCTCCGTCAAGCATCTTTTTTGTCAGCACATAGACATCCTTAAGTCTTCTGTATTCCCCCGCATCCTTAAATCGCTCCCTCTGAATACGTGTCATGTATAAAACATCGAGTTCC
>Ga0123356_10008600_pt1 | contig 10130 bp, 7 predicted proteins | sample TergutEmb28metaG_2_FD_92546 | JGI IMG/M metagenome (GOLD analysis project Ga0123356, IMG submission 92546) | Embiratermes neotenicus P3 segment gut microbial communities from Petit-Saut dam, French Guiana - Emb289 P3 | ecosystem: Host-associated > Arthropoda: Insects > Digestive system > Gut ... | reverse complement strand
TAACATTGATTTTGAAACTGCAAAGCTGTCGCAAAGCCAGCGAAAGCTCCTAAAACAAGACATTGTTCAATTAATTGATACTGCAGGATTTGCTTTGGAAAATCCGGAACTTGTACGAAGCCGACGTGACTTCAACCGATATGTGATTAATTATGGACCGAGCGAATCAAGTAGCGGACTAAAACAGCATATTATCGTGGAAACATATGTTCTTATGAAATCATTCCCATCAGAAATAATGGATGCAGCCAGTATAATTCATGATTTTCTTGTCGCTAACAACGCTTTAATAGAAATAGATCAATATAATTTACAGCCATTCAAAATAAGGGTTCAATCCATTGAACGAACTTTTATCGACAAAGTTTTTGCACTTTCAGATTACTTCATGGAAGGAGTAACCGCAACTCATTCCAGGCATATATATGATCTATATAAGCTTTATCCAGCAATCCTCTTTGATAATAAATTTACTGAACTGGTAGAGGAAGTACGCGAACTCCGTAAGCCACACAAAAAAAGCGTATCAGCACAGGAAGGTGTTGATATACCTGCATTACTCCGGAAAATTGTAAGCGAAGCCGCCTTTAGGTCTGATTATGAGCAAATTACAAGTCTTTTGCTATTTGAGAACATCACTTACAATGAAGCAGTAGAGGTACTTGATAAAATAGCCGTTTCAGGGTGCTTTTAGTCCGATTTTCTCTCGTAGGAGCAACGATTTCATTTAAGCTTGTGTCGTGACATCACAATTATTAGCTGTACCCAAATTCGTACCTAAGTAATTTATTTTACACCAAAAATAATACAAAACCTGCAAAGCTTAGTGCCATGCAGGTATTTTTAGGCTCTTCGGAACCTAAAGGGTCTCTGGAGCAGGTGATGTACCCAAAGGCGAACCCTGTCAGGATGCTGCCGTATGGGTTTGTGGTAGCTGTGAAACTTTAATATTACGGCGGTTCTTGTTTTATTAATTCTTTATATCGTCCAAATTTTGCGTTTTCTTTTCAAGCTTCTTCGCATTTAAATTGCTAATTACGGATTTACCGGTTTCGTTCTCTAATTTTTTTCGAGCAACTCTTGCGGTATTCGCACCACGTTTTGCAACATCAGCACTTTGATCATATCCCACAGGTTGTTCTACCAGCGAAATTTCTGTTGCAGCGGCTTCGGCGAACATATTTAGAATCAACTCCATGTTTGTCATATTGTCACGGAGGTTTTCTTTTTTTAAGCTTTTATGTTGCTTATATTGCTTTACTGTCATATCACTCCATGTACGAGTCATTAAATCTGTAAGTGATGCATATTCTTTGCCCGTATGTACACCGCTTTTATCCCATTCATCTGTTAAAGATTTACGGACCTCGATTGATTTTATTCGTTGGTTTATCCAGTTTTCACTGTATCCAAGACGACGATAATTTTGGACTGCACGATCAATTGACTGCTCAGGGTCAATGGTTTCATCAATGCGTTCACTACCTACCTTTGCAAGCCACAGCTTGAAAGGTTCGGCTTTTTTACTTGGGATTGATTGTATTAAGCGCAAAACTTGTTCTGTGTCAGCAACGTCTGTATTGTAAAGCTTACCATCTGTAGATTTCATTTTCAGTTGGTAACAGTTTGTTACCGACTGATTTCCTTCTTTTAAAAGTCTCCCTTTTAAAACTTTCCAATACTTCCGTGCTGTTTGATAATCACTATCTGTCAACACCGCACACACATCAACAAGTGAAAACCACCATTTTTCGTTTTCGTCATCCCATTCATACCGAACTTGCTTCTCTTCAAAGAGTTTGATCTTATCACTTTTTTTTATCATATTACTATACCTCAATGTTAATGTTCCAGATGCGTCTAGAATATTTGATTAACAATTAATTATCATTAGATAATTTTACCACATATTTTATAACTTACACAAATAACTATTTGAACTATTTTAAGTATATATCACATGGTGTACAAAATAACGGATTGATATGAAAAACCCTGTGTATATTGCAAACACAGAGTTTTTGCGTTGGAGCTGTTGACGGGAATCGAACCCGTGAACCTCTTCATTACCAATTTCAACGCAAGCGTGTTTTATAGTGTCATACAGTGTTGTATAAGTCTGTAATGTCCTGCAATTACAGGCTTATCGTGTTGTCTGGTGTTGTTTCGTGCTGCCCGGTTTTTTCTAAATAGTTTTTGAAAGTGGGTATAGCATCATCTTATAAAGAAAATGCTATGGTAGTATATATAATAACTTTCGGGAATTGTAATGTGCATATTTTGCACATTGCTTTTTCGATATACCTCACCTGTAAGTTATACGTTTTGGTGCGTATTTCGTCGGTTTTCTCGTCTGTACGCAATGATAATAGTTATTGTAGTGTATTGACACACCCCGTTGCCGTATAAGCAGTCCTGCGACACATTTTCCCTTAAACCCCTTAGTGACTATTAAATTCAGATGGACTGGTTGGTCAACAGCGCCGTCAGGCGTTCATCTCGACTGTTGACGCACCAGTTCATCTGAATTATGCTTTGGATACGAGGGGTACTATTGTTTATCCTCTAACTTTGATTATAATCCTTTTATCACAATCAAAATACTCGAGAACATCAAGCATTTTTTTGAATAAATCGTTTCTATTATAACAAGTATCTACGAAAATTCCGTTTTCTAACTCTTTTACCGATGCTGTTTCTGGTCTATAAACAGAACTTCTATTCCGGGAAAAGTTGAACTCTCCTGTGCGGCGTCTATATGTAGGATTTTCACATAATTGATCCAAGTTGATCCCATCAATGTCAGAGATCGTCTCAAAAAAATCAGTATATAATTTTGTTGCATTGTTGCTATATTCAAATGATTCCCCGTTGAAAATCATCCCAATTATTTGAAAACTTGAAATATCAATTTCTTCCTGTAATAAATCATCAAGACTATACTCTGCTTCTTGGAGAATAGAAGAAGCTCGCACCTGGTATTTCTCCGGATATGGAAATGCTTTTACTATAAATTGAAAGATTTCTTCAAACCGTGCATCCATTGCTTCAATGTCCCAGCACTCTTTATTAGTGATCCATTTTCTACTGATAAGCAAATTTGAATCATTTTCTAATTTTCTTTTCTTATCTTCAAATGGCAAGTTGCCGAGTTCTTGATTTATATCAGTAAGCGTTGCATTTGAAAGTGAGTTAATGCGAGCAGTAAAAAACTTATCGTAAGAATCACCGGCTATATACCCATCGCCTTGATCTCTTGTGAGGGACTGTGGCATGATATGTTCGTATTGAATGTCAGCATGGTCTCTAAAGTTGATAGGTGCATTTCTACCTGTTATTTCGTTTGAAACTTTTTCCAGAACGTAATATCTAAGGGTAAGTGAGTAAAAGTCACGTTTTTTCAACTCATCCTTTAACTCACTATCACTTGGGAATCGTTGCGTGTTGACTCTTCTGCTTAAGTAATCATATATTACGTCGACGATGTTATTAAAATTATCCATATCAGTAATGAACCTTGTAAGATTTATGAATAACTCATCCATCGAACCACCGCTACCAAGATTCAAAATCGTCCTTCTCGTTAAATAGGAAATAAGCATAGACAGTAATTCAACTAAATTTTCATCATCAAGCACCCCTTCGTCATTAAGAGATAATAGCTTGAGAATATAGCAGTAAGATACAGTTCTTTTTAAGATACTGTTGATTTCAAACAGTAAATCTGAAACCTTTCTATTACTATGCTCGCTTGTTTCGACAATCATAGAATAGTATTTTGAAAATTTATGAAGTTCCGATAAAGCTTCCTCGTTTGAAATGTTTTGATTTTCAAAGTATTTTTTGTATGCCCGATATATTTCCTTATTGTCTTGCTTTATGTATTGCTTATGCTTCATATGTAAAAACTGTCGCACAAATAACGGTGTGTTTTTATCGACATCGCCAATATTCTGTTCAATAAAGACCCAGTAATTCTGATATAAAGTCTCTTGAGCGGCTTTTTCAAGTCCCATCAGCAAATAGTTTCTTATTAAGTCGTTAACAGTCAACTCAAGACCTATAGAGTTTATATTTTCAAAAACAACTTGAGGGTTTTCTGCTGGAGTATCGATATCAAGCTCCATAAGAACAAGATATAGTTTGTTCAAACCTTGCAAAATCATTTCATAACCATCTTGTGGGTTTTCCAAATAATCTGATTCAATGAATTTTTTGATATGATTCTTAATTCTGCGGTAGTTATCAAATATTCTATGCGTGGTATTTATTGCGTCATCCTCACTAATGAGTTTTTCATATTCAATATTGTCAAGTGCGGCTTGTTTTAATTTTATTTTGTTTTGGTTTTGAATACTCTCGTTTAATAAATACTTTTTATTAACATTTTCTCTAAATGTTTGGTTTTCTGATAAATCTCTCAATGCAATTAAAAACAGCATTACTGTAGTTAGCCGTTGTTGTCCGTCAATAAGAACAAGGTTTTGATTCCCGAATACACCGGCACTTTCTACGAAATAATAAAGCGATCCAAAGAAATGACCTTTTTGCCGAGAGTCAATTTGATTAATGACATCATCAAATAAGATATCTATTTGTTCTTTACGCCATGAGTAATTTCTTTGATATACAGGAACATAGAATGTCTTGTCATTTTGCGCAAGAAGTCCAAGTACTGAAGCATCCTTAATTACATTTTTCATTATTTCTCCTCAATAATCCCGCATTGATAATGATACACTTAATAATTATTACTATTAAAACGTCAAATCCATACTTTATCACTTAACTGAAAAACATCGTTATACTCCGGTGAATTTTCAGCTACAACACTACCCGGTTCGCTGTTGATACACAACATTATTGCTTTTGCCATATAACTGGCAAGTCTGACCGGCACAGCGTTCCCAATCATTTTATACCCGTCTGCTACATCGTTATATTTGAAATTGAAACCATCGGGAAATGTTTGAATTCTTGCACATTCCCGGACTGATAAACGCCTGTATAAACCTTCAGAACCTTTAATGAACTCTCTTTTGTTTTGCTCGATGAACTTCATTTTAGGTGCTTGCGGATGAATCGGTGCATGTCTTCCCCCTGCTTGGATTGTAAATGACTGTTCATCCCAACTGCGGACTCTGTTTCTCGACATATATATAGTTGAAAAACCGCCGGTCATGTATTCATGGTTTGGTACAATACAGCTATTGCCGTTAGTTTTGTTTTTTGGTAGTGCAGGTAAAGCACTTTCTTTCAAATCTGATATAGCTTGTTGTAATGTTACTTTACTGCTCCGCCTTGGCGGAAATCTAAAAGTTCTATCCAAGTCGCGTCTTATGCCAATATAGAACACACGCTTTCTATCTTGCGGAACTCCATAATCAGCAGCATTTAACAACTCGATATAAATGACATACCCAGCATCTTCAAACATTTTAGTTATATTTTGAACCGCTTCATTATGCCTATTAGCTAGCATACCGGAAACATTTTCCGCAAGAAAAAACTTCGGTTTCTTGTACTGCAGTATTCGGATAAACTCATAAAAAAGCTGACCTCTTGCATCATTGATACCACGAAGCGCCCCTGCTTCACTCCAACTCTGACAGGGTGGACCTCCTATAATACCATCACAATCAGGTATTTCGTTTGAATCAATCTGACGTATGTCGCGCCTGTCAAGTGGTGCTTTATGATTAGCTTCATATGTTTCCCAGATGGAATTGTCGTACTCATTAGCCCATATGACATTGAAACCAGCTTTCTTAAAGCCTAAATCTAAGCCACCTGCTCCTGAAAACAAACTGATGATGTTCATGGTGCTCCCTCTATCTACTGAAGGTGATTAATTTTGCCTGTTTTAGTTTAGCTGGATTGTTGGGATTCTTAATTTCCACTTCTGTAATTTCGAAATTTGGATCTTTTAGTTTCTCAAGTTTTTCTCTATCTATAACTGGAAAGGAATTGTACTTCTCTGTATTTATAATTGCTGCAAACTCAAATTGTTTGTCTGGTGGAGTATATGCATATGAAAAAACCTTTACAGGGTTTTCTATACCCCACATTCCACGAATCCTCAAATATGTAATGCCGAGTGGATCAACTCTATTAATTCGCCCTAGCTCCTGAGTATTAGCAAACTCCAGGTCAGGTATCTCATGAATGCCATCTTTAACTGTTTTACTAATACGTTCATAAACACCTGCACTCGCAGCATAATCGACACCATATACAAAAAACAGTTTTGTCAAGTGTCTGCCCTTTGCTACACCAACAGCATACAGAATGTCCTTTTCACTCCAGGCTTCACATGTGCGACAGCTATCATTTATCTTAGAATCACTAGTTAGAAGTTTCGCTTTTGGATATGAGCTATTTAAAGCAAGGCTTGCACCTGGAGTTTCAATTTTCTTGACTTCAATAGCATCACCTTTATGTATAACCATGTCAGGTGGATTATTTTGGTTGCCGGTGTATGAAAATGCTTGAGCATAACGCCTATTACGTTTTTGTTCATTGGACTCGTTAAGCGTTCCTGCAAATAAATCCATAATATATGCTTCAAGTGCTGCTCCCATATTATTGATTCTGTTTCTGCCTTGATAAAATGATCTCAACTCGCTTATTGGATTTAAGACGATATTTGCTATTGCAGTAATTGTATTAACGTTCATTTTCCTTTCTCCTTATCACGGCGTTCGTTATCTTTCTAGCAGTATTTACAAAGATGTATTTAAGCAGGTTACTTTCTTGTTTATGAAATTATTATATCCTCTTTTAGTAGATAATCAACAATCATTTATTCTTCACTCTTTATGCATCTCCAATTGACTTTTTTGTTGCGCAGATAGCTATGCTGTTCTACCCTACTTTATGAAAACTGCATAATCACCACCAGAAAAATCAATACCCCATGACCTTTTATTCTTAGTGTGGGCATCATAGTGATATATGGATATCCGCGGCATGTATGGTTCGATTAACATATACGCAAGACAAAACGTCATTGAAACGCTAGTTGACATTACTAAATGGATTCTTTTTACACAGTTTGAATTCTGTGCTTGTATTGACAAAATACGCTCCTTAATTTCTTGTGCGAATATTAATGCGGTTGTTTTTGAAAAAATTGAATCAACCCCCGGACATCGCACATCGAACTCAAAAACATCGCAGCCTCTCGTATTTATACCGGATAGATTATCTTTACTTACTGGAAAAGAGGATGAAAACGTGATTATGCAATCTCCGTTACGATGTAAACAGGATAGCTTTTCTGGATGATGGTGGAGAACTGGGTTTGATTTATTCGATGCTGGAGCATGAGACATAATATTCCACCCTTGTAACTCTGACTCTACATCTCTGTAATTATGCCAAAATTCTATTTCCTCTAACTGTATCCCTCTCTTCTTGAGTTCATATGCCGCCAAAGAAATGAATGGTGTATCTGAGACACCAGCGTACTCTACCGTAGAACCGCATGGAATCTTGATGTTGTTGATTTGATTGCAGATATTAGCTGCATATATCGCTAGGTTTTCCTCCGAAAGAACAGGAGCAATCCTTAGTTGTGTGCCATCAGTATTAAGAGTTATACTAACCAAATCTCCGCCTAATTCACCTGCAGGGCGAAATTTAACTGCATTAGGAGATGTAAATATGCATTCCTGATCAATTATAATTTTCATATCGAACTCCTTTTGGAAAGCAGTTTATAATCTTTATAATAGTAATCCTTATATGGGCTTTCCATTAGTATGTTAATCTGTTCTCTATGGCAGTTTCTGTATCTCCTCCCACTATCGCATGAGCATAGAACATGACCTTTTAGTCCGCCATTAAACAAGAGACTTAATAGTTTTCTTGCTGCTTCCTTATTGGTAATGCTAAAGAGTTCAGAGTAAAATTCTAAGTACCCATCTTCGCCATGACTACGTTCGCCGAACGGAAACTTACCGTGTCGTTTGAAAAACAGGAAGCTGATAAAATACGTTTTGATGAACTCCTCAGAAAAATAAAGCAGCGTTGGGTTCTTATTAAGATCAATTAGTATCTTTGTGTCAACTTCTAAACAAAGTGTTCCGTCAGGATTTATATGTTCGTAGCTTACTGAACGTACTCTATGACCTAGTTCTTTTACCTTAGGTATGGATTTTGGGAAATCATCTTCAACTCTTATTTCTATGTCAAAAAAATCCTCATATAACTCCATATCATACTCTTCAAGTCTCTCATATATGCTATATACTCCGGTTATTATCGCTGTATTATCACAGAATCTCATGCTTAGAAGTGGATTTTTATCAAGGAGTTCATCAAACTGGAACTCCATACGCTTTATAAAGTCATCCATCGTTATATCCCATAGGGTTTGGGTGTATCTTTTGTTGAATTAAATATATTCGGAGATTGATATGGGTTTAGCTTTTTCTTGCTATATACGTCTTTGATTAAATCTTTTCCTAAACACTGTTGCAGTTTTTCGAAAACAGCACCAGATTCCTTGTCAATAATGAGTAAGTCTTCCTTTAACCATGAAACCCATTGGAAAAACGCTTTTGCCTTTGCGTTATTGTTTTCTCCCCAGCGATTAGCAAAGTTTTCCTCGGGGTTAACAGGGTTAGGTATATTCCATCCTCTGTCAGTGCGTGTGAAAAACGCGCTGACATTACGATTATATTGGTGGAAATTGTCCTGTAGCAGAGTATTTCTTTGTGTTATCTCATCGATTACTATCGATAATAACTCTACTGCAGAGATATTGTAGTTCACACGACTTTCTGCAATTCTGGTTGCAAGGGTTGTAATAATGATAGATATCGGTTTATCACTCTCATTCTTCATGCCGCTAAATCTACAATCTCGGTGTCTTTTTAATAATTGAATTACGCGTTGTAATGGAGATCTGAGGAGTAACTCTGGTACATCTTCGATGGAATCATAATGGTTTTCTAATACTAGATAATCCTTTTGACGATACGAAACAACATCTAAGTATGATGCATTAATGTCCCAAAACCAATTTGCATATCCACGAGCATTGCCAGTAGACCAATGATAAAGCCCTGAATCAAAGTTTTTATCTGTTATTGCTATTGCATGTTCTGCATAGTGTGGGTCAACACCCTCCAATACTATTCTGTTTATATCAGATTGCTCTTCACAGATACAAGGGAGAATATCTAAATGAAATCCTACGCCAGAGCTATCCTTTGCATAGTTTAATGTCCAACATTTACGACCCTCTTTTTTATTAAGCAATTTGCTATATACCTGACTTGTGAGAAGACAGTCTTTTACCTGTTGTTTAATCTCTTTAGGTCCTGATTCTTCTTTAGTCTTGTCTGATTGGCAAACAATATCAATGTCGTAATCAGCATCTTTTCCCTCTCGATACGGTCGAACAACAGTGCCAAGAGCGAAAGAACCTTGAGGATATATGTCATTTCCGACTTTTCCCTTAAAAAGATATTCGGATACTGCATTGTAATGACTTACTGCTTTTTTATATTGAGTAGGGGTTATATCAATCCCAGTAAATACATCATCTAAAATGTCTGCTAATGATATTTTTTTCATGGTTATGTCCTTTCAGAATTCGTCAGTACTCGTATTCTCGGGGTGTTAATGTACTATAAAAAACTATAGTTGTCAATATATTGTATGATTATCCCATAATTTTCCATTATGGACACAATATTTAGTAGTTTTTGTCAGTATAAAACCACATTTCTCTGAAGACGTTTATTACACAATCATACCCTCGTACAGTTAATCTCGACAATTAACCCACCAATTAAGTTGCGCTCAAAGTTGCAATTTAACTCGCCAGTTAATCCATTTTACATCACCACAGTGTCCAATAAAACGGATTTATAAATAGAAATGTCCGCTACTGTACGTTTTTCTTTCAATTTTTTGGGGTTTGGGGTCACCCAAAATAATCCGAGGAGTGGGTGATCTTTGTAAAAAACACATCGCTTTTGGCGGTGTGTTTTTTTGCAATGGGTACCCACTGGCTATGCTTGCATTCTCGGTGGGTTTTTTGCCAGTGTGTATACACTGGCTATGCTTGCATTTACGGTTTTCGCAAAAACTGTAAATCAAGCTGTTCCGATTCTTAT
>Ga0123356_10008599_pt1 | contig 10131 bp, 7 predicted proteins | sample TergutEmb28metaG_2_FD_92546 | JGI IMG/M metagenome (GOLD analysis project Ga0123356, IMG submission 92546) | Embiratermes neotenicus P3 segment gut microbial communities from Petit-Saut dam, French Guiana - Emb289 P3 | ecosystem: Host-associated > Arthropoda: Insects > Digestive system > Gut ... | reverse complement strand
GCTTTTGTGCATGAACGCGCAAAAAAATTGAATGTCCCTTCAATTACTTTTGATAAAATCCAGCTCGAAAATGGGGAAATTCTCTCTATTTTACAAAAAGAGGGAATTGATTTTATCGTACTTGCGGGATTTCTTTTAAAAATTCCGGAGAATATCCTCTCTGCCTACCCCGACAAAATTGTCAACATTCACCCCGCCCTTCTTCCCAAATATGGAGGCAAGGGAATGTATGGCATGAATGTTCACGAAGCCGTTGTTGCCGGCAAGGAGAAGGAGAGCGGGATTACTATCCATTATGTGAATGAACGGTACGACGAGGGCGCTATCATTTCGCAGTACAAATGCGAAGTGCTTCCAGGCGATTCGCCCGAAGATGTTGCACAAAAAATACATGCGCTGGAGTTTAAATATTTTCCGGAGGTGATTGAGGGGATAATAAATTAGTATGAAGAAGTACCCAAGACAAGACTCGAACTTGCACAGCCGTGAAGCCACTGGTCCCTGAAACCAGCGTGTCTACCAATTCCACCACTTGGGCATTAGTACTCTATAAAAATTTACGACGCCAAAATTACATAATATTTTGCAATAAACAGCTATTTGCAGAAAAAAAATTATTCAACGTCGCCATTGATGTTATTTTCTTTTAGAATAAGCAGCGCCATTTCGAGTATGGATGTGTCATCCAGTACTATAATTCCGCCATCGGGACCCGATTCGGTGTGTATGCCGCAACTTGTTCCTTCCCTGAAATTATATCCTCCGAAATAGTTTCTTACGGTCTCTACCGAAATGCCTAATTCGGAGGCAATCTTGTGGGTGCTTCCATCCGGAAGACTATCTTTTATTCTTCTCAATTCATTGAATGTTATTATCTTACTCATTTCTATAATGTTTTTAATTGTTTTACAATTTATATAATTTGTTTAATTTCTAATATTTGTTACCTGACAAAATCAATACTGCGTCCTTTTCGGCTTTCGTCGAAAGTTCCCTGATTGTAGACTAAATGACCGTTGACAAAAGTGTGTGTCACTTTGCATGAGAGCGTTGCATTTTCCAAAGGCGACCATCCGCATTTGTAGAGCAAATCTTCCGTTTCTACCTGATACGAGGAGTTCGGGTCAATAAGCGTCAAGTCGGCATAGAATCCCTTGCGAATAAATCCTCTTTTCTCAACATTGAAAATCCGTGCGGGATTATGGCACATTTTTTCAACAACCTGTTCGCGTGTAAAATTCCCTTTTTTTGCTAATTCCAACATCATTGGCAGGGCGTGCTGTATGGAAGGGAAACCCGAAACGGCGTGCAATGCGTCTCCTGTTTTTTCGGAAAGAAGGTGCGGTGCATGGTCGGTAGCTACGGTGTCGATATTTCCATTTTCGACCGCCTTCAACAGTGCGAGCCGGCTTTTCTCCTTTTTTATAGAGGGGTTGCATTTGATTTTTGCGCCGAGCCTTTCGTAATCATTGTCGTCGAACCAAAGGAAACCAACGCATGTTTCGGCGGTAATCTTTTTTTCACTCAATGGTTTATTTTCAAACAGAGCCAGCTCTTTTGCGGTCGACAAGTGCAGAACGTGCAACCTGGCGCCGTATTTCATGGCAAGTTCGACCACCTTTTCCGTTGCTTTGTAGCAAGCGTCCGAACTTCGGATTACTCCATGGTAAACCATCGGTACAGGTTTGCCGCCAAACTCAGCTTTGTATTTCTCCACGCCGGCTTTGATCATATCTTCATCCTCGTTGTGAGTGGCAATCAAGACCGGCGAGAGTTCAAATATCTTTTCCAGCGCTTCGTTGTCGTTCAACAGCATATTTCCTGTAGAGGAGCCTAAAAATATTTTGACGCCGCACACTTTTTTGGGGTCAATATTTTTTATCTCCTCTATATTATTATTGGTAGCGCCGAGATAAAAGGAAAAATTTGCCAAAGATTTTTGGGCTGCTATCTCTGCTTTTTGGTTAAGCAACTCCTGTGTTATGGTTTGAGGCGTCGTGTTTGGCATATCCATAAACGATGTCACTCCGCCTGCCACCGCAGCTTTCGACTCGGAGTGCATATCTCCCTTTTGAGTCAAGCCTGGTTCGCGGAAATGGACATGGGTGTCGATAACTCCCGGAATCAGCCACTTATCCTCGCCGTTAATCACTTCAGAGTCCCGGAGTATGTTTGCCGGAACATCTTCTTTAAAAATTTTTGAAATTTTGTCGCCTTCTATCAATAACGACCCTTTGAAGGAGTTTCCTTCATTTATAATCTTTGCTTTGTGAATTAAAATTGTCTTCATCTTTTTTGAGGAAATTTTCTAAAAAAACCACGTAATCTCATTTGAATAACGCCAAATATTGCTTCGCCGAAAATGCTTCCGTTCATCTTTGAAACTCCCAATACTCTGTTTATGAATATGATAGGAATTTCTTTGATATTAAAGCCGCATTTATGGGCGGTGTATTTCATTTCGATCTGAAAGGCATATCCTTTGAATCTGATATTGTCCAATTCCATTGTTTCGAGCGTTTCGCGGCGGTAGCAGAGGAATCCGGCGGTAGTATCCGCAATTTTCATTCCGGTAATTACTTTTACATATATGGATGCGAAATAAGACATCAGTACTCTTCCGATGGGCCAGTTCACAACGTTTACGCCTGATATGTAGCGCGAGCCTATTGCAACATCCGCGCCCTCTTCGGCACACGCCTTATGCAACTTTAAAAGGTCTTTAGGATTGTGCGAAAAATCGGCGTCCATCTCAAAGATATAATCATATTTTTTCTCAATAGACCACTTAAATCCTGTAATATAGGCGGTGCCTAATCCAAGTTTTCCGGTTCGTTCTATCATAAATAATCTGTCGGGAAACTCATTTTGCAGCTCTTTTACAATGAGTGCAGTCCCGTCGGGAGAGCCATCATCTATCACTAATACGTGAAATTGCCGGCTCAGAGCAAAAACCGCTTTAATGATATTTTCTATGTTCTCCTTTTCATTATATGTAGGAATAATAACTATGCCGTCGTTCACTATTTTAATTTTAAGGTATTGTGTGCAAATATATAAAAAGGTTTTGAATATGAAAATAAATAGTAGACTTTTTTTTAATCTAATCTTTGTTCCTCACATCCACATTCCCCTCAAAAACCCACTTACCCTTTTGAAACACAAAAGAATCGTAGGTGAAATTCGGACCGTAGTGGGAATAGACATTGGTGTATACCGGTTCGGTAGGCGCAAGGTGGTCGAACACTATTCGCTTCGTTTTTTCGTTGTAGGTCAACGATATTTTTGCGTCGGCGTTATATTCAAGGACGAATCGTTGCAGTGTTTTATGTTTATATTTCAGTACACCTAATCCTTTGCCGAAAGTTGCATTTCCTTTGTCATCAAAGTTCAACATTTCAATAACTTTAAATTCGGAGGCGGCATTAGCTCTCGCCCATCCGAGAACGAGATAATAGGTCTCTTTTTTATACCTGACGCGGGCGATTTTGTAATACAACGCGCCGTACCAGTCTTTGTTGGGGAGTATGCGTCTGGTATTAAACGGTACATAAGCCTCTGTTTTAATTGTCAGTGGGATGGTTTTGATGGTTTTGCTCCTTATTCTGTATTGGATAAATCCGCCATAGCCATGCGTTTTGTCTGAAAGCGGATAATTCCATGTGTATATTTTCACCTTACCGTCGTCGGAAGATATTTTCCCGACAAAATTAAGGGATGAGTAAGGTTTTGCAAATGAGGCAGGGTCTTGTAATTCTTCGGTAAAGAGTTTTATTATTCTACTGTTTATCTCTTTTTTTTCGCTATCCGAAGAACTTACTTTTAGCGAATCGAACAAAACTGCGATCCGCATTTCATTTTCGGAAACAGCAACCTGCTGTCCCAATAAAAATAATGGCAGCGAAAATGAAAATAATAGCGCAAATATATATTTCATCAGTAATCTAAAAGAATCTTATTCTCCTCTGCCAACTTTCTCATATTGAGAATAGCGTATCTCATCCGCCCTAAAGCCGTGTTGATACTTACCCCAGTATTGTCGGCGATTTCTTTAAAACTTAAATCATCAAAATACCTCATTTTAAGCACTTCCTTTTGATTATCAGGAAGGTGTTCCATCAACCTTACCACGTCTGTGAAGACTTGTTCACGCACCATGCTGTCTTCGATACTTTCGTCGCACAGCTTTATGTTATTGAACAAATCGACGCCTGATTCTTCATTTGAAACCGTATTTTCATTACGTTCCCTTCTGAAATAGTCGATAATAAGATTGTGGGCGATACGTGTTATCCATGCAATAAATTTACCTTTTTCCATATACCGTCCCTGTCTGATATTTGAGATGGCTTTAATAAAAGCGTCCTGAAATAAATCGTTGGCAATGTCTCTGTCTTTTACCGAATAGTATATGTAAGAAAAGACTTTGCTCTTGTGCCGCAGCAACAAAACATCGAATGCCTCGTTATTATCATTGACATACGCTTCAACCAATTCTTCATCGGTCATTCTCTCTAATACTTCCATAATCTTTACTTTTAAAATTTAGAGTAAAAGTTACGTCAATAGGCAATCTGTTTTTAATTAATAATTAATAATTAACAATTAATACAATTGTTGGTTTGCAAAGCTAAGGAATAAAAATGTAAATATTGCTTTTATTTTTGTTAAAAAACGCAACTTGCTGATTTTTAAACATTAATGCGAATCAAGAGTAGACAAAGCCTAACGTAATAGGCGTTTCTACTCTTGATTCGCATTATTAATCATCCGCGTTCAAAAACAAAAACCCTACCTCTTCACCACCTTATGCACCGAACTGCCCGCAGCCGTTTTCAGGGTAACGAAGTACAATCCGCTGTTCCAGTGTCCGACCGAAATATCTCCTGCGTTTACAATGGTTGTGCTGTAGATGAAGCGACCGAGAGCGTCTGTCACCGTGACTTCGGTGGTTCCTGCGTTTTCGATATACAACCTGTCGTTTGCCGGGTTGGGATAAATTTTTGTTCCGGACAGGGCGTTCTCATTTATGCCGGTTGTGGGGCGTTGAATCACATAGACTGTAGCCGTTTGTCCGTCATCGGTGGTAATTGTCAGTGAGCCGGTTCGCTCGCTTTCCGAAGGATTGTCGTCATACTCCAACGAAATGTAGCCGTTGTCGACACCTTCTTCGCCTGATGTAATCCGCAACCACAAGTCGTTGCTCACTGCCGTCCATTCCATCTCTTCCGAGCCGAGATTTTCTACTTTTACGGCAGTGAAGCCGGAGTTTTTGTAGACGTAGACGGTATCTACGGTTTTCAGTATTGCGCCGGTGTATCGGTAGTTGGCGGTCAGAGCTACGTCGTTGCTTAGCCTTGTGTTTACCGATAAGTTGGTAGAGACTACCGCATCGTAACGGTCTGTCCAGTTGACAAATTGGTAGCGACCGTACTCTTTGGGGGCGGTGAGTGTTACGTCGGTATCGCGGTTGTAGGTGCGGTACACAAGACCTCTGCCGTTGGCGCGACCGTTTCTGTCTGTTCTGGAGATTTCAATGTATGGCATCAGCGTAACGCTGTTGGCTTCACCCGTGCTTCTTAGTGCTTCCGACTCGTCGATACCGCGTGCGTAGATGTCGAGATTGCGGTTTTGCGTAGGACGTTGCGTGAAGTCGTATTGCAACTCGAAGGTCAGCTCGTCAATCACCATTTTAGTATTGCCGGAGGTGACGTTGTTTTTCGTAATCCGAATGTCAGCCCATGCGCCCGGACGTGAGTAAATCATTATGTTGCTTGTCTGTCCCAATTTTTCGAGCAGGGAGTAGAGCAGCGACTGGCTGGCAAAACTCGGCTCCTTGGCATTGGTCATACCATACCGCGCATCGTAGCGTATTCCCCAGATAACAGGGTTTTGGTTTTGATTATTGATATGGTCGAACCAGTAAATCTCACCGTCTTTGCGCATCATCGACCTGCCTGAGTGTTCCAGCAACAAATCGAAGTATGCAAAAGAGGGATTCTGGTCGCCTTCCAAATGTGCTTTTATATCGTGGATTTTGAAATTCACAATACGCACATTTTCCTCATAAGGCGGAATCATTCCACGTTCAAAGATATTTAAAATCATATCCTTGTCGGCATTTAACGCTTCCAAATCCTTTCCGGTTAAAGAGAAACGAACAGGCACGGACAATTCGGGGCGGTTGGTGTTGTACTCGTCTAAAATAGTTGCGGTTACGGTCGATAATTGCTCTTCATACACAGCTTTCAGGTTTTGGAAATCCTGAGCATCCAATACCGGTTTGTTGGGATTAGCCTCGGCAATGGTGGTAAAACGCTCGACCATAGACGACAAATTCAATTCTGCCGTATAAGGTTTCAACAGACGGTATTCATACGATTTGCCCATGTAATAATGATATTTGAGCAGGCGTTCCTTGGCGCGGCGCTCCATGTCGTCAAGGTATTGCATGGCGCGGAGGTCGCGTTTGCTGTTATCGTTGAATACGTTTCTGCCCAAACCGTCAATAGCGGCTATATTGCTTTGAATAGCAACACTTGTGGCGGCAACGTTGTCAAAAGTATTAGCGAGTTTTTGCAGCGTTGCTACTTTTTTGCCATGCAACACTTTATTATCTTCTATCAATTGCTGGTACTCTTTTGATTCTGCCATCAATTTATTGAGTTCCGCCTCCACTTGGTTTGCGGGAGTAGAGCTTTGTGCAAAAACATTGTGTAGATTTTTGACACTGCCTATCAGCGGCGTTACTGTACTCCGAATAGCTGCCGAAGCCTCTAATGCCGAATTAGCCATATTTCCCAAAGACGAAACATCTATTTTATTCAAAGCAAGTGTAATATTACCAAAACCATCAGTCTCTAAAAAGTCGCTTGCCGAATCGAAAAATCCGCCGACCGCGTTAGCATAGCCATAAGTATCGGACGCATTGGTTGCATCGGACAGAAAATTGGTGCCATATTCAAATGCCGTACCAATAGCCGTACCAACGCCCGGAATAACCAGGTCCAAAACAGGAGCAACTTTTGCCACAGCGGAAAGTATTCCGGCAATTTTATTCCAGCGGTTCCGTTTTTTTACATTGCTTTTTGCCTGGTCATATAACTGTTGTCTTTTAATTTCTATTCTCAGAAGCACATCTTTTATTTGTTGTTCCAAAGCTGTCGTCTCATCTTGCAATTCGGGAATAAGACGGAACAATTGATTGATAAAATCTTTGTTGTCCGTTAAATCCTGCTTTGCCAATTTTATCATTTCGTTGCTGGTATTGATACGTTCTTCATTACTGCCATCAATATTTTTCAACCAGTAACTGAGATACATCACACGTATAGCCTTTTCGATTTCCTGTTCAAAAGCCAGCTTGTTTACCTCAAACGACAGCATCGGCACCCAACCCACAGGATTTCCGAAATAATCGAGGTTTTGCCCTATGCGGAACATTACGGATTGCATTTCCGTTTCGGCATTTTCCAACTCCATTTTTGCCTCATCGCTCAATTCTTCCCATTCTTCCGAATCTTTCAAGTCTGCAAATCGTTGAGTATATTCCGAAAAGATATTGTAAGTAAAACCGTTATGCAAATTCAGATATGCATCTTTTGCATGTTTTACAACAGCGGAAATAAAATTTGGGTGCATCCATTCAAATTCTTTCTCTTCGAGAGCAAAGCTACCGGCATTGCCGTGCTGCCCTGCCCCGATAATATTGTTGACGTTGTCAAGTTTTATGCCGGCGCTGCCGTGAATCAAGTCGCAAAAATTACTGACATCTATTGTTGAAGTTAGAACGCCGCTGTTTCCGCCATTACCCGGTGTTCGGGTGGTTTGTTCCGTATTCCAGAGTACATTTTGCCCCTTACCTCCAATAAGGATAAAGCGTTTTTGCGGATTACTTTGCTTGTAATCTTTGATATAAAGGGTAATATTTCCTGCATTTTCTCCTCGACTGCCGGTGATATCCGCATTAATATCCCACATTACGGGAGAGGTATTAATAGATGCTGCTGCCTGTCCGGGCAAGTCGTCGAAGACAAGCTCTTTGGCATAGATAGTTACATTGGTTTGCGGAAAATGCAAAGCTTCGCGAATGATTACCTTTTCGGCAAAAAGATTCAATTCATAAATATCGTTTTGTCCGTTCAGATAGCGTAATTTATTTTGAATCTGACTGTCGAATACCAACTCTTTACCGGTGATACTGAAACTGCGAACAGTATCTCTGAGCGAGTTGTTGAATTGTACTCTGCGTTGTGTGGTTTGCGCAATAATTGTGTAATCGTCGTTAGATGACGGTAGCGGTTTGACCGGTTCAACGCCAAATGCGGCATATTCGGGCGGCACAACAGCCATCAACGTATACTTTACCTCCTGGGTAATAATCTTGCTACCCGATTGTGCTGTGAATGTTACCGTGAATGGGCGAGTATCAACCTTATTGGGAAAATATTTGAATCGCCCTGTTTTTTCATTAAATGTAATTTTTCCTTGCGGCGGAAAATCTATGGAATAACTCAACGTAACATTATCAGCTTGCAGCGTATCGGTCAACACATAAAAGCCAACCGTAACTTCGCCTTCGTGCCACACGGTTTGGTCGGGAATAGCGCCGATTTGGAATCGTGGCATCGAATCCAGTTCGACATCCATTGGCAATAATTTATTGAATGCGATTTGTTTACCTGCATCATTGTTATCTCCAACAGTAAGCGGATAACCCATAAAAGAGGAGAGTTGCATAGACTCCCTGTTTACAGACTGTCCATGCAGGGTAGTTATTAGCCCTGCGCAAAATATGAATAAAAATATCTTTTTCATGACTTTTAGTATTTAATAATGTAATTTACATAAACGTTTTGAGGACGGTTGTCGCTACCGGTTGGAACTGTGCGAGAAGCATCGAAAACTAATCTCCACCCATTGTTATTATTAGTAGCTTCCCGAGAGCCATCTTTGTAGCTCCCAGAAAAAGCACCATCTGCAGATGGAGTTGCATCGCCAGCCCAAGAAGGAGAAGCAGACCCCATAATATTCCTAATTGCATCTCCTTGATAACTTCCCACACTATTACCACTGTTTCCTCCTTCTTTCAAAGGTACACGGTCATTAACATCAGCATCTTTTCCTGAATCACCGGAAACACCACGCTGAAATACGCCTCTCATATCCGGCAAATTAAATGTAGTTGAATTGTTGCCATGTCCCCAAACTGTCTTTATAGCATTATACAGATTAGCATATTCCGAGCGGCTTACTTCACGTCCATCGCACAAAAGCCAACCTTCGGGAATTGTTTCACCACCATAAGAAACTATCGTTCCCGCAGGCATTGCCACTGCATTAGTCGCCGATTCGGAATAAGGTACGCTAGCTAAGGCAGTATAACTCAACTCACGATAATTGCTACCTTCTTTAATTTCTACTTTCAGCCAATAATGTACGGCAGAAAAATTCACATCCTTATATTCTGCTGCTATACCGCCGGCTTTTGTACCTTTACCTACCGTAACGCCAATCGTTCCGACAACATCGGTCATTACATTGTGCGTTTCCACCCAACTTGCCTGAGTAGCCTGTTGTCCGGGCATAAGCGAAAAACGCAGTTCTACACTTTGTTTCGGCAAAACAAAGCCATCTACTCCACGAACAACAGCTTGATAGTTGAAACCTAAGCCGCTGTTTCCTTTGTTTACTTGTCCTAATAAATTGATTGAGGACAATAATAGTAATATTGTTATAAAAATGTTCTTTATCATGATTTTAGTATTTAATGATGTAATTTACATAAACGTTTTGAGGGCGGTTGTCGCTACCGGTGGGAATAATGCGAGAAGCATCAAAAGTAAATCCTTTTGAATAAATTACACCACTATTACCTCCAATACTTGCACCACTTGTACCATGTCTTCTTATTGCACCTAACCCTTCAAAACCAAATAAACCCAAACTATGACCTGTCTCTATTTCACCTGTGATATTTCTTATTGCATCACTTTGATAACTACCGACTCTATTTGCACTATTACCACCATCTTTCAAAGATGCACGAAGTTCGGCATCTTCATCTTTTCCCGAATCACCAGAAACACCACGCAAAAACACTCCCCGCATATCGGGCAAATTGAACGTAGT
>Ga0123356_10008597_pt1 | contig 10132 bp, 8 predicted proteins | sample TergutEmb28metaG_2_FD_92546 | JGI IMG/M metagenome (GOLD analysis project Ga0123356, IMG submission 92546) | Embiratermes neotenicus P3 segment gut microbial communities from Petit-Saut dam, French Guiana - Emb289 P3 | ecosystem: Host-associated > Arthropoda: Insects > Digestive system > Gut ... | reverse complement strand
CATGCCGCGCACCATGCCGTCGGTGGGCTCCATGGCCACGCAGCGTACGCGGCCTTCGCCGAGGTGCTGCTGCACCTCGAGAATGACTTTAATCGGCATGGGCACCTCGAAGCCGTCGCTGACGACTTCCACGGCCTCGTAAATCGGAGGCAGATGTCCCTCGGCGAACTGCACGTCGACCGCGGGGCCTGCGACCTGGATGACATGTCCTGTGTTTTGTGGCATAGATTTCAGCTCTCGGCTTTCAGCCATTCGCAATCGAACACCAACTCGTGCCTCACCAGGCGCCGGGGCCTATGGCCAGATGCTTCCCGGTACCCGGGCTTCGAACTCCTGACTCGTTACATCGCCGCCGCGCCGCTGACGATCTCGATGATTTCTTTCGTAATCTTTGCCTGCCGCGCGCGGTTCATCGCCAGCGTCAGCGAATCGATCATGTCGCTCGCGTTGTTGGTGGCCGAATCCATTGCGGTCATACGGGCCGCGTGTTCAGCCGCCACCGACTCGAGCAACGCGCGGAAGACCTGGATGCTGACGTACTTCGGCACCAGCGCGCGAAACAACTCCTCCGGCGGCTGTTCATAGATATAGTCGACCTGGGAAGTGCCGAACTCCGAGCCGGCTCCCGGCTCGCCTTGGGTGCCGTGCATGCCAACGCCTGCGCTCACCGCAGCGTCTTTGGCTTTCTTCTTCTCCTCTTCCGTCATCTCCTCGGCCAGCCTCACCGCCTGCTCGCCGATCTGCTCGATGGGAAGGATCTGCTCCACGATCAAACGCTGGGCGATGACCGACTTGAACTCGTTGAATACGACGTAGACCGAATCAATCTCCTGGCGGCAATAGCGTCGAATCACGCTCTCGGCCAGCGCCGACGCCTCGGCGAACGTCACTTTGCCGAGAATGCCCACGTGTTCGCCGGTCATCTGGATCGCGCCCGCGCGCTCGCCTGCTTCCGGCTCCTCCTCGACCGATTCTTCGAGCTCGGCCAGACTCCGCGTCTGCACCTTCGCCGCCGGATAGCGGCGGCGCAGGAAGTCCCGTCCCTTGCGCCCGACCGCTTCGATGTCGACATTCTTCCCGGCCTTCGAGTCCAGGAACCGGACAGCGGCCTTGGTGATGTTGGCATTGAATGCGCCGGCCAGACCCTTGTCGCCGGTCACGACGATCAGCAGAATCGTGTTCTCCGGCCGGTGCGCGAGCAAGGGATGCTTCGCCTCGCCGGTCTCGGGATCGTAAATTTCGGCGCGAGCGACCAGCGATTTGAGCACGTTCGTCAGCATCTGCTCATAGGGACGCGCCGCCAGTGCGCGCTCCTGCGCCCGGCGCAACTTGGCCGCCGAGACCATCTTCATGGCCCTGGTGATCTGCCGCGTGTTGATCACGCTGCGAATACGGCGACGGATGTCGAGAATGCTGGGCATGAAATCAGTTGTGAGTTCCAGCTACCGGGTGTCCAGGCCAGAACCGTCTTCAGCCGGCGGCGGTTTTGCCGCTACTCGCGCACTACTTCGCCACCGCTTCCCTTGCCGCTACAAACTGCTGCTTCGCTTCCTTGATCACATCCTGCAACTGAGCCTTCAACGGATCGTCGAGCATCTTCTTCTCCATGATGGCGCGCAGCAGGCCGGGGTTGGTCGCATCGACATACTTGTACAACTCCTGCTCGAACTCGCGCACCTCGGCGACCGGCATGTCGTCGAGGTATCCGCCGGTGCCGGCCATGATGATCAGGATTTGCTTGGAGAACGGCAGCGGGGAAAACTGATTCTGCTTCAGCAATTCGACCAGACGCTGGCCGCGATTCAACTGCGCCTGGGTTGCCTTGTCGAGATCGCTGCCGAACTGCGCGAAGGCCTGCAGTTCGCGATACTGCGCCAGCTCCAGCTTCAGAGAGCCGGCGACCTGGCGCATGGCCTTGATCTGGGCGCTGCCGCCGACGCGGCTCACCGACAAACCGACGTTCACCGCCGGGCGCACGCCCTGGTTGAACAAGTCGGTTTCGAGATAGATCTGGCCGTCGGTAATCGAAATGACATTGGTCGGGATGTAGGCCGAGACGTCGCCGGCCTGCGTCTCGATCACGGGCAAGGCGGTCAACGATCCGCCGCCGTTCTTGTCGCTCAGCTTGGCGGCGCGCTCCAGCAGCCGCGAGTGCAGATAGAACACGTCCCCGGGATAGGCTTCGCGTCCCGGCGGACGCCGCAGCAGCAGCGAGACTTCGCGGTAGGACGCCGCATGCTTCGACAGATCGTCGTAGATCACCAGCGCGTGCCGCTTGCTGTCGCGGAAGTACTCGCCCATCGCGCACGCCGCGTAGGGGGAGATGTATTGCATCGGCGCCGGCTCCGACGCCGAGGCCGCAACCACAATCGTGTACTCCATCGCCCCGGCATCTTCGAGAATCTTCACCACCTGCGCGATCGACGAGCGCTTCTGCCCGATCGCGTTGTAAATGCAGATGAGATCGTTGCCCTTGCTGTTGATGATGGTATCGAGCGCAATCGCAGTCTTTCCGGTCTGGCGGTCGCCGATGATCAGTTCGCGCTGGCCGCGGCCGATCGGGATCATGCTGTCGATGGCCTTCAATCCCGTCGCCATCGGCTCACGCACCGGCTGGCGGTCCACCACGCCGGGTGCGATCCGCTCCAATGGGATGAACTGGTCGCTCGAAATCGGACCTTTGTCGTCGATGGGCTGGCCGAGCGAGTTGACCACGCGGCCGATCATGGCCTCGCCCACCGGCACGCTCATGATGCGGCCGGTGCGCTTCACCTCGTCGCCTTCCTTGATCTCGGTATATTCGCCGAGGAGGACCACGCCGACCTGATCTTCCTCCAGGTTCATGGCGATGCCGGCCACGTCGTGCGGAAAAGACAGCAGTTCGCCGGCCATGACCTTGTCGAGTCCGTACACGCGCGCAATGCCGTCGCCCAGCGTAATGACGGTACCGGTCTCGTCTACGGAGATCTGCGATTCGTAATTCTCGATCTGCTCGCGGATCAGTTTGGTGATTTCGTCTGCTTTGATTTCTGCCATAGAATCAGCTTCGAGCTGCGAGCTCCGAGCTGCCAGCCGGGCAGCCATGGTTTGGGTGACAAATCCTCATTGCTACAATTCCCGCCAAGCTCCTGGCTCATCGCTCAAGAGCTGATCGCTTCCCTGATCTTCTCCAGCTGGCCCTTCACCGAACCGTCGTAAATCGTGCTGCCAATGCGGACCACCGCGCCGCCCAGCAGCGAGGAATCCAGTCCGAAGTGCGCGCGCACTTTTTTCCCCGTCACCTTTGCAATCTGGGATTCAAGCACACGCCTTTCCGGGTCTCCAAGCTCGCGCGCGCTGGTGACTTCCGCTTCGGCAACTCCCAGCCGGGCGTCGAGCTCCCTTTCCAGCTGCTCCGCAATGCGTGCCAGAAAGTGTGTCCGCCGATGATCGATAAGCACCGCAACCAGATTGCGCACGTGTTTCTCGATGCCGGCGCGCTCGACGATGGCGTCGAGCAGGTTACGCTTCTGGTCGGCCGGGACGGCAGGATTCTCCCAAACCCGCCGTAGCTCCGTACTTTCGGCAAGCAGCCCGGCAATCTGCCGCAGCCCGCCGACCGCGCGACCTGCATCGAGGTGCATCTCCATCACGACGTCGGCAAACGCCCGGGCATACGTGCTCGCGACCGAGGCCATCTGCTAGTTTCCGTCCTTTCCCGGTTTCGCCGCCGAGCCCAGTTCCTCGGCGAAGTTCCTCACCAGCGCCTTATCCGTCGCGGCGTCGACCTGAATCCGCTTTTGCGCAAGGCCAACGGCGAGATCGGCGGCGTATGCGGTCAGCCGGCGCCGCGCCGCTTTCGCAGCTGCCGCGATTTCCTGCTCGGCCGCGGCCACAATCCTGCGCGCATCCTCCTGAGCCTCGGCTTTGATCCGCGCTTCCTCGGCCGCACCTTCTCTCTCGGCGGCGTCGCGAATCATGCCGATCTCCACATCGAGCTTCGCGAGTCGCGCCTCGATCTCGCCCAGCTTCTCGCGTGCTTCGGCACTCGCCTTCTGCGCTTCGGCGATCCCCTTCTGGATCGCGGCAGTACGGTCGCGGAAAATACCCGGCAGGAACTTCTTCCCGGCCCATATCAGGACACCGGCAATCACGGCAAAGTTCAACGCCATGCTCAGCCAGTAAGACTCCTCGAGACCCAGGTGGGTCCACCTCGAGATCAAGCGGACGGAGGGAGAGTGCTTGAACTCCGCCATCGCGTCTTTCCCTTCGCCGGCAGCTTCATTGCTGCTCTCGACGAGCTGATGACCCGGGCCGCCGGGCCGCTGGCGCACCTCCCGCTGCCTTTCCGGCGAGCCAGGCTGCTCCTGCGCCCCGGCCAACAGGCTCGCACCGCTCATCACCAAGAGCGTCAGAGCCAACGCCCTCAACGTCTTGCCCCGGAAATTCATCACTGCTCCGCTCCCACCGGTTGCAACACGCGCCGCGCGATTTCCTCGGCCAGCGCAGCCGCTTCGCCCTCGAGTCCTTTTTCGGCAGCCCCGCGGTCGGCCTCGATATCCCCTTTCGCCGCCTCGACCTGCGCCTGCGACCGCGCGCGCGCTTCGTTTATCGCGTTGGTACGCGCCTCGAGCGCCGCCTGCCGCCGCGCTTCCTGCGCCCGAAACACGGTTGCTCGCGCCTCCCGCAGCTTCTGCTCATACTCTGCCGTGCGCGCATCCGCCAGGGCGATGTCGGCCCTCGATTTTTCTACCGCGCCCTCGGTCCGGTTGCGCCGTTCTTCGAGCACACGCTGCAACGGCTTGTGGACGATTCCCTTGTAAAGCCAGTAGAGCAACGTAAACAGAATCACGGTCGGAACCGATCCGAGCAGTAATTTGCCTAGTTGTCCGAGTATCTGATCCATGGGGTGCTGAGATAGACCGCAAAATGAGGGCTTTGAAAACTGTTAAGTCTAACGTCCGGAGAAGTTTAATGTCAACGCAAAGAGTGGTCGTTTTCCCGGAGTGAACCCGCGCCCGAAGAGCCCTCGTCGTGCGAACTCTTTGGTTGACGAGCCGCCAGAAAATCGCGTTCCGAGGAATAACCGGGGCGTCAAGATCGTGTCCGGAAAAATGCGCCCGGTGACGCGCATCGGATCCGCAGGTCACAGAGGGGCGGCTCGAGCAGGCCGCCGTTTTAAGCATCAACAGCAAGGCCACATGACCGTTCGGGTAACGATGAAGATAACATGGCAGGCGATGAATCAACGGGTCCTCTTCAGCTCCTGCGGTGCTACTCGGAGGGGCTTGGTACTCTCCGAGGAGTTCGAGCATCTCAAAGAGAAATAAGGGTATTAGCATGCCCCGACAGGGGGTGGTCGTCGAGCGAAAAACCTCCTTGACTTTGGGCGAAACAGGATTAGCATTGAGATATCACCTCCGATCCAATTCAGGATCGAATGGGCCGGTAGCCAAGGAATGTCACCGCTTCTTGGTCGTCGGCCCATTTTAGTTTTGTTCTCAACCCCCTGGCGTGATTCGCTCTTGAGTGGCGCAGAGCTATGCCTGCTCCCGCTCAAAGGCTATCCCGGCGCGCTTTGCGGAGAGGTAACGCTCCGTGCCGAGGTCCGCAAGAAACTTTCGATTGCGCAAAAAGGCAGCCGTTCGATACCGCCGCGGCTTTTTCCGTACGGCCAGAAATTCCAGAAATTAAGTTTGCCAGGATGGCGCGCTGCGGCCGAGCCCAGCGACGTCCTCCTGCTCGGCAACCTCGTGCCGAAGGCTCTTCGAAAGTTCCTCGATTTTTTTAGATCCGGGCGAGGGTCTTTATAGGTTTAGGCAGTACCCCATTTCGGAGCTGCCCGAGATCCCTCCTGGGAGGCGCACCCGGTGTCGACAGCCTCTTGAGATCATTGCGTATGGTTTTCGAGCACGGGCTGACCCTTACCCCCTGTTTTATTGTTGGCCTGGAAGATGGTTTGGCCAGGATCAGAAAGCAACCAGGACACGGGGCGAGCAGACATTCACACCTCCATTTTGTTATGCACGAGCGGCCGAGTTCACCGGTTCGGGGAGAAGTCGCTGAAAAAGACAGCGCCTGGGGGCGGCTGCCTCTTTGTTGCCACGAATGGGGAAATTGTCTAGAGCACGACGAACTGCTTCACTCTCCGCACCACCGACTCTGGCGCTTCGACCTCGAGATCCACCCCGCCATCGGTGTACTTGCGGGAAAAGATCCGACCCTTCGACTCGAGCAACGCCAGAGTCTTTCCTTCCGACTGCGGAACCCGCAACCTGACCAGGCTGACCGCATCTTCTTCAATCATCTTGTCGATGCGATCGAGCAGCAGGTCAAGCCCGGTGCCTTCGGCCGCGGACACATAAACCGTTTTCGAATCCGAGCGCGCCGCATCGGCCAGCCTCGATTGCGCGACTTCTTCATCGAGCAAATCGACTTTGTTCATCACTCGCAGCCGCGGCTTCTTCTCGGCCTCGAGTTCTTTGAGGACGATTTCCACCTGCGCATCCTGCTCCGCCGAAAGCCGGCTGCTGGCATCGGACACATGCAGGATCAAGGAAGCCCGCTGCACTTCTTCAAGCGTTGCCCGAAACGCCGAGACCAGCGTGTGGGGCAGGTTGCGGATGAATCCCACGGTGTCCGACAGAAGCACCTTTCGCTTCGATGGCAAAGCGACAGCGCGAAGCGTCGGATCCAGAGTGGCGAACATCTTCGGCGACGACAAAACTCCCGCCCGGGTCAGCGCATTGAAGAGCGTCGATTTTCCGGCATTGGTGTAGCCCACCAAAGCCACGGTCGCCACCGGCGCCGACTCCCGCCGGTGCCGCTGCTGCGCGCGAATGCGCCGCACATTTTCGAGCTGCTCGTCGACATGTCGAACGCGACGCGCAATCTTCCGGCGATCGGTCTCCAGCTTCGTCTCGCCCGGACCGCGGGTGCCGATACCGCCGCCGAGCTGCGACATCTCCACTCCGTGCCCTGCCAGGCGCGGCATCATGTAATGCAACTGCGCCAGCTCAACTTGCAGCTGACCCTCTCGCGTACGCGCGTGCCGGGCAAAGATGTCGAGGATGAGCTGGGTGCGGTCGATCACGCGCCGCTGAATGATTTTTTCAATGTTGCGCTGCTGGGAAGGACTGAGATCGTGGTCAAACAGCAGAACGTCGGCGTCCACGGACGCGGCCGCGCCGGCAATTTCTTCCAGTTTGCCGGCGCCGATGAGCGTGGCCGGATCCGGCCGGTCGCGCCGCTGCAGGATCTCGCCCACAACTCTCGCCCCGGCGCTTTCGGCCAGCGTGCGCAACTCTGCCAGCGACTCATCCGCATCGAACTCGGGAATGCTTGGTTTTCCGTTGGACCTTGCCGTCTGACCAGCGGGCGCCCCATCCCTTCGCGTTCTTTCGGAAAGCGTGGGGAGTTCCGCCGCATCGCGGGCGGCCGCGGCCTGAGCCGTGACGGCCCCCTTCGCGCCGCGCCCGCGCACAGCCAGGCCCACCAGAAACGCGCGCTCGCGTTCCGGTTCTTCACCCGCCACGACCGTCCCCGGAGGCGCACCACGCCCGGCGCGCGTCATGTCGCGGGATTTCTTGCGCTGTGAACTTCCCAAACGAAAAAGCCTATCCTTCAGTGCCCGACGCAGTTGCTGTCGTCACAGGAGACACCGTGGCGGTGGCTGTCTTCTCTGCATGCGGCACGTGCCCCAGGTGCGTCGATGCCACTCGTCCCATCACCACTGTCGAGATGGCGTGTTTGAAGATGAGTTGCTCCTGACCGTTCGCCTCCAGCACCACGGAGTACTTGTCGAATGAGCGGATACGGCCCGTCAACTTCACCCCGCTGAGCAGATAAATCGTAATGCTCGCACGCTCTTTGCGGGCCGTGTTGAGGAAGGAATCCTGAATATTTTGCGCCGGCTTATTGCTGTCCATCGCCGATCTCCTCGCGTTTGTAAACTTCTGAGCTCCCAAACGCCGACCCACAGGCGCCCATGGGCGGGCTTAAAACCAAAAGCATGTTCCACGGAGGCCTTCCCGTCGCCGAATGGAACAAAGGGGACTTCCCACCGGACCACACCCCCAACTCCGCAAGGTCGGAGCCTCCAGTGGGCAGATTAGAGTACGATACGGCGATCTGCTCCGCTTTTCAACCGGAAGTTGCTCGAAACCCCTGCACAAGTTGACAGCACCGGCAGAGCCAGTGCAGACTTGCCTCGGCTCCGCGATGCTTCACATCCCGCGCGGCCGGGAGTCTTTTTGCAGTCCCGGTTTGCTCCTGCCGTCCGAATGCCTCGACATTCGGGAGTCTGCCAGCCTCGATTCCCGGGTTGCGGAGGAAAATTGATGCACGATTTCGCTCTGATGTCTGCCGTCCTGCCGACGGTCACGGGACAACAAGCCGCTCTGTTCATCATGCGCTGGTTCCATTTCCTTGCCGGCATCACCTGGATCGGCCTGCTCTACTTTTTTAATCTGGTCAACGTTTCCTTCATGAAGCAGGTGGACGCGGCCTCGAAGCCGAAGATTCTTCAATACCTGACCCTGCCCGCCCTGCACTGGTTCCGCTGGAGCTCGCTGGTTACCGTCCTGATCGGCCTCGCTTATTGGGGACAGGCCTATGTCGGCCCCGATGCCGAGCGCCTCGGCGGCGGAGGCGGCAAAACCTTCGGACTTTTCTTTCTGCTCTGGCTCGTGGTCTTTTTCATTCTGTTTTTGCTCATCAGGAAAGTAGCGCTCAACGGATATGTCCTCGGCATCATTACGACAATCCTGGTGTATGCCGCGGGCTGGATTTTCGTGAACTACACGCCGGTCGGCGGCGATGACAACCACGTTCTCTCGATCGGTGTGGGCGGCGGGTTAGGCCTGGTCATGCTGTTCAACGTCTGGGGCATTATCTGGCCGAACAACAAGAGAATCATTCGCGGCACCCTTTCGGGCACACCCCCGGCCAACGCCGCCGCCCTGGCCCGCCAGGCCTTCCTGGCCTCGCGGATCAACTTCTTCCTCTCCATCCCCATGCTGTTCTACATGGCCGCATCCTCGCACTTTGTAAGCACGGTCATCTTCGGAAAGTAGGCAAGGCTACAACCAGCCGTCAGTTGATCACAGCCGCGTGCGAACGTGGTCGAAAGCCAGCCGGAAGGCATTTCGCTTGACGTTTGCCCGCAACCGGCGAATGATTTCTGTAATCGTCATTGCACGCTCGACCGAGGTATCTGTGACTCGTCGCTGCCTGCTGGTTCCCCTGATTTTCCTTATGCTGGCCTCCGGGTCCGCCCAACTGCGGTCCGGGAACCTGAAGGTTCGTGTTGTCTTCCCGGATGGCCATCCCTGCAACCTTCGGGTGATGGTTCGCCTCATGCTCAGCGCGGGGAGCACGGCAGTAGCTGAGAGCTATACCGATGAAAACGGCTTTACGAACTTCGACGGCGTTGAAGTTGGAAACTATCACCTGATCGTCTCCGGAGAAGGCATCCGGGAAACCGACAGCGGCTTGTTTGAAGTCGACAACCGAAAGGGCACGCAGTTTCAGACCGTGACGGTGCACCCTGCGGACGAAGCCAATCAGAACGGAGGTTCGGAAGGGACAACTGTCGCGGTTGCCGACATGAACATTCCCGGTAGCGCCCGCAAGCTGTTCGACAAAGCGTCCGCCTCCATTGCCGGCAAGAACTGGAAGAAAGCGCTCGACGAGCTCAACCAGGCCATTCGAATCTATCCGCGATATGTTGAAGCCTACAACAACCTGGGAGTGGTCTACGCCCGCATGGGAGACCGCGCCAGCGAGCGGGAGGCGCTCGAAAAGGCCATCCGCCTCAACGACCACTTCGCGCCCGCATGGGTGAATCTGGGGCGATTGGCAATTATCGGACGGGACTTTCCCACCGCTGAGACGATGCTCGACAAGGCCACCGCTCTTGATCCGGCCAACTCCGAAACCCTGCTCATCCTGGCGAATGTCGAGTTGATGAACCTCCACTACGACCAGGCCATTGCCAACTGCCGGAAGGTACATTCGATCGGGCAGGATCCGCACGCTTTGGTGCACTTCATCGCGGCGCGCGCCCTCGAGCGCGAAAGCCGGCTTCCCGACGCCGAGGCTGAACTCCGGAGGTTCCTGAAAGAAGAGCCCGATGGAGCCCGGGCGGAAGCTG
>Ga0123356_10008596_pt1 | contig 10132 bp, 7 predicted proteins | sample TergutEmb28metaG_2_FD_92546 | JGI IMG/M metagenome (GOLD analysis project Ga0123356, IMG submission 92546) | Embiratermes neotenicus P3 segment gut microbial communities from Petit-Saut dam, French Guiana - Emb289 P3 | ecosystem: Host-associated > Arthropoda: Insects > Digestive system > Gut ... | reverse complement strand
GTTGTGATTTTATGGGAGTCAGTTTAGCTGGAGTTTTAAAAAGATTTATGGCGGGGGCTTTGGCTGCGGTTCTTATTACTGCGGCTTTTGCTGTCCCGCTTGCTGGTTGCGGCATCATGAGCGCTGACCCTGTGCCCGGGCCGGTGATAGATAGGGTCGAGGCATTCCATGTTATTGTGGCGGGTGGGGAGCCTGAAGGCGTTGCTGCTGCTCTTGCCGCCGCCAGAAACGGTATGAAGACGCTGCTTGTTGAAAAAGGCGAATCGCTTGGCGGTCTTATGACTCTTGGAATGCTCAATATCCTGGACATGAATTACCAGGGGCGCAATTTGCTTACCAGGGGCATATTCCAGGAGTTCTACAGAGCTGTTGGCGACGCATTTGATATCCAGGAAGCGAAGGACTGGTTTTTACAGACCTGCTTGAGCGAGCCAAACCTGACTGTTTTGCTCAATACGGAAGTTGTTGGGCCTGTTATGGACGGAAACACGATAATCGGCCTTGAGATCAGGCAGCTGGATGCCGAAACGACTGAAATCGTCCGCAGCTTGGCGGTGATAGACGCCACAGTTGATGGCGATGTCGCGGCAGCAGCAGGCGCGCCCTACACCTGGGGCGGCGAGGATTATGGCGCTCACTGGACAAAGCAGGGCGTCACGCTTGTATTTGAGGTTTCCGGCGTTGACTGGAGCGCAGTCGTCGGTTATCTGAGAAATGACGGCAAGCCCAACTCCGGCGCAGATGCGAAGCGGGCCTGGGGTTATGTCGATGAAGCGCTCAGCTATGTGTCCGTTGACGGCAATATGCGTTTCAGGGGACCGAATATTGCGAGGCAGAATAACGGCAACTTGCTGCTTAACGCCCTGATAATTTTTGGCGTTGACGCTCTTGATCCCGCTTCACTTGCGGAGGGCATAGAAAGAGGGCGTGCAGAAATCCCGTTTATCATCGAATTCATGCGGGAGAATTTCATAGGTTTCGAAGATGCAGCTTATGCCGGACATGCACCAAGGTTATATGTCAGGGAAACAAGGCACTTTATCGGCGAATACCGTCTTACTATTAATGACGTTCTGGAAAACCGTGACCACTGGGACAGGATCGGACATGGCAAATACCCGGTTGATATCCAGCCGACCGGCCCGGATAACCTGGGTACTATCGTCGGTATTCCTGACATTTACAGCATCCCGTTCCGCTGCCTGGTCCCGCTCGGGATAGATCAGCTACTTATCGTCGGGCGCAGCGCATCATTCGATTCCCTGCCGCACGGCAGCGCCAGGGTCATGCCCATCGGGATGGTAGCCGGAGAAGCTGCCGGCACTGCCGTAGCTTACAGCGTTCAAAACGATGTCACATTCAGGGAAATGACAAAAAACCCGCGCTCAATCCGCTGGCTGCAAAACCAACTGCGTCGGCAGGGCGCATATTTGATCGAATATGTGCCGCCGCGCAAAGCGGTAATGAATCACTGGGCTTATCCTGGTCTTGTTATTGTAAGGGAACTTGGTTTAGAGTCCGGCGGTTATACAAATGATTACCGGCTGGATGAGCCTGTGGCGAACCGGTGGGCGCTTCAAAGCAGAGGTAATCAGATGTTGCGCGTAATAAGCGAGAGAACGGAATACAGGGGCGAGTTTAAGGTTCCTGCTTGGGATATCTACCTGCAGACTGATGAGATCACTGTCGCACAATTATTCATTACTGCGGCGGAGTGCGCTTCTCTTGGCGACCGGGATTGGCTTCTTGCCAGCGGGGCTACTTCAGGCACACCGTTTGAGCCGATGGTTTTTGCAAGCGCTGATGAGGCAAGGGGTTACCTGGTTGAACGCGGCGTTTTGAATGCGATGAATGTCCGGTATTTTCATGATTTTGATGCTATAGCAACAAACGGACAGCTTATGAGCATTCTTGGATCATTGTATAATGTATTGATGGAGGGTTAGACGGCGCGCCGGGGTCGTCGCGCCCTACGAACGTACGCCGTTTCTTGGTGTTTACTCCGATCAGTGGCCACGGGAGTGCGGGCAGGACATTCCGCAGGCGCTGCTGTTCATGCATGATGGCATAGATCCGCCGCCGCCCTTGATGTACGCCGGGGCGGCGTTATACACTGTGTCCAGTTGCGTTGAGCCGCATTCTGGACATGGTATGAGCTTTTCGGTCTTGTCTGCCATCGTAGCCATGATGTTAAATTCTTTTTCGCATGCGGCGCAGTAAAGATCATAAAAAGGCATATTCAGATTCCTCCAGAACCACCCCGGCACTACGTGCCACCCCTCCACAGAGGGGAATTAAAGGTATTGTACCACGAGTGTCAACCCTCTTCATCGCAAGCGAGGCGGAGGGCTACCCCGATAGCAGCGCTGCTCTTCTTAATAGATTATCTACACGCTTCAGAAAGGTGGGGAGATCGTGCGGCTTTGTCAGATAGTCGTCCCCGCCGGCCTCGAGGCCTTTTATTATGTCCTTGGGAGTCCCCATAGCGGTAAGCACAAGCACAGGAATACTAGTCAGCTTATGATTGACTGTTGACAATTGAGCATCTTCATGATGTTGATCCCCGTCATTGTCCATTGTCAATTGTCCATTGTCAATTGATGCCTGTCCATTGTCAATTGCATTCATCCTGCCCTCTCTGATATCTTTTAGCAGATCAAGCCCATTGCCGTCGGGCAATTGAATGTCCAGGATAATTGCGCGCGGCAGCTCCTGAGCGATCATTGCCCGCGCCTCTAAAAGCGTGTAAGCCTGCCGCAGCTTATATCCGCGCCGTTCCAGAATCATTTTGTTGTTCGCTTGCACTACCGGCTCGTCTTCGACAAGCAGTAAATAACCATAATCAAGCAACGGAGTACCCCCCTTCGTAGACCGGTATTGTAAACGTGATTTTTGTTCCCATCCTGAATTCGCTTTCGACTTGTATAGTCCCGCCGTGTGTTTCGATAGCGTTTTTGCATATTGAGAGTCCCAGTCCTGTCCCGCTTTCCGACACGCCACGCTCAAAGACATAAGGAAGCAGTTCAGGTCTTATCCCGGTCCCTGTGTCTCTTACGCTGACACGCACAAATTGACCGTCGCTATCATCCTGCGGTTTCCCGTCGCTGTCGATCGTCAAATCCCCATTTTCAAGCCCTGCGGAAATTGCGATTATGCCATTTCTGCAATATCTGTTGGCATTCGACAACAGGTTATACAGCACATGCAAAAGCGTGTCTGCGTTCCCAAGCACTAACGGCATCGACCGAGGGATATCAAGCGTCAGCGTATTCCCGTGTCTTTCCAGCAAAGCTCGGTAGGATTCGGCCCCATCGCGCAGGAGCTGCGTAATATCGAAGGCGGTCATGTCTTCCTGGCTTTCATGCAGGAGAGAATGCTTCACCGCGCTATCAACCATCCTTGACATGCGCATAATCTCGCTCTGGGCATTTCCCATGACTTCACGGATCACGCCCTTGTCGAGTTCATAGTCACACATGTCTATCACGTTAAATACGCTGGTTGATATGACGTTAAGCGGCGTTTTGAAGTCATGGTTCATATTGATGATAAATTCGTTTTTCATCTGGTTCTGACGGTCGAGCATTTCGTTATCCGCCACGAGCTCCTGCTCCCTCATACTTGCTGCCAATGCGAGGCTATCAGAGGCTTTACGCAGAGACGTGATAAACTTGCTTGCGACCACGTTAAAGAGAATAATTATCACAAAGATCAGTATAAGCACAACAACAAACAAAATTGACATCGCTGTATTATAGTCAGATAAATTGTCCGAGACGGTCGCGAAGGAATACCAGTCGAGCAGGGGGACAGCACTCATGGCCGCTGTTCCGTTCGAGAGGTAGAATATTTGAGTCCTGCCCTGTTCAAGGCTTCTGGCTTCAGATAGGACCTCAATTTCCATTCCGCTTAGTACATCTTCGATATTTGCATTGTCGATTATCAAGTCGACGTCCCTTGCGCCGAAAATCTTCCCGCTGTGATTGAAAAAATAGAGTTCGGTCCGCTCATCAATATTCCTGTATATCGAGTCGACGAATGCAGACAGCTCTATTCCTGTCCCAACCATCCCGACTGGATTATTCCTGTCGTCAAAAACCGGGGCATTTATCCAAAGCTTGATTTCATTAATATCGGGATTATAGTTGATGTTGAAATTATACATTTCAGTTTCGTAAAGCGTCATGTTGTACCAATAGTTTACGGGGTCGTCCGCATCTACCCAATATGGTTCGTTGTCGTCTGAGTAAAAAATCATGTCAATATCGTTTATCCAAAAAATCGAGTATCCCGAAAATGCGCTTCGGTATGAGACAAACTCCTCCAGGGCGGCCTTATTAAGATCAGGGTCGGTTGGCTCCATCAAGTATTTTCTTATGAGCGGCGAGTCCGCAAGCTTTAATACAATGGCGATTTCAGAGTTTAGCGACGACTCAAGCCATATCCGCTCCGTTTCGAGCATTTTGGACAATTCGTTGCCTTTGTTTGTCCTTATGATCTGCTGCATGGCAAACACAAAGGAAATGCTGCCCACGACAAGAATGATGATAAAAACAATACTTGAAAAAATGACAAAAGTCCGCATCAATGGTTCTTTATTGCTAAACACGAATTTCACCTCCCAAGAAGCAAGGTTCAGGGGTCAGGGGTTAGGGGTCAGGGGTTAGGGGTCAGGGGTTAGGGGTTAGGGGTTAGGGGTTAGGAGCCACTGCGGTCAAAGACCGCTAGTATTGCGGGTTTATCCAGCCTTTTGTAATCATGTAGAACGCCAGGTCAACGGTTTTTTTGAATCCGGTTTTTGCAAGCATGTTTGCTTTATGGTATTTTACCGTGTTTTCGCTAATAAATAGCTCGTCGGCAATTTCTTTCCCGGTCATGTGCTTGCACAAAAGCCTGAGTATCTCCATCTCCCTTTCAGTAAGGGGGGCCTCCCCCATCGGCATAGGGATCGTTTTTGCCTCCGGGTAGTAGGTCTTTCCATCAAGCACACCTTGCGCCACCTGAGTGAAATAGTCGAGGCTCTTTGACTTGAACACAAATGCGTGTGCTCCTGCCACCTTAGCTCTCGGCGCATAGGTGATTTCATCAAATCCGGACATTACTACGATTTTTATGTCCGGGAATCTTTGCCTTATTTTTTTCGTCGCCTCCAGCCCGGAGGCGCCTTCCTCAGTGCACACGTCCATGAAAACCAGGTCCGGATGCAATCTTTCGCAGAATAGCTCAGCATGGTCGGCCCTTGGCAGTTTGCCAACTACTACAAAACCGCCCGTACTCTCAAGCGAAATAGAGAGCGAGTCGCACATCGATTCATGGTCGTCAACTACTAAGACTTTTATCATATTCCTCATCCCTCATTTCTCATCGGAAGCACGGCTGTCAGGGCGAATTGCGGGCTTATTTCTACGTGCAGCACACCGGAAACCGGCCTAAGTTTTTCCCGCATGCCGCTTATGCCTCCGCCTTCCTTGATCGAGAAAGGCGGGTAGCCATTGTCCGTGATCGTCATCCGAAACTCGCCGCCTGTGTTTTCCATTGAGATCGTCACCTTAGTCGCGAAGCCGTGCCGCACCGCGTTAGTCACTGCTTCTCTCGTAATATCCATTAATATGCCGCGTCTTGCCGCATCCCCCGGCAGGTTTCCGGAAACCTCGATTTCAACGCCGATGGCTTTGAAAACTTGCCTCAACAGCAAGATTTCATCCTGATACGCGGAATCTCCCGATATCGTATTCAGATCGTCAAGAAGCCCTTGCGACAGGGATCTAAGCAGCGGGTAGTCCGGTGTTTTGTTGCCAAGTATGGAACGCTGCAGCAAAGTGAGCCTTTCTCCAAGGATGTCGTGGGTGCGCATCTTCGCCCTTTGCGTTTCCCGTTCACGGCTTAGAATATTGAGGTTCGCAATCGTTTCATTCAATTCCTTCCGCATCTGCATCAGCGCATCGTTCTGCGGCTGCAATTCCGCCGCAAGCCTCCATTGTTCGGTTATATCTGTCGCAGTAAGCTGGATATACGTTTTTCGCCCTATCGGCAATTCCGTGATCGTGAATTGCCAGGCTGTCCCGTCCGGAAGAATTATGACAGTCCGACCTTCTACCCAAGTTATCCTGCAGTCCGGGTTAATCTCTGAAAGCGTAAGCAAGCTGAAAAAATGCCTGCCGTTCCGCTGCGTTTTTCCGGTTATGAGCTTCATGAGCCTTTGCATCTGATCGTTTACTAGCAAAACGACCCCGGTGCGCTGGCAGAACATTATACCTGTTACCATCGAATCGATCGCGTTTTTGACGCTGAGAGCAGACAGGCCGCTTTTGTTTTCCCTATAATACGACATGCCAAAATAAACGCTTCGGATCAGGAAAAAGGCGACAACTGCAAAGTTTATGAAAACAAAAACGTACCCTGCAAGAGACTCGACAAAGGGGAGAGTAAGCCCGGCAGCTAGAATTGCCGGCAGCATGCCCGGTTTCCGGGTAAGGGCGGTCACAAGGATGACCGCTAGCAGAACTGCGACGAATACGATCAAACGCAATGCCACATATATGGGCGGCGACAAGAGACCTGAGACAAACTCCTCTTCCGCTTGCACATGAAGCGCTGAACAGAGCAAGACATTCCCAAGAATGAATAATTCAAGCACTGTCTCGCTGTTTTTTGCGAGGCTGCGCGGGTACCGGTACAGGCTGACAACAATCACCAGCGTCTGCATCAGGGCGCCGAGCGTCAGCGAAACTGTTGCAAGATAGTTCACAGCGCCCGGTAAAACAAAAGACTCAGCCATCAACTCCGCTCCTCTCCGGAAATGACAGGCGAAGGCCAACTGCATCGTCCAGGTCTTTTATCGCATATGTTCCGCCGGCGGCTTCAATTGCTGTGAGAAGCTCTCTTCCGATCTGAAAGGATTGCGCGTCCTCGGACGGAAGCAGGCGCAGCACGGCGCTTCCGTTGTCATATCCCAGCAGTGCCAGGATATAGGGGCTGCCGGACCATGTCGCCCAGTATATGACATTATAAAAAAGGTCATAAAACAGTGTCGCAAAACGGACTGCCAAGCTCGTCTTTAGCTCGCATGTAACGATTATCCTTACGCCCGAATACCCAGCCATTTCCGCAAGCTCGTCAAGGTAAACAGTCAGTTCGTCGGCAGGCAGCATCGGATCCTCTTTTTCCCGGAAAAACAGGTTGCAGCGCCTTTTGATGTAACACAAAAGCAGCATTATCCGCGTTGTCGCTTTTGGCTTGTCTACGGCGTTTTCCAGTTGCTCGATCATTGTTGACAGCCTGATGGTATACCCGGTGATTTCAGAGTCCAATTGCGCCATTAGCTGAGTCTTCTCGATTTCCTCCTGGGCTGCCCGTTCGATCTCCTCCTCTTCCGCAAGCATGGCATTTGCCGCTTCTAGTTTTCTTACGGAATCTGCAGTTTCCTTTTGCAGGCGCGTCAGTATGGTTATGTCCTCCTGCCAAAGAGCATACCCGCCGGTAATAGGCGCAGCAAACAGCAGCGTGTTTTTGTCAAACCTTGCAGGCTCAGGGTATGTGCGCAGAGCACTGGTAAAGGTGTCGTAGTCATACCATGTGGATGCCGCCGAAGAAAGCGCGGTTTGTTTCCGCTCATCAATGATCCTGACGCTGAGGGGCGAATGCGTAAAAAGCGCCTGGTAGTTAATGTTGACGGGAATGAGTCCTGCTCGGATTATTGCTTCAACAAATAAGAGCGCGAATATGCCGTTGACCATTATCCTGTCGCTCTCCCACATTAGCGGGATCCGGTTGATGTAGCCATATTGATAGACTAGCAGCAGAGTAAAAAACATCAGCGGAAAGAGCAGCATCCTCTTTCTGACATATACCCCGATCTTGATCAGCATGATAATGACGGCCGACAAAAGCGGCAGCATCCAACCCGCCTGCCAAAAATAGAAACCGACGCCATAACCATATTCCAGGATCCAGTCAGGGCTTGTTACGTCAAGCGGATGCACAAACAGATGAAAGTCGTTTGTCAAACTAAGTGCGGAGTTTATGCAGTTTACAACAATAAGGAAACGCATCCACAGGGGAACACCGGTTTTTCCGTCAGGTTTATCTACGATATATGCCATCCACAGGAGCAACAGAGGCAGCCCCAATTCGAAAATCGTGTAGCTATACCAAATATGGCGGTGCAGAAGGAGGTATGATTCCAACTGGCTGTTCAGAAGGTGCAACACAACCCAACCAAGCAGCAGCATCCCCATCAGAAACGACGCGCGCTTCATTTGCCTTTGCGCACTGCGGTTGACGAACGTAGCAGTCCAGATAACAACTGTTACGATGTATATATTTGTCGCCAGCATCAGTTGCATCGCGCACCCCTACGTATTAAGCCCTATAGTGTCCGCCTGGCCGCTCATTTTTATCAGTTCGATATACAGAATAAATGTCTCAGGCCCGGAAATCCCCAGTTTTTCGTATATCCGCTCGCTATGCTTCTTCAGCGCGTCTTTAGTGATGAAGAGCGCGGACATGATTTCTTTGACTGTTTTACCTTCCATGTGGGAGTTGAATATTCTTTTTTCGACCGGCAGAAGCGCCTCGACCCGGTTTGTGAAATCGCTGAAAAAGTCATCTGGGAACGGAGCCCCTTTTGCGCGCAGATTCCTTATTTGTTCGATCATCCGGTCAATTTCCACGATATTCGTCTGCAATCCCTCAAGCCTTCCCGATCTGACGGCTTCAAGCGCTGACATGATCGGGTTAAGATACTTGTTTACGACAAATATCGAAGCAAGGATGCCCAACACAAGGATCGCAGCGATAATAAGAACCATTTGCACGTCAGCCTGGCGCGTGACCGCGTCAACGGCTTCTTTAGGGATCAGGAAAGCCAGCGCATACTGTTTATCTAAAAAAGGCGAATCGAACGGATACAGCCGTATTTCATCGTGCAGCCCATAATATGTTCTTCCGCTTTCCTGCCTGAATGACACAAATTTGTTTTCAGACTGCAGAGGTATCCGTAAATAACCGCGCAGGCCGCTTCTGGCTGCCTGAGTGCCAGAAATCTTCGCGCTGCCGACTTCGAGCCAGCTCCCGTCCATCCTGCCGAAAACGCTGGCAGTATCCCTGTATTCGCTGCCGTCAGGGGCGCTTAAAACGCTAAAGTTCCATTCGCTTATTTCAAACCCGCATACTCCAAAAGCATTGCCGTAAGAATCCAAAAGCGGAATGCTGCAAAGCAGCGCCACATCGTCGACTCCCGGTATGATTCCATCCATGCTCCAGTAGTATAACCTGGAAAGCGGCAAAAACGAGCCTCGGCTAAACCCGATCGGCAAGTGGTAGAAATCACGGCCTTCGACGTCAAATTCCATGTCCCACTTTACCATAATGTTCATGCCGTTCTGATACGCGATCCTGGGGAATCCCCGAAAATAATTCCAAGTAGGGGTCGCAGCGCCGGAAACCTGTGGTTCGGATATCCTTGCGTAAATCCCCGCCCTCGAGTTTTCGGCGTTTTCGAGCTCAGGGTTCACTGTTGCGTCCAAAACCATAAAGACACCGCTGCTTTTTGTTATTTCAAGCGCGTACTGGAGCCTTCCTAGTTCGTTTCCGATGATCTCTTCCAGTATTTCCGGGTGTTCCTGGAGCCTGTTGGCCGGGATCTGCTTTTCCGACAGATTGAATTCGATGCTCCTTGAAAGCGCTTGCGACAGCGAAATAAGCTGGACTATCATATCGCCTGTCTGGTCAGTCAGGCGTCCGTACATATTCGCAAATTCCCGGTTCATGTATTTTTCTGCTTCGTTTGTCCCTGCCGGGAAACGCCCGGTGAAAAAAAGGATAAGCGATATTCCAAACACCAGAGAAACAACGGTCGACAGCAAGAACGCGTAGAGCCTGAAATGCATCGACGACGCGTTCATGCCCGCTACTTTTCGAAACGAGCCAAAGAAACCATTTGTGCGGATGCTGCGTCTGCCTTTTTTCATAGTCAGATTCACGCCTCCAAGGTTTTGCGGGCGAACACAGTTCGCCCCTACGGGTCGATCAATTGACAATGGACAATTGACAATGGACAATTTTTGGACGGGGGTCGCGGCGGGCGAACGCAGTTCGCCCCTACGGGTCGATCAATTGACAATGGACAATT
>Ga0123356_10008595_pt1 | contig 10133 bp, 5 predicted proteins | sample TergutEmb28metaG_2_FD_92546 | JGI IMG/M metagenome (GOLD analysis project Ga0123356, IMG submission 92546) | Embiratermes neotenicus P3 segment gut microbial communities from Petit-Saut dam, French Guiana - Emb289 P3 | ecosystem: Host-associated > Arthropoda: Insects > Digestive system > Gut ... | reverse complement strand
GCTTACGGTTGAGCGAACATCAAACGAGCAAAGGCTGCAAAAGCTCAAGGAAGAAACACAGTCGGCATTTAGCTTGGTTTTACGGGAACACAAGTTTTCGGATGAAACTGAGTATTATAATTCGCTTGTGACGGAAAAAGCGCTTGCAGGCATGAAAAAGCAGGTTTTGGATTATGAGAAAAAGGGCGACCAACTTACCCGCGATATAACCCGACTGGAAGCTGAAACCGCCGGTAAAGAGCCGCCCGATCTGGAAAAGTTAATGGATGAATCGGAAAAGCTGCGTTTGGAGTCCGCGCGACTCAGTGACAGGCGAGATGAGCTCAACAGCAGGCTGGGTAATGTTGAACGTGGGCTAGCGGAATTGCGCCGGGCAGCTTCAGAGTTTGTAAAAGCTGAAAAAGCATATGCTGCTGTAAAGCAATTATCTGAAGTGGCTAACGGCAAACTTGACTTTGAAACGTATGCGCAAATAGCGTTTTTCGAGTATGTCATAGACGCCGCCAACCTCAGGCTTAAGCTCATGAGCCAAAGCCGCTATTCGCTGAGGCGAAAGGCTGAACACGACGACGGGCGCAGTAGTTTTGGCTTGGATCTTGAGGTTTTTGACGCTTACACCGGTAAGTCGCGCAGCGCAAACAGCCTATCCGGCGGAGAGTCGTTCATGGCGTCGCTTTCGCTGGCGCTGGGTTTATCCGATATCGTCCAGCAAAGCGCCGGGGGCATCCGCCTTGACGCGATGTTCATAGACGAAGGTTTCGGCTCACTCGACGCGGACGTGCTGGAGCTCGCTATCAGGACACTTTCTGAAATGGCGGGAGCAAACCGGATAATCGGCATCATCTCGCACGTAACCGAACTGCGCGAGCGGATCGATAAGCAAATCCAGGTAGAAAAAACCACAAGCGGCAGCAGGATAGTAGTGGCGGTGTAGCACGTGTAGGCTGACAGAGTCTCCTCGAAAACCATTTATTACCAATTGTCATCCTGAGCGAAGCGAAGGATCTTTCAAACCGAATATACGCTGAATTTTGGAGGTAAGATTCTTCGCTGGCGCTCAGAATGACAGTAATTGCAATCGTTACGAGTTTTCGAGGAGACTCTGACAAAGACGGGAGGGCGGGTCAAAAAAAGCAGATGAACCGTCCCCTTGCTTTCCAGCGTGGAATTATTCATATTTTTATGATATACTATTTCTCAAAAGAAGAGGTAGGAGGTTGCTATGCATATCAGAAAAATGCTTTTTAGTGATTATCACAATGTCTACAATTTATGGCTGGATACGCCCGGTATGGGACTGAACGACAAAGATGATTCAGGAGCAGGAATAGAAAAATATCTGCTCCGTAATCCCAATACTTGCTTCGTTGCCGAAAAAGACGGGGAAGTCGTAGGCGTTATTCTAAGTGGTCACGATGGTCGCAGGGGTTTAATTTATCATTTGGCTGTCAAGGTTTCCGAAAGAGAACAGGGGCTTGGAAATACTTTACTTGAATATTCTCTGGAAGCATTGAAAAACGAGGGAATTGCTAAAGTCTACGTTATCGTTTTTAAGCACAATACCACAGGAAACACCTTTTGGGAAAAACGAGGGTTTACCATCCCTGAACAAACGCTGTATCGTGCAAAAGAAATCCTTACGATTGAACGCATTGATACATAAATGAATAAGGAATAATCAAAAATATGAAAAAGTATTTTGAAGGTAAAGAGATACTGTGCCAAATAGCAGCGAGATTAGTCCCGCCTAACCAGGCATATCCTGATGCTATATGCAGCATAATCATGACAACGGACGCCCTTTATGTTTCAGAAGATAATTATGACGGTACCTTCACGTATCATTTTATAATACCACTTGAAAAGATTGTATCCGTAGATAAGTATAACTCTGAAATCAATGATCTGGAAAATGATAACAACACTACCCCGTTCCCCTTATCTTTAGTTTTTTTAGCACTAACAGGGATTATATTTATACCTGGAAAGAGGAATCAGAAGGTAAATAAAGTATTTCTCAGAGTTATCTACAAAGTGGACAAAGAAAAAACTACTGCAGTTTTCTTTGAGAACTGCAGTAGTACAAAAAGTATGGTCAATGCATTTAAAAAATATAAGCGGTAAGATTATTTATTCTGTAAAGTAACATGCGCGGATTTGGGTGTTGCCTTTTGTGTCAATATAGGCTTTATAACCGTCGACGGCATATATACCCTCGCTGTTATTATCAATCAGAAACTCTTCCGTGTTTATAACTGTTTCGCTCTCTTGCTCTTCAGTAACGGTAATTATCAGCATGTTCTGGTTGCCTGTAAGTTTAACCACAAAAGCTGTCAGCTCAACATCGGCCGTGTATTCGTCACCGCAGCGGGAACAGACATAAGTCCAGGCGCCTTTTGCCATATTGGCGCCAAATACAAAGCCGCCTCTCACATAATCGTGGCCGAGGGCGGGGATTTCGACGTCAGCTTCCAGCAACTCGTCGCAGTCAGCGCAATAAATATCCTTGAGGCCTATCCCCTCACATGTTGGCTCCTGTGTAACTGTTTCGTATATTTCCCCCTGGTGCTTACACTTATTTATCAGTGTCAACGTCATGAAGTAATCAACATCATAGATAAAAGTGCTAAAACCATTATTATTAGTGCCGATACCGTAAAACCATGGCCTGTTTATATCGAACTTAGTATAGTCGTCAAATACGACGTCATCCCTTACCCTGAACTGGTGGATAAGCGCTAATTTCGGCTCTTCGGTGATGTCAAGGCCGTCAGGATTATAGAGGCTGTATGCAAGGTTTGCGCTTAATGCTTCGGCACGGAAATTTATTTCTCCCAGTTCTCCTTGTTTAGAGCCTATATACTCAAGCGGATAATTCGAGTCCCAATATCCCGGATAATAGTAAAAATATGTACTGAACCAAATATCCAGTTGTTGGAGGCTAACGTCGCCTGAGATATAAATGTACAAGCTGACAATATCGTCTGTGTACAGCTCAGTTTCATCCAGTACAAAATAACCGTAAATGGTATTCGGTGCTGCGGCGGCATATATGATCTGGCCGTCGCCCTCAAGTACGCCGTCCTCACTATAAAATGCGCCGCTTTCTGTTATCTCAATCGTGCCCTCATTGATAATTACGCCGTAATTATAGAGTACAGTTTCTTCAATGATTATTGTACCATAATTTGATATTGTCTCTTCATTGAAATAGTTGCCGCCCTTAAATGTCACCGTGACGCCCTCAGGTATTACGAGTAGTTCATAGTTGGCATCCCGGCCCCATATCTCGACAACGATTTCATCTTCTTCAAGCATCCCCTCATCAAGTAACCATCTCAGTTCATCAATGCTGTTAACATATGCAGCCGCCATGACATTTGTGCTCAGGCTCAGTACCATAATAAGCGCCAACAAGACTGACAGTAATTTTTTGTTCATTTTTTATTCCTCCTATTTGTAATCTTGGTGTTATTATATTATGACAGAATTTACCGACTAAAGCAAGTGCAAGACGCTTCTTATTGCACCGCTCCTTAGTCGCAACAGTACACTGGTTAGCCCTCAATTCCCCCTCGCATGTCATTCTGAGCGCAGCGAAGAATCTTTTTGCACGATTCAGGAAAGATTCTTCGGTCGCAAGCTCCCTCAGAATGACAAAATGGGCATGGGTCTGTATTGTAACCCTTAGTCCAAGAAGTAACGCGTCCTCTCTTCGTTGCTGAGAATACGCCCGCCTAAACGGAACTTGGCTTCCGACATCACTTGGCTGATCGGGGGTATACCCCAAATGCGACTGGTTGTATTGTCATATTCCGCGAGTATTCTTGTTCCATCAGGGCTCCACACCATGCTGTTGAGGAAGAACGACGTGTCCGGCAGCGTCATTACCTGCTGACCGTTGCGCGTCTCGTAGACCGCCGAGCCGGCACAAAGCATGAGGCCGTCAGAACTCCAGCTAATATCTGTGGTTCCTCCACCAGAGATGGCGCGTGGTATTCTCCTCAGCTTATGCTCAATGGCATTTCGCCGCCAATCCCATATCCATGCCTCGTTGTTGTCCCCAAGCATGGCGATCCTGTCGCCGTCCGGGCTCCAGACAAGAGCGCCGCTGGATTTGTCTGTGAAAACCGAGATGGCGTCACCGGTGGCGGCGTCCAACACACATACATCATCCATATAACGGCTCAGCGCAATCTTTGTCCCGTCAGGGCTCCACGCTGCGGCAATGATGCGGCTTTTCCCGGGTACTTTTATTTTGATCCCGGTTTCCACCGAACGCACTATTAGCGCGTAGTCTCCCTCCCTTATGTTGTTCTGCCATGTCATCATAAGGCTTGGATCGGTTGGAGACCACGCGAACTGGCAGGATTGCGATGAATTTGTCCCATGGTTTATGCTGAGCTTTATTTTCCCTGTATTCGCCTCATGTATGCGTATCTCATCATAGCTGTATGGCGCGTTTACTGCATATAAGGTTTCGTCTGCATTAAAAGCAGCGTATCCCCCTAAAATGACAGGATTTCCATTTTCATTCAACGGGTTTTCCCCGCTGGAAATAAGCCGCCCGGACAGCGCGTCTTTAAGAACAACGCCCGTGCTGCCCTCACCGCTGACCAGCAACTTTTCGGAATCACTGCTCCAACGAATCGAGCTTAAGCTATCTTGTGAGCCGGGGGTGTCTACATATTTGTCGGAGCATAATATGCCTCCGCTCCCAGCGTCAAATACATCTACCCACCCGTTTAGGTAGGCTACAGCTATATATTTCCCGTTGGGACTCCATGCGGAACCGTAAATCAAACCGTAAGTCCCTATCGGTGCTTGTCCAATCAATGGTATACAGGCGGAAAATTCAGGATCGTCCATACGTTTCCAGATGTGTACCTCTGTGGAGGCAATCAGGGCAATGCTCATTTCATTCAGGTAATGCGCTTCCAGCAGTCTTGTATTTGTGGCAAGGGTGTTCTTTATTTCTCCGGTATCCACATCAAAGATACGGGCGCTTTGATCATCGCAAACGCTGAGTATCTCGGTCCCCGTAATATTCCACTCCAAACTCATCAACTGCCGCCCGTTGTTTCGCAGCTCGCGCAGTAACCCGCCTGTCGTGACGTCGTACAGATATATCACTCCGCTTTCCATTCGGACAGCCAGAATAGTGGAATTTGGGTTGTAATGTGCCTCCACTGCGTAATAGTGGTCCTTTTTACCTTTCATATCGCTGTATTCCGGGTTCAATTCGTGGATCAGGTTTTTGTTCTGAACACTCCATAACTGCGCTATGCCGTTTGTCACAATTGCAATGCTTGCCCGATTGGGGGCAAACTCCAACTGATCTATTGTCGTATACAACGGAAACTCCCACATGAACTGCCCGGTAGTCCCATCCCAAAACGAGACGGTGGGCATTTCGGAAACTGAAAATGTGTTTCTACAGCCGATGGCGTATAAATATGAGTATGTGCTGTTTCCTTGAGTGATAGCTACGGATGTTACTCCTCCCCTGTCAATTACATTAAACGCGCTTTTTGGTTCGTCAGAGAGCTCTGTTACGGAGGCTAACGCACCGTAAAGCAAAGTGCCTCCGCTGAATGTGAGAGCTCCGGTATATCCGTGGCTCGTCGAGTCCTTCACGATTGGCAGCCTCCTGGCAGTCATATCCCTCAAAGAAACGTATTGCACACAATCTTCATAAAATACATATGCTGCCTCCCTGATATTTGACAGATAGTTATCAAAAACAATGCTTTTCGGGACACCGTTTGATCTGTCCGCCGGTATGGTTTTAATTAGTTCGCCTGTGCTCAAATCCCAACTGCTTATATCGCCGGTTCCTGTGGCTGTGTAATATATATTAAAGCGGCTAAAACCGTGCGCAGTTATCGTATTCGTGTGCTTGAGAATCGTAAACGGCGCGTATCCTGCACTGCCCGCCACTACTTCCGAATTGCGCAGCGCCGCCATCGCTTCCGGGATTAGGGGACGCTCCGGCGCCTCAACATTTTTTGGCAGCGCTTCCAAAGCCAGTAAAGACGCCGTGACGCGGTCCCCGTTATTAAGCTGCTGCGCTGACAAATCGGCTAAAAACCGCGACTGTGTCGTCAAGGCTGCGTTTCTTTGCGCGATAGCTTCAGTTTCACCGGCTACGGCGCGGGCCTCGTTAGTCCGCGCGATACCCTCCTGCCGCCTTGCCTCCGCCTCGTTTTTCCGCGCGATTTCCGACTGTCTGTTGGCTTCGGCTTCATTTAAAAGAGCGCGCGCTTCGTTCTCCCTGGCAAGCTCCTCGTTTGTTTGCGCGATGCCCGTTTGCCTCAGGGCTTCCGCCTCGCCTATTATAGCGCGCGCTTCGTTCTCTTTGGCGATACCCGCCTGCTTTATTGCCTCCTGCTCATTCTCTTTTGCAATACCGGCTTGCTTTATTGCCTCCTGCTCATTCTCTTTCGCTATGCCGGACTGCTTTACAGCTTCAGCCTCATTAATCTCCGCCAGCTCCTTCTGCCGGTTGGTCTCTGCAATCTGAGCCGTGAGGTCGTCGTTTTTCTGCGCGATCTCAACGTTCTGCCGGGAGATAACAGCCGCCTGGCTGAGCGTGTATCCGCCGAATAGCGCGAAAAACAGCGCGGCGGATACGCTGACCGCCACGGCAATTTTCAAAAAACGCTCCCGCGCGCGGCGACGTAAGTCGTCAAACCCGACGCCCAGCATTGGCGCAAGCAGCCGGAATTTTTCGATCTTCAGCTTTCGTCTCATCGCCAATGTGCCGTTTGATCTCAAATCAGCCGCCAGCGGTTCGTATTCCACCCGCGTACCGTCGGGTTGGGTGTCAAACCGGAGAATGTCTGGGAAGCTCTCCTCCGGCTCCCCCGCCACCAGCACTGCCAGTACCCGTGATCGTCCGTGCTGCCGGATGAACGTCTCGATCTCCGACACGCACCACCTTGAACTCGGCGTGTCGGGGGTGCAAACCACAATCAGCCAGTCCGAGCTTTCAAGCGCGTCCACAATGTCCTGCGCAAGATCGCTGCTGGTCGGAAGCTCGTCCCGGTCCCGGAAACATCGGCCCACTTTTTTCAGCCCGGTTTTCTTCTGGATTGAAGCAGGGAGCCTGTAGGTTTCCAGCCCGGTCTGTATTGCTTTTGCCGCCGCGATGTCTAAGGGCTTATGCCGGTAGCTGATAAAAGCCAGATATTTTTGTATGTTCTCCATAAATAACGCTCCCTAACCTGGACAATCCGGAATTGACAATTGACAATTGACAGTTGACAATTGACAATTTCTGAAGATTGAATAAAATCACCACCATTTACTCTAATTACTACACCCCACCAGGGCACAGTTCCCCGATCAGCCGATCAAGCTTCGTCATCATCGTCGCCTCCTATTCCTCGGACTATTTCCGCAATCTCGTCAGGCGACGGGAGTAGGTGGCGCATATTTTCGGGAAGTTCAGAGTGGAAAGTGTATGTCGCTACTCCGATTGGGGCATTCGACAATTTCAGCGCATACTCCACCCTCATACGTTTCTTGCTCTTGCATACTATTATCCCAATTGATGGGTTCTCATCCGGCAGCCTGACCATATCGTTCAACGCAGCAAGGTAGAACTGCATTTTGCCGGCATACTCCGGAATGAACTCGCCGATTTTCAGATCAATCGCTATTAAGCTGCGCAGTTGCCTGTGAAATAAGAGAACGTCGATGTAGCAATCATCCCCGGCGAAGTCAAGATGGAACTCGTTCCCGACGAAGGTATAATATCCGCCCATTTCTATAAGGAAAGACCTGATTTTATTCATCAGAGCAAACTGAAGCTCCGTCTCGCTGTGTTCCGATCCCATTTCAAGGAAATCGAAGCTGTATTCGTCCTTGACGGCTAGTTTCGCCTGTCGCCTGTACTTCTCCGGTACAGTTTTGTCGAAGTTCGTCTGATTGGTCAGATACCTCTCATAAGCGCGGTTCTCGATGTTGTTAATCAGGACATCCTTGGTCCATCCAAAACGCTTCGTAATCTTTATGTAGAACTCGCGCTCGAGTGGGTCCTTGCATTTCTCTATAATTACGCAATGTTTCGACCAACTTATTTCTGCCACTAATGGTGGCATATTTGAATTTTGTATTTCTCCCACTGATGGTGGGAGATTTGTTCTATGTGTTTCTCCCACTGATGGTGGGAGATTCGCGTTTTGCGAATACTCAAGATAAAAACTTCTCATTCGCCACAGATTCGTAGTGGAAAATCCAGATACACCTGGGAACTCTTTCTTGAGTTCTTTTGACAGAATCTCAATTATAGATTTACCCCATCCCTTTTCTCGCTGCTGGCGATTAATTTCTTCCCCAATTTCCCAATAAAGCTGAATCAGTTCGATGTTGACCTTCTTCATCGCCTCATACTGGTGGCGGTATATTAGGTCTTTTATATGCTTGATGAATGGGGCATATTGTGCTAATCCTTTTTCCATTATTCCCTTCCCTCTTCGATCTCGGAAATGATTGCGTCTATCTCGCGGCGAAGTTCTGCCTTGGATTTCGGTGCAAGTACCCCGGCGTAGGAGAATCTTGGACCGCTTATTTCGTCTATACTAAAGCTGTTTCTACATCCCAACTTATATTTTGGTGATATTATAGCAGATGATACCTCACATATCAAAGAGTTATCATATTTACAACTGTCATAACATGATTAGTCGTTGTCTGCGTAAATATCTGACAGAATTGTGCCTGTAATAATACCGAAGGATATTGCCGGGGTCAGGGGGATGTATTCTTCCGTGAAGCAGAACGCTTTATACTCATACTCCGTTCCGGGATAGTCCGCTATGTCTATACCGAACCTTGCCGAAGCTGAAAATCCTGCAATCGCGGTAAACTCGCTTTGCTCTATATACGCCATCTTGCCATCCTTTTTATATATAGCGATGATGAGAATCCCGCTTACATTGCTTTCCGAGTTATTCTCAAGCGTCGAAACAAACCGCCCGTCCTGTATCTCTGATGAAAACTCAAGCAGCGACGATATCACACGGACGGTACATTTTGCTGTAAGCCTCTCCGGATTTATGGTCCCGGCGGCGGAGCCGATTGTCCCTTCAAATATATACTCGCCGGTTGTGTCCGGATTATATTGAGCGTTTGCCCATGTCACAGGCACTGTCACAACTTTGTCGTAGTCTATAACCACCCTGACGGTTCCGGGCAGCTTTGCGAAGGCGTCGACGCCTGCGAATACTGTTATTTTTTTCGTGGGCATGACATAGCGTATCGGCCTGTCGTGATTTACGGGTTGCTGGTCATAACTGTTATTGTACATGATTTCCTGGCGGGCGTCGGGTGCTTTCAGGTTGTTTACACAGTTTATGAACGTGAAGTTATTGCACCACTTGAGGCAATATGCCCACGCGTTGGAGTTTCCGACCGCGTTTTGCTCCGGGTAACCGTTCCCGCTGCCGCCGGGTATACCCGGAACCGTGGAATAACCGCCCGGGAGTTCGAGATATACGTTTTCAAGCCTGGCGTTTTGTATCCGGTGTGTGTTGTCCAGGCCAAGGAACAGCGCCTCCGGGTTCGTCCCGCCCTGTATGTATGGATACGTTTTCCGGTTGGCGTAGTTGAAGTCCTTTATGCTTATATTCCTCATATAACCAACTCTCGTACCGGGGCTTGACGGAGGCTGGCGCATACGGTTGCCGATAACAAAGAACAACGGGTTAGCCGTATCGCTCATATCGACCCTCTCAAAGCTGAGTTTATCGACGGTGGCGCCGTCTACAGATTCGATGGCAATGCCCGAGTGCTCGACATTCTTGATCGTAATATCCTCAAACGAGATGTTTTCCAGCGCGTCATATGAGTCGGTGCCGAATTTTATACCGCTGGCTATCGTGGACTGGAGCGTCATATTGCGAATATCGACATTCCGGCAACCCCAGATTGCCGAGGATTTGAAGCAAAACGCGTCGTCGCCGGCTAATATGTTACAGTTTTCGATCGTGGCGTTTATAAGATCGGACGGGTCGATGCCATCGCGGTTCGGGGCGTTTGTACTGTTGATGCTGATATTCCTGATGGTCATATTCGTCGATTCCATCGGCACAACAGTCCAGAAAGCGCTGTTGACAAGGTCGACGTTT
>Ga0123356_10008593_pt1 | contig 10133 bp, 9 predicted proteins | sample TergutEmb28metaG_2_FD_92546 | JGI IMG/M metagenome (GOLD analysis project Ga0123356, IMG submission 92546) | Embiratermes neotenicus P3 segment gut microbial communities from Petit-Saut dam, French Guiana - Emb289 P3 | ecosystem: Host-associated > Arthropoda: Insects > Digestive system > Gut ... | reverse complement strand
CAATTACTGAATACAACATCACATACACCAATTGGAACTTCCCTGGAACCACAAACCCAAATACAAAGACCAAGTACACAATTATCGAATCGTTTACCCCTGTCGAAGCACAAGGTCGACTAGGGTATATATTCACAGGTTGGAGCCCTGTGCACATCGCACTTGGCAGCATAGGCGACGTCGAGTTTGTTGCAAGTTGGACACCTGCGGTATATGCAATAACCTATACTGATGTCCCTGTGGGAGTAAGCAATCCAAACGCCACGACATATACTTTCGCAGTTGGACTTACACTGCAAGACCTTTCACGCATTGGCTATACCTTCAACGGTTGGTTTGACTCCGCAGTTGGGGGAAACAAAGTTGATTCCATTACTCCTGACGACCACGGTGCAAAACAATTCTGGGCACGTTTCACAGTCAACACATATTCAATTACATACATAGACGAATATGACCAACCACACACAAACCCAACAACATATACATTTGGAACGGAAATAACCCTGCAAGAATTACAAGACTTTGACGAGTACATATTCTTCGGCTGGTACAACAGTGCAAACAACAGGGTAACCAAAATCCTCACCACAACAACAGGCGACTTGGTATTAACTGCGCTATGGAAGCACATCAGCGAGGCGTTCGGTACAATTACTTTCGTCTCCGACGACGTAGAAATCTCCAACAATCCAAACCCAGTAACATTCTTGCCAGGGGTCGAAATATATCTCCAAAACCTTGAAGACACCGACACCCACCGATTCATCGGCTGGTTTGACGAGAACGGCAAAAGGGTAGAGTGGATATTCAGAGAGGACGTAGAAGACATAGTCCTATACGCAAGATGGCGGGAAAGAAAACCAAACTTCTTTGCAAGCCTGAATCCAAACGTATATTTGCTTATTGCCAGCCTAGCGGTATTCCTTACCGCCATTGTGCTTTTGCTTCTCTCTTTCACCCTATGGCGTGACGACAAGAAGAAACCACCACTTATCGTAACCAGCGTCTAAAAATACTTGCATTATCTGAAAACTTCACTTATAATACTACGAATGCGTAGGTGGATGCACAAATGCGGTGCGTAAGAAACCCTTCAGGTTTCTTGCTTCCGCACTCCGCTTCGCTTCGTGCGGAAGTAGCACAGTGGTAGTGCGATGCCTTGCCAAGGCATAGGTCGTGGGTTCGACCCCCATCTTCCGCTCCAAAGGGGGGACAAGGAATGGCTGAAGCGAAAGAAAAGAAAGAAGTACAAGAAACGAAAGAAGCAAGTCATATCGGAGTTTATATAAACGGAACACCGGAAGCGGCGATTTTCACTGTTTTGCTTTCCGACAATACTTGTGGAATGTTTATGATGCCTTCTGCACGTGATGTTTTTTGGATGGGTTTTACCAAGTACAAAGTAAGCGGTAGCAAGCTTTCTTTCAAAATTCAAAACGAAAACCCGGTAAACCCTGAAGCATTCACAAAGGACGGTTTTGACCCAAAATCATTAAAGGGAGAAAAGCCCGAGGGTCCAGCGCAATTCGTCGAGGCAACCTTGATACCAGGTAAAGAGTATGTCCAACAAGGAAGCATGGGAGAGTCCAAGTACATCTTCCTTACCCACGATGTTGCATTTTGGGAAAAGCTTGGCGGTTTCAAAAAACTTGGCGTGGCACGTCAATTCGAAGGACCAGATGACGCCGACTTTGCCCTTGAAGTGATGAAGCTTTGTGTCGAGGTGCTTGCAAGGCACGGCAACGTATTTATTTGGGCATAGATAAACAAGATGACAACAAAAAACAACTAACGTTGTTTTTTGTTGTTGACAAGTAAACAAGAATAAGTTAGTCTCATAAATAGTTTACTTGAATTCAAGGAGGATAAAATGAAACACATGAGGATTATGATGCTACTTGCTGTTGCGGCAGTGCTGTCGATTACACTTGCTGCTTGCACTGGCGGTGGTGGAGGAGGAGGTCAACTTGACCCGTTGGACAGACCAACCAACGTAAGAATGACAACAAATACTCCAACAAGTCAGTGGGTATCGTGGAATGCCGTAGAAGACGCAGTCGGATATGAAGTATGGATTTCTACTGGCGGGGCAACGGCAACAAAACGAAATACTGAACTTGTAACAGACACAACATTTAACCTTACAGGTCTTGATTTGGCAAGAACACCAACATCGCACCGTATTACTATTGTTGCGGTAGCCGATCCACTTATAAACAAAGATTCTCCTATGAGCACCTCATTTGCTTCCCTTACAATTCAACTTCGCCCGTTTACAACTCCGACAATTGTTTCTAATACTGGTCTTGTTGTAACGTGGAACTCTATCCCTGAGGCAAGTCACTATATCGTGACAACAAGACGGACAAGTCTGCCAGCACCTCTTTTGACCTCTACAGTTCTTGCAAGCGCAGACCCAACAAGAAGTCTTGATTTGTGGTCTACGGCAACAACAACCGGCAGAATCGCAGCAGGCCACAGTTACGAAGTAACTGTCGTCGCACACAGGACAAACCCTGGAAACACTTGGACACAGTCTGCGGCAAGCACACCAGCAGTTATTGACCTGCGTGGCGCCGCTACACTTAACACACCTGCAAGGCCGACTGTTGCTGGAACACTTCTGACATTATCAACTGTTACCGGAGCAAACGAATACACAGTAGATGTCATAGAAAACAGCACAGGCATAGTAGTTGGAACAAAAGTTGTTCAAAGTGGTCCATCACCTCTTACACTTGAACTGACCGACTTCCGTTTGGCACCTGCTGGGGGTAACGCATATTCAGCAAGAGTAAAAGCACACGGCAGAGGTCTGCATGACTCGTTAACATTCAGCCTTGAAAGAAATTTCACAATAAGCGCAGTACACGCAGATGCACCAAGTGCCCTTGCCGAGGACGAGATGCTTCTTGAATGGGACCCAAGCGAAAGCGGGAAAGCCCACACCCAGCGTATCGAAATCTGGAATGATGTTAAAGAAGAATGGGAAACAAAGGCACAGAACTTGACAAGCGTGACAGATGAATTCAACCTTGCAACCCTTAACCTTGCTGGCGGCGAATATTCGGTAAGAGTCGTTGCGGTATACGTCGATGGAATTGCTCCATCGGTACCAGTATTATTCACAGTCGTCGACGACACACTTGAATTACCAAGAAACCCAAGCATCGATGCAACAACTGGTATACTTTCATGGACACATGTCGTTGGAGCCACAGGTGGTTATGCCCTTTATGTAATTCCAGTTGCAAATCTCGGTGATCCGCTACCTGCACCTACAAGAACTGGAACAGCATGGTATGTAGGAGAGGGTGGTTCTCCACGAACCTTCAACTTGAACACTCTTACTTTGGCACCAGGTGACTATATGATTCAATTGCGCTCGCTTGGTGATACACCATTGACGTACTCGCAACTTACAGGGGGCATTTGGTTCGTTAAGGTATAATCTAAACAAAAAAGACAGCGGCTTCGGTCGCTGTTTTTTTGATATTCATCTCTAAATCAAAAGGGTAAAATCCCGCCTGTTTGCATACATATAAGTTGATGAAAGACGTGATTAACATCAGCACAAGCGGTCTTTTTATGTCTAGTTTGCGGTATATCGACAAACGATTAGAGACGTTCAAAAAAAGCGACGCTGTGACAACATGCCTTACATACAGTGACGGCAGAAGTGGCATCACAGTAACTATTCACAGCGATGCACTTCGCATCACATCCGCCATTGTCGACGCAATTGCCGATATCGTTATAAACGACTGTAAGTTTCATTATATAGAAACAACTTTGAAACTTCCCATCGAGGACGATTTCAACCGCCACGCATTTATCCGTGCGCTGACCGGATTCGACAGGGCAACCGATTTGGCAATTGCAAAGTCTTTGGTCAAATTAACGCCAAACTTTTTACTGGACAGCTTTTACACGTTCAGTTTGGATACACTTAAAAACCGATGGCAGGAGGTTTGCGCTCTTGCAAATGATAATGCCTGTTTCCTGATTTGCGACGGGACGTTTCGTGAACTGTTGCGGTTTTTAATATCCAACCTTGAAAGCCGTGAATATGAAGTCCATCTATTCGGTCGTGACGGCGGTGTAGAGGTTCTATCACGAACCCTTAAACCCGTCAACGTGTATGTCAACGATGAACTTTCCGCCGACGCCCAGGTTGTGAGTACGCTCATCGCCCTTGCTCCGAAACGAATATTTCTGCACGACGACATCAACCCCGTAATGCAGGAATTTGTTTGTAACTTGTTCGGTAATTGCGTGGTTATAAATTAACTTTACTAACTCACTAAATTGTGTTACTTTGATTATGTATGATTAAAGTATCTCTTAAAGACGGCAAGATAATCCAAGTGGAAAGCGGCGCAACGGTTTTACAAGTTGCGGCGATGATTTCAGAAGGTTTGGCACGTATGGCGGTTTGCGCAGGTATTAACGGCAAGTTAACCGACCTAAGCACCAAAATTATTGCGGACTGCACTTTGCACATTTACACACTGAAAGACGAAATCGGACAACAAGCACTTCGCCACACCGCAGGGCACGTTTTGGCGGCGGCTGTTAAAAACATATATCCTACTGCAAAGTTGGGCATCGGTCCTGCTATTGAAGGTGGCTTCTTTTACGATTTTGATTTTTCGACCCCTATCAAAGCGGAAGACCTTTCAAAAATCGAAGCCGAAATGGACCGCATAATAAAACTCGGGGGGCAGGTCGAGAAAAAAGAAAAAAGCCGTGCGGAGGCGGGTCGAATCCTTGATGCTGCTCGTGAGGTTTATAAAATCGAAATGCTTAACGAAATCCCACGTGGCGAAAAGATAACCTTTTACAAAATTCAAAATTTCATAGACCTTTGTGCGGGTCCGCATATCCCTGACATTTCACGGATTAAAGCTTTCAAGCTTACAAAAATAACAGGCGCATATTGGAAAGGCGATGCAAAAAACAAAATGCTTACCCGTATTTACGGAGTGGCGTTCGACAAGGCAAGCGACCTTGCCGATTACATCACAACCCAAGAGGAAATCCGTAAACGTGACCACAACAAAATCGGACGTGACCTTGAAATCTTTTGCACGCACGAACTTGTGGGGCAGGGGCTTCCACTTATAATGCCTAATGGCGCAAAGATAATTCAAATCCTTCAACAGTTTATCGAGCGTGAGGAAGAACGTCGAGGGTACCTTCTTACCCGCACACCATCATTTGGCAAAAGCGACCTTTACAAGGTAAGCGGTCATTGGAGCCATTACAAAGACGGCATGTTCATCATGGGCAACGAGGTTCTGGACGAAGAGATTTTTGCCCTGCGACCAATGACCTGTCCGTTTCAATTCTTGATTTACAAACAAGGCATCAAAAGTTATAGAGACTTGCCAATTAAATACAACGAAACCGCAACATTGTTCCGCAACGAAAACAGTGGCGAGATGCACGGACTTACACGCATGCGCCAGTTTACTTTGTCCGAAGGGCACATCATTTGCAGACCCGACCAAGTCCAACAATGCTTTGACGAGGTTTTGGATTTGATAAACTATGTCATGCACGCTCTTGGTATCAGCGACCAAGTTTGGTACCGTTTCTCGAAATGGGACCCACACAACAAAAACAAATATATTGGCAACAAAAAAGCATGGGAGATAAGCCAAGAAGAAATCCTTAAAGTCCTTAAAAGGCGCAAAATAAAATTCGAGGAAGCCGATGGCGATGCCGCTTTCTATGGTCCGAAAATCGATGTTCAAACACGCAACGTTTATGGCAAAGAGGACACTATCCTTACGGCGCAACTTGATTTCGCCCTTGCCGAGCGCTTTGATATGACCTATATCGACGAAAACGGCGCAAAGGCATATCCATTCATCATTCACCGCACCTCTGTCGGTTGTTACGAACGCACCCTTGCAATGCTTATCGAAAAATATGCAGGTGCTTTCCCTGTGTGGCTTTCTCCGACCCAAGCAGTCATCATGGGCATTTCCAACAAACAAGACAAATACGTCGAAAGTGCATATCGGTTTATCCGTGATAACGGTGTACGTGTTGCAAAAGACATTCGTAACGAAAAGGTTGGCTATAAAATCCGTGAGGCAACCCTCAAAAAAATTCCGTACATGCTTGTGGCGGGCGAAAGGGAGCAAGCCGAAGGCACAATTTCGATTCGCACACGGGAAGGCGCAGATTTGGGAGTAATGAAAATTGAAGAATTCGTCGCAAAAATCAAAGAACAATGCCGTAACTTTGGGTGAGGTTCTAAAACCTCGTGGACTTGCCGGCGAGGTCAAGGTTCGGATTTTAACAAACAAACCCGAAGCCTTTTCCTTTGTTGATGGTGTCGAAAAAATTTCATTTAGCGGTCATTATGCTTTTATAAAGTTCAAAAATGTTGATTACGTTGCGGCGCAGAATATGCGAGGCAAGCTTATCCAAATCCAACGGGACTTGATTCCACTTGACGATGATGAAGTCTTTGCCGACGACATCATTGGTTTTGAAGTGGTAGGGGAAGACGGGAAAAGGCTTGGCACTGTTAAGAAAATCGAACATGTAGGCGCATTCGAAGTATTTGACTGTGGGCATTTTATGTTTCCAAACGAGGACGAATTTGTTGTCGAGACAAACATGACGACAAAAAGAATTACTATCCGTGCCGAAATGTTAGAGGAGGAGGAGATTAAATGACGACGAACGCAGTGAGGCGCAAAAATTGTCAGCAGACAATTTTTCGAATTGACATATTGACACTGTTCCCGCAAATGTTTTCCGCCTTGGAACAAAGTATTATCGGTCGGGCACGAAAGGCGGGTAAAATCGAGATAAACCTCGTCGATTTTCGCAAATGGTCCACCGACAAACACAAAAGGGTCGACGATGCGTCGTTCAGCGGCGGGGCAGGGCTTGTCCTGTCGGCGCAGCCTATCGTGGACTGTATCGAGGAAATCGACCCAAACCACGAGTCACATCGGATATTCCTTACACCCGCCGCACCTGTACTTACCCAGAAGCGCATTAAAGAACTTGCAGTAAACCACAAAAGGTTGACACTGCTTTGCGGTCATTACGAGGGAGTCGACCAACGTGCCATTGACCTTTGTTTCGACGAAGTAATCTCTATCGGCGATTACGTCCTTACCGGTGGCGAGATTCCTGCGATGGTTGTGGTTGACGCAGTCGCCCGATACGTCGAAGGAGTAATAAGTGCCGAGAGTCTTAAAAACGAAAGCTTTTCGGAAAGCAACTTGCTTGAACACCCACAATACACACGCCCACGTGAGTTTCGTGGATTACACGTCCCCGAAGTTCTTGTCGGCGGCAACCACGCCGAAATCGAGAAATGGAAAAAACAAGCCTCGCTTGAAATAACAAAAAAGCACCGAGGTGGCAAATGAGCAAACAAATCCAATGGTTTCCGGGTCACATGAAATCCGCACTTGAAATGATAAAGGCGGAGTTAAAGCTTTGCGACATTATCATTTATATGCTTGATGCACGTTGTCCGAAGTCGTGCCTTAATCCAAAATACGAAGAGTTCTTGTCACGCAAACCCGTTTTATTCATCGCCAATAAAGCCGACCTTGCACCCCCTCACAAAGAGTACCTTTCACTTAACTCAACTTTAAGCGGCGCTGGCAAAAAGGTAACCGAGGCTATCGGTCATATTCTTTGCGACAAAATCACTGCGGCTTGTAATAAAGGCATCAGGTTTACCGCACGTGCAATTGTCATTGGCGTGACAAATTGTGGCAAAAGCACTTTCATTAACAATCTTGCCGCCAAAGGCAAAACCAAGACAGGTGACCGACCAGGCGTCACACGTTCAAAGCAATGGGTACCCGTCAACGATTACCTTTGGTTATTGGATACCCCTGGAACATTGTGGCCTAAATTCGATAATCCACAGGTTGCTAAAAATCTCGCTTACGTTGGCTCTATCAAAGATGACATCATCGATATTGTCGCCGTTGCAAAAGATTTACTTTCCGACCTTATGCGCCTTGACCCGAATTGCCTAAACGACCGCTTTGGAATCATGGTCAACGCAAACACGATGTTTGTCCAAGAAACCATGAACCCAATTGGTTTGCCGTATCTCGGCACACGTGTTCGAGGTTTACCAAATACACTGCCGCAAATGGAAGAACTTGCCGAGCTTGCCTTTGAACAGATTTGCCGAAGACGTGGCTATATATTAAAAGGTGGCGTCCTTGATGAAGAGCGTGCCGCAAAAGCAATCTTGACCGAATTCCGAGCGGGCAAATTGGGGAGGTTTAACCTTGACGACCTCTTGTAACAGACTTAACCGTGCAAAAGGCGGGGCGGGCGAGGGTATGGCTGGCATGTTTTTGAAAAAGCATGGCTTTGCACTTGTCGAGAACAACTACCGCAACAAACATGGCGAGATTGACATCATCGCCATCAAATATAAGACCATCGGTGGCAAAGTCGAACTTGTCTATCACTTCCTAGAAGTCAAGCTTCGCCTGTCCGATAGTTACGGTCCTGGTAGGCAGGCGGTGGGCAAGAAAAAGCAAAATCGCATACGTGCAAGTGCCCAATATTACCTCATCGAAAACGGTCTGCATGGCAAAGTGTACTCGTCTTTTGATGTAATTGAAATCACTGGCACACTTGACAACCCTAACATCGAATTTCTTGAAAATTGCTTCTAAATCCTTGTTGACAAAATAATCGTTTGAAATATATAGTGACAGTATGGAAGAAATAAAAGACCTAATTCTTGGACACCTTGAAAGCAAGGATATAAGCGCCTTGAAACAGGTCTTGGTTGATACATGCAGTCACGTCATTTTGGACGTCATGCAAACACTTGACGAACACGAGCAAGCAATTGTTTTCAGATTGTTGCCAAAAGAAAAATCACTTTATGTTTTCGAAAACCTTGAAACAAGCGACCAAGAGCATTTACTTGGTTCACTTACACACGAACGAGCCATCGAACTTGTCGAATGGCTTGACCCCGACGACAGGGTTCGTCTTTTGGACGAACTCCCAACCGAGGTTACAAAGAAACTCGTAGCACGACTTTCCGCCGATGAACGTGCCGCAACCAACTTACTGATGGGGTACGAGCCCGAGACCGCTGGTCGTATCATGACGCCGAATTTCGTGCGTCTTCGCCGAAACCTGAAAGCCTCCGAGGCACTTGAAAAAATCAAGCGCAAGGCCTATGACCATGAAACTATTTACAGCCTTTACGTAACCGATACCAAAGGGAAACTTGAAGGTATCGTTTCTTTGCGTCGTCTCCTTATCGCAGGCGCAGACGAAAAACTTGAAGACATCATGACCACCGAGTTCACAAGCGTATCAACTTCAACCGACCAGGAAGAAGTGGCACGTCTTTTACAAAAGAGGGACATTCTTGCAATTCCTGTTGTCGACAAAGACGGCTGTATTGTTGGTATTATCACCGTTGACGATGCTATTGACATTTTGGAACAAGAGGCGACCGAGGACATCTTTGAAAAGGCTGGTCTTTCATCCAATGAAAGCAACCTGAGTGAAACTTTGATTAAAGGTTCGCTTTGGTCAATTTGGAAAATTCGAATGCCATTTTTGTTGTTTACCCTGGTTGGTGGTCTTGTTGCCGGTTTTGTTATGGGTGGCTTTGAAAGTGCCATAAGTTCACTTGTCATTGCAGTTTTCTTTGTTCCAGTAGTTCTTGATATGGGTGGAAGTACCGGCGTTCAATCCGCAACCATTTTCACACGGGCAAGTATCCTAGGGCACATCGAGAAAAAGAGGATTGTCAAACACATAACTCGTGAAACATTTGTCGGTCTTTCTATGGGACTTTTCACTGGGGTTTTATGTGGGGCAGCGGCATTCTTGTGGCAAGGTGTATTTGCCTCGCAACCATCGTACATCGAGGCACTTTCTGTAAGTCTTGCGGTTGGCTCGGCACTTATTATTGTGATGACGCTTGCGGCGCTTATTGGTTTCGTTGTGCCGTATATTCTGATAAAACTTAAAATGGATCAGGCGGCGGCAAGCGGGGCAATTATTACAACCATCAAAGACATAAGCGGCCTTTTGATTTACTTTGGACTTGTAATAATGTTCAGCACGATTTTTGGCGTCTTTTGAAATAATCT
>Ga0123356_10008592_pt1 | contig 10134 bp, 5 predicted proteins | sample TergutEmb28metaG_2_FD_92546 | JGI IMG/M metagenome (GOLD analysis project Ga0123356, IMG submission 92546) | Embiratermes neotenicus P3 segment gut microbial communities from Petit-Saut dam, French Guiana - Emb289 P3 | ecosystem: Host-associated > Arthropoda: Insects > Digestive system > Gut ... | reverse complement strand
CTGGTCGCTTCGCCCGGTGCCAGGAAAGTGGCAGGCCGGGCCGAGATTTGATGCGGGAGGCGCGCCAAAGCCGTACCGCAAACCCTAAGGAAAGGGCGTTGTCGTGGCAAAGAAAGTCGTTGGATTCATCAAGCTGCAGGTGCCGGCCGGCAAGGCCAACCCGTCGCCCCCGATCGGGCCGGCGCTGGGACAGCGCGGCCTCAACATCATGGAGTTCTGCAAGGCATTCAACGCCCAGACCCAGAATCTGGAACCCGGCATGCCGATCCCGGTGGTGATCACGGCCTTTGCCGATCGCAGCTTCACGTTTATCACCAGGACGCCGCCCAACTCCTATTTCCTGATGAAGGCCGCCGGCCTCGACAAAGGTTCGCAGACGCCCGGCAAGGGCACGGTCGGCAGGGTCACGATGGCGCAGATCCGCGAGATTGCCGAGAAGAAGATGGCCGACCTCAACGCCAAGGACCTCGATGGCGCGGCGCGCATGATCGCCGGCTCGGCGCGTTCGATGGGCCTCGAAGTGGTGGAGTGAGCGATGACGGGAAAACGCCTCAAGAGCCTCTATGAGGGCATCGATCCGGCCCGGGCCTACGACGCCGAAGCGGCGGTCAAGCTGGTCAAGACCCGTGCCACCGCCAAGTTTGACGAAACCATCGAGCTGTCGATGAACCTCAACATCGACCCGCGGAAGGCGGACCAGAACATTCGTGGCGCGGTGCTGCTGCCGCGCGGTACCGGCAAGGCGTTGCGCGTCGCGGTGTTCGCCAAGGGCGACCGCGCCCGGGAAGCCGAAGCCGCGGGCGCCGACATTGTCGGCGCCGAGGAGCTCGCCGAGAAGATCCAGGCGGGAACCATCGAATTTGACCGCTGCATCGCGGCGCCCGACATGATGGCGATCGTCGGACGATTGGGCAAAATATTGGGACCGCGCGGCCTCATGCCCAACCCCAGGCTCGGCACCGTCACCCCGAATGTCGGCGAGGCGGTACGAGCGGCGAAAGGCGGCCAGGTCGAGTTCCGCGCCGAAAAAGCCGGCATCGTCCATGCCGGCATCGGCAAGGCCAGCTTCACGGAAGACGCGCTGGTCGAGAACCTGAAGGCGTTCGTCGGCGCCATCAGCCGCGCGAAGCCGGCCGGCGTCAAAGGCACCTATATTAAAAGGGTCAGCCTCAGCTCGACCATGGGGCCGGGCGTCAAGCTGGAATTGTCGAGTCTCGGCGTGTAGCGGGGACTCCTTGTTGAATACGGCCGCACGGCCTCGGCCGCGCGGACGAGCAGGGACGGGTAACCGTCCCGATCCTGTCCGAGACTGCCGGTGCCGGCGAAAGCCGGCTTAAGGTTCCTTCGGGGACGCCTGCATGAGACGGGGGTGCGAGACGGAAGTCTCGACTTCTGGGACAGGCGAACCGGGCGGCGGAATGGTTTCGTCGCCCTCGTGCAAACCGGTCGCTTCGGGCGCAAGAGCGCGCTCAAGCGGCCACAGGTCGGAGACGAGTTCCGTGGACCGGTCGCAAAAAGCAAACCTGGTCACCGCGCTCAACCAGGCGTTCGCAGATACTGACTGTCTTGTCATCACCCATCAAAGCGGCCTTTCCGTCGCCGAGGTGACTGACTTGCGGCGGCAGATGCGGGCGGCGGGCGCGGGGTTCCGGGTGACCAAGAACCGGCTGGCTCGTCGCGCCTTGGCAGGCACGAAGTTCGAGGGTCTTTCGTCGCTATTTACCGGTCCGACCGCGATCGCTTTTTCGCGGGACCCGGTGGTGGCGGCGAAGGTAGTCGTCGCGTTCGCCGAAAAGAACGACAAGCTGACGATCGTCGGGGGTGGCCTCGGCGAGCGACAGCTCGACATCGAGGGCGTCAGGTCCCTCGCTACCATGCCTTCGCTCGAGGAGCTGCGGGCCAAGCTGCTCGGACTCCTGCAAACACCAGCGTCGCGTGTCGTCGGTGTCCTGCAGGCGCCCGGCGCACAAGTCGCCCGCGTGCTCAATGCCCATGCCGAGGCCGGCGAAGCGGCCTAACGCGTCGAAAACACTTGAAAAATTCCCAGGAGTACTAAAATGGCTAATCTGGATCAAATTGTCGAAACCTTGTCGTCACTCTCGGTCATCGAGGCAGCACAGTTATCAAAGCTCCTCGAGGAAAAATGGGGCGTCTCCGCGGCGGCTCCGGTGGCGGTCGCGGCGGCGGGTGCGGGCGCCGCAGCGCCAGCGGCGGCGGCTGCCGCCGAACAGACCGAGTTCGACATCATCCTGGCCGCGGCAGGCGAGAAAAAGATCAATGTGATCAAAGAAGTGCGCGCGCTGACCGGCCTCGGCCTCAAAGAGGCGAAGGATCTGGTGGAGAGCGCGCCCAAGGCGGTCAAAGAGGGAGTCAATAAAGAAGAGGCAGCCAAGATCAAGAAGCAGCTCGAAGACGCGGGTGCGACAGTCGAGGTCAAATAGGCGGTCGAGCCCAAGCGGTCCGCAGAGGGTGGCGGACCGGCAAAAGCCCCGGGGCGGCGGCGCGGATTGGCGCCGCCGCCGGCCGGCGGCTTCGTGTTACCTGGGGGATGGTTTGGTGGCGGTGGTTTGGCGCCGGCTGGCAGCGAGCGGCATTGAGGAGCATTCATGACTCAGTCTTTCACGGGCAAAAAGCGGATCCGGAAAAGCTTCGGGCGGATTCCCGAAGTGGCGCCGATGCCAAACCTGATCGAAGTGCAGAAGAGTTCCTATGATCACTTTCTGCAGATGGGCGTGCCGCCGCACCTGCGCGCCGATCTCGGGCTCCAGGAAGTGTTCCGGTCGGTGTTTCCGATCAAGGACTTTTCCGATCGCGCCCGGCTCGAGTTCGTGCGCTACGAGCTCGAGCAGCCGAAATACGATGTCGAGGAATGCCAGCAGCGCGGCATCACGTTCGCGGCGCCCCTCAAGGTGACCCTGCGCCTCGTCGTCTGGGATGTCGACGACGAGACCGGCTCGCGCTCCATCCGCGACATCAAGGAGCAGGATGTCTATATGGGCGACATGCCGCTCATGACCAAGAACGGCACCTTCATCATCAATGGCACCGAGCGTGTCATCGTCTCCCAGATGCACCGCTCGCCCGGCGTGTTCTTCGACCATGACAAGGGCAAGACGCACAGCTCGGGCAAATATCTCTTCGCCGCGCGCGTCATTCCCTATCGCGGCTCGTGGCTCGATTTCGAGTTCGATGCCAAGGACCATGTCTATGTGCGCATCGACCGGCGCCGCAAGCTGCCGGCCACCACCCTCCTGATGGCGCTCGACAGCGCGCAAACGGCGGCGCTGCGCGAAAAGCGCGCCGCCGAGGGGAAGCCGCTGGCGCCGCAGGAGGCGCAGGGCATGTCGAAGGAGGAGATTCTCGCCGCGTTCTACAGCGCCGTGCATTTCACCCACGGCAAGCGCGGCTGGCAGGCGCCCTATGATCCGGCGCGGTTCCGCAACGTCAAGCTGACCCATGACCTGGTCGACGCCAAGAGCGGCAAGCCGGTGGTCGAGGCGGGCGAGAAGATCACGCCGCGCCAGGCGCGCAAGCTCGCCGAGGACGGACTGGAAGAGATCCTGGTCTCGCGCGACGAGCTGCTCGGCCGTTTTCTCGCCATCGACATCATCAACGAGGGGACCGGCGAGGTCTATGCCGAAGCGGGCGATGAGATCACGCCCGCCCTCGTCGATGTCATCGAGGAGGCGAAGCTCACCGATCTGCCGGTGCTGTTCATCGATCACGTCTCGGTCGGGCCCTATATCCGCAACACCCTGATGATCGACAAGAACGCGTCCCGCGAAGAGGCCTTGATCGACATCTATCGGGTCATGCGCCCGGGCGAGCCGCCGACGCTGGAGACGGCGGAAGCGCTGTTCAAGGGCCTGTTCTTCGACGGCGAACGCTACGATCTCTCGGCGGTCGGCCGCGTCAAGATGAATTCCCGCCTCGAGCTGAAGACCGACGATACGATCCGCGTTCTGCGCAAGGAGGACATTATCGCCATCCTCAGGGTCCTGGTCGCCCTGAAGGATGGCCGCGGCGAGATCGACGATATCGATCACCTCGGCAACCGGCGCGTCCGTTCCGTGGGCGAGCTGATGGAGAATCAGTATCGCATCGGCCTCCTGCGCATGGAGCGCGCGATCCGCGAGCGGATGAGCTCGGTCGAGATCGATACCGTGATGCCGCACGATCTCATCAACGCGAAGCCGGCGGCCGCCGCGGTGCGCGAGTTCTTCGGCTCGTCGCAGCTGTCGCAATTCATGGACCAGACCAATCCGCTCTCCGAGATCACCCACAAGCGGCGCCTCTCCGCGCTCGGGCCGGGCGGCTTGACGCGCGAGCGTGCCGGTTTCGAGGTGCGCGACGTCCATCCCACCCATTACGGCCGCATCTGCCCGATCGAGACGCCGGAAGGGCCGAATATCGGCCTCATCAACAGCCTCGCCACCTACGCGCGGGTCAATCAGTACGGCTTCATCGAGAGCCCCTATCGCCGGGTCAGAGACGGCCGCGTCACCGACGAAGTGGTCTATCTCTCGGCGATGGAGGAGGGCCGCTATTGCATCGCGCAGGCCAATGTCGAGCTCGACGGCCGCGACCGCATCGCCGACGACCTCACCAATTGCCGCAAGGGCGGCGACTACGTCATGGCGCGCCCGCAGGACATCGACTTCATCGACGTGTCGCCGAAGCAGCTCGTTTCGGTGGCCGCGGCGCTGATCCCGTTCCTCGAGAATGACGATGCCAACCGCGCCTTGATGGGCTCCAACATGCAGCGGCAGGCGGTGCCGCTCATTCACGCCGAGGCGCCGCTCGTCGGCACCGGCATGGAGGAGACGGTGGCCCGCGATTCGGGCGTCACCATCATCGCGCGGCGCTCGGGCGTGGTCGACCAGGTCGACGGCACGCGCATCGTGGTGCGCGCGACCGAGGAGGAGACTTCGACCCACACGCCGGGGGTCGATATCTACAACATGCTCAAGTTCCAGCGCTCGAATCAGAACACCTGCATCAACCAGCGCCCCTTGGTGAAAGTGGGCGACGAGGTCAAGGCCGGCGACATCATCGGCGACGGCCCCTCGACCCGGCTCGGCGAGCTGGCGCTCGGGCGCAACGTGCTGTGCGCCTTCATGCCGTGGAACGGCTACAATTTCGAAGACTCGATCCTGATTTCGGAACGCATCGTCTCGGAAGACGTCTTCACCTCGATCCATATCGAGGAATTCGAGGTGATGGCGCGCGACACGAAGCTCGGGCAGGAGGAGATCACCCGCGACATCCCGAATGTCGGCGAGGACGCGCTGAAGAACCTCGACGAGGCGGGCATCGTCTATATCGGCGCCGAGGTGAAGCCGGGCGACATCCTGGTCGGCAAGGTGACGCCCAAGGGTGAATCGCCGATGACGCCGGAGGAAAAGCTCTTGCGCGCCATCTTCGGAGAGAAGGCGTCCGACGTGCGCGATACCTCGCTGCGTCTGCCGCCGGGCGTCTCGGGCACGATCGTCGAAGTCCGCGTGTTCTCGCGCCGCGGCGTCGACAAGGACGAGCGCGCGCTCGCGATCGAGCGCGCCGAGATCGAGCGCCTGGCGAAGGACCGCGACGACGAGCGCGCCATCCTGGAGCGCAGCTTCCATGCCCAGCTCAAGGGTCTCCTGATGAACCAGGACGTCGCGAGCGGGCCGAAAGGCCTGAAGGCGGGAACCCGCGTCACCGAGGCGGTGCTGGCCGAATACACGCCCGGTCAGTGGCGCCAGATCGCCACGCGCAACGACAAGCGCATGGCCGATATCGAGGCGCTGAAGCGGCTCATGGACGATTCGATCGCCCGCCTGCAGGAGCGGTTTGAAAGCAAGGTGGAGAAGCTGCAGCGCGGCGACGAGCTGCCGCCCGGGGTGATGAAGATGGTCAAGGTCTTCGTCGCCGTGAAGCGCAAGCTTCAGCCCGGCGACAAGATGGCCGGCCGCCACGGCAACAAGGGCGTGATCTCGAAGATCATGCCGATCGAGGACATGCCCTACCTCGAGGACGGCACGCCGGTGGACGTCGTGCTCAACCCGCTGGGCGTGCCGAGCCGCATGAATGTCGGCCAGATCCTCGAGACCCATCTCGGCTGGGCCTCGGCGGGCATCGGCCGGCAGATCGGGCAGATCGTCAGCAGGCTCGAACGCAACGGCAAGGATCCGAAGGAGCTGCGCCGGGTGCTGGGCACGATCTACACCGCCAGGGACGAGCAGGCCGAGATCAAGGCGCTCGACGACAAGGAAGTGATCGAGCTCGGGCGGAATCTCGGCCACGGCGTGCCGTTGGCCTCGCCGGTGTTCGACGGCGCCCGCGAGGACGATATCGTGCGGCTCCTCGAGCAGGCCGGGCTCGACGTCTCGGGCCAGGTTACCCTGGTCGACGGCCGGACCGGCGAGCAGTTCGACCGCCAGGTCACGGTCGGCTATATCTACATGCTGAAGCTGCATCACCTGGTCGACGACAAGATCCACGCCCGGTCGATCGGTCCCTACAGCCTGGTGACCCAGCAGCCGCTGGGCGGCAAGGCGCAGTTCGGCGGTCAGCGCTTCGGCGAAATGGAGGTGTGGGCCCTCGAAGCCTACGGCGCCGCTTACACGCTGCACGAGATGCTGACGGTGAAGTCGGACGACGTGTCCGGCCGCACCAAAGTGTACGAGGCGATCGTCCGCGGCGACGACAATTTCGAGGCCGGTATTCCGGAATCCTTCAACGTGTTGGTCAAGGAACTGCGTTCGCTCGGTCTCAATGTCGAGCTTGAGCAGCGCCGTTACTGATCGCGACCGACGGGAAAGGCTTTTACATGAACGAGTTGATGAACATCTTCGGTCAGAACCAGGGACCGCAGAGCTTCGACCAGATCCGGATCTCGATCGCCAGCCCGGAACGGATTCGGTCCTGGTCGTTCGGCGAGATCAAAAAGCCGGAGACGATCAACTACCGCACCTTCAAGCCGGAACGCGAGGGCCTGTTCTGCGCGCGCATTTTCGGTCCGATCAAGGACTATGAATGCCTGTGCGGCAAATACAAGCGCATGAAATATCGCGGCATCGTCTGCGAGAAATGCGGCGTCGAGGTGACGCTGTCGAAGGTGCGGCGCGAGCGCATGGGCCATATCGAGCTGGCGTCGCCGGTCGCGCACATCTGGTTCCTGAAGTCGCTGCCGAGCCGCATCGGCCTCCTGCTCGACATGACGTTGAAGGATCTGGAAAAGGTCCTTTATTTCGAATCCTATGTCGTCACCGAACCGGGCCTGACGCCGCTGAAGCAGAATCAGCTCCTCAACGAAGAGGAGTTCATGAAGGCGCAGGAAGAGTTCGGCGAGGAAGCCTTCACCGCCGGCATCGGCGCCGAGGCGATGCAGAAGCTGCTCGCGGCGATCAATCTCGACGAGGAAAAGGAAAGGCTGCGCGGCGAGCTGCGCGAGACCACGGCCGACACCAGGCGCAAGAAGCTGGTCAAGCGCCTGAAGCTGGTCGAGGCCTTCATCGAATCCCACAGCCGCCCGGAATGGATGATCCTCGACGTGGTGCCGGTCATCCCGCCCGAGCTGCGGCCGCTGGTGCCGCTCGACGGCGGCCGGTTCGCGACCTCCGACTTGAATGACCTCTATCGCCGCGTCATCAACCGCAACAACCGGCTGAAGCGGCTCATCGAGCTGCGCGCCCCCGACATCATCGTGCGCAATGAAAAGCGCATGCTGCAGGAGGCGGTGGACGCCTTGTTCGATAACGGCCGCCGCGGCCGCATCATCACCGGCGTCAACAAGCGGCCGCTCAAGTCCCTGAGCGACATGCTCAAGGGCAAGCAGGGCCGGTTCCGCCAGAACCTTCTCGGCAAGCGCGTCGACTATTCCGGCCGTTCGGTCATCGTGGTCGGTCCGGAGCTCAAGCTGCACCAGTGCGGCTTGCCCAAGAAGATGGCGCTCGAGCTGTTCAAGCCGTTCATCTACGCGAAGCTCGAGCTCTACGGCCTCGCCAGCACCATCAAGGCGGCGAAGCGCTCGGTCGAGAAGGAACGGCCGGAGGTCTGGGACATCCTCGAAGAGGTGATCCGCGAGCATCCGGTGCTGCTCAACCGGGCGCCGACCCTGCACCGCCTCGGCATCCAGGCGTTCGAGCCGATCCTGATCGAAGGCAAGGCGATTCAGCTCCATCCGCTGGTCTGCACCGCCTTCAACGCCGATTTCGACGGCGACCAGATGGCGGTGCACGTGCCGCTGTCGCTCGAAGCGCAGCTCGAAGCCCGCGTCCTGATGATGTCGACCAACAACATCCTGTCGCCGGCGCACGGCAAGCCGATCATCGTGCCGTCGCAGGACATCGTGCTCGGCCTTTACTACATCTCGCTCGAGCGCGAGGGCGAAAAGGGTCAGGGCATGGCGTTTGCCAATCTCGGCGAGGTCGAGCAGGCCCTCGACAGCGGCGCCGTGTCGCTGCACGCGCGCATCTCGGCACGGGTGCGCAGCGTCAACGAAGCGGGCGAGACCGTCATCCAGCGCGTCATCACCACGCCGGGGCGCATGCTGCTCTCCGAGATCCTGCCGCTGACCGCCAATGTCGGGTTCGACCTCGTCAACCGGCTCCTGACCAAGAAGGAGATCACCAATCTCCTCGACCAGGTCTATCGCCACTGCGGCCAGAAGGAGACCGTCATCTTCTGCGATCGCTTGATGACGATCGGCTTCCATCAGGCCTGCAAGGCCGGCATTTCCTTCGGCAAGGACGATCTGATCGTGCCGCCGGCGAAGGAAAAACTGGTCGCGGCGGCGAGCGAGAAGGTCAAGGAATACGAGCAGCAATATCTCGACGGCCTGATCACGGAGGGCGAGAAGTACAACAAGGTCGTCGACGTGTGGTCGAACTGCACCGAAAAGGTCGCCGACGAGATGATGAAGGCGATCCGCGGCACCAAGCACGGGGAACCGATCAACGCGGTCTGGATGATGGCGGATTCGGGAGCGCGCGGCTCGGCGGCGCAGATCAAGCAGCTCGCCGGCATGCGCGGCCTGATGGCCAAGCCCTCGGGGGAGATCATCGAAACGCCGATCATCTCCAACTTCAAGGAAGGCCTGACGGTGCTCGAGTACTTCAACTCGACGCACGGCGCGCGCAAGGGGCTGGCGGACACCGCGCTCAAGACGGCAAACTCCGGTTATCTGACCCGGCGCCTCGTCGACGTCGCCCAGGACGCGATCATCACCGAGGAGGATTGCGGCACCCGGAGAGGCCTTACCATGCGGGCGGTGGTCGAGGGCGGCGACGTCATCGCGGCGCTGGCCGACCGCATCCTCGGCCGCTGCGCCGCGGTCGACATCGTGGATCCGCTCAGCAAAAAGGTGCTGATCAGGGCCGGCGAGCTGATCGACGAAGAGAATGTCGAGATCATCGAACAGGCCGGCATCGACCAGGTGGTGATCCGCTCGGTCCTGACCTGCGAGACGCGCCAGGGCCTGTGCGGCAAATGCTATGGCCGCGATCTGGCACGCGGCACCACGGTGAACATGGGCGAGGCGGTCGGCGTCATCGCCGCGCAATCGATCGGCGAGCCGGGCACGCAGCTCACCATGCGCACCTTCCATATCGGCGGCGCGGTGCAGCGCGGCGCCGAGCAGAGCTCGATCGAAGCGGCGTTCGACGCCAAGGTAAAGGTCGTCAACCGCAACGTCGTCATGGGCTCCCAGAAGGTCCCGGTGGTGATGGGCCGCAACACCGAGATCGTGCTGCTGGACGAGGCCAACCGGGAAAAGGCGAAGCATCGCGTGCCCTACGGCGCCAAGCTCCTGGCGGACGACGGCACCGTGGTGGCGAAGGGCCAGAAGCTGGCGGAATGGGATCCCTACACCATTCCGATCATCACCGAGCGCGACGGCGTCGCCCACTATGTCGATCTGATCGAAGGCGTCTCGATGCGCGAGGTGCTCGACGAGGCCACCGGCATATCGTCAAAGGTCGTGGTCGACTGGAAGCAGCAGCCGCGCGGCAACGATCTGCGTCCGCTGATCACGCTGCGCAGTCCCGCCGGCAATGTGCTGAAACTCTCGAACGGCGCCGAGGCCCGCTACTTCATGTCGGTCGACGCCATTCTCTCGGTCGAGAACGGCGCCGAGGTCAAGGCCGGTGACGTGCT
>Ga0123356_10008591_pt1 | contig 10134 bp, 11 predicted proteins | sample TergutEmb28metaG_2_FD_92546 | JGI IMG/M metagenome (GOLD analysis project Ga0123356, IMG submission 92546) | Embiratermes neotenicus P3 segment gut microbial communities from Petit-Saut dam, French Guiana - Emb289 P3 | ecosystem: Host-associated > Arthropoda: Insects > Digestive system > Gut ... | reverse complement strand
GTGTCGGTCCGCGACGCGGACGTCGTAATCGAGGGTGACGCTGTGCGAGTGACCGAGCCTGGCGCACTCGCGCGTATTGCGAAGGCTTGGGCGGACAACGGATGGCCGGCCGAACCCGACGACAGCGGAGCGGGCATCACTGCCCCGTACAACGCACCGTCGCAAGGACCGCCGCCGTGGAATGTGTATCGCATTGAGCCACGCTCGGCGATCGTGACCTTGGGCACGGAGCCGGGCGGCCTGACTCGCTTCCGGTTCTGACGCCTGCTGGCTGGTAAACCGAGAGCACAACGAGGCCGACTCATCCGCATGTCGCGGGGATCTGACCAGGGCTGGCTTGTCCGGAGAGGTCGTAAGCGATCCGGCTTCAGGCGTTGAGGTAGGTCAGCACCGCCAGGACACGGCGGTTGGCATCCTCGGCGGGATACAGCCCCAGCTTGGTGAAGATGTTGCCGATGTGCTTGTTGACCGCTTTCTCGGTGACTACTAGCCGGGAGGCGATGCCTGCATTGCTGTGTCCTTCTGCCATCAGCGCGAGAACCTCGCGCTCCCGGGAGGTGAGCCGGCCCAGCCGCTCATCGCGGTCGCGGCGGGCCAGCAGTTGCGACACGACTTCGGGATCCATGGCGTTGCCGCCGCCGGCCACGGTACGCACAGCCTCGATGAATCTCACCACGTCGGAGACCCGGTCTTTGAGCAGGTAACCGAGGCCTCCCGTCCCTGCGGAGAGCAGCTCTTTTGCGTAGAGCTGCTCGACGTGCTGGGACAGGACGAGCACGGGCAGGCCAGGCAGCTGATTGCGCGCCTGGATCGCTGCCCGCAGTCCCTCATCCGTGAAGGTAGGCGGCAGCCGCACATCCACAACCGCCACGTCCGGGCGGTGGCAGACGAGCGCGCGCAGCAATTCGGGCCCGCTGTCCACGGCCGCCACAACCTCCATGTCGTAGGCGGTGAGCAACCGGATCAGGCCGTCCCGAAGGAGGGTCAGGTCCTCGCCAAGGACAACTCGCACGGCAGCTCCATGGTCACCTGGGTCGGCCCGCCTGGCGGGCTCGTCACGGCGACCGTACCGTCAAAGGCGTTCAGCCGGCGCTCGATGCCCTGCAGTCCGCCTTCGGGACGCGGATACGCGCCGCCCGCGCCGTTATCGCCGACGATCGCGATCAGCCTGCCGTGGTCGTATTCCAGCTGGACCCAGGCTCGGCTGGCGCGGCTGTGCTTAACCACGTTGGCGAGCACCTCGGCGATGGCGAAGTAGGCGGCCGACTCGACGGGCGCGACGGGGCGCCCAGGAAGTTCGATGTGCAGGTCAACCGGCAGCGGCAGGCTGAGGGCTAGCGCGCGCACCGCCCCGTCTAGGCCGCGTTCCGCCAGTGCCGGAGGGTGGATGCCGCGTACCAGCGTGCGCAGTTCGGACAGTGCCTGACCGCTGGATTCGCGTGCCTCGGCCAGCAGGGTCAGCGCTAGGTCCGGGTTGTCCTTGACCAGCTGCTCGGCGAAGCCGATGTTCATGCCGACAGCGACCAGCCGGGCCTGCGCTCCATCGTGCAGGTCGCGTTCGATCCGGCGTAGTTCAGCCGCCGACGCGTCCACCGCTTCCCAGCGCGACTCCGTCAGCTGGCCTACCCGTGCGGCTATCTCCTTCCGCGTGGGTGCCAGCAGCGACGATGCGGCAGCAGTGTGCACCCTCAGCAGCCAAGGGCCCGCGATGACGCAGGCTGGCAGCATGCTCAGGAAGAACAGCTGCAGCAGGACGCCGTGTGGTGCAGCGTTCGTCCAGCCCTCCAGGAAAGTCCAGAAATCGACCCCCACGGTCCACGTGCCGGCGACCAGCAGGAATCCGGGCAGCAGCCCGAGCACCACGCTGACCGGCACGTTAACTAGTGACCACAGCAGGTCCCGCCAGGTCGCCTGATCCCCAAGGACCCACCAGCACCGCCGGAACACGCGGAACAGGCGGTTGGCCGGCTTGGCGGACAAGGACCGGTAAGGCGCCGCGATCGTCACCCCCGACCACTCACGCGCCCAGCGGCGCTGCAGGTCGGCCTGCCGGCGCACCATGAGCAGGCACTTCGGTGCGAGCACTACCCCGAGCCCGGCAGGTAGCAGGAGAACGCAAACCAGGGACGCGACGAACAACGGGAGTCCCGCGACCGCAGTAGCTGCCAGGGCCACGCCACGGACACACGTCCGCAGGGTATGCCGGACAATTCGCCCAACGCTCTCGCCAACGTCAGTCATCGCTACCTTCGCACCCCTTGGCGCCGTTCCCGATGCGCATCGGCTCTCACAGGGGCCGGGTGCGCGCTCCGGCTTCTATTGTGGGCGCTGAGGGCGATCGGACTCAGTGGTGTTAGCTCCACCCTTCGATGACGGACTCAGGCGAAAGGCGGTTACCGATGACTGAGATGGCAGCGGCCACAGGACTGCTCTCCGGCCAGTCAGCGGTGCGGACGGTGACCCTGGATGACGTGCGGTTCACCTACGCCGTCGACGGGGCGATGGGGCTGCACCCCGACGTGTTCTTCCCGCACTTGTCCGCCGAGTACTGGGCCGGCCACCGCGGCGCGCTCGACAGCCAGGGACACATCGCCATGTCAGTCGGCGGACTGCTGGTGGAGCGTGGCGGGCGCTGGCTCCTCATCGATGCCGGGCTGGGGGCACAGGCAGGAAGCAACCCGCTCGGGGTGGTCAACAGCGGAGCACTGCCCGATACCCTGGCGGCGCTCGGCTGCGACCTGGCCGCGATCGACACGGTGGCCTTCACGCACTTGCACGGGGACCACACCGGCTGGGCGTTCAGCCCGGATCGGGACGGAACGTACCGCAAGACGTTCCCCGCGGCCCGCTATCTCATAGCCGAGGCAGAATGGGCGCCTTATGGTCGGGGGGAAACTCTGCCCGCGGCCGCGCCGGCCGGCATAGTGGGGGAGTTCGCCGCCACCCGCACCCTGGTAGGCGACGATGAGGAGGTCTTTCCCGGCGTCCGCACGGTGGTCACCCCCGGCCACAGCCCTGGCCACACCTCTTACATCATCACCTCAAGCGCCGGCGAGCGGTTGATCGCCCTCGGTGACGCCTTCCACATCCCGGCTCAGCTCCAGCATCCGGAGTGGCCTTCCCTGCCCGACATCGACGGCGACGCCGTCCTGGCTGCGCGTAGCAAGCTCATCCATGAGTTGGAGCAGCCGGGCACCCTTGGCTTCGCCTGCCACTTCGGCGACCAGGCATTCGGCCGCGTCGCCCGGACTCCGGACGGCCGCCCTTACTGGGACCCAGTCCCGGCCGCCGCCATCCTGCCTGCGCCACGCCAACTCGGCAGCTGAACTAGTCTCGCGCAGTCGCCTAACCGCCGGTGCCCGTCGACGGCGAGGTATCCGTTGGCGTCCTGCCATGCCTCGGCCTGCCCGGAACGACAACCACGACGGTCGCGAGTATCGTTGGCACGACCGCCTGCAAGGCACGATCAGTCAGGAGGTTCGCGGTGCCGGACACCACCTGCCACATGTCGATCTCGCTAGACGGCTTCGTCGCCGGACCGGATCAGAGCCGGGAGGACCCACTGGGGAAGCGGGGGCAGGAACTGCACGGCTGGCACATCGGCGACCCGCGGGCCAATGCGGCCGACAAGATCGCGAACGAGTGGCTCATGCGCCCGCGGGGCGCGTATGTGATGGGCCGGAACATGTTCGGCCCGATCCGCGGGGACTGGGACGAGGAATGGTCTGGCTGGTGGGGTCCCGAACCGCCCTATCACGCGCCGGTTTTCGTGCTGACCCATCACCGCCATGATCCGATCCAGATGGACGGGGGGACGACGTTCCACTTCGTCACCGAGGGCTTCGACGCGGCCTACGCCGCAGCGTGTGAGACTGCCGGTGAGAGCGGTGTGGACATCGCGGGTGGGGCCTCGACCGTGCGACAGGCGTTGATCGCTGGTGTGATCGACGAGCTCACCCTCGACATCGCGCCCGTCCTCCTCGGTTCGGGCGAGCGCATCTTCGACGGAATTGAGTCCTTCGGCTTCGAGCCCGCCGAGGTCCTTCACTCGCCGCTGACCACCCACATCCGCTATCGCCGCGTCAGCTGACATTGCGGCACCAACCTCCAGCGCCATTCCAACAGCGCTATGGGCCCGACTTTCGAATCGCAAGTGCCAGCCACCCGCGTGGCCCCGCTGGCGGACCCGTAGTACCTTGGCTACCTGTGGTAACCGCTCGCCCGAGACTGACCGACCGGAGGCGTCATGGCTGGGTACTTCATTGCGAACTACAGGATCACGAACCAGGACGAGTACAAGGAGTACCTGGCTGCGGTCGGACCCGTCCTGGAAGCCCACGGCGCCGAAAACATCGTCATCGACCGCGACTCTGAACTTCTAGAAGGATCAGCCGGGCAGGTCACCGTCGTGTTGAGGTTTGCCACCAAATCTGCGGTCGAGGCCTGGTACAACTCGCCGGAATACCAGGCCATCAGGCACCTCCGCACCGACAACACCGAAGGCATCGGAGTCATCGCGGAAGGCAAATAGCCCAAGGCAGTCTGTACCCGCCGGTCGCCATACCGTCAGGTAAGGCTGGCTGCGGTCGCAAGACTTTGCCGAAGCAATCACCGAGGTGGCTACTAGTGCCGAGATGCGGCGGACCGAGGCTGTGCCCGCCCGTCTGCGGCCGGTGGCGGCACGAGACCACAGGGCAGCGGGATGCGGTCAGCCGCGCACGCGATAAACCCGGTGACGTCGGTAGTCATCCCCGCGACAATGGCCAACGTGGAGGAGGTCGAGGTCGTTGTCGCCCATAGCGAGCGCGCGACCCTGCGCGTCGGCGACGTGTTCCTGAAGATCGACGCCGATCAGAACCGCTCCGACGTCGAGGTCGAGGCGATGGCGATGGCGCCGATCCCGACCCCGGAGATCCTGTGGCGGAAGCCGCCGGTGCTCGCGCTCGCCGCGGTCCCAGGGAGGGCACTCGGCCACCTCGGCGAGCCATCTACCGCGGCACCGGCCGCGTGGGCCGCGGCCGGTGCCGCAGTACGGACGCTGCACGACGCGCCGCTGCCGCCATGGCCCGGTCAGAGCCTCGACGAGCTCGCATCGCGCCTCCACGGCGAATGCGAGTGGCTGGTCGCCAACGACGTCCTTCCCGCCGACCTGGTCACACGGAACCGCCAGCTCGCCGAGACTGCTCTCCGGCCGTGGACACCGGTGTTCATCCACGGCGACCTGCAGGTCGACCACGTCTTCGTCGCCGGCGACGAGGTCACCGGTGTCGTCGACTGGTCCGAGGCGTCGCGGGGTGACGCGCTCTTCGACGTCGCCATCCTCACGCTCGGGCACCAGGAGCATCTGGGCGACGTCGTCGCCGGCTACGGCACCGACGTCGACCGCGACCTCATCCGCGCATGGTGGTCGTTGCGATGCCTGACTAACGTCCGTTGGCTGGCCGAGCACGGCTACGGCTCGCCCGAGGAGTTCCCCGAGGTCGCCGTGCTGCGATCCCGGCCGTGAGGATAGTTGGGGATGGATGAGAATCTGACCGCTGAGCTCCTGAAACGCGCCGACCGGGACCAGGCCGCGCGCACGTCGCTACGGCCCGGGCACGGATGGCCGGAATGGGAAACGCTGGTGGCGCCGGTTGACCGGGACAACACCGCGTGGCTGCGGGAGATAATCGCCCAGCATGGCTGGCCCGGCCATGAGCTGGTTGGCGAGGCCGGCGCGCATATGGCCTGGCTGCTCGCCCAGCACGCGCCGGAGGATCTGCAGGAGGAGTGGCTGCCCCTGCTGCAGGATGCGGTGGAGCGGGGTGACGCCAGCCCGACTGACCTGGCGTACCTGATGGACCGGGTGCTGATGCACCGGGGTGAGCCGCAGATCTACGGAACTCAGTACCGCCAGGTCGGGGATGGTCCCCTGGAGCTGTGGACGGTGCGTGATCCTTCCGGCCTCGACCAGCGGCGGGCGGCGCTGGGTCTGCTGCCGGAGGCCGAGAACCGGGCGCGGCTGCTGGCGGCCCGGGGGCGGGGCAGCGCGCACCAGGATGACGAACCGGCAGCGCCGGCTGACGAGTGAGGCACAGGTCGTTGACAGAGATGAGCGGATTCGGCGCTAGGCCTCGGTGCCGTATCTCGCAAGCAGATCCAGCAGCGCGGGACCGAAACGCTCCGGTCCCCAATTCGGAACCTGCTCGCCAGCTGCCGGCTCGTCGCCGCCCTCGATGAATACCTGCTCTACGCCGCCTGGGGTGTAGAAGAAGAGCATTCTGGCCGGGTGCAGCCCGGTGTTCGTGAACCGGTGACGGTTGCCGCGAGGCACGAACACCAAGTCTCCCGGACCGGCGACGAAGGTTTCTTCGCCGTCAAGGAACTCGAGCTCCCCGGACAGCAGGTAAAAGATCTCGTCATGGCCGGGATGGGTGTGGGGCACAGGTCCGCCGCCCGGCGGCACCGATGCGTCGATTGCGCCAAGCGATCCATTAGTGTCTGCCGCCGTGGCCTTCACCGTGTAGACATCCCCGGAGAACCACCTGGTGATGCCGTCACTGGCTGGCACGTACAGAGCTCTGCGCGTGGATCCCGAGCTATTGGGCTCCACGTCTGGTATTACGAAGCTCACAAGATCCCTGTCCTTCCGCAGTGGTCGGCTACCGGGCCGCATCGGACGGCCGCATCTGGTGCAGTCACTTCATCGTCGCCGCTGGCCGTCGACAAGAGATCGACATATGGTCGGCGCCCGCGGCCGGTCCGCGTGCTGCGGGCCGCCGTGCCGCGGCCCTGGCACCCCTACGCGAGCGACCACCGATGAGAACCGGGACCGGGGGTTGAATTACTTGGTGATACCAACTAGAGTGCTTGGTATTACCAACCAATCTGGGAAAGCTGATCCATGGACCCGACGACGGGAAGCAGTGGAGAGATGATCGATGAGGACGCTCTGCTCGACGCGCTCGTGCAGATGTCGTTCACGGTCATCGGCATCATCAGCACCGTCGCCGCGCGTCACGATCTGTCGCTGACATTGCTCCGCGTCGGGGCCGCCCTGCGCAGCCGGACGCTGACGATGTCGGAGCTTGCCGCCCACCTCGGCCTCGACCGTTCTACCGTCACAGGCCTCATCACGCGCGCCGAAGAGCGCGGGTTTGTCGCTCGAATCGAGAACGATACCGACAAGCGGTCTAGCCGCGTGACGCTCACCGATGCGGGACAGGACCTGTCAATTGCGTGCGCTGCTGAGATCGCCCGGGAGATCGAACCCGTCGTTGCCCCGCTCTCGACGGCAGAACGGCGGAGCCTCGACAGGCTACTTCGTGCGACGTCTCGAATCGACCGCCATCAGGAGCGCATCGAGAAGCGCCAGGATCGCAGCGGCAGCCGCAATGCCCGCAGAGGGGACCGGAGATGAAGGACGCCCCGGAGCGACCCGTCTACCCGACGTGGATCAAGCCGTCTCGGATCAGGCTGTTCTTGCTGATCTCAGCCGCGGACCTGGTTGTCGCGGCGATTGCGGCGACCTTCTGGCGTCCGGCGCTCGCCATCGCGGTGCTGGCCCTTCCCTTTCTCTACATCGGAATCGTTATCGCGCTGTCCTCGTATCGGCTGAGTCCCCGGGGAGACGACTTGCAGGCGAAAATCCACCAGCTCATCATCGATCAGGTGGGCGCGGATGGTCGCCTGCTCGACGTCGGGTGCGGCAGCGCCGAGCTGATCGTCAAGCTCGCGAAGGCACAACCAGGTGACTACGTCGGCCTTGACTTCTGGCCTGGTGAGTGGAGACAGTACGGGCGGGCCCAGGCCGAGCACAACGCGCGGCTCGAAGGCGTGCCAGGCATCGAGTTCGTCCACGGCACGGCATCGAAACTCCCCTTCGACGACGCCTCCTTCTCACGCGTGGTTAGCAGTCTCACCTTCCATGAGGTGAAGGACGTCTGCGACAAGGCGATCGGCGTGACGGAGGCGATTCGCGTGCTGAAGTCCGGTGGCCGCTTCGCATTTGTCGATCTCTTCGATGACCCGGGCAGTTATCCCGGTCGTGAGCGAGTGATCGAGGCAATCACCAAAGTGGGCGGCGAGCTCGAATCCGCTCGCTGCCTGTCGGAGATCATGCCGCTCAAATGGCCGATGGACACCGGCAAGGTGCTGAAGTACGCGGTGGTTATCGCGGGGACGAAACGCACCACTGATTAGGCACGCTGGACGCCGGACAGGGCGCGGTCAACCGTACCGCCGACATTGAGCCGGCAGGTGGCTGCCGGTGGCGGGGTGGGCAAGACCTATTGTGGCGTCACGGCGGAGAGGGGGACGGCGCGGTGGGTACGGTCGAAATTCCTGATGGGTCCCTGTTCGGCCTGGACAACCTGCCCTACGGGGTGTTCGCCCCGGGCGGCGGCGAGCCGCGGGTCGGCGTGCGGGTCGGGGACGACGTGCTTGACCTGGCGGTCGTGCTGCGGGACGAGGTGTTCACCGCCCCGTCGCTCAATCGTTTCATGGCACAAGGCGCCGCCCGGTGGTCTTCGGCGCGGGCGCGGCTGGTGGAACTCCTCAGCGCCGGGGACGTCCCGGCCGCGGCGATCTACCCGGTCGCCGACATCGAGCTCCGGCTGCCGTTCGAGGTCGCCGACTATGTCGACTTCTACGCCTCGGAGTACCACGCGACCAACCTTGGGCGCCTGTTCCGGCCAGATGCCGAGCCGCTGATGCCGAACTGGAAGCACCTGCCGGTCGGCTACCACGGCCGGGCTGGCACGATCGTGGTCTCGGGTACCGACATCATCCGCCCCTGCGGGCAGCGGAAGGGCCCAGGTGACCCCGCCCCGCTGTTCGGGCCGTCGGTGCGGCTGGACATCGAGGCGGAGCTCGGCTTCGTGGTGGGCGCGGGCTCCGCGCTTGGCGGGCCGGTGCCGGCCGAGGCCTTCGCCGACCATGTCTTCGGCGTGGTCATCGTCAACGACTGGTCCGCCCGCGACCTGCAAGCCTGGGAGTACGTGCCGCTCGGCCCGCACCTCGGCAAGTCGTTCGCCACCTCGCTGTCACCGTGGGTGGTGCCGCTCGCGGCCCTGTCCGCGGCGCGAGTGCCGTTGCCGGGACAGGACCCGGAGCCGCTGCCCTACCTGCGGGAGACTGAGGACTGGGGGCTGGACATCGACCTGGCCGTCGAGTGGAACGGCGAGGTCGTCTCCCGGCCGCCCTACCGCTGCATGTACTGGTCGCCAGCCCAGATGCTCGCGCACATGACCGTCAACGGCGCGTCGCTGCGCACCGGTGACCTGTTCGCTTCTGGCACGATCTCCGGGCCCGGCCCACGGCAGCGCGGCGCGTTCATCGAGCTGACCTGGGGCGGCGCGGAGCCGGTCACGGTCAAGGGCGAGCAGCGGACCTTCCTGGATGATGGGGACACGGTCACCATCACGGCCACCGCGCCGGGTGCCGCGGGCGGCCGGATCGGGTTCGGCGAGGTGACCGCGACCATCCTGCCCGCCCGCACGACCGAACCCGCGCACGACTTAGCTCCGGCCGCCAGTTGGCCGCGGTCACCGTAACCGCGGAGGTGCGGTGGAGTCGCGCGCCTCGGCGACGAGGGCCTCGAAGGTCGACGCGTCGGCGACGCGCAGCGCGAGCAGGAGCGCCAGCCTGGTCAGGAATGCTTCGCGGTCATCGGCGGGGACGGCATCGAGAGCGTCGCTGAGTGTGCGCCACATCCGCTCATCCGTGCTGAGTGTGCCGGCCGCGTCCGGCACCGGCGCATCGGCAGGGCTGCTGGCAGCCGGGAGGCTGGCGGCATCTGGACTGCTGGCGCCGCCGGTGATGCTGCCGTCCGGACTGCTGGCGCCATCGGGGATGCTGACGCTGTCTGTGCCGCCGCCCAGGACGCGGCCGGCGAGTGCTCCCGCATCACCCAGCGCGGCCACGTCGGCGAAGCGACCGAGGAGCAGGCCGTCGGGGCGGATCACGAAGACCTCGCCTGGCAGCCCGCCGAGCGGTCCGGCCAGCTCCCCTTCGTTGTCGGCCAGCACGCGAACGCCGACGGCGGGTGCCAGCAGCGAGCGCAGCGCCACGGCGAACTCCTCCAGCTTCGCAGTCGCCCCAGCCAGTTCATCCGCGCCGTCGCCATCGGCGAAGACCAGCAGCGTGAAGTCCGCC
>Ga0123356_10008590_pt1 | contig 10134 bp, 10 predicted proteins | sample TergutEmb28metaG_2_FD_92546 | JGI IMG/M metagenome (GOLD analysis project Ga0123356, IMG submission 92546) | Embiratermes neotenicus P3 segment gut microbial communities from Petit-Saut dam, French Guiana - Emb289 P3 | ecosystem: Host-associated > Arthropoda: Insects > Digestive system > Gut ... | reverse complement strand
TCCGGTGAGCTTTGGGCAATATTTGCGTACCACGATATTAACACACAGAAGAGACGCTTTCAATGATTACTCGCTCTTTTCCGTAAGCACCGAGCTGGCATTTACGGTGACTTTTTCCTCATAACAGGAGAAGCTGTTTTCCACGATTGCCTTGTCGGGCGCTTTTGTGAAAGCGCTAACAACCGGCACGATGACCAGTCCCGCGATCATGCAGAACGCTCCGGCGTTGATCGGCGACTGCAGTATTTCCGGGAAAAACGGCCTGAACAGGATATTGCTTGTCATCAGTGCAACGCTGAAAATAAACGAGCACCAGACGGCTATCTTGCTCGCACGCTTCCAGTACAACCCGTAGAGGAACGGCGCGAGGAACGATCCGGCAAGCGCACCCCATGAAATACCCATTAGCTGGGCTATGAACGTGATCCCTTCCCTGTAATTGACGATCGCGATCACCGAGGAAATAATTATGAATACCACTATCAGCGCGCGGATGATTAACAGCTGTTGCTTATCACTCATGTTTTTGACGATATTGCCTCTAAGGAAGTCCAGTGTGAGCGTCGACGCGGAAGACATGACCAGTGAAGACAGAGTCGATATGGACGCCGCAAAAACGAGAAGTATTATAAGGCCTATGATAACTTCGGAAAACCCGGACAGTATATTCGGAATAATAGAATCGAATACTACTCCTCCGGTATCGTTAAATTCGACCTTGTCCGCATAAAGCCTGCCGAAGCTGCCTATGAAATAGCAGCCGCCCGCAACCAAGACCGCGAAACCCGTCGAAACTATCGCTCCTTTTGTGATCATCTTCTCACTCTTAATAGAATAGAACCTTGCGACCATTTGCGGCAGCCCCCACGCGCCGAGCGACGTTAGTATGACAACGCCGACAAGCGAGACCGGATCCGGCCCGAAAAAAGACGTGTATGCCCCGGGCGCTGCGGCCGGGTCGGGGACACGCGCGAGGGAATCGATTGCGGCTAAGAAACCGCCGTTGTCCCTTAATACCACGGATATGACCGCGATAATGCCGACGATCATCACCAAGCCCTGTATGAAATCATTGGCCGCTGTCGCGAAATAACCTCCGGCGACAACATATACAGCGGTAAGGATCCCCATGGCTATGATGCAGTATTCAAAAGGCACGTTGAACGCCATAGCAAAAAGCCTTGAAAGCCCGTTGTACAGTGAAGCTGTATATGGAATAAGAAAGATAAAGACGATGAGCGACGCTCCGATCTTCAGAGCCTTGGAATCATATCGCGCGCCGAAAAATTCCGGCATCGTAGCGCTCTTCAGATGATTTGTCATGATACGCGTGCGCCGTCCGAGTATGAACCACGCCAGCAGTGCTCCTATAAAGGCGTTGCCGAGGCCGATCCACACCGCCGCCGTACCGAATCTCCAGCCGAACTGACCCGCGTAACCAACGAAAACGACGGCCGAGAAATATGTCGCGCCGTACGAAAAAGCCGAAAGCCAGGGGCCGACCGCCCGTCCGCCCAGGACGAAATCGTTGACGCTTGTCATCCTCTTGCGGAAATACATCCCGACGATGATCGTAACGACAAAGAACACCGCCAATAGTAGTATTTTAATAACCATGAGAACACACCTCCTACATCCGCTCTAAAAAGAGCCTCCTACTAAACTACATCCAAGAATATTACTATAAACCCGGTTGATTGTAAAGCGGTTTTGTCAAGCGCCCGGCGCGGAATTATATTGTGTCGACCGGCGGCATCCAGGCGCATAATGGATGGACTGCCGAAAAGCCGGCTGCAGGCTGCTTGAGCGGATGATAAACATACCCGAAAAGCCGGCGTAAAATCAGCTCTTTTTGATATGTGTCGATCCCGGCTACTTTCGCGTTTATCTGTTTTTCGATGATCGCTGACATTTGGTCAAACAGTATATCCGCGTTGTGGATCGCGATCATCCCGTAAGGGGATACTTCCGCCGATGACGCCGCACGGTAAAGCGCTTCCGAAAGCTCATCCGGCAGACCGGACATGTAGGGATAATGCACGCGTACTTCGTCAAGCTTTTCCCTCTGTATAAGCGCGTGGATCAAGTTTAGGACAACAGCGCGGTCGCCCGCGGCCTCGACACACTCATTTTCGTCCTTGACGCAAATATAACCTGTCTTTCCTTTATGCTCCCCGATAATAAAGGAGAAATTGTAGCGCTCCAGATGCCTTTTCCACGCCAATTCGTCACGTTTTAAATATGAGGGCAGTGTTTCATAGAGTGAATTTAGTTTTCTCCAATCAGCCGGCCGCGCCGCTCTGCTATCGATGTTCAAAAGCTCAATGCTTTTTCCAAAATGGTTTTTCGATAAAGAAAACTTAGCCGTATTCCCGCCTAAATCATAGCCGAAATGCTGGTAGCGGAACCTGTCGCCTGTTAAAAATGAGATCACCTTGCCCGCGTTTGTCATCTCTTTCAATGCATGCTTCATTAATGCCGACATGACCCCCCTGCCCCTGAAGTCTTCTCTGGTACATACCTGGCCTGTGCCGAAAGCTTCGATCGTAATAACCGTCTCTCCGTCCGACACCAGCCAGTCAAAAGCGTACGCGCCTATAGTGCCGACGATCTTTCCGTCAACCGACGCGATAAAGTGTTTTTCTATCTCGCTGTCGCGCGCGTCTTTTTCGAGCGGCGTGCAATTCGGAGTATCGTTTTCGACCCATTCATCTTCCGCCTGATGGCCGAACGCGTTATTGACGACCGTGAGAAACTCACGGTATTTTTCACGGCTGCAGCGTTCGATAAATAGATCCGGGTGATTATTATATTTCAAGGCCGTTGATATAAACTTTCTGAATGTTTAGCTGTTCGTCCAGCACAACGATGTCCGCGAGCTTGCCCGGCGTCAGAGATCCGAGCTCTTTCTCCGCGCCGATCGAGCGCGCGTTATTGCCCGTGGCGGCAGTGAAGACATCAGCCATAGGCACGCCAAACATAACAGCGTTTCGAACGCCGTCCATAAGCGTGATGACCGACCCCGCGATCGATCCGTCCTCGGCGAGAACCGACTTGCCTCCTCTGACGATAATAGGCAGGCCTCCAAGATCGTAATTCCCATCCGGCATGCCTGTACTGCTGATGGAGTCGCTTATCATGCATACGCGGCCCGGGAACATTTTGTATATGGCCCGGATGACCGCTGGGTGCAAATGTATACCGTCGCAGATGATTTCGACATACGCGCGAGCGTCCATAGCCGCCCCCGCTATACCCGGTTCGCGGCTGAGAAACGGGTTGATCGCGTTGAACAGATGCGTCACGTGATCCGCGCCGTTTTCGAACGCCTGCATACCTGTTATATAGTCCGCTTCGGAATGAGCAAGGGAGATACGGCAAACCTTTGATACCTCACTGATAAATTCCATGGCGCCGGGCAGCTCAGGAGCTATGCTCACGAGTTTTATATTATTGTTCGATAAACCGTTTGCGCGTTCAAACAAAGAGATGTCTGGATACTGCAGCAAGTCGCCCCTGTGCGCTCCTTTTTTTTCTAAAGAGAGAAAAGGGCCTTCCATATTAATTCCCAGGCCGCGGGCCCCGTCTTCCGGCCGCTCGTAAAGCGTGAAATTCTTCATCGATTCGAATAGAACGTCGTCCGTAGCGGTTATCGTAGTCGCGAGGAAAGAAGTGACGCCGTTTTTCGCGTAGAACAGAGACATCTCCCGCATTTCATCCGGATCAGCCAGACTGAAATCATAGCCCATAACGCCGTGAGTATGGATGTCGATCAGGCCGGGAATAATAAAAGGGCCGATGTTTGTATCGAGGCTTTCGTCGAATTCTACCCTTTGGATCGTATCGTCAAACTCTATGCTACCTTTAATAAAACCTCTGTCTTCCGCGAGGATATATCCGTATTCAGTTGTCATTACTCTCTCCTTTGATTTCCGGCAAAGAGGCCGCTATAGCCGATTGCCCCAGTCGGCGCGTTTTCTCGTCCGGAAGCAGAAAATCGATCGATGTTTCGGGATACTCTTCTCTGAGCACTTTGTTCGCGACCTCAACCATCGTGTTTCCGCCTTCCCCGCTAACGACGCGTCCGAGCAGAAGGATGGCGTCCGTCCCGTATATATCGTGGTACATAGGCGCTGTATGCCCCAGATAACAACCCATCGAGCGGAATATCGCGGCCGCTCCTTCGTGGCCCTCATCGAGCAGGTCCTGCACGGCTTTTAGTTTTTGCGCCGGCGTCTCATATTGCTCCAGCGGGATACCTGCCGGCCCGGCAAGTTTTATCACGGCTTCCTGGCAAAAATAGTGTACCCCGACCCCTATATCCCCGGTCCAGTTGTCCCTCGCGGCGCCGGGCGAAGCGTCCACCGGCATAAAGGCAAGCTCGCTCAGCCAGTTGGATATATTGCCATTCGCGTCGACATAACCGCCCGCTGTGCTCGTTCCCATCGCTATGCCAAGCAGGTTATTTCTGTTCAGGCTAATCGAGCCGATCAGCGCCGACACATCCCCGTCGTTCGCGACTTCAAACGGGATGTCTTCGCCGATCTCCGCCACCGCGCGGAAATAAATATCCCGGACTTTGGAATTGAAAAGTTCTTTCGGGATCGTATGATATATCTGCGCGTTCAGTACCCTGTTATTCCCGACTATACCCGCCGAAGATATGCCGATCGCGTCGACGCCCGGTAAATGCGCCGCCCCGTCCTTCAGCGCGGCGACTATTCCGTTAAAGTGATACTCCGGATCGCTGTTTGTCTTCGGATGCCATACTGTTTCTTTGCTGTATACCACATCCCCGTCGATCACGGACGAGACTTTGTAGTCGCTGCCGCCGAGATCGATCCCAACCCTGCGCCCGTCAAAATGCCGGCCGACCGATTTCTTTATCTCAAAAGGCTCGGGCAGTTCATCGCACTTGACGACCTCAAAACTCTCCTCGTACAGGTCCCCCATGAAAACCGCGTCAAACGCGCGGTTACCGCCGGGCGCGTACGAGGCTTTCAACCTTTTATAGACTTCCTCATCCCCTTTAACGTATATCCTGAAACCGCCCTTCTGCCACAGTTCGGTTTTGACCAGCTTCTCAATATAATAATTGTTCGCGTCCGCGTATTTTTCGCCCTTCCGGGTAAAAGTCGATTTGACCGAGATTTGTTTGTCGTTTTTTTCGACCGCTATCGAGAACGGTTCTGTCGCTTCCTTTAAAAACTCTTCGTTGAATCTGAATAACGGGATAAAATCAGGCTGAAGTACCGGTTTGTTTTTTATATCGATTTGAATGCCGTAACGATCCATGTTCTCGCCCCCTTAACCCATATTGTCGAATACTGATACAAACTGATTTATTTCTTTCATTATGTCACTCTTCACGTTCTTTATGCATTCCCTGAATTCGTTAAAAGCGCTTTCCATAGCGGTACGGGTATCGTCAAGATCTTTGTCATTGTTTTTTTCATCAAGTAAATAATGCTCGACGCTGTCTTCGCATTTTGTAGAGACTTCGAGTATTTGTTGAAGAGAAGCTTCTATTTCCCTGCTGTAATAGATATCGTGTTTGTAGTGATGCTCGCGGAGGACATTATCGCTCTTTTTCATCACATCCAGCGCTTCGAGCAGCTTTTCATCCTCCAGTTGTACAGAGTACTGAACGTGTACGGCTGACAACTCAAGCTTTGTCAGGATCTCGGGCAATTTGTGGTAGATAGCGTAAGTTCTCTCGAACTGCTGTCTTTGCCAGTCTTTGTAGCGGTTTACGTTATTGAGATGGATCGTCGTTATGATGGCGATGCCCGTTACAAGCCCGCCGAGTATGAGCCCGTAGTACTGAAGCGTTTCACCGGCCGTGAATTTCACATTCCAGTCCGCCGTCTCGGCAAGAAAGGCCTTGTTGATAAAATACGGCCCCATGAACAGTATCGCCATCCCGCCCGCTATTATCGCGGCGAGTATCAGCCGCTTTCTCATAATATGCTTCTTGCTATTCATTTGCAGCACCGCCTTTCGACCGCATCAAATCAGTATCTTCACGCCGTTTTCAACGCCATAGGACGGAATATCGCTGTAGTTAACGTAGATATCTATAGTCCCGTAGGCGCAGCCGCTGTCCGTTATCCTGTAAAAACCGGACCACCCTTTTCGCGATAAAACAAATATCTCGTCGCCGCGTTTCAGCCCCAGGTCGGCTACCTGCTGCGAATTCATCGCTACGGTTTCCCCCGCGACCAGCTGGTTGTACGGCACCGACGTCGAGTAAAAAGTTATCTTGAATGTATCTTCGGGTTGAGGCCTCAGTCTGGCTTGCTCAACCCATCGAATTTTTTTAACAGGTCGCCGTTCAGCCTTTCAAGCTCGTCGTTCGCGGCGATCAGTTCGTCGTTTTTGTTTCTTAGTTCGTCATTTTTTCCGATAAGCTCTTTATTTTTAGTGACGAGCACGTCGTTTTCTTCATTTATCTCTTCGCTTATCGCGATCAGTTCTTCGTTCGCCTCGAGCATTCTTTCATAGTTCGCCGTCCTGTCGTTCAAAACCACGATCTGCTCTTTATAACTCTCGGCGTCTATCTTAAGAGCTTCAAGCCGCGCGAACGTGACGAGCGCGAATACCACGAACACGATCAGAGCCGCCACGCTCACGACGAGCGCCTTGTTTTTTCTCATGAATGAAAGAGTCATCAACAACCTATGCATACAAATATGATACCACAAAGAGGACGGACCTTCGAACACATGGGGACGACACATGGGGACGGACCTTTTGTGACGAAAAAATCGTCACAAAAGGTCCGTCCCCGTGTGTTACCTGTGTTAATAAACCGTTATTTAGCCGATGAGCGCTTTCGCTATGTCCGCCGCTCCGGAAGCGTCTTCGCTGTAGCCGTCCGCCCCGATCTCGTTCGCGAAGGCTTCGGTGATGGGGGCGCCGCCCACGATCACCTTTACCTTGTCGCGGATGCCGGCCGCTTCGAGCGCCTTGATGACGTCGCCCTGGGCTGCCATCGTAGTCGTCAGCAGGGCTGAAAGAGCGACCACATCGGGATTGAATTCGTTGACCGCTTCGACGACTTTGTCCGCCGGTACGTCGGTGCCGAGGTCGATGACTTCGAAACCTGTGCCTTCAAGCATCAGCTTGACGAGATTCTTACCGATATCGTGCAGATCGCCCGCGACCGTCGCGAGCACGACCTTGCCGACCGTCTTGACTTCGAGGTCGACCAGCTTGGCCTTCAGCGTTTCCGTGCCCTTGTTCAGCGCGCGCGCCGCGATCAACACCTCCGGCACGAACACTTCGTTGTTCTTGAACTTGACGCCGAGCTCTCCCATGCCTTTCAGCAGGCCTTCATCAAGTATCTGCTGCGCGTCGATACCTTCATCGATCGCCTGTGTCACGAGATCCGATACTTCCTGTGCCTTTCCCTTTTGTACGAGTTCGGCAATATCGCTTAATACGCTCATTATTTTCCCTCCGTTTTAAAATGTATTAATTTATATAATAATAATAATGTCCGCGCGGCCGCATTGCTTGTATTGCGGCATCAGCCTATAGTAATTTTTTGCCACATTTTTTTATCTCATTGCAAAAAATTACTATTCGTATATACTCTGTCTATGGCTCACGAATATGACAACCTGAAGCACTTCTCCGCGCTGACCGGCGTCGGCGTACAGGTAATAGCTCTCGACGCGACGCCTATCTGCGAAACCGAACCTTATTATGATTTCAAGCAGACCCTTATTTGGCTCGACCGCTTTATCCCGGGCGGGCTTGAAGCGCAGACGCGGGCTTCAGTCGTAGCCGGCGCCATGCAGTCTTATCGTTTCGGAGGAAGATTCTTTTTTTACTCTCCCATCGGGCTCTTTCACTTCGCGTCCCCGATCATAACTAACGGCAGGCATACCGCGACCGCGGTAGGCGGCCCGGTGCTTATGATACCGCTTGACGAATACATCTCATCGGAACTGGAAAGCAAGATGCCGAAGTGCTGCGACCGCGCGGATCTGACGCAAAGGCTGGGGACAGTACCGATAGTCTCACCCGATATCGCGAATACTCTGTCGGAGCAGCTTATGATCAACGCGAAGCACCTGTCGGATCCCGGCTACCTCGGCATCGAAAGCGGAGCCGATCGCTACAACGAATACCTGCTCGCTTATTTTTCCGGAACGCCTTCCTACGAAGCGATCCTTCGTCTTGCCGCGGAGCAGAAGCAGCGAAACGCCGAGCAGAGGCACGAATATATCATTGAAGCTGTCAAAGATTATATCAGCCGAAATTACTCGACAAGAATAACGCTGAAAGACGTCGCGAATAACGTATATATCAGCCACTCCTATCTGTCAAAACTTATCAAGGCCTACACGGGCCAAAGCTTCCGTCATCTCGTAAATATGGCGCGCATCGAAGAGGCTGTGCGCCTGCTCGAAAACACGAGCAAAAGCCTGTCTGAGATCGCTTTTCAGACAGGCTTTGAGGACCATAGCTATTTTTCAAAAGTGTTCAAGCGGCACACCGGAATGAATCCCAGCGAATACCGCTTGGGACAACACTAACAGGTTATTTCAGAACTTCTCCCATAACTTCTTTGAACATATCTATGCAGTACTGGATATGATCCTTTTCCCATGTCGGATGCAGGAAGAGACATACTGTTTTCGCGCGCAGCGATTTCGCGACCGGGCAGAGATCATTTGTATAATCCAGGTCTTCGCGCGTGTATTCCTTCGAGTAGAACGGGAAGTCGTTCTTTCCGAATCCCTTCTTTTCGCGGAAGGCTCTTTCTTCGTACGCTTCAGGCCACTGGATGCCGTAGCACGGGACTTTTTTCGCCTGCAGCAGCTTGAGGAATTCGGGCGCTTCGACGTTCAGCTTGTCGGTGTCGAGGATGATCGGATACCACCAGTAAGCGTTCTTTCTCTCATCGCTGTTGAACGGGAGCTTGCCTATGCCCTCAAGACCTGTAAAGGCTTCTTCGTACATGGCCGCGAATACGTACCTGCGCGCCATGTTCCAGCTGTCGAATCTCTTCAGCTCATTGATGCCGATCGTAGACTGCATCTCCGTCATACGGAAGTTAAACCCGACCTTCGTGTGTATATACGGGAGCTTTTCTTCGAGAGCCAGCATGTTCATGCGCTCTTTCACGTCGTAGCCGTGGTCGCGGAACGAGCGGCATTCCCAGCCGATATCCTCGCTCATCGTTATGACCATGCCGCCTTCGCCGCCGGTCGTAAAATGTTTGCTCTGACAAAAGCTCGTGCAGCCCACATCGCCTATCGTGCCGATCTTTTTGCCTTTGTACTCGCCGCCTATGCATTGCGCGAAGTCTTCAACGATAAACAGCCCGTTCTCCTTGGCGATATCGAGGATCGCGCCCATGTCGGCGACGACGCCGTAAAGGTGGACCACGACGATAGCCTTCGTGCGGTCGGTGATCTTTTTCTTTATATCCTCGGGATCTATCGTATGGTCTTCGGTAACGTCCGCGAAAACAGGTATTGCGCCTGCCTGCAATACCGCGAAGGACGACGCGATAAACGAATATGAGGGACAGATGACCTCGTCCCCGGGGCCTATGCCGAGGCTGGCGATCCCGACATGCAGAGCGGCCGTGCCGCTGCTGACGGATATGGCCATCTTGGCGCCGCTCCATTCGCAGAATTTTTCCTCAAACTCGAGCCCTCTCGGGCCGGTCCAGTAATTCACCAATCCCGTTTCCAGTATTTTCGCGATCTCTTCCTTTGACTCGGGAGCAAACTGTGGCCACATCGGGAAGCCGAGCTCGGCGATCCCCGCCGCGTTCATTACGATATCTTTGTTCTCACTCATGATAGTCTCCTTTTCTCTTTATACATCAATAAACCTTTTTTCTTCCGTAGACTTATACGCCGCTTCCACGACTCTCTGAACATATACAGCTTCTTCAGCCGGGCACTCGAGAGGTTTCCCTTCCAATACCGAATTGCTGAACGACTCGATTTCCTTCGTGTACAGATTGCCGAACTCGACTTTTACATCCGTCTGCTCCACGAGTTTCTTGTCCTGCGCCGCGTCGTAACCTTTTTGCTCCTCGACGAAAAGCGCGTCTACCGTGCCGACTTCAGCCTGGCCTATCGTCTCGTCCCCGATCATCCTGCCCTG
>Ga0123356_10008589_pt1 | contig 10136 bp, 5 predicted proteins | sample TergutEmb28metaG_2_FD_92546 | JGI IMG/M metagenome (GOLD analysis project Ga0123356, IMG submission 92546) | Embiratermes neotenicus P3 segment gut microbial communities from Petit-Saut dam, French Guiana - Emb289 P3 | ecosystem: Host-associated > Arthropoda: Insects > Digestive system > Gut ... | reverse complement strand
TGTATTACAGCTATACGATCAAAGATGAAATTGCGGCGGTCGACGGTACGACTACTGTAACTAACGAGCTTGAGACGCGCACTGACATCACAGTAAAGAAGGTCTGGGACGACAATAACAATCAGGACGGCGTTCGCCCGGGATCGGTAACAGTCACGCTGATAAAAGACTTTGGAGAGCCCTTTGCGATTCCACAACCGGGGCAGACGATTGCGGACACGCAAAGGACGCTTAACGCTACGAACGGTTGGACAGACACATTTACTGATCTGCCGAAATACAGGCCTGACGGCACGCTTTGCACATACCACGTGCAGGAGACAGCGATAGACTTGTCTGGGAAAGCTTCGGCAGATTGGTACACGATAATGTATCAGGTTGACGGTGAAGGATACACGAGCGGAGCGATGAGCGAACCTGTTCCGGATTCTGACGCCCCCGCAGTAGAAGAAATCGAAGTAGATGTAAAGAACTCGTACACGCCGAAGGTGATGAGCCTTACTGCGACAAAGGTATGGGATGACTATTCAGATAAGTACGGCACGCAGCCAGAGAGGATAAAGCTGCAACTGTATGTGACTACGAACCCGGACGGAGAGACAGGTAAAACCAAACATGGCGTCGCTCAGGCGGTATCGTCACCATGGACATACACATGGGATAATCTGCCGATCATGAGGAATACGACCGGATCAGATACGACGCCTGGGATCAGTGTAGACCTGTACTACTCGATCGTTGAACTGAAGGCTGACGAAACGGCTGCTCCGCTATACGGCTATGAAACGCCTGTGTATTCTTACACGGCGACTGGCATATACAGCACTGCCACCGGTGTGTGCATCAACGGGAGCATTTTTGACGATACCAGGACGATTCATAACGCGACTGTTAAGAACGAGATCGCGACGAAGGAATTGTCAGTCGTTAAGAAATGGGAACATGAAGGCAGCGATTACGCTGAGGAAGTTCCGGTTAAAGTACAGCTTCTGTACCGTCTAGAAGGCGACGAGGATTGGGAGAATGAATGGCCCAACGGCGACCCGACAGAAGAGCTTACGCTTAACGCGGCGGTAGATCCGGAAGCGAATCCGGAAGAGCATTGGATCGTTACGTTTAAAAACCTGCCTACAAATGCTCATGGTAAGGCGTTTCAATACAGCGTGAAAGAAATAGAAATCGGAGGAGTAATAGTCGACGACTCTAATATGCCTTACAGCTATAGTGTCGAAGTAACAGAAGAGGGTAGCGGGACTGCGACTGCGACTGTAACTAACACTCTTGAGACGAGACACAATATCACTGTTACTAAAGAATGGGACGATCTTAGTAATCGTGACGGCAAGCGTCCTTTGGAAGTAAATGTAACGCTGTATAAGGACAAGGGGACACCAGATGAGCTTGAAATGACCGTGCCGCTTAATGCGGGTAATTTCTGGTCGCACACCTTCACCGATCTGCCGGATTATCGGTCCAATGGAGTGGATAAATGTAAGTATACTTTGGTGGAAGAATGGGCAGAAGAAATAGATATGTACGATGCGGATTATCAGGTATCTGGTGATTCAGCATGGACAGTAGACGTGAGCAAAGAAATAACCGGCACGGCAGTTACGGTGAGAAATACATATACGCCGAAAGTGATGAGCATAACAGCAACGAAAGTATGGGATGACCAGACTAATAAATACGGCATGCAGTCTTCAGAAGTATTTTTACAGCTTTATGTATCGACAAGCCCGAACAGCCTGACGGACAGGATAAAAGTCGGCGGCCCGCAGAGGGTAACTGCGGCACAATTGGTATCACCGGATCCGGCGGATGCGGGAGCGCTGTTACCGCAGTGGACATGGAAATGGTTCAGTCTGTCTGTTATGCATAATCCGGAAGGGACTGCAACATCGGTTGGAGGTTCTGAAACATTGTACTATTCTATCGCTGAGGTGGATTCAAACGGAAACCTCTTGCAGCATACCGGATATAAGCCGCCTGAGTATTCTTATGTTAAGGCTGATGGCAGCGATGGTATAGCTAAGGAAATAAACATATGCGGCAGTGTTGACGACGATGCCGGTAAAGTGCATAAGGCGTTCGCCAAGAACACGCTGGATACAGTTGATATCACCGTTGAGAAAAAATGGACTGACTTCGGAAACATATATCATTCACGACCCGCAGAGCTGAGATTCCAGCTTCAGCAGAGAGTGGCCGGCAGCGACGCTGCTTTCACGAACATCACGACTAAGGACATGTTGTCCGAAATAGATGGCTTCGAACAGAGCATGCCGTTCGAAGGCCTGCCGAAATATAATCTTGACGGTGATGAGTATGAATACCGTGTGATTGAGGTTGCGTATAGATACAGCGACACTTTTGTAGCGGTGTCGTCCGATTCAACCGATCCGACCACAGGCGAATTCGGCAATACTTCGTTAAAATACTATTTCAATACAAAGCCTTCCGTATATAAGACATATACTACGACGATCGAAAACGTTCTCGACATGGAAATGGTAAGTTTGTCAGGTACCAAGACATGGATCGACGCAAATAATGTATTCGGTTCAAGACCTTTGGTTGAATCAGACGATCCTATATATGAACCTGTAGAACTGACAGTTTACTATTATGATAACGATGAAGATGCTTGGGAGGTTCTTTCGCCGGATTCCTATCAGGTTAATTGGAAACAGGATGCCGTTGATAATAACAAATGGACTTACACAATCCCGTCACTGCAAAAATATGTGTCCGGGGAGACGGATCTGATCAAATATGCAGTCGTCGAAAAAGAACCGGATAATTATACTCAGACTGCCCCGGTCAAAACATTAGGAGATCCGGTGGGGTCTGCAAAAGGGACCGTCGCGTCCGATGGGACAGGGACGATCACCGGTGTTGATTTCACAAACACGCTTAATATCGGAGCCGAGTTAAAGGTAGAAAAACAGAAAGACCGCGGGCCGGTTGATATGGAATTTACATTCAACGTGTATTTCTCCGCCTTCGATATCACAAATTCGGGAGGAGCGCTCTATACCGGGTCATATCAAGTATTCAATGCCACGTCAGGCGCACATGTAAGTACTGCTGTTACGACAAACGGCAATATAAAAATTAAATCCACGCAATACTTCGTATTGGATAATCTGCCTCTTGGTTTCTATTACAGGGTCGTTGAAATCGAACACGATGACTATATACTTATTACGGATGAAAATTGGGATGAGTATAACCTTGAACTTGCAGATATCTCCACGGGTTTGAGCGGACGGCTTTATACAGTCGCAGACGAAGATCCATCAGAAGCGCTTGCGTTTAATATGGCAAATTCGGTACTGTCCATAATCAACGAAACGGTGACTGCCGGGAATGGCGCCAATGGGCACAAGTATGTCGGCGGGAAGGTAGTCGTTTACGATGAAATAAACATACGCGATTTTCACGACCCAACTGAGCACGACGAGGACCTTGACAAAACAAACAAAGTAGCCGTAGCGTGGCAGCCAGACACATATTGGGTGCTTGGCGACAGTTTCACTGTCGAGTACATCGAGTTTGGAGATCCAGATAATGTTCAATCGTTTACAGTACATAATTACCATTATTATGACGACGACGGGGATGTAGTTCTTTATACACTTGAGTATATCTTTAATAGAGATAAAGACGATAAAGAATTATATGATAATGACGAGTTATACAGGCTAGAGAGATTCATGGATGTCGGAGCGGAGATCACTCTGGTTAACGGTGTTGTCGTTCTGAAACTATCCAACAACGCTGACGATATGCCGCGAATAACAAACGTTTATGTGGAATTCCTTCCCACAATAGCTGTACGCAATATTACCGTAGATAGTGTAGGCGGTGTCGTCCAGGTCGAAAACGGCATAGAGGATAGGCATCAGGACGGAGTACCTGCGTTTGATGGCATTCCATACCACCGCGAGAACACCGTATTCGCTGAAGCTGAAGGCGAGTATATTTTACATATGGGACGGATAGAGATCCGAAACCTGAACAAACTCGATGAGCCGCCGGTAGTTTTGCGTATCAATGGATATAATAATGCCTTTAATGTCGCCGATATAACTCCGATGACCGAAATCGAAGTGTTTACCGGAGTGCAGGCGGTCACCGCTATGCAAGCCTACGAGGATGTTCAGGGAGCGGACGAGGCTGATATCCCGCTTGCCTTTACGATCAACACACAAACCGGTGATTTCTACACAACTCTGCCTACTACGATAAACGGAGGCACAGCAGTGAATGTCGTCATTACTGGAACCGTAGAGGTCCAACACAACAGCGCCGGGGCCCCAGTCGCCATGAAACTGATGTTTGACTACGTTCCGGTACCTCTGCAGGTGGATGTGCTGTTTACAACGATCGACGCCAGGGACGGCGCGGCTCGCTACTTTGCCTCGCCGGGGACCGGTGACGATATGAATGTATTGCCATATATACTGATGGCGGTGATTTCCGCTGCATGCATCGCAGCCCTGCTGATATTGCTAAGAAGAAAGCAACAACGCGGCTAAATCAACAAATGACTAAAAAAAGGGCGATAATTATCATTGCTCTTGGGGCGGCAATATGCGTGTTTTGTGTCGTTTTATTTCAGCAAACAAGAGAAACAGAGGAAGAAGTTCTTCTTCCTCCAGAGGTTATTGTCGAAGAAGCTGAGGTTTTAACGCCGGAACAACAGCTTTTAGGTACCTGGATACAGACGCAGGAGTATCTTGATTATGAAAATGAATATATACATTCTGCGTCGGTAACCGTGACAGAAAAAGAACGTCTGGAGTTTAGGAAAGACGGCTCTTGCGAATTAACAAGCCCCAACAGAGGAAACACAACATTCTACTTCGAATACAGAGATGGGAAAGTTATCCTGACTACCGAAGGCTGGGCGCCGCAACTTTTTTATTTTGAAGACGATGTACTAGTCGATCCTGAAACCGGCATCGCTAGATTTGAAAAAGTGTAAATTTGTTTTTTCTGAATTCTATTAGCCCGTCTTTTTTCATCCTGGCCAGCTCGTGTGAGAGGGCGCTGCGTTCGACGCATAGATGATCCGCCAGCTGCTCTCGGTTGAAAGGTATCGTGATTTCTTTTCCATGTTCGGGTTTGAATGTTTCAAGGTATCGAATTACTTTTGCTCTTATGGATTTCAAGCCGATGATATCCATACGGTTTTGGAGGAGCAGGTTCTTCTTCGCTATCACTTCAAGCATATTCTGTATGAGCTGTGAATGAAAAACGCAGGAATTCGAGCATGTGCGAAGCAGCCGCGTAAAATTTAGAAGCATAACGGAAGAACCTGTGCCCGCCGTTACTGTTACGGGGCTTTCCGGGACGTCGGCGCAGCACAGAGCTTCCGCGAAGATCTGGCCCGGCATGATGACCGCGATCAGAGAACGGTTCCCGTCGATGTCCTCCCGCGTTATATGGATCTCTCCTGAAATAACGACGCCAACATAGAGCGGCTTTGAACCTGCGAGCATGATTATGCCGCCTTTTTTGAATTCTTTTACTTTTGCCTCAACACAATCAAGCATCAATCCCAGATCTGAATCGTTGATGCCTTCAAATAGTTCGACAGATTTCAATACATCAAAATGTTTATACATATTTTAAAATCCTTTCGGTTTCGTGGTTTTAACCACGGAATAATTGCTCTGAGTATAGTACTCTGTGATCATGAAATCAAGGAGGTGATTCAGATGTTAAGGCAAATCATCAAAATCGAGAAAGATAAATGCAATGGCTGCGGACTATGCGTGTCGGCCTGTCAGGAGGGGGCGATAGGGCTGGTAGATGGTAAGGCAGAGCTTCTTAGGGAAGACTATTGCGACGGGCTCGGCAATTGCTTGCCGGTTTGCCCTACAGGGGCAATCAGCTTTGAAGAGCGCGAAGCAGCTCCATTCGATGAAGCGGCAGTTGATCCTCTTCCTTGCGGCTGTCCCGGTACTCATGCCAAGGCTATCGAGAGAGAATGTGAGGCCGAGGCGGCTCAGCCTGTGCAGGCGACGTCGCAGCTTGTGCAGTGGCCAGTGCAGATAAAGCTCGTGCCTGTGAACGCACCGTATTTTCAGGGGGCGAATCTGCTCGTTGCCGCCGATTGCGCGGCTTATGCGTACGGGAGTTTTCATAACGATTATATGAAGAAGCGCGTCACGCTGATCGGATGCCCGAAGCTCGACGACTGTGACTACAGCGAAAAACTGTCGGCTATAATCGAGACAAATGACATCAAATCTGTTACGGTGGTGCGTATGGAAGTCCCATGCTGCGCCGGTATCGAAAACGCTGTAAAAGAAGCTCTTAAGAGCAGCGGAAAGATGATACCATGGCAGGTAGTTACGATTTCAACCGATGGGCGTATCTTAGACTAAGGGGGGAGGTATTATTCATGGACGCTATGTTTTGTTATCAATGTGAGCAGACCGCTGGAGGGACCGGATGTACAGTGCAGGGCGTTTGCGGCAAGAAGGCCGAAACCGCCCACGCGATGGATGTGCTAACTTCTAAGCTTATAGCTTTGGCTACGGGAAAGGTTGACTCAGCAGCTGTCGATCTTATAGTGGACAGCCTGTTTTCCTGTGTAACGAACGTCGATTTTGACGAAGAAAGAATAAACGCGCTCATCGATAAAGTAAGTGATGAAATAGGTAATTCAGGTGGCGGTAAAGGCCTCAAGCCTGAGAATCTTTTCCACGGGAAGGAAGACGACACGTCGCTGAGATCCACGCTTATTTTCGGGCTGCGCGGTATGGCGGCGTACGCTCATCATGCCCGTGTCCTTGGAAGGCGCGACGCTGTGGTCGACGGGTTTTTCATAAAGGGACTGGCGGCGCTCGGAGAGGAGCATACGGTAGAAGAATGGCTGGATTTGCTGATGGAATTCGGAGCTGCGAATTTCAGGTGTATGGAGATACTTGATGAGGCGAATACTGAGACGTACGGAGATCCGGTGCCGGTGAAGGTTTCTCTGAATGTCGAAAAAGGTCCGTTTATCGTGATAACCGGACATGATCTGCATGACCTGAAAATGCTGCTTGAGCAAAGCGAAGGGAAGGGCGTGAATATCTATACGCATGGGGAAATGCTTCCCGCGCACGGCTATCCGGGTCTAAAAAAATACGCTCATCTAAAAGGCAATTTCGGTACCGCGTGGCAGAACCAGATGAAAGAGTTCGATAATATCCCGGCGCCTGTCTTGTTTACTACGAATTGTCTTATGCATCCGAAACCCTCTTATGCGGACCATGTCTATACAACGGCGGTAGTCGGTTTTCCTGATACGAAACATATAAGCGCGGACGCTGACGGTGGGAAGGATTTTTCGGCATTGATCGAGCACGCCATTGCTCTCGGCGGTTATGCCGAGGACACGCAGCTGACCGGCATCAATGGAGGAACATCAGTCATGACTGGGTTCGGGCGGAAGACCGTCCTGGACAATGCTCCCGCCATACTTGACGCAGTGTCGCAGGGCGCGATCAAACATTTCTTCCTTGTCGGCGGATGCGACGGCGCGAGAGCCGGACGAAATTATTACACGGAATTCGTAAAGCAGACGCCTGCGGATACCATCATATTGACGCTTGCGTGCGGCAAGTACCGCTTTAATGACCTTGATACAGGTTCCATAGGGCCGTTTCCGCGCGTACTCGACATGGGGCAGTGCAACGACTCATACGGAGCGGTAAAAGTCGCTGTGGCGCTGGCTGAGAGCCTTAAATGCGGTGTGAACGACCTGCCTCTCACGCTGGTGCTGTCGTGGTATGAGCAAAAGGCTGTGTGCGTTCTTCTGACTCTGCTGTCTCTCGGCATAAAGAATATATATATAGGGCCGTCATTGCCTGCCTTTTTCTCTGAAAACGTGCTCTCCGCTCTTGTGGGGCGGTTCGGGCTTCATCCGATCAGCACTCCGGAGGAGGATCTCGCGGTAATTTTAGCGTAAAACCGGCACATATCCGTTTACAATTCATAGCCAGGAATGTATAATGAATTATCATGCATTCTTGGCTTTTCAACTTGTTCACAACTTTGCTTATTTTATGGAGACAACTATGAAAACAATTTATGACGGGAAGACAAAAAATGTTTTAATTGATGAGGCCACGGGCGAATACTTCCTGCTTTTCAAGGATGACGCCACAGGGGAAGACGGTGTTTTTGACCCGGGTTTCAATACCGTAGGCGGAAGTGTAGAGGGAAAAGGGAAGGCCGGTCTTGAGATAGCTGTATACTTTTTTGAGCTGATGGAGAAAAACGGCGTACCGACGCATTTCCTGGAGGCCGACATCGATAAAAGCCTTATGAAGGTCAGAAAAGTCGAGGTTCCAAAGCTCGAGTTCGTGCTTAGATATTTTACCGCCGGCAGCATGTGCCGCAGATTTACGTTAGACGCCGGAATACCGTTTGATCCGCCTTACCTTGAGGTCACGCTTAAGGATGACGATCAGGGGGATCCGCTTATCAGCGAGAGGCTTTGTCTCCTGAAGGGGCTTTTAAACGAGGGCGAATACGATATGACGCTTGAGCTCCTTACCAGGGTGGGCGAAGTGCTCAGGGAGGAACTTGACAGCCTGGGACTGAAACTTATTGATTTTAAGATCGAATTCGGTTTTGACGATGATCGCAATTTGTATATAGCCGATGAAATTACGCCGGATATCTGGCGTGTACAGGACGAAAATGGCGATATCCCCGATCAGATAGAGTGCGCGAAAATGATCCTTGAAAGAATAGAATCGAGAAAAGCATTATAAAATGGAAGAGCTGATCACAAACGAACTTGACAAATGCGTGGGATGCAACAGGTGTCTCAGAGTATGCCCGATTGACGAAGCGAATATTACTACTAAGATAGACGGGATGACTAAGATCAAGATCGACGGAGATAAGTGTATCTCCTGCGGCGCCTGCCTGACTGCGTGTCATCACGGATCGAGGGGCTATATTGACGACACGGAAAGGTTTTTCAGTGATCTGAGAAGCGGTGTTCCTATCAGCGTTATGACGGCTCCGGCGATGAAGGCTAATTTGGACGAATGGGGCCGATTGCTTTCATGGTTCAGGCAAATCGGAGTCAAGGGTATATACGACGTAAGCTTCGGCGCGGATATATGTATATGGGCGCATATCAGGTATCTGCAAAAAACAGGCTTAAAACCTTTGATCACACAGCCATGCCCGTCGATAGTGAGCTATATCCTCCGTCACCGGTCCGAGCTTAAAAAGTATCTGTCGCCCGTGCATTCGCCTATGTGCTGTGCCGCGATATTCATGGATAAATATGAAAAAACCGGAACCAGGATCGCAGCGATATCCCCCTGCATCGCGAAGAAACGCGAATTTATCAATGCCGGTATAGTGGATTATAATGTCACGATCGCGAAGCTGAATAAATATATAGCGGACCATAATATAGTATTCCCTTCCGAGCAGAGCGGATTTGACGGTTTTGAATCTGGACTCGGTTCGCTATTTCCGATGCCCGGAGGGCTGAAAGAAAACGTGGAGTACTATCTTGGCAAGTCCCTTCGTATAGACAAGTCGGAAGGCCCGCAAATAGTATATGAGCATCTTAACGAGTACGCTCATCAGCCCGAGTCACAACTCCCGGTACTTTTTGACGTGCTGAACTGTCAGGAGGGTTGTAATCAGGGTACAGGTATCGGCGGGGGACATAGCATATTCGAAATCAACGCAAAAATGGATGTGGCCCGCCAGAAATCGATCCAATCCGACCGAAAAGAATATCTTGATAAAATATTCAATGTATTTGACGAGATGCTCAAGCTTGAAGACTTCCTGAGAGTATATAACGCTCCCAGTGTCGCGCCGATCAGGGTATCCGAGGCGGATATCCAAGCCGCTTTCTTAGCTCTCGGAAAGCACAACGAGGCGGAGAAGACATTTGACTGCGGCGCGTGCGGGTGCGACTCATGCTATGAAATGGCTCAAAAGGTCGCGAAAGGCGTCAATACACCTCTTAATTGCGTGGAGAAAGCCCGGCACGAGCTTATTGATCAACAGAGGGAAACAAACACGATTCAGACGAAAAATCTGAACAACCTGGAAACAATCCTGTCGGATACCACCCGTATCAAAGAGATGAC
>Ga0123356_10008588_pt1 | contig 10136 bp, 9 predicted proteins | sample TergutEmb28metaG_2_FD_92546 | JGI IMG/M metagenome (GOLD analysis project Ga0123356, IMG submission 92546) | Embiratermes neotenicus P3 segment gut microbial communities from Petit-Saut dam, French Guiana - Emb289 P3 | ecosystem: Host-associated > Arthropoda: Insects > Digestive system > Gut ... | reverse complement strand
TGCGAACAGGGGTTTACCGGAAGCGGTCCGCACAGGGATGACTTGCGTTTTCTTTTAGACCGAAAACTAACCAAAACCTTTGCCTCACAGGGGCAGTGCCGCTCTTTCGCCCTCTCTTTGAAACTCGGTTCTGTTCTTATTTTGGAACAGCACAAACAGGACTCTTCTGCTATGATTTTCTTAGTTGACGATGCTGTCTCGGAATTGGATTCAGGAAGAACTTGCCGCGTGTACGCATTGCTTGAAGGCAGGGGGCAAATTTTTATAGCTACTCCTCAATGTACAGTTGCTTTGAGGGAGCAGGTGCTGAGATGCACTGTGGAGCCGGGCAAGGTAGTTGTTTAAGTTTTCCCATAGCCAGCCGATCAGTTGTACTGTTAGGATGGTAATACGGGGGCGAAATCACCGTTCATGAAAAAGGAGCCAGTAATCGCGCGGCGTTAGTACAACTTTCTTCTCAAAAAGCAAATCATACACTATCATTCTGGGGAAGCTATTTTGTATTAACGCGGACACAAACACATTTGTATCAACTACGATTTTTGCAAAAGAAACACCAAACCGCCTGACGAATTTCACCCGCCATTCTTAACATGCACCAAAAACGCTCCGGCCAAAGCCGCAATCGCAAGCCAGGATAGCCACTGCGTTTTTACCATGCTGTGCCAGTATTCTATACTGAAAAATGGAGCTTCGGAAGATGGAAAAGCGTGACGGCGGTCTGTTATTCTGCGCTCGCTTACTGCGTCTTGTTTTACGGTTTTGCCCTTTGAGTTTGTAGGAGCGCGAAAGCGGACGGTATCGCGTTCGACAAGTTCCGTTGGATCAACAGAGTCAAGATGTTCAAGAAGCTCTTCCACAGATTCGTAGCGGTCATGTTTCTCTTTTTTCAGAGCTTTTAAAATTATAAGCTCCAAACGCTTGGGGGTATCTTTGCGCTTTACAGACGGCGGCATAGGCTGCTCATGCACCTGTTTATAGGCGACAGCCATCGAGTTATTAGCTGTAAAGGGAGGTTTACGGGTCAGCATCTCATACATTAAAATACCAAGAGAATAAATATCGGTCTGAGCGTCAAGCTTTTTACCCTGCGCCTGTTCGGGAGACATATATTCCGGCGTGCCTACAGCAGAGCCTGTCATCGTGATATCTACGCTTGAGCACATCTTCGCTATTCCAAAATCACTTATGTGCACGTTCTTGTTTTTGTCAAGAAGCACATTTTGCGGTTTTATGTCTCTGTGAATGATATTACGGCTATGCGCGTACCGCAGTCCGCGGCAGATCTGCTTTGCGAAATCTATTATTTCGGGAATAGAGATAACGCGGTTTTCATTAATGTAGCATCCGAGATCCATTCCGTCAACAAACTGCATGGCTATAAAACGATATCCGTCCTCTTCGCCGTATTCGTATATGCTTACAATATTCTGATGTTCCATAAGAGAGATCGCTTTAGCCTCAATTTCAAATCTTTTAGCGAACTCTTCATCTCTTGAGAGCTGAGGCGGCAGCACTTTGAGAGCCACAATACGGTTAAGCGGCTCCTGCATCGCTTTGTAAATATCGCCCATACCGCCCTTACCCAATTTACCGATAATTCTGTATTTACCGATATAGGAGGGTTCCAAATCTATAAACTTGTTTTTTTGCATCCGTATAACTCCCGTGATTAAGCAGCCGCCCCGTGACGTCCCGATTGGCGCTTCTTTAGCGCGACTCCAAATAAAATAATTAATCCGCAGCAAAGTAAAAATAATTCTGTCCATTCCTGATGCCAAAAGAGAGATTCATTGCGCAAAAAAACGCCTTTCATTCTCCCGAATATTGGCCGCGAAATAGTCAAATGAGAGAGTTTTTCTCCCCATTTGGCCATATGTTCAAAAGGTACGAGTATTCCAGAAAAGAAAATTTGCGGAATAAGAATTATTGGAAGCGTGCTTATGGCGCGCCCAACGCTGCCGCTGCACGCGCTGACCGCAAGCCCCAGTAAATTACCGCAAAATATAGCGGTAAAAAGCAGCAGAAGCAGTTCCATAGAAAACGTTATATGAGTAAACATAACAACCACAAATATCGCAAACAAAAGCGCCTGAACAGCGCTCAGAGCGCCGGCTGTTACAATTCTCGCTATAATATAAGAAAATTGATTAAGACCGCATTTACTCTCCCTGTCTATAAGCTGCCGTTCCCGCGCAACTTCCCGCACTGCGTCGAGACCTCCAACCCAAATACCGGTAACTGTCAAACAAAAATAGAGCCCCGTTTCAAACAGCGCTATTGACGCTTTCTCATACACTAACCCTAAAAGAAGCGTTATAAGCGGCGTCTGGACAAGCAAGAGCATAATATTTCTGTGATCTCTGGTGTAAATTTTTGTATACCGTGACGTCAGAGCCGCCGCTTGACGTATGAAAAATGAGATACTCCGCAGCGGATGTCTTAATTTTGAGGCCCACTCGCCGTGAGAAAGATTTTGGTTTGACTGCGTGGAGCTTATTTGTTCCGTTTGCGCCTGACGGGTTTGCTGATCAGGCTCACGATTTGCGGCCTGTTCATAAACATTAGAGAGAGCCGGCGCGTCAAAATGAGTACAAAGATTTTGAGGGGGGCCGCAAAACAGTACCTTTCCTCTTTGCATAAATACTACCCTGTCACACAGCTCTAACTGTTCAAGGGTGTGAGTTACAAGAATAAGGGTATGTCCTTTGTCACAAATGCGGCGGAACAGTTTCATGAATTTACCTATAAGACCAGGATCAAGACCCGCCAGAGGTTCGTCAAGAATAAGCACCGAAGGAGAAGCGAGAAGTTCCACCCCTACATGAAGCCGCCTTGCCTCTCCGCCGGAGAGATTGGCAACGCGGTGATTCCTTATCCGCTTAAGCTCCATAAGCTCAAGCACCTCTTCCGCGCGCATGAGCCGCTCGTTTACGGTGCTGTCTCCGGGAAGCCTCATCAGACTTTGATCTGTCAATGTCTCCCAAACTGTTAATTCCGAACGTAAAAGAACCTGCTGAGAGACATAGCCGATACCGCGCGCAAAAGCGGCTCCAAATTTTAAAGCCGGAAACCCGTTCATAAAAAGACGGCCCGACGTGGGGGCAACAGAGCCGCAAAGAACGCGCGAAAGCGTTGATTTCCCCGCGCCGCTCGCCCCAAGAAGCGCTACAAACGCGCCGGGCTCAATTGTAATATTTACATCATCAAGAAGTTTTTTCCCTTTAATACGCAGACCTAAAGCGTGACCCTCTATTTTAATCTTGTTAAGGTCATCCGCTCTAAGAAATTTCCCGCCGGATACATAAAACCGAAACGGGCCTACATGCACTACATCACCTTCGCCAAGAGGCGCAGTTCTGACAGCGCGGCCATTTACATAAGTGGAATTAGAGCTGCCCTGATCTGTAATTACAAGCCCGCCATGATCATTTTTCACAACAGCGTGAAATCGGGAGACAAGCGGATGGGGCAGACAGATATCATTTGCGGTATCCCGCCCGATCTTCAAAGTTTTTTTGGTTTCATCCTGCGGGAGAGAGACGTCTTTTTCTGAGTCAGGAACAGTAAAGCAGATAAAACCCTCGCTAATATCAACCCTCAGAACCTGAATACCTATAGTTAAGACAGCTCCATCGAGAAGCGCCCCTTTTTTTACAGGCGCGCCGTCAATTCGTATTCCAAAAGTGCTCTCTGAGTCGGTAATAATTGGGGATGCGCTGTCACAGATGATCTCCGCGTGCAAACGCGATATTCCAACTCCGCCGAGGCATATATCACATGAGGTATCGCGGCCTATACGGCGCGTTTGGCCGTCAAGGGGAAAACGGAATTCGATTTGTGCGGCGCTGTTTACAGGGGCTGCGGACATCATCCGTCTATAATCGTCCTTATTAATTCCGAGATTTTAATTTTTGCGTCTTCCAGATTATCATTGACTATTACGTGTTCGTATTTTCCCTCAGAGCGCGCGAATTCCATTTCTGTTTTCGCGTTTTGAAGCCGCAGTGAGATAGTTGCTTCATCGTCTGTATTTCTTTCCCGCAGACGCTTATCAAGTTCTTCCATAGAAGGCGGCGTTACAAGTATGCCGACAGCTTCGGGGAATACGGCGTCAAATTTCTTTTTGCCAAAAACATCTATATCCATAACGATATTGCTGCCGCTTGACACTACAGACTCTATAAACGAGCGGGGGGTGCCATAGTAATTTCCATGAACCTGCTCCCACTCCGCAAATTCGTTATTTGAGATTTTTGCCTCAAATTCCTCTTTGCTTATGAAAAAATAGTGTTTTCCATCAACTTCACCAGGTCTCGGTTTACGAGTCGTGGCCGAAATGGAATACACCAGGCTCGGTATGGTTTCTATAAGGTAAGTGAGTAACGTTGTTTTTCCCGCTCCTGAGGCTGCGGAGAAAACTAATATCTTACCCCGGTTTTTTCGGTTCTTTAGGGAGTCCATATTCATCTTCTTCCGCCGCTTTTTTAAGTTCTTCCTCTTTTTTCAGTTTTTCTTCATAGTACTCTTCATGCTGCGAACTGCTTATGTCAAGTTTATATTTCAGTCTTATCGCCTCAAGCTTGATATCATATTCTTTCTTAAGCAGATACTCTAATTTATAAAGCACATTATCAATGTTGGCGGCAGTTTGGCTTATTACAAGAAAAAGTATAAAAAGCGCCACAATCACAAATATCGCAATCACAATCTGAATAACCATCTTTAATTCTCCATTTTTCAAATATTGAAGCCGCGATTAAATATTATACCCGCACCGTCCTCCGGCTGCACGACAGGCGTGAGGCCGGAGGACGGCACAGTACAACATTTAATCGCGGAATCTATATATCCAAATATACAATAATGTTTGGACTTGTCTACTTCCCGTTTACTAAAATGTCATCGTCGCCGTTACTGCCGCTCTTTGAGGAGCTATTTGGATATTAAAATTTTCAACATATTGATACGGGCCAAGAAACGCTTTATACGCCGCGTTAGCAAAAAAAGTCCCTATAATAGCTCCAGCCATTACATCTGTTGGATAGTGTTTTTCACCCTCAACACGCCCCCATGCAGTAGCTGCCGTAAGTGTCGTAAGGACGGCATAAGCGGGATAGTTGTATGATCGCGGAAGAGACATACTGCTTATTATTTTTGCGGAGTAAGCGTTCTTTACCGCAGCGGAGGATGTATGACCGGAAGGAAAAGAGTAGGTGTTCGATGAATCTGGCCTTAAACGTCCTGTAGTTGTTTTCAGAATTTCAGTCGTACCGGATGTCAACCCCAGAGCGATAACACCTGCGGAAGCGGCGGCTATTGGCGCGTGAAATCTTGGCGACATCCCAAATTCTGTACGAATCGGACAGCCGTCCTCCTCGTCAGGAGATTCCATTATATGAGGTAAATACTTTACGGTATAAGTTAAAACAGTTATTCCCACAGATGCAGCGACAAATATGTCGCTTGCTTTTTTCGCATTTTCACTTGAACCGAAAACCGGCGTATGCTGTGTTGCGTAAGAGGAGATTTGCTTATCTTTTCCGGAAGCCGCAGTAACTATAAGCGCCGCAGTAGTGACTCCGATATATGGATCAAAAGCCGCGTCCCAAAGCGCTGTACCGATTCTTCTCGCGCCCGGCAGCAGGGTTGGATCTTCAAAAGAACCGGACCTCAATACTCTATTGGAACAGCCGCCAAAAAGACAGCTTAAGAATATTATACATAGTAAAAAGAGGCACTTTGATTTTTCTTTCACCGCAATACTCTTTATTGATCCATTGATTAAGTATACCAATTCACCGATAAATTTTGCATTGTACCGCTAAGCAGCCTCACGGCTCTACGTGCAGTTGCGTGCGGTGCAGTGTAAAATTATATCGGCGACACAGTATATTGGATTACTTGCGTGACAAAATCTTAGTCCGCCACTCTTTATTTTCAAGGTACCATTTTATAGTGTCACGTATCCCGTTTTCAAATACCACAGACGGCGACCAGCCAAGAGTTCGCTGTATCTTTGAAGAGTCAATCGCGTACCTGCGGTCATGACCTAAGCGGTCTTTAACATAAGTGATGAGGCTCTCAGGCTTGCCCAATTCCGCGAGTATTATCTTTACAATATCTATGTTGTACTTTTCATTGTTTCCGCCTATATTGTAAACCTCACCCAAAGCGCCCTTAAAAAGAACCGTCTCAACAGCGCTGCAATGATCGCATACGTAAAGCCAATCCCTTACGTTCATTCCATCGCCATACACAGGAAGCGGCTTATCGGCAAGCGCGTTTGTAATCATCAGAGGAATGAGTTTTTCAGGAAACTGAAACGGGCCGTAATTATTGGAACAGCGGGTAATTAGCGCGGGAAAACCAAAGGTTTCAAAGTATGAGCGCACTAACAGATCACTGCCCGCTTTGGATGCTGAGTAAGGGCTGTTTGGAGCAAGCGGTGTAGTCTCTGTGAAAAGACCTGTTTTTCCCAATGTTCCGTAAACCTCGTCAGTAGATACATGAACAAAGCGTTTAGAGCCGTAATCATCTCCCCATGCTTCCTTTGCCGCCTGTAAAAGCACCTGAGTACCAAGCACATTGGTAATAACAAACTGCGCCGGCCCTGTTATGCTTTTGTCAACATGACTTTCAGCCGCGAAATGTACAACCGCGTCAAAATTGTTTTCTTCAAAAAGTTTTTTAACCGCCGCGGTGTCACAAATATCACCTTTTACAAATGCGTAACGCGGATCATCATTTATCTCATTAAGATTATCCAAATTACCGGCATACGTGAGCAGATCAAAATTGACAATAGAACAATCATTCCTGCTTTTGAGTATATGAATGATAAAATTTGAACCTATGAATCCGGCGCCGCCGGTAACTAAAATCCTTTTCATATTATCTGCTTTCCTTATGATTTTCTGTTGATAGAAATTCTTTGAACGCTTCTTTCCACTCAGGCATAATATTTATACCCATCTCTTTAAACCGCGCGTTTTCAAGAACGCTGAAGTGAGGTCTTGGCGCGGGACGGGGAAACTCTTCTGTAGTGCACGGCACTACATCAACATTTATACCCGAAGCTGACACAATCTCTTTAGCGAAGTCAAACCAACTGCATTGCCCCTCGCTTGTACAGTGAAAAACACCATACTCATTTTTGTCAATAACAGAAAGCGCCTGCCTGCAAACGCTCACAGTCCAAGTAGGCGTTCCAAACTGATCATTAACAACCTTTAACGGTTTTTTCTCGTCGGCTGCCGCCTGCGCGAAACGGCGTATACTCTTCACAAAATTATTACCGTGTACTCCATAAAGCCACGCGATTCTAAAAATTAAATATTTTGGACATGTCTCAACAATAAGCTCTTCCCCCCGCAGCTTTGACTTTCCGTAAACTGTCTGCGGATTAGTATCAGAGCGCTCCGTATAAGGTTTTGACGCTCTTCCGTCAAAAACATAATCCGTGCTGAAATGTATAAGCCGCGCGCCGATATCACGCGCGCAGTAAGCCAAGTTAAAACACGCGTCCGCGTTGATGCTAAACGCGTTTTTCTGCTCCTGTTCGCATAAGTCAACCGCTGTAAAAGCCGCGCAGTTTACAATTACGTCAGGTTTTGCGTCGTTTACAAAGCGCTCAACAGACGCCTTATCAGCAATATCAATATCTGGAAAATCAACGGGAATAACTAAGTGACCCAAAAGCTCAGCCTCTTTGACAAAATCACACCCCAATTGTCCGCCTGATCCTATAACAAGCAGTTTCATTTTTCCTCCGTAAATTAGCGCAGAACAGCCGTAAGATTTTTGGCGATAGCCATAAAGCACTCCGCCGCTTTAGGATTATTCTGAAGAACCACAGGCCCCAAAGTACGCAGCGACTCCCGTATTTCCGGCGTGTAAATAAGGTATCCGATATAGCGCAGCTGTAAAGAAAGGTATCTCTGCACAATTGCCGCAAACCCCTCTCCTACTCTTATTTCATCAGCCCCTCTTACCATATTAAGAATAAGAAATGACTTACGGTTATCAAGCCACTCTCTCATTTGCCGCGCTTCCTCCGGGTAATTGGCTTTAACTGCCGCGAGCATACCATCAATAGTGGGAGCTTCCTTTGAACCTTTATCGCCGGTAAAATCTTTTATTAACTTTTGAATCTCACCGCGTCCAGGAAAAAGACGTATAAGCCCCCTATAAATCCCGCTTTTTAAAAATCCATAAGCGTTCTCAACCGAAGTTGGAAGAGAATCGGTAACAGTAATACTGTTTGGAAAGGCGGCGAAAAAATCACTGACAATGTTACTGCTGCCCGCTCCAAGATCCACAATTATATAATCGGCCTCAAGATTTTTTACCGCGTTCAATATCTTCTGTTTCTGGCCAAAGTTAGGATTAGCGAGTTCGAGAAAATCCCCCGCTCCGGATATCAGCCAGCTCTTGGGGATAGGCGTCTTTACAGTTACGTCTGAGAGCGATTTATACTCACCTGTCAAAAAGTGCTGAAGCGTGCGTTGAGGGCGTCTCATTCCAAGACAGGTGTGAAGATTGGCGCCGCCAAGATCGGCGTCGATATATCCTACCGAAAATCCGCTTTTAACCAAAGAAGCGCCGAGATTGGTGCTGACAGTGCTCTTGCCAACCCCTCCTTTACCGCCTCCAACAGAAATTATTATCGGTTCACTCATGGCTGCTTACCGGCTCACTGTTGCTTGACGGCTGTAACGCTTCCGCGTTTAACTCTATAACAGAGTGGACAAGGCCGCTTCTTCTCCAAAGTTCCTCTTTTATCTCAGGGAAAGATATTTCAAACTCCCGCTCAAACCGGTTAAAATTAACAGAAATTACCGCCCCCCAAAAAAACAGCAAAAAAGCCGCAGAAGATACCGCAAGTAAACCAAGCGCTAAAGCAGCCGGCAGCTTTACGTTTTTAAATTTCCTCTTTGAAACGCCGCCGCCGTTAAGCCGCTCACTGTAGCGTCTCTGGAGCGCCGCGCTGAGCCGCTTTTCGTAATCTCCCAATTTGTCAATGTACGCGGTTACATCCGCGTCAAAATTTTTGAGACCGCATTTAGACGCAACCCAACGTTCGGGGTTAATCAAAGTACGCCCAATAAATTTTATATAGACGGCCGAAATTTTTTTCACCGCGGCGGCGCACGCCTCGTCGTGGTCATCCCCCGCGTCCCGAATCCCCGCGTATAAACAATGAAATTGATCACGGAAAAGAGCGCAAAATGCCGCCGGATCTCCGGCCTTAGCTAATTTAGTATAAAGCTCAAAATGAGAATCTATCTTTTTCATGCTTTTAAAAATACTTATGGCAACGCATTAAGTCAAAATGCACGTTATATAATAATAGATTCCGGCAACTATAACTCGTTGATTACACAGCAAGTTATAAAATGGTGCGGCTATAAGGCCGCTAAATTAATCTTTCACTGTGTTTCACAAACAGGCACCGTACACACTTTTTTCTGTTCCAAAGGTACCGAATTATTCAATACCGACAGACGGTATCAATAACATTTCTTATAAAAAGGAAAGTTATAAAATTATACCGTCTGCCGGAATGCTTAAAACTGCCAAAATATTCCACAGCAACTAATCGTATACCGACAACATAGTGTGTCTTTTACATCAATCTTAGAGTTTCATAAAATCATAATCACAAAAGCCAATGGTTAATAACAATGATTGAAAATAGAGTAAAGCAAGCAATTGACAATTTAAATGTACGTATAACGGAGTGCAACATCCGCCCCGCTATTCCTTTTGAAGAATTTCTCTCCGAAGTCGCTGATAACCCGCGCACGGTACTGCGGAATGTATTTCAGATTTTCCATGATTTGATTACCACAAACGTAGGGTCGGGAACCGATGAGTACCCCAATGACCCCGAATCAATAAACTATGTCAATTATGATTGCAGTCGTTTATTCGAAAATGAGCTTGACAGACCGTTTTTTGCGGACAGAATTTTCGCCAACCGCCTGATACACATGGTAGAAGGGATGCGTCGGGGGAGTCAGCAAAATAAGATTTACATATTCAACGGCCCGCCGGGATGCGGTAAAAGCACTTTTCTTAACAATCTGCTTAAAAAACTTGAGGCTTACGCCAATTCACAAGAGGGAATGCGC
>Ga0123356_10008587_pt1 | contig 10138 bp, 10 predicted proteins | sample TergutEmb28metaG_2_FD_92546 | JGI IMG/M metagenome (GOLD analysis project Ga0123356, IMG submission 92546) | Embiratermes neotenicus P3 segment gut microbial communities from Petit-Saut dam, French Guiana - Emb289 P3 | ecosystem: Host-associated > Arthropoda: Insects > Digestive system > Gut ... | reverse complement strand
GAGGCGGGCTACGAGACCGTGATGGTCAACTGCAACCCGGAGACCGTTTCCACCGACTACGACACCTCCTCCCGGCTGTACTTCGAGCCGCTGACCCTGGAGGACGTGCTCGAAGTGGTGGCCGCGGAGCAGGCGGCCGGGCCGGTCGCGGGCGTCATCGTGCAGCTCGGCGGGCAGACGCCGCTCGGGCTGGCCCGGGCTCTGGAAGCCGCGGGAGTGCCGATCGTGGGCACGTCGCCCGCCGCGATCCACGCCGCCGAGGACCGCGGTGCGTTCGCCCGGGTGCTCGCGGAGGCGGGTCTGGTCGCGCCGCGCGGCGAAGTCGCGCTATCGGCGGACGAAGCGGCCGTCGCGGCGGCGGAAATCGGCTACCCGGTGCTGGTCCGGCCCTCGTACGTGCTCGGCGGGCGCGGCATGGAGATCGTCTACGACGAGGCCACGCTCCGCGCCTACGTCGGACGTGCGACCGCGGCGCGCCCCGACAACCCGGTGCTGATCGACCGGTTCCTCGACGACGCGATCGAGATCGACGTGGACGGCCTGTACGACGGCGAGGAACTGTACCTGGGCGGCGTCATGGAACACATCGAGGAGGCCGGCATCCACTCCGGCGACTCGGCGTGCGCGCTGCCGCCGATCACCCTCGGCAAGGCGGACATCGCGGCGATCCGGGCGGCGACCCACAAGATCGCGCGCGGCGTCGGCGTGCGCGGCCTGCTCAACGTGCAGTACGCCCTCGCCGCGGGCGTGCTCTACGTGCTGGAGGCGAACCCGCGCGCGTCGCGGACCGTGCCGTTCGTCTCCAAGGCGACCGCGGTGCCGCTCGGCAAGGCGGCGGCGCTGGTGATGATGGGCGCGTCGATCGCGTCGCTGCGCGCGTCCGGCGTGCTTCCGCCGTCCGGCGACGGCGGCACGCTGCCGCTCGACTCGCCGGTCGCGGTCAAGGAGGCGGTGCTCCCGTTCGGCCGGTTCCGGGACGCGACCGGGGCGGGCGTGGACACCGTGCTCGGGCCCGAGATGCGCTCGACCGGCGAGGTGATGGGGATCGACGCATCGTTCGGCACGGCGTTCGCCAAGTCGCAGGAGGCCGTGTACGGCTTGCTGCCGGTGAAGGGCCGGGTGTTCGTGTCGGTGGCCAACCGGGACAAACGGGCGATGGTCTTCCCCGTCAAGCGGCTCGCCGACCTCGGTTTCGAGATCTGGGCAACATCAGGGACTGCGGAGGTCCTGCGCAGAAACGGTGTTCGTGCCAAGATCGTGCGAAAGCACAGCGATGGCGCGGGACCGGACAGCGAGCCAACCGTTGTCACGCGCATCCTGGACGGTGAGGTAGACCTGATCGTGAACACGCCCTGGGGCAGTGCCTCCGCCGCGTCGGCCGCGGTGCGGCTCGACGGCTATGAGATCAGGACCGCGGCCGTGCGCCGGGGTATCCCGTGCCTGACCACGGTGGCCGGCCTGGCGGCGGCGGTGCAGGGCATCGAGGCCATCATCCGCGGTGAGATGGGCGTCCGCTCCCTGCAGGAGCACGCGGCCAGCTTGCGGGGCAACTGAGGTGCTGATGTTGCTGAGGGTCGGCAACTGAGGGTCGGCGGTATCGATAGCGAGGACTTGGCGGCGGCTGGATGGCAGGCAGCGATCGGGACGGAGGCGCGGGCGGGGTGGCGCCAGTGCAGGTGCGGGGGACGGTGCTCACCGTGCGGCGCGTCGACGCGTACGTCGCCATGACCGTGGTCGCCCCTGCGATCGCCACCCGGTTCCGGCCCGGCCAGTTCATCGCCATCGCGGTCGGCGGGCCGCAGTCCGGCATGCTCGCGCGCCGCACGTTCTCCGTGCACGACGTGCGGCCGGACCACGGCGGGACCGTCGAGTTCGTGTTCCTGCCGCGCGAGCCCGGCGCGCAGTGGCTCGCGGAGTGCCGGGCGCGGGACGTGCTGGACGTGGTCGGGCCGCTCGGCCGGCCGTTCCCGGTGCCGCGCGACCCGGCGTCCTGCCTGCTGCTCGGGGTCGGTCCCGGCGCGGCGCCGCTGTTCGCGCTGGCGGCACGGCTGGCCGAGCGCGGGTCGAACCCGGACTTCCTGCTCGGAGCGGAGAGCGCTGACCGGGTATTCGGCGCGCTGACCGCGCGGCGGACCGGGCGCTCGGCGGCGATCACGACAACAGACGGGTCGCTGGGTTCGCGCGGGTCGGTCGTGGACATGCTGCCGACGGTCGTGCAGCAGGCGCGCACCGACGTCATCTACGCCTCCGCGCCGCTGCCGGTGCTGCGCTCGGTCTGCGGCCTCGCGGCCCGGTACGGCATCCCGGTGCAGGCGCTGGTCTCCGAGCCGGCCATGACCTGCGGTACGGGCCTGTGCATGGGCTGTGTGCTGCCCGCCGTAGGCAACGACGGGGTCACCCGGATGGTCCGGGCGTGCGTGGAGGGCCCGGTGTTCCGCGGCGACCAGGTCCGCTGGGACGACGTGGGGACCATACCGTTCGACGCGCTCGGTGCACCCGGCTGGAAACCGCGGCCCGGCGCTGCCGCCGGCCAGGGGGGCGCGTCCGGCAGCGGAAGCGCGACAGGCCCCGGAAGCGCTTCGGGCCGGGCAAGCGCATCAGGCCCGGCAAGCCCGTCGGGCCCAGCACGCCCATCAGGTACCGCCACGTCGGACGGCCGGTCCGCGGACGGGCGGTCCAATGCCGGCTGACCTGCGGACCCGGATCGGGCACCTGGACTTGCCGTCGCCGATCCTGACGGCCTCGGGGTGCGCGGGGACCGGACGGGAGCTCGCCCAGTTCACCGACGTGGCGCGGATCGGCGCGGTGATCACCACGTCAGTCTCGCTGGAGGCCCGCGCGGGCAACCCCGCGCCCCGGATGGCCGAGACGCCGAGCGGGCTGTTGTCCTCGGCAGGCATGCAGGGCCCCGGCCTCGACGGCTTCCTCCAGCGCGACCTGCCCTGGCTGCTGTCGCGCGGGGCCCGGGCCTTCGTCTCGGTCGCCGGGCACACGACCCGCGAGTACGGTGAGGTCGCCTCGCGGATCTCCGACTCTGCCGGGGTGACCGCGATCGAGGTCAACCTCGGCTGCCCGGACGCCGCGGCCGCAGGCCGCCCGTTCGCGCTTGACACCGCCGCCGCCGGGGCGGTGGTGGCGGCCGTGCGCGGCAGCGTCCGGTACGACATTCCGGTCTTCGCCAAACTGTCTCCGGAGGTAACCGACATCGTCGCGGTGGCGCGGGCCTGCGTCGCGGCGGGCGCGGACGGGCTGTCGCTCATCAACATGCTGCCCGGGATGGTGATCGACCCGGTGACCTTCCGCCCCGCCCTCGCGGGCGCCAGCGGCGGGCTGTCGGGACCGGCCATCCGGCCGGTCGCGGTGGCGTGCGTCTGGGCGGTCCGCGAGGCGCTGCCGGACGTGCCGATCATCGGCTGCGGCGGAGTGCGGACGGGACGGGACGCCCTGGAGTTCCTGCTCGCGGGCGCGTCCATGGTGGCCGTCGGCACCGTGCTTTTCCACGACCCGTCGGCGTGCTCCCGCATCCAGCGCGAGCTTGAGGAGGAACTGTCGGCCCGCGGGGTCGACCGGGTGGCCGACGTGGTCGGGCGGGCTCACCAGCCAGCCGGCTACTCCGCCGACCGTCATGGTTGGGTATAGTCGGCCAGATCCGAGGAAGGAGACTGGCGTGCAGAGGCTGGCACCGGTCGCCGTCGCGCTCGACGCACCGGACATAGAGACCGCGGCCCGCTGGGCGACGCTCGTCACACCGTATGTGTCCACCGTCAAGATCGGCTTGGAGCTGTACCTGCAGTACGGCCCCTCCGTGGTGGCGACGGTGCGCGGCGGGAGCGGTGTCTCAGTGTTCCTAGACCTGAAGATGCACGACATCCCCAACACGGTGGCCGGCGCCACCCGCGCGATGTCGAAGCTGCGCCCGGAGATCCTGACCGTGCACGCGGCGGGCGGTGCGGACATGATCAAGGCCGCCGTCCAGTCCGCCCCGGATACGATCGTGGCGGGGGTCACCCTGCTTACCTCGATCGGCGACGGTGTCCTCGCCGAGCTCGGCATCGCCGGCCCGGTCAGCGACGCGGTCCGCAGGCTGGCCACCATCGCGGTCGCGGCTGGCGCCCGCGGTCTCGTCTGCTCCCCGCAGGAGGTCGCGGCCGTCCGTGCCGAAGTCGGCCCCGATATCCTGCTGATCACCCCTGGCATCAGGCCGGCCGGCGCCGACAGCCACGACCAGGCGCGCGTCGCCACCCCGGAGCAGGCCATCAAGGCCGGGGCAGACCTGCTGGTCGTCGGCCGGCCCATCACCAGGGCCGCCGACCCCGGCGCCGCCGCCGCGGCGATCGCCTCCTCGCTGCGCCGGGCGGCAGTTCCCGCTCGATAATCGCGCCGAATTCCGGCACCCGGTCTCGCTCGCGATCTCGACACAGGTCACACTGGCATCAGGTGTTGCATTGCGACCGTAGATATGTTCGGCGCAACAAACTCTAGCTGCGACGATTCGTGGAACTGCACTGTGATCGTAACGCTGCGTTGGGTAAAATGTCCGTCCGGGGAAAGGTAGCGCGGGACATCCGCGAATATGAAAAGAGCTGTAATAAGTACCCATCAATCACAAATGTCGCACCGCGAGGGCCGCGAGCTCCGGAAACGCCGTGCACCTCGGGAACACCGTGCACTTCGGGAACACCGTGAGCCTAGGGAGCACTGCGAACCCACGGAACACTGTGCAGGCCGGGGACGCGGTGGATCCCGGGGGAGCAGTCGCCCCGGGGGAAGCTGTCAACCCCAGGGACGGCGTGTGCGGGCGGAGCGGTCCGCTGCGCCGTCGCCGCGCCCGCTGACGAAAGTCCAGCTGCCGGTCCCGCTGCCTGTCGAATGGTCCGCACGGGTCTTTGCGGCGATACGTCCCGGCTTCGCCGCCACGTGTAGGGTTGATCCGGCAGTGGGCAAATCGGGGGCCGCTGACATGGCGGCAGGCTCAGCTTCGGGCGCAGCCAGAAACAGACAAAACGAATATTTCGCTCGTGTCTGGCTGGGATTCCGAGGCGGTGGCGAAGGTGCCAGGAATCTCGCGCAGCGAGAGCTGCGTAGGCCGCGGGAGCTGCATCTGACTACTCAAAGTAATGAAATGTGTGTGTAGAGTAATATATTTGGATTTGTGATGAGATAAACGGAGATTCGCGTTGCCGAAAGGGTGCTTGACTCGCTAGTTTCCCCTCCCGTCCAACCTTTTTTACGAACGAAACACGAGGTGACCCCGAGTGGCTCTTCCTCCCCTCACTCCCGAACAGCGCGCGGAGGCCTTGCAGAAGGCCGCGGTAGCGCGCAAGGAACGTGCCGAGGTTAAGAATCGCCTCAAGCGCGGCTCGGTGACCCTGTCTGAGGTCATCAAGGACGGTTCCACCGACGACGTCATTGGCAAGATGAAGGTCTCCGCTCTCCTGGAGTCCCTGCCCGGCGTGGGCAAGGTCCGCGCCAAGCAGATCATGGAGCGGCTCGGCATCGCGGAGTCGCGCCGGGTGCGGGGGCTGGGCGCCAACCAGCGCGCCGCACTTGAGCAGGAGTTCGGTGCGGATCTCTGACCCGATTAGCCAGCCCGCCGGGCGGCCACGGCGGCCTGCCACGGCGGCGGGGCATGGCTAGCGAGTCCGGCGGTACGGCGTGCTCTGCCGCCGCCAGAAAGAATTCGCGGCTGACTGTGCTCTCCGGGCCTTCCGGGGTCGGGAAGAGCACAGTCGTCGCGGAACTCCGGCGCCGGTCCCCAGAGATCTGGATTTCCGTATCTGTTACTACCCGAGGGCCTCGGCCGGGCGAACAGAACGGACGAGAATATTACTTTGTCGACGCTTCCGAGTTTGACCGCATGGTGTCCGCCGGTGAACTTCTTGAGTGGGCCGAGTTCGCGGGAAACAAATACGGGACGCCGGCCGCACCGGTAAAGGAGCGACTTGAGCGGGGGCTGCCAACCCTGCTCGAGATCGACCTGGCGGGCGCGAGGCAGGTCCGCGAGTCCATGAAGGACGACGCGCTGTTCGTCTTCCTCAAGCCGCCATCCTGGGCGGAGCTGGTCCGCAGGCTCACCGACCGTGGCACCGAAGCCCCCGAGGTCGTCGAGCGCCGCCTGGCGGTGGCGCGGGAAGAACTCGCCGCGGCCAGCGAATTCGACGTGACGCTGATTAACACGTCCGTCGAAGTGGTTTGCCGGCAGATGGTAACGTTGATTAACAGTAATCTGTGAGAAGGGCGACACGTGGCTGCGACCCAGGGTGCGGACGGCATCATCAACCCGCCGATCGACGAGCTGCTCGAGATCGTGGACAGCAAGTACCGGCTGGTGATCCTGGCGGCGAAGCGGGCACGTCAGATCAACGCCTACTACTCGCAGCTCGGTGAGGGCCTGCTTGAGTACGTCGGCCCGCTCGTCGAGACCCGCGTGCAGGAGAAGCCGCTCTCGATCGCGCTGCGGGAGGCCCGCGAGGGCATGCTGAAGGTCGAGCAGACCGAGGGCTAAGTCCCCGTGGCGCGCGTCATTCTGGGCGTAGGCGCCGGCATCGCTGCCTACAAGGCCTGCGAGCTGCTGCGGCGGCTCCGCGAGTCTGGACACCAGGTCCGGGTCATCCCCACCCCCGACGCGCTGCGCTTTGTCGGCGAGCCCACGTGGGCGGCGCTGTCCGGCGAGCCGGTGACTACCGATGTCTGGGCGGGTGTCGCCGACGTTCCGCACGTGAAGCTCGGTCAGGACGCCGATCTCGTCCTTGTCGTGCCCGCCACCGCTGACCTGCTCGCCCGCGCGGCGGCCGGCGTGTCGGACGACCTGCTCACGGCTACCCTGCTCACCGCCCGCTGCCCGGTCGTCTTCGCCCCGGCGATGCACACCGAGATGTGGGAGCACCCGGCTACCGCGCATAACGTCGCGACCCTGCGCGCCCGCGGCGCGCTCGTGGTCGAGCCAGCCGTCGGGCGTCTGACCGGCAAGGACACCGGCAAGGGCCGCCTTCCCGAGCCTGCTGCCCTGTTCGAGCTCGCGGAAAGAATGCTTGACCGTCCGGCCGTCCCCGCGCCGCGGCTGGCCGGCCGTCGTGTCCTGATCTCGGCCGGCGGTACCCGCGAGGAACTCGATCCGGTCCGCTTCCTCGGCAACTGGTCGACAGGCAAGCAGGGCTACGCGTTCGCCAGGTCGGCGACCGCCTACGGCGCCGACGTTACGGTGGTCGCGGCGAACGTGGAGCTCCCGGAGCCGGCCGGCGTGAAGGTCATCCGGGTCGTCTCCGCACGGGACATGCACGCCGCGTTGCTCGCGGAAGCCGCCGCGGCTGATGTGATCGTGATGACGGCGGCGGTCGCTGACTTCCGCCCGGTCGTGCGGGCCGGGTCGAAGATCAAGAAGGACGGCCGGCTTCCCGACCCCATCGAACTGGCGGAGAATCCGGACATCCTGGCCGATCTGTCCGCCCGTCGCGAGCAGCACGGCCCGGCGGGCCAGGTGATCGTCGGGTTCGCCGCCGAGACCGACCCGGACCTTGACGCGGCCCGTGCCAAGCTGGCCCGCAAGGGCTGCGACTTCCTTGTCATGAACGAGGTAGGCGGCGGACGCGCCTTCGGGACGGCCGACAACGAGGCCGTTGTGCTGGGAAACGACGGCTCGGTGACACCGGTACCCCGCCGCTCCAAAGACGCCCTGGCCGACTTCGTCCTTGGCCTGGCTGCTCAGCGCCTCTGAGCTAGATGCCTGACCTGCCCGGATAGGCGCACCCGCGAGGGCTACACTCGGCTCGTCAGATACTTAGCGGGACGGAGACCAGACCGTGGCTCGTCGGATGTTCACTTCGGAGTCGGTTACCGAAGGCCACCCGGACAAGATGGCAGACCAGATCAGCGACGCCATCCTGGATGCGATGCTCAAGGACGACCCGGCAAGCCGGGTAGCGGTCGAGACGCTCATCACGACCGGTCAGGTGCACGTCGCCGGCGAGGTGACCACCCAGACCTACGTGGACATCCCCGGCATCATCAGGGCGAAGATCCTGCAGATCGGCTACGACTCATCGGCCAAGGGCTACGACGGCGCGTCCTGCGGCGTCTCGGTCTCCATCGGCTCGCAGTCGCCGGACATCGCCCAGGGCGTGACCGACGCGTTCGAGTACCGCGAGGGCGAGGGCACCGACGAGTACGACAAGCAGGGCGCCGGCGACCAGGGCCTGATGTTCGGCTATGCCTGCCGGGACACACCGGAACTGATGCCGCTGCCGATCATGCTGGCGCACAAGCTCGCGCGCCAGCTGTCCGCGGTGCGCCGCTCCGGCTCGGTGCCGTACCTCCGCCCGGACGGCAAAACCCAGGTCACCATCGAGTACTCGGGGGACAAGCCGGTCCGGCTCGACACCGTGGTCGTCTCCAGCCAGCACGCGCCTGACATCAACCTGAAGGAGCTCCTCGCCCCGGACGTCAAGGACTACGTCGTCGAGCCGGTGCTGGCCGGCCTTGACATCGACACCAGCGGGTACCGGCTGCTCGTTAACCCCACTGGGCGGTTCGAGATCGGCGGGCCGATGGGTGATGCCGGGCTCACCGGCCGCAAGATCATCATCGACACCTACGGCGGCATGGCCCGGCACGGCGGCGGCGCGTTCTCCGGCAAGGACCCGTCCAAGGTCGACCGCAGCGCGGCCTACGCGATGCGCTGGGTGGCCAAGAACGTGGTCGCCGCGGATCTGGCCGACCGGTGCGAGGCTCAGGTCGCGTACGCGATCGGCAAGGCCAAGCCGGTTGGCCTGTTCGTCGAGTGCTTCGGCACCGAGCATGTGCCGGTGGAGCGCATCCAGGACGCGGTCACCGAGGTCTTCGATCTGCGTCCGCGGGCGATCATCGCCAGCCTCGACCTGTTGCGCCCGATCTACACGCAGACAGCCGCCTACGGTCACTTCGGCAGGAGCGAGCCCGACTTCTCCTGGGAGCGCACGGACCGCGTCGCTGAGCTGCGTAAGGCCGCCGGTCTCTAGCCGGGTGCGCTGCCGGGGGGCACTTCCGTTCACGGCTCCGTGCCGTGGCCCGCTGCGGCTGCGAGCTGGCCGATCCGGGGACGGAAGTCCTACCCGTTGGTTACTCATCGGTCTACGATGATTACTGAGAGAAACTTATGAATAGTCGCGGCCACTGGGGGCAGCCTGATCCAATGGCCGTGCAGATGCGTATGCGTTTGAGTGTGCAAAATGCCTTGCGTATGAGTGTGCAAAATGCCTTGCGGATGCACGTGCATGCGATAGGCTCCCTGTTGTAAGTCCGGGGGGACCACACAACAAACGCAGCCTGCGTCGACGCGACCGCGCCCGCCCAGTGCACTGGTCCCCGTGCCGGCAGTCGCCAGTCCGCGGACCGGTCAATCCGTCAGGAGACGTGAACAATGCAGGACATTTACAACGGGATCAGCGCCGCCCAGCTAGAAGGTGCTACCTGGCGGAAGAGCCAGCGCAGCAACTCCCAGGGGGCGTGCGTCGAGATCGCCCGCCTCGACCCCGCTACCGTGGCCATGCGCAACTCACGCGACCCCCAGGGCACCGCCCTGATCTACCCGGCCACGGCTGTCCGGGCAATGGTGAGCGCGCTGCGCTCCGGAGACTTCGACTACCTGATCGGCTAACGACACCGGTTGAGGCTCCCGGCCCCGCTGTCACTCAGTCGCGGCAGGGCGGGGAGACCGCGGACGCGTCCCGCGGGCAACGCAGGCCATTCCCGAATGGCCGGGCATGGGTATTGCGGCTCCCCGTGTCCGGCCATTTTCGTTTCCCGGGTCCACGTTGTACTTACACCGGCGAGAGAACCCCGGTGTATAACAGCAAGAAATGTCCAGCGGTCAGTCGCATCTGGTAGGACGGGAGCGTGGTTGATACACGGAAGGACGGGGCCCTGGACGTGCCACCGGACATTCCGCCGTCGCCACCAGTCGCCGCGAATGGCTCAAACAGGCAGAAAAAGTCGCGGAAGTCGCGGGATGCGCGCACCCTCCGCCCCGCGGCGGATCTGGCGGTCGCGCGAATCGCGGTCGACATCCCGCTCGCGCACCTCGACCGGCCCTTCGACTACCTCGTCCCCGAGCGGCTCTCCGCCCAGGCCCGTCCCGGCGTCCGGGTCAGGGTCAGGTTCGCCG
>Ga0123356_10008586_pt1 | contig 10138 bp, 7 predicted proteins | sample TergutEmb28metaG_2_FD_92546 | JGI IMG/M metagenome (GOLD analysis project Ga0123356, IMG submission 92546) | Embiratermes neotenicus P3 segment gut microbial communities from Petit-Saut dam, French Guiana - Emb289 P3 | ecosystem: Host-associated > Arthropoda: Insects > Digestive system > Gut ... | reverse complement strand
GACTGATATTAAGCACTTTGCGAGCCACTCCATCGAGAGAGCCGGTACTTGGTGGTAATATGTATACAGAGCCTATGTCAAGCCCTGCGGCGATTTCCTCAGTAACGAAAACAGTCATGGCTCCGGAATCATTAAATGTTATATCATCGGCAGCATGCTGTAAGTCTACAACGCCATCAGCGAGTATCATAGTACTGACGTGATTAGGATCGATGTCGAAGTCAGTAACTGCTCTTATTCTGTTTAATATTTCCTGACATTCTTCCGGCGAGACAAAACCATCGGGATCAAAAATGCTGTTTTCAGACGATAATATCTCACTGTCCACCGCCAGACGAATATAGTCGCTGTCTTGTTGCTCATTTATATCTGAGAAATCAGAAACAGGTTCACCGGTAAGCCCGAGAGCCTTTGCAGCCGTAGTAGCTACAAATGCACGAGTAACCTCACCAGTGGAGTTAAATGTATCTTGGTCTGTATCGATCCAGTTGTAAGCAGCGGCAATTTGAATGCTGTTATAATATAGGTCGTCGGAAGAAACATCTGTAAAAAAGACAACTGTCTCACTATCAAACTGCAGATTGTTCCCCATAACAGAAGTGAGTAAACTCACCCATTGACCGCGAGTGACTATCTGGCCTGATACTTCCTCGCCCGGTTGTGGGGCCTGCATGGGTGCATCCTCCGCTTGTCCGGGTGCATCTTCAACCGGTTGTGATGTACGACCGGGTTCATCCGGCGTTCTACTGCAAGCGACTATAGGCAAAATAACTGCAACAGACAAGATAACAGCAACAATACGTTTAGTATTAAGTAAAACACTTTTATTACATGCTGAGAATACTCGTGACTTCAGTCGTGAGAAGTTCATCAAGGTTCTATATATAGTAATCATAATACTCCTTACTGTTGATTAATATCATACTCATTCATCGCCATGATTATTCCTCTTTTTACCAATTTCTTATTATTTCAATAAGCTCATCTGGGGTGAAGCTGCCATGAGCTAAGTGAATACTCGACGGGTATACACCTAGTGATGAATTAAAGGCATTTTCTAATCTCCTTTTATACTCATCCCAAGACACATTTTCACCATCCCATATGCAGATATCCCATTCAATATCATCAACTAGCGGCTGAGAATTATCAGTTATATCTAAAGAGCCGGTATGTAATAACGCAAACACCCCGTCCTGAATTCCATATACTTTATGACCACCGCCTATAAACATACCGCGATACCACCCAAAATCCTCCGCAAAAAGTATTCGGTCACCTCGTTCTATGTATGAAAAGCTATTTGGTTTACATCCTATAGTGTCTATTCCATTTTCTGATGATGTGAAGAGAAAAGAGCCTCCTGCTTCGGAGTTAGAGCACAAAATCAATTCAGGTATATTATCATCATTAATATAGAGCAGTGTTTGCCTTGCATGACTATTAAAGAATATTGTATCGTTTCGATATTCATTAATGAGATCAATATAAAACTGCTTCCATACATCACTATCTTCCTCAACAACCGGTTCCGGAGTTGGGGTAGGTGTGGGAGATGGAGTGGCTATTGGTTGGCTTATCGCAGGTGGAGTCTCAATATCAGGCACCTCATCGTCGTTCGCCCGGAAGCTATTTGCTAAAAACACACCGCCTATTCCGCATCCGATTCCAACAACAGCTATTGCAGATATTATCGCTCCTTTTGCGCCTGCTGATAGCCCTGTTGCCGTGGTTGCCGTTGCGGCTGTAGCTGTGCCACCGGCTGCGGCTCCACTGCCTGCCGCAACGCTACTGCCGCCAAGTGTGCTACCTGCAACAATACTGCTCTCTGCTGCTACGCTTCCGCCTATTGCAGCCGCCTCTGCAACGCTTCCGCCAATCGTCGCCGCACCCTCTGCAATACCCTGAGAGATTGCCTCTGATATTGCTGCAATCGTTTTTGCAATAACGTCTGTTGTGAGCAACTGTGCTTCAAAATGCCCATTAAGCAGACTTCCAAGCGACAGCATTGGTATACCTGCAACACCGTAGAACTTCTCGCCGCTCTTGCGCTCTTCCTCTTCAACCTCAGCGCGTATAGCTTTGCGTGCTAAAAACAGTCTGGACTTCACAGTACCCACATTACATTCCATGATGTATGCGATTTCTTCAACCTTTTGCTCATTGAAGTAATGCAAAACAACGGTCTGCTTTTGCACTTCACTCAAGCTGTCGATGATTTTACCAAGCCGTGAGCGCAAATCATCCCGCTCCGCATAAACAGCAGGAAGAAATTCATCTGATTCATCCTCAGTAAAATCCTCTGTTTCGCTTTCCGCATCCATCAGAATTTTTATATTCTTTTTGCGCAGTAAACTATAGCACTGGTTGAGTGTTATTTTCTGCAGCCAAGTACTGAACGCCTCCGGACTTGTGAGGGCGTGCATATTACGCCAAGCGCTTAAAAACGCCTGTTGAAGTATATCCTCAGCATCCGCTTCATTCTTCACCGTCATACACGCAAGTGCAAAGATCTTGCCGTAATACCGATCATACAGCTCCTCAAACGCTCGCGTATCACCATTTTTCGCCGAAGTGACCAGATTTATATCATACTCATTCATAGCCATGATTGTTCCTCCATTTTTTGCTTTCTACAGCACAGGCACTGGTTTTAGAGTTTTAGCTTTATTAGTTGAAAAGATTTCATCTATATACTTACGGAATCTGTACTTGCACGGGGGGATTATTAGAACCCCTTACTGTGCTGTTCCCAAGTTGACCACTTGAATTACTACCCCATGCCCATAAACTACCATCTGTCTTTATTGCCATTGTGTAGCCAGAACCTGTCGAAACAGCAGTAACATTATCCATAATATATACAGGATCGAGTAATGATATTACGTCCGATATATTTTCACCTAAGTAATCTATACTGATATTACCCCCACTATTAGCGCCCCACCCCCACAGGCTGCCGTCTGTTTTTACTGCAATTGTTGTGTAAGTATTACCGGCGGATACTGAGGAAACATTATCCATAATGTGTACAGGGCTTCTACGATCTTCCTTCGTACCGTCGCCAAGTTGACCTCTTCCATTAGAACCCCACGCCCACAAGCTACCGTCAGTTGTAATTGCCATCGTATGAGCGCTTGCAGTTGGGTCACTAGTCGAAACAGCAACAACATTATCCATAACATGTGTAGGGTTAATACTTGGTTCAGATAGCATAAGTTTAGACCAGTTAATACCAAGCCGACCACTCCTGTTGCTGCCCCATGCCCATAAACTACCGTCTGTCTTTATCGCCATTGTATAATGACCGCCGGCGGACACTACGGAAACATTATCCATAATGTGTTTAGGAGTATTGCGATTTATTGTTGTGCCATCGCCTAGCTGACCTTCACTATTTTGACCCCATCCCCATAAGCTACCATCGGTTTTTATTGCCATTGTGTGATCAAAGCCTGTCGAAACAGCAACAACATTATCCATAATGTGTACAGGATTACTACGATGCTCTGTTGTGCCGTCACCAAGCTGACCGTCACTGTTTTGACCCCACCCCCATAAACTGCCATCAGTTTTAATGAATAAAACATGAGCATTGCTAGTGGATACGTCAGAAATATTATCCAGAATATGCAAAGGAATAGGATTACGATATTCGCTTTGCTCTATGTCAAACTTTGTCACATTATTACTACCCCACCACCATAGGCTTCCATCAGTTTTAATTGCCATAGAAAACCCAGCACCGGTGTAAAATTTTGCTACACCTGATAGTGGCATAGACGTTCCTTCTTCGGGCGTTTCTTCCGCTCCAGAAGCTGATGACGGCGATGGTTTAGCTGATGCTTCTGCTGCTGCGCTATCGTTTTCTGTAGATCCCGATGTCTTATCTGTTGTTTTACCTAGTGTTTCGTCCTCACCACCGCAGGCTGTGAGTGTCATTGCAAGTAATATTACTGTAAGTGCGATTGAAGCAAGCTTTTTCATTTTTCTATTCTCCTTTTTCTGCATTATTTGTAAATGTTTTTTACGCTTCTATAACACAGACGCAGGTTTATGAGTTTTGGTTTAATATTATCAAAAAAAGTTTCACAAATTACTAATCACGCTTTGACAAATCAAAACGTGTTTTTCCAATTACTCAAGTTTTGCCCCGACAAAGTCGAGCAATCATATCAGCATTGCCATGTAAATTGGCAAATGGATCACTCCATCTTTTATCATTATATCCTTTGTATATAAAATATATGACTCCCCAAGTTTTGATGAAAATTTCTTTCTGAACTTATCCAGTGATGAGTGTGCTCTATACTCAGATGATTTTACCTCGACAGGGCATACCTTGCCGTTGCGTATCAGTAAAAAGTCGATTTCAATCATATTCTCACGATTTATTTTGTCATATCTGGAGTAGAAGAACAAGCCATTTGCTTTTGTGCGAAACGACTGCGCAACAATATTCTCCATAAGAATGCCTTCGTTAACATTTAGCTTATCAAAAAGTATTGCACGGTATAAGTCATTATCCAAATATTCATTATTGCGAAATGTATGTGTCACAAGCAAACCGGTGTCTGCCATATATAATTTATGCGTACTATGATCCATGCTCATTGCAAGACCAAAACCCGGATCTGTTGCATTAAAGCACGGGTTTACGATCATACCGTCGCTGAGCCACAAGAAAGAATCATCATAATCACGAAGTCTGGCGTTTTTATTAATAGATGCTAAATTATACTTCTTTTCCTTTTTTGATAGCTGCGAAGGAATCGAATCATATATTGCGAGCACTTTACTCGCATAACTACCTGCGAATCGTCCTATATCGTTTCTGTATAAGTCAAGAATACTTCTCTTTACAATATCCGTAGTTGCAAAATCCTTTTTCTCAATGTACTCCAAAACAGCCTGAGGTAAACCTCCGACAAGCATATACTGTCTGAAGTCATTCATTACCTTACGATGTAAAGCTTGCCCAAGTGGCTTCATCTGCTCATAACAAAGACACAAAGCAGGAATTGTCGATCTGTCATTTTGAGCCCAAAGAAATTCTTCGAAGTCCAGCGGATGCATTTCGATTTTTTCTTCTTCAGACGGGATAATGATGTCTTGCACGTTTTGCTTTATTGACAATAATGATCCGGTTTCTATGTAGTCATATCGACCATCTGCAACAAGATATTTTATTAATTGCCTTGCCTTTGGGAACCGCTGAATTTCATCAAAGATGATGATGCTCTCCCTTTTATATAAAGTGGTATGGTAGAACGATGCCAGTTTTGAAAAGAACAGTTCAAGGTCATAGCTCTCGTTTTCGATCAGGTCTGTGATTTCATTTGATGGATTCCCAAAATCGATAATGATAGAACTCTTATACTCGTTTTTGGCGAACTGTTGACAAATATAACTCTTGCCGACTCTTCGCGCTCCCGTGATCAATAAAGCGCTTGCGCCTTTTCTTTCCTTTTTCCATTCTATCAGCTTATTATATACTTTTCTTTCAAGCTCCATTTTCGCACCCCATATACTTTTTATATCATCACAATAACACAGTTTTCACGAAAGCACAAGTTCTAAACAGCTCTTTTTTCACGAAAGCACAAGTTCTATGCTGCACTTTTTTCACGAAAGCACGAGTTGTCAGTTATACATACAATGCAAAAACACGCCTTGAAAATGTCAGTTTGACAAATCAAAACGTGTGCTTTACTTACTTAGAGACTCTACTTTTCACATCTATGTGTCATTTTGTGCGAACTCGGCAATATTTTGGTGTCATTTTGTGCGACCCCACCTACCTATCAATAACAATAGTGCACTCTGTCGCCAGTGCTGCGACCGCTCCTAATGCTGCGAAAACCGGTGCCAGGACTATGCCTACTACGCCCACGGTCACAGGAAAGCTGAGGATTTCGTTACCGTCTTTGCCTCTGATAGAAATATGCTTGGCATTGCCTTGCCTGATGATCTCCTTGATTTTTTCAACCACTTCCTCACCCTTGATCGTGTATTCCTCTTTATTGTTGTTTTCGTAATTATTGTTTTCGTACATCTTTGTTTCCTCCATTGATTTGATTTGACCCTAGTATAAAGTATGTAACTGAAACTGCAATTATACAAAGATGAAAAACACATTAAAACTATCTGATAATGTCATTCAAACTGATCACTTTACTTTCACGCTCTAGTAGTAGCCGAAGCGAGCGTGAATGTAAACTAAAAAACAAATACACCAAAATGCTCAAGCAATATCCTAACCCCTATCAAGACTAGAACAATACCACCAACCAGTTCTGCTTTTGATTTGTACTTTGCGCCGAACAGATTCCCGATTTTTACACCGATAATCGAAAGAATCAGAGTTGTTACGCCGATAAAAAGCACAGCAGGCACTATACTTACGCTGAGGAAAGCAAACGACACGCCTACCGCCAGAGCATCAATACTTGTAGCGATCGCAAGAGGAAGCATGACAGACGGTTTTATTGATGGTTCACCACACGGATCATCACTATTTTTGAAACTCCCATAAATCATTTTGCCACCAAGGAAGCAAAGCAACACAAACGCGATCCAATGACCAAACTCAATAAACCTGGCCGCAAATGTCGTAGCTGCAAAATATCCGATAAGTGGCATCACAGCCTGAAAGACTCCAAAGTAAAGACCGATCACAAGCGCCTTCTTCACAGAGACCTTTGGCATAGCCAACCCTGCGCAGACTGCAACGGCAAAAGCATCCATGGATAAAGCGACGGCGATTATAAACAGTTCAATAAAAGTCATATATTTCTCTATACTCGATTAATAAAAAATACTGCTCACAAAACAGCAAAATATCGTGCCCATTATATCAGATTGATATTTTTGCTGTAAAGGGCTATAATGTAACCCAAGATGAACAGAACAATCACTATCCTCGGCTCTACAGGCTCAATAGGTCGGCAGACACTTGAAGTCGCAGAGCACCTCAATATTAAAGTCCGTGCATTAACTGCAAACAAAAGCGTAGACCTGCTCGAAGAGCAGATACGTTTGTTTAAACCTGAGCTTGTTGCCGTTTATGACGAAAAAGCTGCCGGGAAGCTAAACGAACGCCTAAGAAACACAAACGTCCGCATAGTATCCGGCATGGAAGGGCAGATCGAAGCCGCAAGCAGCAGCGGAGCAGATATAATAGTCACTGCGATAGCGGGACAAGCCGGGCTTGAACCGACACTTGCTGCGGTAAAAACAGGCAAGCGAATAGCACTGGCAAACAAAGAACCGCTCGTCTGCGCAGGAAAAGAAGTAATGCAGACTGCACTAAAATGCAGAGCCGAAATCATCCCTGTAGACTCAGAGCACTCAGCCATCTTCCAATGCCTTGCAAACGAAAATATGTCCCTTAAGGACAACAAAAACGTGCGAAAAATAATCCTCACAGCCTCCGGAGGACCCTTCCGCGGCATGACAAAAAAGGAGCTCGAGAAAATCACCCCCAAGCAAGCCCTGAAGCACCCAAACTGGAACATGGGCAAAAAGATAACAATAGACTCAGCAACCCTTATGAACAAAGGACTCGAGCTGATCGAAGCAATGCATCTGTTCAGCATCAGCCCGGATCAAATAGAAGTCCTCATCCACCCCGAAAGTATAATCCACTCAATGGTCGAATTCGCAGACGGCAGTACGATCGCCCAACTCTCAAACCCGGACATGCGCCAACCGATCCAATACGCCCTCACATACCCCGACCGCCAGCCATCGCTGACAAAACCACTCGACCTGACCGAACTAAAAGCACTCACCTTCGAAAAACCTGACATGGAAGCATTCCCCTGCCTCCGCCTCGCATACGAAGCAGCAAAAAAAGGCACAAAAACCTGCGCCACCCTCAACCAAGCAAACGAAGAAGCCGTCGAACTCTTCTTAAAAAACGAAATCGGCTTTAACGATATACCAACGTTTATAGAGAAAGCTCTTAAAGCAGACTAAACTTCAAGTGCAAGCACTTACTACCATTGAAAGGAACCCCATGTATATAGTATTAGCAATTTTAGCCTTCGGCGTAATCATAGCCATCCACGAACTCGGACATTACCTATCAGCGAAAGCACTCAACGTAAAAGTCAATGAGTTCGCCATCGGAATGGGTCCGAAACTCCTGTACGTACAGGGTAAAGAGACCCTGTACTCCCTGCGAGCCCTCCCCTTCGGCGGATTCTGCTCTATGGAAGGAGAACACGAAGAAGGCGAAGTACCCGACCCTCGTGCGTTTATCAGTCAAAAACGCTGGCGTCGCATAGTCATCCTCGCAGCAGGCAGTGTAGCAAACTTCATTGCAGCATTCATCATCGTCCTCATCTTAACACTTGGAGCAGACGGCTTTGTTGGCACAACGATCTCAGAAGTAACGGACAGCCTCCCAAGCGAAGGACCGAGCGAACTTATGGCGGGCGACAGGATCGTAGCACTAAACGGTGAAAGACTCTTTTATTACGACGACTTTATACTCTTGATGCGCATGAATGCAGACAAACCCATCACCTTCACACTAGAGCGTAACGGCGAACTTATCGACTACCAGCGCCGTTCATATACGATCGACGGAGTGGAACAGTTCCGATACTCGATCAACTTCGCTCCTATCGAAGGCAACCTTTGGGAAACGGTCAAATATTCAGGATATCAGATGTACGGCTTCATACGAATGATACGACTAAGTGTCGCAATGATGATAAGCGGCGCTGCAGGAATTGAAGATATGGCCGGTCCGGTGGGAATAGTAAGTGCCATGAACACCATAGGACAACAAGCACCTACAACTATAGACGCCATCGGCAATATAATATTTTTCATGGCATTCATCGGAGTCAATGTAGCAGTGATAAACCTGCTCCCGATCCCCGCAATGGACGGCGGCAGGATACTCTTCACTGTCATTACCTGGGTAATCGAAAAAATAACACGCAGACAACTGAATCCAAAATACGAAAACTACATCAATTTAGGAGCCTTTGCACTGCTTATATGCCTGATGGTATTCATCCTCTATAACGACGTTGTCAGAATAATAACCGGATAGTAGTGCCGTTTTGATAGAAATGGCAAAAGTGCAACTTAAAGGGAGGGAAATGTGAAAAACATAACGATCCAATCGATGACGAACACAAAAACCACTGAAACAGCAGCAACTATAGTCCAGATCAACCATCTTACAAGCATCGGCTGCGATGTGATCCGCGTTGCAGTCCCCGACATCGCCTCTGCCGACGCAATAAGCATAATCAGAGATAACATCACGATCCCGTTAGTGGCGGACATCCACTTCGACCACAAACTCGCACTTCGCGCCATAGAAGCAGGAGCCGATAAGATACGCATAAACCCCGGCAACATCGGAACTGAAGAAAATGTAAAAGCCATTGCAGACGCGTGCAACAAAAAGAAAATCCCGATCCGTATAGGAGTCAACAGCGGAAGTCTTGAAAAAGAAATACTGGAAAAACACGGCGGTGTAACAGCGGAAGCAATGGTCGAAAGCACAATGAAAAACGTCGCACTACTCAATAAATTCGATTTTGATAACATCTGGATCTCTGCAAAATCAACCAGCGTACCTCTAACAGTACAAACATACCGCCTGCTTCATGAACAGACAAAATACCCTCTGCACCTTGGCATAACCGAAGCCGGTACGGAATATAACGGGATAATAAAGAGCTCCATAGGGATCGGTGCATTGCTGCTTGACGGCATAGGCGACACGATCCGCGTATCGCTGACCGCAGAACCCGCAAAGGAGATAGAAGCCGCAAAAGCGCTTCTAAAAGCATTAAACCTCCGCCCCGGCATAGATGTTATCTCCTGTCCGACATGTGGAAGATGTAACATCGATGTGATAAAAATTGCAAATGAAGTGGAAAAAAGAGTAAGCGAATCCTCTTTTACCGACTCAAAGGTCGCCATTTTACAAGCTGACGATTCTGCTCACACCCCTAACCTCACAATCGCGATAATGGGCTGCGCAGTCAACGGACCCGGTGAAGCAAAACAAGCTGATTTCGGGATAGCAGGAGGCGACGGCGAAGGCATAATTTTCGCAAAAGGCGAGATAATAAAAAAAGCCCCAATGGAGCAACTCGTCGAAGAG
>Ga0123356_10008585_pt1 | contig 10138 bp, 11 predicted proteins | sample TergutEmb28metaG_2_FD_92546 | JGI IMG/M metagenome (GOLD analysis project Ga0123356, IMG submission 92546) | Embiratermes neotenicus P3 segment gut microbial communities from Petit-Saut dam, French Guiana - Emb289 P3 | ecosystem: Host-associated > Arthropoda: Insects > Digestive system > Gut ... | reverse complement strand
TTACTTTGTGCCTAAAAACCTACAAATATTTTACGCGAAGGTATAAGTCCAAAATATGCATGAGCTTATGCAGTATTACGCCAGCTCTTACCACGCGGCCTCATATATTAGGTGCGCGCTCAAAGGCCTTACAGACATAATGCTTACTTAGACAACTCGCTGCGCTTTACCTCATCCCACAGCAAGTTCATCTCTGAAAGGGGGAGTTGTGCCAGATCCAACCCCCGGGTGCGGGCCAGTTCCTCCAGGCGGGAAAAGCGCCGATAAAACTTGGTATTGGCTTCTCGGAGGGCGGCTTCGGGGTCGATGTCGCGGCGGCGGGCAAGGTTAACCAGGGTAAAGAGGATGTCCCCGAATTCGGCTGCTTGCTCGGAGGGGGTGGCGGCGGCTTTGAGTTCCCCAATCTCTTCGGCCAGCTTCTCCAGTACCCCGGTGTCGTCGGGCCAGTCGAAACCCACCCGCGCCACGCGTTCTTGTACGGACTGGCTGTAGGCCAGGGCGGGCAGTGCCCGGGGAACACTATCAAGCATGCCTGCCTGGCCGCCACGCTCTTTCTTTTTTAGTTCTTCCCAGCGCACTAGTACCCCCTCGGCGGTTAAGGCCGGGGCTTCTTGACCGGGTTCTGTTGCCGTGGCGCTGGGGCCGAAGACGTGGGGGTGGCGCGAAATGAGCTTGTTGTTGATGCCTTGGGTCACGTTGCCCATATTGAAGTCGCCGGCTTCTTCTGCCAATTGAGCGTGTAATACTATCTGCATAAGAAGGTCACCCAGCTCGGCGCAAAGTTTGTCCTTGTTTCCCTCATCAAGGGCATCCAGCACCTCGTACGTTTCTTCTAAAAGGTGCTCCCTTAAGCTGTGATGGGTCTGCTTGCGGTCCCAGGGGCAGCCCGATGGACTACGGAGATGGGCGATAATGGCGGTTAGTGCTTCAAAGCGACTGAGATCGGATGGAATAGTCACGGCAACTCCTTGGGCGGGTTATTGATTTTCCCTTGATGCGACCCGGCCCGAGTCTTTGGGGGTGGCATCGCAGTTGTGTGATAAGGGCCTCCCCGGCGTTTATTCGTAGCAGGCGGGGATTACGCCGGGAGTCGTCACAGAGGCAATTCGCCCCGGTTAACGCGGTGTTTCTCGGCGGTAATGATCGCCTTAAGGGTTGTTATGGCTCGGTCGGCCTGATCGGTTTGGTTCACAACGACATAATCAAAGTCGGGGACTGTCGTCATCTCATCCTCGGCGGTCTTAAGGCGGCGGGCGAGATCGGTGGGGGATTCGGTGTTACGTCTGCTTAAGCGTGCGGCAAGTTCACTCAGCGACGGGGGTGAGAGGAAGACCAATACCGCCTGAGGGATGGCGTGCTTAATGGCTTGCGCCCCCTGAATGTCGACCTTGATGATAACGTCTTTGCCTGCCGCCAGCTCTGTTCTTACCGACTCCTTGGAGACGCCGTACCAATTGCCGTAGACCTGGGCGTATTCCAAGAGCTCGCCCGCGGCAATCATTCTTTGGAACTCGTCCGGTGTTACGAAATGGTAATGGGCGTCGCGTATCTCGCCTTTCCTTATGGGGCGGGTGGTATTGGTTACGATGAAAGCGAGGTTGGCGGCTATCGGTTGGGCTTTGATAGTATTGAGAATGTAGTCTTTGCCCACACCGGATGGGCCGGAGAGTACGAGGATAATAGGCTTAGGTTTGGGGTTGGGCTCAGTCGGCTTCATCTTCGAGCCCAGATTTCATAGCCCGCCCGCCGCCTAGGCGTCCGGTAATGGTCTCCGGGGCCAGGGCTGCGAGGACAATATGTCCGCTGTCGAGGAAGACGACGGCCTTTGTGCGCCGCCCGTTGGTCATATCTATGAGGACGCTCTTGTTGCGTGCTTCCTGAATTGTGCGCTTGGCAGGGGCCGAACCGGGGGAAGAGATGGCGATGACCCGGTTCATTGCCAGAATATTACCGAAACCTACATGCACCATTTCGCCCGTCATGAAATACTCCCGTTATTGTTGTTTGCTAGTTATCAGGCGCTCGGGTGGGCTGAGGCCTGTGGCCCCTCCCTTTGTTTGACGCTCGAGCCGACACCGACAACTTTGGTTGATTACTTATAATCTTATACCCTTAGCGGGTTGGGGGCAAGGTCTGGCGGGGGTGGGGGTAGGTCCTTGGGTTACCTGCGGCAGAAATGTGTCGCAACACGGGGGTGCTTACTTGGAACAAGCCTCGGCAACCAGTAAACTGATGGCCAGATCTTCGTCGTAGCGGGAGGTCTTAATGGCTAGGTCGGTATCGAGCAGGCGGTGGTAGAAAGCCTTGAGGCGGGGGAGACTAAAACGCGTCGCTTGGTCTAGGGTTCGGCGCAGGGCGAAGCCGTAGAGTTTTAACTTGTCTTGGACTACTAACTCACTGTGCCCAGAAGCCATAATGCCCTTGGCGCGCACCAGAAGGCGCAATTGGCGCCCTAACATGAAAAGGATATAGCTGGGGGCCTGTCCGTCGCGCAGAAAGCCTTGTAGCAGGCGTAATGCCTGGGCGCTACGCCCATCCATAATGGCGTCCACAAGCTCAAAGACCCCTATCTCACGGGAGGCGGTTACCACGGCGCTGACGTCGGCGGACTCAATACCCCGCCCCGCCGCGAACAAAAAGAGCTTCTCCAGCTCTGATGACAGCACCCAAAGGTTGGAGCCAACCAGACGAGCGAGCTCTGCGGCTGCGGCATCCGAGATTGTGGTCCCGGCAAGGCGGGCGCGTTGTTTTATCCAGTCCGGTAGCCTGGGCGCGGCTAACAGGGGATACTCTTGCAGCTCTGCTTTGTCGGCAATGGCCTTGAGGAGGGGGTTGCTTTTTTTGACATCGTCTTCTTGGAGGACGGTGACAGTGGTGGGTGGGGCAGATCTCAAAGCGCCGGCAAAGGCCTCAATGTTGTTTTCGGTGTTTTTTGGGGGGTTTTTGGCGGGGCTGCTTTTAGCCCGGGTTTCGTGGCGGCTAAGAAGCCCCTCAACAATAATGAGCCGGTAGTTACCTAAAAAGGGCAGGGCTTCGACGTGGGCGCGGAGGGTGGCCGGGGTGAGACGGTCGCCGTCCAGCCGGGTGGTGTTGGTGGCCAAAGCCTCAGGATCACCCAGGCCTTTTTTCAGAGAAGCTAAGGCCTCGTGGGCGGAATAGTCGTCGGCACCGTAGATGATGTAGATCAATCTTAAACTCCGAGACATTTTAACATATCCCGCGGGTGACAGATGGGGGCCGGCCCTAAACCGATGGGCCTTGGCTGCCTTGGTTTCCCTTCTGGTGTTGTAAGCGGGACAGTTCCTCCCTATAATCTTTATTACATGTTTGTTGCCTTAGGAGGATAATTTGGATCTGACGCCAGAGGAAAGACGGCACATTTACGAAGAGGAAAAGGCGCGCCTGGAGGCTGAGGCCAATGCCGGGCGGGGTGATAGCGGCACTACTGGCCTGCCGCCTGGTCTGGCGGGTTTGTTGTGCTATTTGGGGATGTGGGTGACGGGGATTATCTTTTTGGTGCTGGAACAGCACAACAGGCAGATTCGTTTTCATGCCGCCCAGTCCATTGTGACCTTCGGGGCCCTCACCCTCCTGAGTATTGTTTTGCGCTTCATTCCCTTTGTGGGCGGGCTGTTGGCAACGGTTGTTGGTATCACTGTGTTTATCCTATGGCTGGTGCTCATGGTTAAGGCTTATCGCGGCGAGTTCTACCGCTTGCCGCTGGCCTCTGATTTGGCTGATGCCCTGCTTAATGCCGTAAGCGGCGTTGTTAACAAGAGCAAGACAGCCGAGGTCGTGGTGCCTGTGACGGCGCCCCCAGAACCACCTCCGACGCCCCGCTCGCGCACGGGAAATATCTTGGAGTCGGTGTTTGCCATTATTTTTAGCCTGGTGATGCTCGTAATTATCAATGTCTATTACGATTACATTGCCTATTACTGGCAACAAGATGGTGTTTGGGTCAGGCAGTCGCTGGTGACCGGGGAGTGGCATACCTGGTTGCCTGTGGTTAATACGGCCATTATTCTCTCCGTCATCGCGCACGTTGTCCTGATTATTGACGGTCGGCGACTGGTGCGGGAATCAGGGCGCATCATCATAGATGTCTTGACTATTATTGTGATGGGGTCGCTCCTCTCCGTTTTTCCCTTCGACTTCCACCCCCTGCCTATCCCGGAGGCCTTGGCCGTTTTTATGATGCGCATGGGTCTGGGGATATCCATGATCGTTCTCATCGTTGTGGCCGTGGTGAGGCTGGTGCGCTTGATAATTGCCGTACTGCGTACCTAGGGTGTTTGCAGTCTTGAGGATCGCATAGTATTATACACTGGATATAGGGGCCACCCCCTCTTCCCGGGGTAAGGCCGGAAGCTAAAGAACGTATTAAGGAGACACCCATGGCAGAACCTATGCTTGTTGAGCTCAAGAAGCTGACCGATATTGCTACCGACATGGATCTTGCCGCGAATATTCGCAAGGATGCCATTAAGGCCATGGGGCATATTGGTACCCATGAAGCCCTGCTGGCCCTCTTGGACTTAGTTGCCAGCGTGAAGCTTAAAGCAGACGAGCGCAAGCTCGCCCTCCAACAGTCAGAAAAATTGATAAAATAGCCGCTCCGGCATTGGGCACAGGCCATGCCACTGCTCTCGCGTCTTAGGGGCAGGCTTGAGTGCGCCGGTTTTTGGCAAGAATTGATAGGGTCTTATGAGTGTAGGTATCGGCATTGTCGGCCTGTCCGGTTCCGGGCGTACCACTATTTTTAATGCCCTCACCCGGGGCAAGGCGGCCACGGGGGGATTTGGCGGCGGGGTGGCCAATATCGGCATTGCCCGGGTGCCCGATGAGCGCCTGGTGGTGCTTACGGGGATGTTTAACCCCAAGAAGACTATCCCCGCCGAAATCAAGTATCTTGATCTGGGCGCTTCAGTCAAAGCTTTGGCCAGCGACAAGGGGGGAGGGGCCCTCCTGGCGCAACTGGCCAATGTTGATGCCGTGCTTTCGGTTGTTCGTGCTTTTGACGATCCGGTGATACCCCATCCCGCGGGCAGTATTGATGTGGCCCGGGACATTGCCGAGATGAACCTGGAACTGGCTTTCTCGGACATGGCCATTATTGAGCGCCGCTTTGATCGCATTGGCTCATCACTGAAAGGGGCCAAGCCTGATGAGCGCACCAAGCTTGAGCGTGAACGTGAGCTCTTGTTTCGTATTAGGGGCGAACTGGAAAAAGACGTTGCCATCCGCGAGATGGTCTTAAGTGATGAAGAACAAAAAATAATCGCAGGGTTTCAGTTCCTCTCTGCAAAACCGATTATCACCTTGGTCAATATTGACGAAGGCAGTCTCCCCCGGGTGCGGGATATTGAGACAGAACTCAACACACGTTTTGCTCAGCCTAATCATCGCGTGGTCGTGATGTGCGGCAAACTTGAGATGGAATTGGCCGGTCTTGATGAGGCATCGGTTAAGGATTTTCTTGGCGAGTATGGGCTGACCCAGACAGGTCTGGTGCGTGTCATTCAGGCCTCTTATGAACTGTTGGGACTTATCTCCTTTCTTACCGTTGGTGAAGATGAGGTGCGTGCTTGGCCGATTGCCCTCGGCACGATTGCCCAAAAAGCGGCGGGGAAAGTCCACTCCGATATTGAGCGCGGTTTTATCCGCGCCGAGGTTGTCAGCTACGATGACCTGATAACATCGGGGAGTTTGGTCGAAGCCAAGAAACGGGGCATATTGCGCTTGGAGGGTAAGGCCTACGTGGTGCGCGACGGGGATATTATCAATTACCTGTTTAACGTCTGAGCTTGGGTGCTCTGCATAATAAACAAAGGCCCCCAGCTGGGGGCCTTTTTGCATACGCGGGGGGATAGCTATTCCTTGCTGGTGCGTGTCTGTTTTATCTTGCCAATTAGATGTTCGATGTCGGCCTTGTGTCGGTTTTGGGTTACCTTGATCAGGGTGCTGACAAAGCGGTAGAAGGCCAGGATGCAAAAAATGACGTATATTGCCCGCAGGGTTTCGGCGGCAAAAGGGCCGATATCCTTAAAATTGGCCAATAATAACGGTGACATAAAGGAAAAGACGAGGGCGCCGGCGCTAATCCACTCGCCGCGATAAGCCAAGACGTCGCGGTATTCAATGAGGGCAAGCTTCATCTTATCCTCGGTGGTCACGAGAAGGTCTTGGGTGAGGTTCTTGTGGATGATGATGTCGCCCTTGAGATCTTCTTCATCGAGTTCGATGACCGCCCCTTTGCGCGAAGGCACTTTTCTTGGGTTCATTCGCCCGCGACCTCCTCTCTTTTGTAGAGGGTATATTGGAGGGTCTTATCGGTGCTTCCGGCCAGGGAATAGATGCGGAGTTGGAGGTAGAGCCGCCGACCGTCGTATTTGCCAATCTTCATGGGCTTATTGGTGCCGGCACCAAAGCTGCCATCGAAGTTGTAGAGGGTGAGCTTCAGGACGGTGGGCTCATCAACGCAACTGTCCACGTAGGTCTCGCGGTTGTTGGTATCTGTCTTGAAAACGAAAACGATTGAGATGTTAATATTCTTGTAGTGCAAGGAGATGGGGTTCCCGGCAAAGGAAATAATGGTGCCGTTGTCAACGATCTCTGCCGGACCAGATGATATTGCCTTACCAAGGCTAATTGTTTCTTCGGACATATACACCTCCGAGTAACGGTTGCCCCAAATGCGGGGTAACTAGTCATTTATTCTAGCATATAATGGCAATACGGGCCTGTATCTAAACATAAGGGCGTTCGAGGCTTTGATCGTTTGCAGCCTAAATAACGGCCTGAAATCGGTGTTTTCCCGCGTGTCTTGAACCGTTGTTGTGATAAGGGCGGCCTGCCGGTTGGGGGGTATTGTCGCATTGACTTTACATATATAAGGGTGTTATCATAGTCGCAAAACTATCTGCCCAAGGAAAGCATGTCTGCTCTAACCGAGCTTTACCAAGAAATTCGCAGTTGCAGCAAGTGCGACATTGCCCGTAGCCGCACCCGCGCAGTGCCTGGCGAGGGTCCGGAAAATGCCGAGATCATGTTTATCGGCGAGGCTCCGGGTTTTCATGAAGACCAGCAAGGGCTTCCTTTTGTTGGTCAGGCCGGTCAGTTTCTGAATGAACTCCTGAACTCAGTCGGGCTGAAGCGTCCCGATGTTTATATTACCAATATCATCAAGTCGCGCCCGCCGGGGAACCGTGATCCCTTACCGGTTGAGATTAGTTGCTGTAAGCCTTGGCTTGATCGTCAGATTGAGATTATCCGACCGCGGATGATTGTAACCCTGGGACGTTACTCTTTGGCCCGTTTTTTCCCCGGAAAAACCATTGGCCAGGTTCATGGCACCTCAATTGTGAGTAACGCAGGGCTCTGTTTTGCCATGTACCATCCTGCCGCGGCCCTTCATCAGCAGAGTCTGCGCGAGACCCTGGTGCGGGATATGCAGAAGATCCCGGGATTACTGGCTACAGCCCAAAAAAAGCCTGATACTGCGGGCCAGGAAGGGATGACGCAGCTGCCCCTTTTCTAGAGGGACGGGGGTTATAGGCAAGTTCAAGACAGGGTGGCTTCGTTGGCGCTGTAACCAAGGCTCAAAGATAAGGATTGTTAACACATATGACAAAAGATAAGCTCAAAATTGTTCCCCTGGGGGGATTCGGCGAGATTGGCAAAAACATGATGGCCATTCAGTACGGTGATGACATTATAGTCGTTGATTGCGGCCTCATGTTCCCCGATGAGGAGATGTTTGGTATAGATCTTGTCATCCCCGACATAAGTTATCTCCTGGAAAACCAAGATAAAGTGCGGGGCATTGTTATTACCCATGCCCACGAGGATCACATCGGGGCCTTGCCTTATGTTCTGCCCCAATTAAACGTCCCGGTCTATTGTACGCGCTTGGCCAAGGGTCTCATCTCGGTTAAGCTCAAAGAAAGAAAGGTGGCGGAGCCTAAGGTGCACTCGCTGGGGGTACACGGAAGGGTCACCTTGGGGGCGTTCCGTATTGAGTTTTTCCCGGTCAACCATTCCATTCCGGACTCGGTGGGGTTAATCATTAACACCCCTCTTGGCACCCTGGTCCATACGGGGGACTTTAAGGTAGATTACACCCCCGTAACAGGGGTGACAACCGATTTGGGCAAACTGGCGCAACTGGGAGCCCATGGCGTGTTGTTGCTTATGGCCGATTCCACCTATGCCGAAGTGCCCGGCTATACTCCCTCTGAGAGCGTCGTCGGGGAGGCCCTGAGTAACATCATCGGTGATGCCAAGGGTCGGGTCCTGGTTACCACCTTTGCTTCGCTTATCTCCCGCATGCAGCAGGTGGTTGATGCCAGCGTGAAATACCACCGTCGGGTTTTTATCGTGGGGCGGAGTATGACCGAGAACGCCCGCATTGCTACGGAGTTGGGTTACCTGAAGATACCCCCCGGTGTTTTGGGTAATACCGATGAACTGTCGCGTATGCCGCGGGAGAAAACAGTTATCCTGACAACAGGCAGTCAGGGCGAGCCTACCTCGGGGTTGGTGCGTATTGCCGGCGGCGGGCATAAGCTCATCAAGCTGCATCCTACCGATACCGTTGTTTTCTCGGCCTCGCCTATCCCGGGTAACGAATCGCTGGTGAACCGCACCGTGGATGCCCTGTTTAGACAGGGGGTACAGGTCTTCTACGGTGAGCGCAGCCGGGCCCATGTCCATGGCCACGGCAGTCAAGAGGAGCTTAAGCTCTTACAGGGATTGGTTAAGCCGCGGTTTTTTATACCCGTCCACGGTGAGTACCGCCATCTTACCCAGCATGCCTTACTGGCCCAGTCGATGGGGGTGCCGCTGGAGCGCACCTTTGTTTTGGAAGACGGCGATGTTTTGGAGCTTGACCGGGAGGCGGGGCATGTTACCGGCAAGGTGACATCGGGCAATGTCTATGTCGATGGGCTTTCAGTGGGGGATGTGGGGGGTATGGTACTCAGAAGTCGCCGCATGCTCTCGCGCGACGGTATTGTGGTGGCCATTGTTGCTATTAACCGACAGACGGGCAAACTCGTCGGCCAGCCGGAGATTGTAACTCGGGGTTATATCGATGTCGGCGAGAGCCGGGAGATGGTTGACGGCGCCCGCAGTCTCTTAGAGCGGGTGTTGGGCCACGGGCAAATGCGATCCACCGAGCGCAGTCATATAGAAAACGAGATCAAAGGTGCCCTCGATAAATACTTCTATGATCAAACCAAACGTCGCCCCATGATCTTGCCGGTACTATTGCATGTGCCGGGCACAAACTCATAGGCGACATAATAACCCTTGGGCCGCTTTCCCCTAAGAGGTCTTAGTTCCCGGCAATCTTTGACTTTGTCGGCTACTTCATGTATCTTAATTGTTCACCCAAGAATGAGTTTGTTATGACATACTATCCATTTCGCCCGGTTATCAGGATTAGCCTTACACTTACGGGCCCCTCCATTTGAGGAGGGGTTTCTGTATTTGTACGACTAAATTCTGAAGGAGCGTAATATGGATAAAATCACTATTTTTGATACCACTCTCCGCGACGGCGAGCAGGCTGCCGGCGGCTCGTTTAATGTGTCGGAGAAAACGGAAATTGCCCGCCAGCTTGAACGGCTGGGGGTGGATGTTATTGAGGCCGGCTTCCCCATCAGCTCTCCCGGCGATTTTGAATCTGTTCAGGCTATTGCGCGCCGGATCAAGAACTCCATAGTTTGCGGCTTGGCGCGTGCCAATTCCGCCGATATTGACTGCGCTTGGGAGGCCGTAAAAGAGGCAGACAACCCCCGCTTGCATGTTTTTATCTCTGCTTCTGATATTCACATCATGCACCAGCTTAAAAAGAGCCGCGAACAAGTGCTGGAGATGGCGGTGGGCGCCGTTGCCCGGGCTCGGGAATATACGGCGAACGTTGAGTTTTCTCCCATGGATGCCTCTCGGGCCAATCCCCAGTACATCTATCACCTCATAGAGGCGGTTATTGCCGCCGGGGCAAGTACGATTAACATCCCGGATACCGTAGGTTATGCCACCCCTGTGGAGTTTGGGGGGTTTATTGATAATATCCGGCAGAATGTGCCGAATATCGAGAGGGCGGTTATTAGCGTACACTGCCATAACGATT
>Ga0123356_10008584_pt1 | contig 10139 bp, 9 predicted proteins | sample TergutEmb28metaG_2_FD_92546 | JGI IMG/M metagenome (GOLD analysis project Ga0123356, IMG submission 92546) | Embiratermes neotenicus P3 segment gut microbial communities from Petit-Saut dam, French Guiana - Emb289 P3 | ecosystem: Host-associated > Arthropoda: Insects > Digestive system > Gut ... | reverse complement strand
GATTTTACTCCGGTACCTTGTGAGGAAATTGGCGAGTTCAACACCTACATGGGACATGAAATTGCAATGCAAATCAAAAACGCACGCCAAAACGGACAAAAGCTCGGACTTATCCTGCCTGTCGGACCGATGGGAATGTATAAATGGGTAGTATTCTTCCTCAAGGAATGGAATGTTTCTTGTGATCATGTAACTACCTTTAACATGGACGAGTGGTCAGACGCAGACGGTAATACTCTGCCTCCGGGTGATCCGGCAGCATTTCAAAACGCGATGCGCAACGCTTTTTTTGAACCGCTCGGTCCTCTGAGCATCCCGGAACCGCAGAGAAATTTTGCGACAAAAAATAATATTTTATCATACTCGCAAAAGATAAAAGAACTAAAAGATGGCGGCGGTAAGCTTGCACTTGTATTCGGGATCGGACGTATGTGTCATATAGCATTTTGGGAGCCTCATTTTGCTGCAGAATTTGCAAGCAAAGATGAATGGATGCAACAGTCCTACAGGATCGGAGCAAAACTGCATCCTCTGACAATAGAACAAAACGCGATAACAAGTTTTAAATCAAGGTCAACTCTTGTTCCTTGTCGTGCCAATACGATCGGTCCCGGAATCTTCATGCAGGCCGACTACATCATCGGTGGTTGCGATGGAAGTCTTTCCCGGGGAATGGGCTGGCAGGGGATGAGCTTCTGGACAACACTGCGCTACGGACCGGATATTTGGATTCCATCTACATTTATGCCCACATTACCGGGCAAGCTATTCTTCCTGAAGGATTTAGCAGGACCTCTAAACGCTGACTGCAACTAAAGCTTAGATTTATATTGATGCTGGAACATAACGGGATCGACTATTTGGATTCTGAAAGGCGGGATTTGAAATTAAACAGGAAATAAATTGGGGGATAATCGGTGCATGCGGAATTGCCAAAAGACGTACCCTGCCGGCAATCTCCGAAGTATGTAACGCAAAAATCATAGCTTTGATGGATACAAACGAGTATGAATTATCAAAGCTTGCCACAGAATATGGAATAAAGTATATTTATGATACAGAGGACGCTTTACTCGAAAACCCTGAAATAGACGCTGTTTATATCGCATCTCCTGTTTCATTCCACAAGGATCAAGCCATAAAAACACTAAAAGCAGGGAAGCATCTGCTTCTGGAAAAACCACTGGGATTAGATGTCGCGGAGTCTGAAGAAATCCGTGCATATGTAAATAAAACAGAACTAAAAGCTGGTGCAGCCATGGTAATGCGCCACCATGACGGGCATCGCAAAATCAAGGACTTGATTCAAAGCGGAAAGCTGGGCAACATTGTTTCCTCCCGTGCGCAACTCACTTGCTGGTTTCCGGATCTACCGGGCAACTGGAGACAAATAAAATCGCAATCAGGTGGAGGAAGCCTGATGGACATGGGGATACATTGCATCGATTTGCTGCAGTTTTTACTCAACGATAGTGTCGAAAGCGTATGCGGCTACATTAGTACAAAAGAGTTCAGCTACGAAGTAGAAGACTCTGCTTCGATTTTATTCAAAATGAAAAAAGGCACGGTATGTTATGTGGATTCATACTTTAACATTCCTGACGCCGCCGCAAAATGTTTATTGGAGATATACGGAACTAAAGGAAGTATTATAGCGGGTGGAACTATAGGTCAAGATGGCGGCGGTGAAATAAAGCTGACTATATCAGACCAAAGTGGTGGCTACGAGAGTATGCAGCAGCGTAATGAAGAGATTTTAAACACAAAACTCGAGTACGATAAAAAGAATATATATGCAAAGCAGATAGAGTCTTTTTCGGACTGCATCCTGTGTGATCTTCAACCCGATACAACAATTGAGGAAGCGCACGAGGAAATGCTGATCATTGAAGCTATGTATAAAGCTGCTAGTCAGGGTATAACAGTCCGTTGCGACTGATTTACACAATCAAAACATAACAAACATCATAAAATAAGAGGAGTGGTTTTAATGAACAATAAACCTGTGATTTTGGGAGGAACACCTGTAATAACCGATATTCCGCAATCGCTTCATAAGTGGCCGATCATTACGGAGGAAGATGAAGCAGCAGTCCTTGAAGTCCTGAGACGGGGTGCTATGTCGAATATCGACGTGACCAAGCAGTTTGAAGAGGATTTCAAGAAATGGCAGGGACGCGAATATGCATTGGGCTTTAATAACGGAACATCATCACTTCTTGCTGCTATGTGGGCCTGCGGGATAGGTGTGGGAGATGAAGTGATTTGCCCCACAATAACATACTGGGCATCTATACTGCCGGTCTATCAACTGGGTGGTACAGCAGTATTTACAGATATCGACCCTGTGTCCCTATGCATAAAAGTCGAGGATATCGAGCATAGGATCACACCGCGCACAAAGGCTATCATGATCGTGCATTACCTGGGTCATCCGGCTGAAATGGATAAAATCATGGATATCGGAAAACGCCATGGTATAAAAGTCATTGAAGATTATTCCCATGCACAGGGTGGTTATTATAAAGGTATAAAAGTAGGTAAGTGGGGCGATGTAAGTGCGACATCATTGATGGCAGGGAAGTCACTTGCTATCGGAGAAGCCGGAATACTTGTTACCGATGATAAGCAATTATATGAACGCGCTGTTGCATTTAGCCATTACGAAAGGTTCACCGAGGATATAACAGATCCCTGGCTTTCCCAATACAGAGGGTTACCAATGGGTGGTGTAAAAGGACGAATGCACCAGCTTAGTTCTGCAGTAGGTCGTGTTCAATTGAAATACTATGATGAGCGGTCAAAAATCATAAGGGATGCGATCGATTATTTCTGGTCGGGACTAAAAGGTTATAAAGGTCTGTACCCACACAGGATCGACGACAGTATAGGTGATATGTCCGGATGGTATATACCCTACGGACACTATAACCCGGATGAATTAAACGGGATGACCGCTGCTGATTTTGCGGCAGCTATGAGAGCAGAAGGTGTGACAGACAGTAAAGCAGGCTGCAACGCTCCTCTGCATCAACACGCCCTGTTTCAGACTGCCGATATATACGGTCACGGAAAACCCACCAGAATAGCTAACAGCACATGGGATGTACGTGAGGGAGACAAGTCGTTACCTATTAGTGAGAAGATATGTTTATACATGTGTTCTGTACCGTATTTTAAGCAGCTTGATAAAGAAAACATTGATAAATATATAGCAGCGTATCGTCGGGTATTGGACTCCAGTGCTGAAATCGTGGCTCTAAACTTGCAATCACCCAACGTGACCCGCTGGTTTATGTCAAAACAAAAGGACGAAAAATGATCATTGATATTCATAACCATGCAGACTATCACAATCACACAGTAGAAAAGCTACTCGCAAATATGGATAAAAACGGTATAGAGATAACATGTCTTATGTCGTGGGAAGCACCATGCAATGATTATGACCCTTCCACAAAGAATATATTCAGCGTACTGTCAGAGTACCCTGTACCGTTTGCAAGCTGCGTAGATTACTATAATTTTGATCCTAACAGATTTCTTCTCGGGTTTTGTCCCGACCCGCGAAGACCTGACGCTATCGCAAGACTAAAATCTGCTGCAGCTACGTACAAAATCGCCATATGCGGAGAGTTAAAGCTTCGTATGATGCTGGATAACCCCGATGCTATTCGCATGTATCGGGTTTGCGGAGAGTTGGATCTGCCTGTGCTCGTACACATTGATTATGAAATCAGTTATGGACCAGGAGATTACCCGTGGCCGAGTTATTGGTTCGGAGGTGGTATAGAAGCGTTGGAGCGAGCTTTAGTACTATGTCCGGAAACTACCTTCATCGGTCATGCTCCGGGTTTCTGGGCACATATCTCAGGAGACGGGAGACATCTGACAGAAGCTTATCCGGACGGACCGGTCGTCCCCGGAGGAAAAGTCATTGAGCTGCTCGATAAATTTCCGAATCTATACTGTGATATATCTGCTTTTTCCGGCTGTAACGCATTAAACCGCGATCCGGAGTTCGGCAAACAGTTTATAACTGATTATCAGGATCGTATAATGTATGCAAGAGACTATTTCGACTCAAGCCACAGAGAGCTTCTCGACGGGATAGGATTACCAAAGGATATCCTAGATAAACTATATTACAAAAATGCAATACAGACACTAAACATGTCATCCCGGCCGGATCTTATAGAATTACTGAACGGTTGATCAGCAAAGCAAAATAAAGGAGAAGATAGAAATGGTTATAGGAATGATTGGAGCGGAAAATTCTCATGCTGCACATTTCTTAAATGTTATCAACAAAAAAAAGCTCTATGAAGATGTGTATGCAGGCTACATTTATGGAGGCGATGATCCCGAAACGTCAAATAAGCTGTCAGAACAATACAATCTTGAACAATGTCCCGATGAAGAAGCTGTTATCGAAAAAAGTGATGCTATAGTAATAACATATCGTAAAGGCTCTTTGCATTACAGCGCAGCTATGAAAGCGCTCCGGGCGAGCAAACCCGTGTTTGTTGACAAGCCGTTTACCGTTGATGAGAGGGAAGCGCAAGAAATCATTGAATACGCCGGCGAGCACGGTTTGTTGATCAGCGGAGGCTCAAGTGTAAAAGAACTAAGCGATGTAAAGGATGTTTCCAATAAAATCAAACCCGGCGATACTGTTGTCATTTCATTTACAGCCGATCCAAAAAGTGAGTATGACGGGTATTTTTTCTACGGGATACACTGTGTTGAGGTATGCCTGACACTTTTCGGACTTGAGTATGATTCAGTATCCGCGGTACGAAACGGGGATACAGTAATTTCAACCATTGCTTATCCGCAAAATACATGCATAATAATCACAACACCGGAAATAGCAGCGTTGGATGTTGTCGTTTACGGAAAGAATGAAACAAAGCATTATCCGATCGTTATGGACTATCAAGACATCGGACCGAAAGATTTCATAGAAATGATCAACACCGGGAAGATGCCGAGGGATTATTCCTTTTACAGCACATCGGTAAAATTGATGAACGAGATCATAAAAGATGCAGGGCTTTAGACTGTCACTGTATTAAATGCAAGGAGTTTATATCAAAATGAAAATTGCTATTATAACAGACATGGAAGGCGTTGCCGGTGTACTTAATGAAAAAGACTGGACTTTACCCGACGGTCGTTATTATGAGCAAGGCAAAGAATTTCTTACAGAAGAAACAAACGCTGCAATAGATGGATTTTTTGCCGCAGGAGCGACAAGTATCACAGTGATCGATGGACACGGAGTAGGTGGAATAAATCCGTGGCTCCTGGATGAACGTGCCGGGTTGGCATGCGGAGTCGGCGTCTCCGACTACTATGGTCTTAACGCAGATTTTGATGCTCTGGCGTGGATAGGTCAACATGCAAAAGCGGGCTCGTTGTACTCCCATATAGCACACACCAGTAACTTTGATGTAATTGAATGCAAGCTGAATGATGTATCGGTCGGGGAATTCGGACTTACTGCCGCAATAGGGGGGAGTTTTGGTGCTGTATCACTTTTCGGTTCCGGAGACCGCGAGTTCAATAAAGAAGCAAAAGAACTGATCCCTCATATGCATACTGTTGAAGTAAAGTATGGCTTCAACACAAGTGACGGCGCAGAATGTGACTTTGAAGGTTATAGACGGCACACTTTGGGAGCCGTACAAATACATCCGAAACGTGCTCGTGCATTGATTCGGGAGGGTGCTGAAAGTGCGCTAAAAGAGTTCATTGCCAATCGCGACAGCTATAAACCATTCACACCAGGTCCTCCGTACTTCGTTGAAATACACTTCAGAGCGGTCGACAATAAGCCGCCATACACGTTAACGAGCCAACATGACTCAGATATAGCGGCGATGTATCATGCTCTCGCCGGAGCTCAACCGGATGCGCAACCTGAATGATCTTCAGATAGCTTTCAACTCTCACATCGCTTATTGAGTTCTGATAAATAGAGATCCTCATCAAACGGGATCTCTATTGTTTTATTTAGCCAGCTTGAAAGGTTCATTGCATTTGAAAGCATCAGGCTGTTTATTCCTTCTTCACCATTGGCGATCAGTGGTGTCCCATGTAAAATCGCAGCAGCAAAGGAGTTTATTATTCGTATATATTGATCTCTGTTTTCTGTGCTAAGACTGGCACTTTCAACAATGCTCGTCTTGCATTCCGGTTTGATCATACTTTCCTTTGCAGTCTTACAAAAATCCCTTTCATTTTGTGAAAGCTCATGTAAAGTCAGTGTACCTTTTTCGCAAATCAATGTACCCTTTTCAAGTGTTATAACAAAGCGGTTTTCTCCGGGGGCATCGCCGGTGGACGTAACAAAAAAGCCCGTTGCTCCGTTTGGATACTCAAAATAAGCGGTAACATCATCTTCAACTTCAATGTCGTGCCACTTTCCTTCGTGGCAAAAAGCATGCATCTTATCGGGCATACCGCAAATCCATTGCAGGATATCTAAATTATGGGAACACTGATTAAGTAATGCTCCGCCGCCTTCACCCTTCCATGTTGCCCGCCAGGTACCTGAGTCGTAGTAATACTGTGTGCGATACCAGTCTGTAGCGATCCAATATACTCGTTTGATGGCTCCTAACTCACCGCTCGAAACAAGATCCTTCATATATCGATATATATAGTTTGTCCGAAGACTAAGCATCATTGCAAAAACAAGGCCGGATTTTTTTGCAGCTTCATTCATTTCCCGAACTTGTTTTGTGTACACTCCGGCCGGTTTCTCACAAAGGACATGAACTCCACTTTCAAAGGCTTTGATTGCGATCTCCGGATGAAGATAATGCGGAGATGCAATGATGACAGCATCACAGGTTTTGCTGCGCAGAAGCTCCTCTGCATCTTTGAATACATGGACTCCGGGCAAATTTTCTTTTGCCCAATCACATCGGGATTCACTGCTGTCTGAAACTGCAGTCAATTTTACTTCCGGTGTATCCCCGGACATAATGATTTGTGAATGAATGGTTCCGATATACCCCATACCGATTATTCCAAGCCTGACCATTACGTTCTCCTATCTGTAACCAAGTGCATAGAGGTTATCAAAGCTTTTCTTTAGACAGACAAAAGGACTCTCACGACAGAAGTCTTGCTCAACCAGTAAAAACTCACTGCCTGCTTTTTCAAATGCTTTAAGGTATTTCGGGAAATTGAGATTACCTTCCATTACCGGAGCCATATGCATTGTTCTTGAAATCACTTCAAGATCCTTAAGATGGACACAAGGAAGGCGGCCTGACAACCGCTCGATCCAATCACCGACATCGCAGCCTGCCACCTGTACCCAATATGTATCAAGGGTGAATCCTAACTCATCGGGCGCAAATGAATCCATCAGGATATCCAATAGATATTTACCGTCATAACGTTGAAACTCAAATTCGTGGTTATGATACATTAAAAGCTTGCCGGAAGCTTTGATTTCTCTCGCCGGCTTAAGATAATCATCAGCAAACTGATCGACCCAGTCCGGACTGCGATACTTTTCCGGCATGTAACCGATCCCGATGTATTTACAGCCCATTATATCGTGCTCTGCTATCACATTTCCGGTATCATTAAGGATCCTATCGGGGCTTGTATGAGTAAGCACAACCTTTAATCCATATTTATCACAGAGATCTCTGATGGTCTTTGCGGGGAAATTTCCAAGACCGGAAATCTGAACTGTTTTATAACCGATATCAGCGACCCGCTTTAAGGAAATGTCAAAATCCTTTTCATTTTGGCAATAATCTCTAAGTGTGTATAATTGTGCTCCAAGTACCATGATGTCATTTCCTTTCCTATTTTGCTGCGTAGTATTGTGCTACCTTGTTTACGGCTGTTATGATCTCTTCTATATCCTGATCTGTAAAGAACTCGTTGATATAAAATTTGACAGCTGTTTCAAGGATACTCTCAGCAATCGGACACAGTCCTTTACCATAAGATATATCTTTATTATAATAATGTGAATCAAAGGGTGCGTTTGTACCTATATAAGCGGACTTATTCGTGAATAAATCATACTCATACACACATGTCGGAATATATCCTTTATCAGCGGGGATGCCCTCGGCGATGAGTGCCTGACAAAATTCATCTACGGTCATTCCGGCTTCCTCTTCATTTAAACGCAGCATATAGAACCAATATGATGATTTGCATCCGTCAAGCACTTTTGGAGGATATATGCCTTTTAGTCCGCCGATACCTTCTGTTATCCTGTCACCATGTCTGTTCCGTCTTGCACAGATACCTGCAAGGCGGTCGAGCTGGGCGATTCCAACGGCACCTTGAAGTTCTGTCATGCGGTAGTTAGGAGCGATATATGGAATACTGGCGCGTATATTTTTCCCAAGTCTATCATAGTTTTTATCTGCAAAACGTAAAGCAGTCTTATAAAGTTCTTCGTCATTCATTATAAGCATTCCGCCATCTCCGGTGGAAATATGCTTAAAATCATTTGTTGAGAAACAACCGATATCTCCGAAAGTACCGGCACGTTTCCCTTTGTAAAAGCTTTCATAACTCTGGGCGCAATCTTCGATGACCCTGATGTTATGCCTCTTTGCCACATCCATGATTGCATCCATATCGGAAGGATTGCCTGCTAAATGGATGACCATTATCGCTTTGGTTTTGTCGGTTATTTTTTCTTCTATAGACTTTGCGTCCATGTTGTATGTATAAGGGTCAAGCTCAGCAAATATCGGTATTGCATTTTGAAATAGAATACCTACCAGACTGCCGGTGTCAGTTATAGGACCTACGATGACTTCGTCACCTTCAGTCACACCTATTGCTCCCAGTGCGACATGAAGAGCAGCTGTACCTGATGACGCAGCAACGCAAAAATCAGCATCATACATATCTGCGAATTTTTTCGTGAACTCCTTCACCTTATTACCGTACCAATAAAACAAAGTGTTTTGCTCGATCGCTTCCTTTAATTGTTGCAGCTCAGGCTCTCCAAATCTCTCACCTTTTCCGAAAGGGGTATTTTTGACCTTGCTGCCTCCGAATAGTGCTAATTTTTCCATACTAAACACCGCTCCTTCCAAAGCCATTATACAAGCAAAATAAGGGAGGGGCAACTATTGCTGCCCTTCCCTTTTTTGACTATTTAGCGACTTGCCAACCAGGCATTAAGCTGGCTTTGTATCTCGTCAATGATCTTTTGCAATCCGTTTGCATAAAGTTTTTCGTTAAACTCATTGACGTAATCGATCACCGCCTGCTCTGTTGGGAGTCTGCCGTGTGTTAAGATGTCCATGTACTCACCTTGGACGGCTGTACAAGCTGCTAACTCGGTCTCGATTGGATGTAAATTGACTCTAAAGCCCATGTGTCCCGGAAGAGCATCGAGATTTGCTTGTACCATAAGGTCCATCATGGCATTGTTGGGACCGCTGTGGCTTTCAGGTGCATTTACTATAGACAGATTACCAAGAGTTGCACCGTACCAGTTTAAAAACCCTCTTGCAGCCGGATCGGCATTACGATTGACAAGCTCCATTGCACCTGCTGAATTGATTTCCCAGTGTTCACCTTCAAGACCAAAGCGAAGCATTGTTGCAAGATATGGATCTGAATTCATTAGTTCGAGAACCATAAGTGCACGCTCAGGGTTTTCACATCTTGCCGAGATCGCATTACCGGCAGCAGACATTATACTTGTGTCTACCCAGATACGTTGATTCTCCATAATTCTGACTGAGAAGTTAGCGCTGAACATATCTTCCGGTACAACAAACAGTCCCCAGCCGATCCAGAAAAAGAACAGTCCTTCATTTTGGTATCCGGCCCAGTCTCTGTCGATATCGTCATAACGAATTATCATGTTTTCTCTTAACCGGCGCATCGTCTGAGCATATTCAAGGTACTCTCTTGTTTCGAACATGTTAAAGACTGTTTTGTTATCAAATCCTGCAAAATCATTGACACCTGCAATATTTCCGATAGCGCCGAACATACCGTCGGTGAAGTTATCAAATGCAAAGTTTAAGAAAGCAGGTCCCGGAGTCCAGCGGATAAGCGGAACATGAGTTCTGTCAGGATACAGCTCGTCTCTTTTTTCTTTGACTTCCATTAGAAGAGGCTCCATC
>Ga0123356_10008583_pt1 | contig 10139 bp, 8 predicted proteins | sample TergutEmb28metaG_2_FD_92546 | JGI IMG/M metagenome (GOLD analysis project Ga0123356, IMG submission 92546) | Embiratermes neotenicus P3 segment gut microbial communities from Petit-Saut dam, French Guiana - Emb289 P3 | ecosystem: Host-associated > Arthropoda: Insects > Digestive system > Gut ... | reverse complement strand
GCAGAAGATACCGCTAGTATTATTTACCTTCGCCCCGAAACCGCGCAGGGTATTTACGTTAACTATAAAAATATTATTCAGTCTAACAGAATGAAAATTCCGTTTGGCATTGCGCAAATTGGAAAAGCGTTCCGTAACGAAATCGTTACCAAAAACTTTATTTTCCGCACTTGCGAGTTTGAGCAAATGGAAATGCAATACTTTGTAAAACCCGGCACGGACGAAGCTGAGTTTAACGAATGGAAAAAACAGCGATGGGCGTACTACGAAAAACTCGGCGTTAAAATGGATCACCTGCGCTGGCATCAGCACGGTCCCGATGAACTTGCGCACTATGCAAAAGACGCCTACGACATTCAGTACCTGTTCCCAATGGGCTGGCGCGAGCTTGAAGGCGTGCATAACCGCACCGATTACGATCTTGGACGGCACTCCGAGTACTCGGGCAAAGATATGCAGTACATCGATCAGGATAATAACAACGAACGCTACACGCCGTACATTATCGAAACTTCCGCAGGACTTACACGTAACGTATTAATGATTCTCTGCGATGCTTATGACGAAGAGAAGGTTGCCGACAAAGGCGACGCCGACGATATTCGCACAGTACTTCGCTTTCATCCAAATCTTGCGCCGATAACTGTCGCAGTACTGCCGTTAATGAAAAAAGACGGGCTTGCAGAAATGGCGCAGGATATTCGCAAAGAACTGCAGGAAGATTACGCGACCGATTACGACCAGGCAGGCGCAATTGGAAGGCGTTACCGCAGGCAAGACGAAGCAGGTACTCCATTCTGTGTCACGGTGGATTATCAGTCCAAGGAAGACGGAACAGTTACATTGCGCTTCCGCGATTCCATGGAACAGATACGCGTACCAAGAGCGGAACTTGCTATGAAACTAAAGCAAGAGATAAAGAGTTATAAGAGGATAAAATAGTTCGGATTTTTTCTCGCCAAGGCGCCAAGTACGCGAAGAACGCCAAGGTAATACAGAGGGATTTAGAGTTATGTTTCTAACCGTATGTCTTAACCCTACTTTGCAAAAGACTCTGTGTTTCTCTTCGGTTAAACCTGGCGCGGTTAACCGTACTGCTGTCCACCGCCTTGACGCTAGCGGCAAAGGTATCAATGTTACGCGCGTTTTAAAACAATTGGAAAAAAAAGCTTTGCACCTTACCCACCTTCCATCCTGTGTTGCAGACAACGTCTGTAACGCAGGTTTCCTTAGTCCGCTGTTTTTATCGCTTTGTAAACAAGACGGACTTGCTGTAGAGTGGGTGGAAAGCAATTCGCAAATACGTTTTTGCTATACAGTCATCGATGAGAGCAGCGGCGAAGTCACTGAACTTGTAGAGGAATCGTCGCCTGTCGCCGAAGGAACCGAACAGCTTCTGCTGGAAAAGTTTGATATCATGCTTAATCACGGCTACCCACTCCCTACTCCCCACACCCTAATCATCTCAGGCACAAAAGCAGCAGGCTACTCCGAAACAGTAATCCCAGAAATGGTTCGCAAGGCAAAAGAAAAAGGGCTGCGCATCATCCTCGATATAAAAGGCGATGATTTAAAGGAATGCCTAAAATACGAACCTGATATAATAAAGCCAAACCTGGATGAATTTTTGGAGACGTTTGGGATTGGAGCAGGCGAAGCGCGAGATACAATTTTAGAGCTTGCGCAAAAACACAAGTGCCGAGTAATTTTAACCAATGGCAGTAGAAAAATACTGGCGGCAGAAGGAAGTAATTATTTCGAAGTGGAAATTCACCCAGCACCTAAGAATTTAGGTGCTGGGAACACCACAGGCTGCGGAGACGCATTCACCGCAGGACTTGCAGCCGCGTTATTTCCCTGCGGAAAACACGAAAACGGAGCAGACTTCCTCACAGCAATCAACGAAGGCATACGCTGCGGCGCATTAAATGCAGGACTTTTAAAACCTGGATCAATTATCTAACTACAATGCAAATATCATTCTTACAGGGTTATTATCACTGTTAACAGAAATTAATTCCAGATTCGCTCCGTTATTCGAAAGACTCCATGTGCTGGTATTCTGTATGTAAGAAAAGAAATCGTGTTCTCTTAGATTTTCCGGTTCAAAAATTGATGCCATCAATGTTGATAGTAAAGGCGTTATGCTGATACCCTGATTATCATTTAATGTATAACGTCCGGAATATCTGTTTGGCGCTCCTGTACCGCTGATTGTTCCATCTTCCAGTTTTAAGGAAAAAATATCTCTGGAAAGCTGATTTGGCTGATTATCTCGGCTAAAATTTGAGTTCACTCCATTAATGTAAAGTTCAATTAACTTCCAATCTTTTGTTGTTACATCAGAAAAATTCTGTACGCTTGTATCAACTCCGGTGCCTGCAACAGCTTTAGAACCGGCACAACCTGCCAATAAAACCACAATAACAAGGCATATTATCAATTTACTTTTCATTTTAATCCCCCTAAATTCATTACTTTCATTATACACACTTGCTAGATTTATAAAATAACCAAAAAACCATGATAATAATATAATCCAATTTTTGTATAAAAAGTATAATTTTCCATCAATTTTACCCCTCAAGATAAAAAAAAATGAAAAAAAATGAATTTATTTTCATTTTCGATAAAGCAAATCGACGAGTTCGCGCCATATATAGGTAAATCTTTTTTTGGAGTTGCTTATGAAATTTAAATTTTATCTCTTAGCTCTTATTCTTCTTACGTTGGCTTATGCAGCCTGCGGCGGAGAAAAAAATCAACCTGCGGCTTTTAACCGGGCATTCACGGTTATTTCAGATTATCAAACACTGGATGAACTTGCCGAAGTTGAGAGGACCGGTTCCTGGTTCCAGGGAATTGGCCTTACAGAATCAAGTATTCGGGAAAATCTTGGCGATTATGCCGGAGCAGTTGCAGCGGCATACAAAGAACTTTCCTGGGCTTACGGAATGGGTTTTCTTAAAAAAGAGGACCTGGAAAACGGCCTATTAAATCTTCTTGTTATTAAAGACGAGGAAATTTTAATTTCCACTGCGAGTGCAATAATTGCTTTTTTGAATGAACAGTGGGAAGAAGCCTCTGCATCTTTAGTTCAATTTTTTAATCAGGAAGATGAGCCCGATGGTTTTGGCACATGGATGATTTTAGTTTGTTCGCTTGAGAAATCTGTTAAGGAAAATTCTGTAAACAGACGCTCTGCAGAAGCATATAAATCTATCCGTGCGCGTTATTCGCAATTTCCTGATTACTGGTATCGCGGCGCAAGAGCTTTTTCAGGATCCATTGCCGCTGAGTTTGCGGAAAACTGCATCAATCTTTCAGCACAAGGGCCTTATTCTGCTGAGTGCCGGAAAATTCTTGCGTCATATACAGGTTTAAAATCTGAAGACGGTTTATCAATTAAAACTAAAAAAGAAATTGAAAGCATTATTTCTCAATCTGTTAATACAGGAAATCCGCAAATACTTGATTCCCTATTGCCATTAATAAGTTTACCGGATAATCCATACACCGTTTACGCCGTTGGGGCTCTGCGTACATTATCCAATGTTCCAAGGTTTAGGGATTATTTTAATATGCAGGCATTATCTGCCAAAGGACGATTAGCGGATCGCCTTTTATATATCAGCCGCGGTTAGGTATCGGGGGAAAAATGAAAAAGATATTACTTTATTGTACTGTTATTCCGCTGTTGGTTTCATGCGTAAAATCGCCTGACACGGAAACAATTCGTTTGTATGTTCGCGCATCAGATGCTTATTCACATGGAAGGTTCTTAGAAGTTTCAGAAATCCTTGTTAATCAAAATAGTTTTGTACCGTCATTAATACTCCGCGCAAAAGCAGAATATTTTTACGGTGATTTGGAAAAAGCTGAAAGAACCTTCCGCAAAGCGGTTAAATTACGTCCGTCGTCATTTGAAGCATCGTTATACCTTGCTCGTATTCTTCACGATAAAAATAATAATGAAAGCGCATCTCAGGTTTTAGAAATATTGTTAGCTGACAATCCACAAGATATCCGCGCTCTTCGCCTTGCTGCTGAAATTGCTTTGGAAAACAGAAAATATGACGAAGCTGTTATCCTGCTAGATAGAGCAGCAGAATTTTCCGCAGAAAGCGCAATGGTTTTGCTGGACAGAGCAAGATTGCGATGGGTTGCCAGCGGTAATGACGAAGCTGCCATGCAGGCGGCGCTTGATGATTTACATAGAGCTAAAGCCATGCTTCCCTGGGATACTCCGCTTTTACGATCCATTACAAATTTGGAAAAACTAATTAATGGGGTATTACAATGAATAAAAAGTTTTTATTAATTTTATGCTTTATTTTTCTTTCCGCATTAATTTACGCAGAAAATCAGCAAACTTTAACATTTGCCCAGGCAGCTGAGCTTGCTGTTAAATCATCTTTAGATTTAAAACATGCGCGTCAATCTAATTTATTGTCAGAAGGAGCATGGTCCTGGGGAGTAAGAGCATATTTTCCTCAATTTAACATTTCAGTTTCAGAAAATGATCGCTTGCAAAAAATAGGCGCAGATTCATTTATGAAAAATTACAGCCTTGGCCTTGATCAGATGATTTGGGACGGAGGAAGAATTTCCATGTCTCGTAAACTTGAACGTATGGAGCTTAACCTAATATCTTCTAAATTAGACAGGATGTCAAATGAAATAGCAGAATCTGCAATTGCTGCATACAGAAATATTTTATTGTATAGAACTATTTTGCAAATAAAAAAAGAAACATTAATAGTTCTAGAAGAACATTTAAAAATATTAAACGAAGAAGTTCAGCTTGGTCTTGCTCTTCCTGTAGATCTATCAAGCGCAAACATCAATCTTTCTGATACAAAAATTGATATTTTTTACCTTTTGTTGGATCTTGCAGAAATGGAAAAGCAATTTACAGAACTTCTTGGCCTTGAAGTAATGCCTGTTTTAACTGAAAAAGTTGATCCAAATCGATCTTCGTTGCTACCCGCAGCTTCTGCTGCTTCTGCTCTTGCAAAAGAACAGAATCCAGACCTTATAGAAGCAGGTCATTCAATAATAAAAAGACAGATGGAGTTAAAGTATATATCCAGATCCTGGATTCCATCATTGCGTATTTCAAGTAATTTTGTTTTAACCGGCCAACGTTATCCTCTAACACGATACAACTGGTCTGTTGGATTAAGTTTGGATTTTTCCAATCCGTGGTTTAATAATCGATTTGGTTTTCAGGCAGGCTGGGAACCGCCTTATGACAGAACTGCGATGCTTCAAAATAATTTGTCTCCTTTACCTGATCCTGCGTCAAGTTTTGGAAAAAAACATGCAACATTAACGCTTGCGCTGGAACAGGAAAAATACAGAGCAATTTATGAGCAAATTGGAAGAATTGCAGCTAACGCTGTAGAAAAATGTTCTCTTGCAGAGCAAAGAAGACTGCTGGCTTTAGAATCTGCAATTCTTGGCAGCGAACGAAGCCAAATAGAAGAAATAAGGCTGGATCTTGGGCTAATTACAAGATTGAAATTGATGGAAACAATAATTGAACAGACTCAAAGAGAAATAAATCTAATTGAAGCCGCTACATCACTGCTGGAAGCAGAACGTGAATTGGAAAGATTCCTGGATTTACAACCTGGAGAACTTTCAAAATTTGCACAAACATTTGCGTCTGTAAGGGGGAACCAATGATTAATAAAAACATCATTATAATTTTACTGCCGGTATTACTATTATTCTCATGCGGAAATAAAAATAGTTTTAACAATGAAACAAGAAAAGTAAGGGGAGCATCTGCTGTTGTTCGGGAAGTTCCGGATGAAGCTGCAGGTTTTGGCAGTTTATCATTTCTAAGTAAGGTAGATATTACATCTGCTCAGGAAGCAGTAATTAAAAAGTTGTATTTTAGGGAAGGGGATTTTGTTCAGCAGAATACTTTAATAATACAATTGGAAAATCCACAGATAAACCTGGCTGTTGAACGTGCAGAAAATAATTATTCGCAGGCTCTTGCCGCCCGCAATTTGGCTAATTCCAGGCTTTTAGAAGGAACTTTTCAGGCGGAAGCGCAGCTTAAAGCATTGGAAAAAGCGGAAATTGAACTTTCGCTTGCAAAACGTAAATGGGATGAAAATAACCGTAAACATTTGAATCAGGAAACACTTTATGATGCGGGCGGAATTCATACTGAAGCAATACTTGTCAGCCGCTTCAGCATTGATACTGAATGGGAACAAATTTTATTAATGGAAAGAGAATTGGAAATCCGTTTAATTGGCTGCCGTGATAAGGATCTAATAAGCGCCGGTTTTCCTGTTCCAACTGATAAAATTGAACGTCTAAATGCTTTAATAATTTTAATTACATCCAGCTTAAGAGCAGAACTGGAAGCTGCTAATGCAAGGCTTGATGCGGCAGATAAAGAATTATCTTCAGCAAAAATTGCATTATCTGAACTTACAATTCTAAGTCCTTCATCCGGTATTGTTGGAGCTCGTTATCTTGAGGAAGAAGAACGCGTTCGTCCTCAGGATAAAATTATCAGCCTTATAGATATAACTTCGTTATACGCAATATTTCCAGTGCGTGAAAAAGATGCTTTACGGATAGAAAAAGGAATGCCGGCTTCAGTTTTAATTGATGGAACCGGACAAATAAAAACAGGAATTGTTGATTTAGTTTTCCCGCAGGCGGATAGTCAAAGTCTTAGTTTTTTGGTTCGTGTTTTGCTAAAAGACATGTCAGCATCAGATATTAACAAATTAAAGCCTGGAATGTTTGCCCGTATTACAATAACTCTTGGGTCTCCCGGAACTGCTATATATATTCCAGAATCATCGATTTTTAATTTAAAAAATAACGAAGGTAATATTTTTATAATTAATGGAAGCGCTCTTACAGAACGAAAAGTTTTACTGGGAAACTCATACGGCGATGAACGTGAAATAATCTCCGGATTAAATATAAGAGAATTATTTGTACTGCGTCCGGATTCAGATTTAAGGGAGGGAACCAATGTTTCAGTTATTGAATAAAATTTATTTATTTTTAATAACAATCGTTTTACTTTCATGCAGTTTTATTGATCTGCGTCCTATTGGCATTGAAATAAAACCAGATGAAATTAATTCATTATTACCTGAACAATTCAGTCCAATTATTATCAGGTTTAATACAGAAATGATAAAAAATGACGCAGAAGGTATTTTACAAATTAATTCTGACCTGGGAGCAATAAAAGGAGATAAATTATGGAAAGGTACAGACCTTTACTTTATTCCGGTACAGGGATGGACTGCGGGGATTCGTTACACATTAAGTTTGATGGGAACGATTCGATCTGTTGACGGAAGAGAGCTGCGGCTTGATCGATACATTCCATTTTATGCAATTAATAAAAAAGCGCCGCCTGTAATTGAATGGTTTAGCCCATCTAACGGAGAGTCTGTTGGTACTAACAATTTAATTTTTGAATTTCATTTTTCGCAGCCAATGGACAGGTTTTCAGTTGAATCTGCATTAATACTTGAAGGAATTGGAAATAAAACTTATGTCTGGTCAGGTGACGATCGTATCCTTAGTGTAATTCCGGAAAAACCGCTTTCTCCATGGATAGCGTACCGCTGGAATTTAAAGGAATCTGCAAAATGTATAAATGGGGTGCCTGTTCCAAGGTCTTATTCCGGACATTTTACAACAGATATAGATCAAGTACTGCCTTATGTTACAAATGTTTTTCCGGTAGTTTCGTCTAACGGCAACTGGTTTCCAACAGGCGCAAGTATAGAAACCGGTTTAGGACCGGGACAGGGAATTGGTATAACATTTAATAAATCGATGGGAGATAACACGCTTCGTTCAATTCGTTTTGAACCATCCCTTACAGGCAGAACAGAGTTTTTATCAGAAAACAGTATTGTTTATATTTTTACAAGAAACCCCGAACCGCAGACTATTTATACTTTAATTGTATCTGCAGAATCCAGAGACACTGAAGGTTTAAAAACAGGAGCTGATTTTAAATTACATTTTATGCCCGATATACCATATTTAAAAGTAATATCATTAGCTGCAGGCAATGATTTTTTTAATATTGATTTAATTAATAATACTGCTTTGCCTATTCATATTGATAAAGGAACAGGTGAATTTAATTTTTCGATACATTTTTCTCTGCCATTTAATTTTGAAGAAAAACATAATACTCCGCAAAGAATTGTTCTTTCGCCGTTTTTTCCAAGATCTTCTGCGCCTATTGCTCTTAATTATGTAAATTGGTTTTCTGATGATCGTTTAAGTATGCGCTGGGAAGGGTTAACATCCGCAGACAATGATGTCATTCAATTTTATAAACTAACAATTCCAGGAGGAAGAGGCGGAATTAGTTCTGAAACAGGAATTTTTATGAAAGAAGATGTAGTAATTTACCTGGAGGTTATAAAATGAAACAAAAATTATTTTTACCAATGCTTTTTTGTATTTTCTTATTTTTTTCCTGCGATATTTTAAGAACTTCGCATTTTGAGATATTATCATGGTCTCCCGGAGAAGGGTATCATAATGAACCAGAAAATATTGTTATCTCTTTATTATTTTCTCATGAACCAAATAAAGCTAGTGTAGAACGAGGTTTCTCATTAACAGGAGACGGCAGCCGTATTAGAGGTTATTACTTTTGGGAAGACAAGTTATTAACATTTATACCATTATCACCGCTGAAGAAAAATACTGATTATATAATTAATCTTTCTGCAGATGCCTATGATTTAAATGGACTTTCCATGGATGAAGTATTTATTCGTGATTTTACAACAAGACAGGATAATACCCGGCCAGAATTAATTTCTTTTTTCCCTTTAATGTATGCAGAGATAGATAATCCCAGAATGGAAGTAAAGTTAGAGTTTTCGATCCCTGTATTGCTTAAAACATTATATGACGGAATTTCATTTACACCATCAATGACAGGCTTCTGGATATTGGATAATGACTGCACAAATGCAATTTTTACTCCATCAGAACCATGGTTTTCCAATACCCGTTATGAAATTCGTTTTAACACATCATTAACAGATATTAATCAGATGAATATAAGAAATGAATTAATAACTACTTTTACTACAAAAACAGATCAAGAAAATCCATTTTTGGAAAACGCGTATCGTGTAACTAAAGAAGGCACAGAAGTGTTGCTGGAAATTAATACAGAAAATCATGATTGGGAAAAAGATGATAAAATATTACTGGTATTTTCCAAACCTGTTGACAGCGCAACAGTAAAGAATTGCATTAATTTAGAAGATGGTCCAGGTGTTTTACTGGAATCATATCCAGGTTTTAACACTAATTTTATATTTAAATTAGAAAATATTCCTGTTTATGAAAGCAGATTCACAATAAAAATAAAATCTGGAATAAAAGATATCACAGGAAATGAAAGTAAAGCAGATTATTCCTATAAAATATTTGCTAATGGCAGTTTCTCTAAACCTCCTGTCCTATGCGGAATAAGAATTCCTTTGTCGCCGAATAATGAAACTGATAAAAATCCGGTTTTTTATAACACAGATTCGCTTTTTCAAATAATACCCATATCAGACAATGATTATCCTTCCGGAGAAGTAATAAAAACATGGATAGAATTTTATTTTTTAACTGCGGAAGGAGCTTCTATCGATTTATTTTCATTAATGGAATATTTTCGAATAGAAACATCAAATAATGTTATAAGTTTTCTTCCTCGTTTTGTTAAAACAGATAATTTTTCTATGTTAAATCCGCAAAACGGTTATGAAAACATACAGCGAATAGAAATTGCCGGTGATTTAACCAATTCAACAAACTTTGGAATAATTAATATTTTAATTGCCGCAGGGTTAAAAGACAATTTAGGAAATCAAAATGATAAAACCCAAAAAATATCACTAATTAAGTAGGTAAAAAATGAAAGGATTAATAACTTTTTTTATCCGACGTCCTGTGACTGTAATCATGATTATTACAGCGATATTAATTGCAGCAGTTTTCTCGATTTTTTCTCTGCCAGTAAACAGGCTTCCGGAATTTTCAATTCCAAGAGTTACCGTAGAAACTATATATCCTGGAATGGCAGCTAATGAAATAAGAACACTTGTCACCAT
>Ga0123356_10008582_pt1 | contig 10140 bp, 10 predicted proteins | sample TergutEmb28metaG_2_FD_92546 | JGI IMG/M metagenome (GOLD analysis project Ga0123356, IMG submission 92546) | Embiratermes neotenicus P3 segment gut microbial communities from Petit-Saut dam, French Guiana - Emb289 P3 | ecosystem: Host-associated > Arthropoda: Insects > Digestive system > Gut ... | reverse complement strand
TCAACTAAATCAGGACGCAGATGCATAATTGCCGCTGTTTCCGAAAGACCTGCATGATAACCTAAATCATTTGTTTTTGTTAAATCAAAAATATTTTTTTTCTGTTCATCATTTAATTGAGGAACAAAATATGAATACGCGTTATATGCTCTATTCAATCTTGGCATTTCCTGTAAAAAGAATGGCAGAAAATGACCGTTTCCTCCGTGACTAGAACAAATGATTATTTTACTAAAGCCGTTACGATGAATTTCATCGCACATTTCCAAAAGCGCGTCCATGATAAGACGATGAGAAGGCGCGATACATCCAGGATAATGTTTTGCTTCGGCTATTTGCCCAAGAAAATAATATGGAAAAACAACAGCGCTTTCCATTTCGGCAGCTTTTTTACAAACCGCCTGCCCTATATACATATCAGTACCTAACGGCAAATGGTTGCCATGTTTTTCCAAAACTCCGATTGGCAGAACACAAACACCGCCGCTTTTTTCGATGCCGTCTTTAAAATTTTTCGCCGTCAATTCTTCCCATAACATATTATTACTCCGTTTTTTATTATTTATTTTCGTTTAAGGGCTTCGTCGATATTCCATTTGATATGATCACGCAAATCTTTTTTACTGTCAAACGAAAGTCCAAAATCTCTTTCCATTTTTTTAACATTGTATAAAACAGGCGTAGAACTCCAGTTTAAATCTTTGTATACGATTTCGGATTTTGATTCAGGGTATAATTCAAGCGCTATTTTAGCGATATCATCCCAACCTGTAAATACATTTCCAAGCGCAAGGTATATTTCTCCGTCTTTGTCGCTGTCTAACAGCTTTGCGTAAAGCTGCGCTATTTCTCCGGAAGAAATAAATTGTGTCCCGTCATACTGAGTTAAGTTAACAGGTTTACTGTTAATTACAGAGTTAGCTATATCACGAAAGCGTGTGTCAGCCTGTGAGGAGCCGTCGGCAAAAGGCGGATTTGAATATGTATATCCAGGGCGGATAATATTTCGCTTCATGGTAACATTTTTATCGTTTCCGTAATATTTTGTAAAACCCAAGACATACGCTTCGCTCGCTGATTTTGTACTGCCGTAAATATCAATTGGAAGGTTCACCGCTGTTTCGTCCATGCCGTTACGCATATGTCCCATTGCGGCAGTACTGCTGGTATAAATAAATTTTCCAACTCCCGCCTTTTCAGATATTTCCAATAGATTGACAGTCGCAGCCGTGTCATTCATTAACATCGAAACAGGTTCGTTACCCCAGCCAAGAGCGATATGTATCACAGCATCACAGCCTTTTACATAATCTGCCATAAGATCATATTCAGTTATTTTTCCTTTTACAAGTTTCGCTTTTTTTCCAATCGATGGATACTTTTCCGGATTTTGTGACAAAACAACCGCTTCATGTCCGTTTTCGACAACCGCCAAAGTAACATACTGACCTATGTTTCCTGTTCCGCCTGTGATAAATACTTTCATTATTGACTCCTGTTAATTAAAATATTATATTATAGAATGAAGAATTTGTAAATAAGGAATTTATGAACGAATATCCTTCCATACTTCTGGTTTTCTCTGCAGGTCTTCTTTCTTTTTTTTCTCCATGTGTGCTTCCATTGATCCCTTCTTATCTTAGCATACTTGGCGCTGCCGGAGGAACCAGCGGAATAAACCCATCACCAGAAAATAACGAACAAACCGGTAAAAAGCGATTTATTTTATTAATTACAACAGGCAGTTTTATTACAGGTTTTACAGTAGTTTTTATAATTTTGAGTATCATTATTTCTACAACCTTTTTACTAATGGGCGGAATTTCAAAGTACATACAAATCGCTGCAGGAATAATCGTAATCATTTTGGGTATAAATATTATTTTTGATTTTATAAAATTTTTAAATTACGAAAAGCGTTTGCACACAACAAAAAGACCCAAAGGTCTTATAGGAGCGTTTTTAGCGGGAATGGCGTTTGGCGCGGGATGGACTCCCTGCATCGGACCGATTCTCGCGGGAGTTTTATTTTTGGCAGGACAAAGCAGCAAAACAGGAATCGCCGCGTTATATCTTGGTCTTTATTCACTTGGACTTGGCATTCCATTTTTGCTTGCCGCATTATTTTTTGATCGTTACCTTGTTACGGCAAAATGGTTTCGCGCTAAATATCAATTAATAAAAAACATTTCAGGCAGCTTGTTAATTTTAATGGGACTATTAATACTTACAGGCAGATTTTCGGCGCTTAACATCGCTATGCAAAAATGGCAGTTTCAATATATTTATTGGGCACAAGATAAGGCTTTACCTTTTCGGCTTATCGCGGATTGGTTGAATTGGATAAATTTTTAATGTACAATATTCTTAAAAGGGATAAAAATGAAAAAAAATAAGTTAATAATTTTTTTCTCGTGCGCGTCTATCATAATTATTTTAATATTTACGATTATTAAACTTAATAGACCGTTGCAAACAGAAACGCAAATTTCTCCCGAAATAGTACAGGTTTTTCTTAATGCGAATATCAACATTAATAATGTAAAAATAACTCCCAATGATTTTACCTTACCGCTTTTAGGCGGCGATGATATAACTCTTTCTGATTTTAAAGGTAAAGTAGTTATATTAAATTTCTGGGCAACATGGTGTCCGCCTTGCAGAGAAGAAATGCCTTCAATGGAAGTTTTATACCGATTATTTAAAAACGAAGGATTGGAAATGCTTGCTGTAAATTTAGGTGAAGCGGACAGAATTGTACAGCAATTTATTCAGGATAACGGTTACACTTTTCCAATACCGATGGATAGAGGCAACAGAGTCGGAACAATTTATGGTGTAAGCGCCATTCCAACTTCTTTTATCATTGATAGAGAAGGAATGATAATCGCGAGAATCGTAGGCAGTATTTACTGGGATACTCCTCAAATTTTTAAAGCGTTTGAAGCGTTATTAAAAAGTTAATAAATATCATTATAATGAAAAAAGTTTTATCAATATTTTTATTATTTTTCCTGATTATAACATTCAACGGTTGTGAAAAACGATCACAAGGATTAACTATCGTAAAAGGAGTTTTGACTGTCGGCGTGGAAGTCGGTTATCCTCCGATGGAATACTACGATACTGACGGTATTACTCTTTTGGGTTTTGATATCGAATTGACAAAAGCGCTTGCGGAAAAACTCGGACTAGAAGTCAGATATATTGATACCGCATGGGAAGGAATTCTTGCAGGACTTGATGCCAACAGGTATGATATCGCCGTCAATATAACAATTTTGCCGGAAAGAGAAAGAAGATATAATTTTACAAAACCTTATATTTCAAGCTGGATGACAATCGTTACAAATAAAAACTCTTCTTTCGATATTAATATAGTAGAAGATATAACGGGTTTAAAAGCCGCTTTTCAGGGTGATACTACCGCTCAATATTTTGCGGAAAGTTTGAACGAACAGGGAATAAACTTTACGCAGTACTCGTATGATAAAATAATTTACTGTTTTGAAGAATTAAGATTGGGACGGGTAGATTTTATAATAGTTGATAATATCGCGGCGTCATATTATATAGAAAGAGAAAACAGTCCTTTCCAAATAACCTGGCAGGGTCCACCCCGTGAATACATTGGGCTTTGTTTAAAAAAAGGAAATGACGTACTTACAACTGCGCTTGATAACGCGTTAGATGAATTATACAAAGAAGGAACTTATGAATATATATATAATCGAATATTTAACAGGGATTTAATTAATGGAAGATATTAACAAACTTTTTTCTTTAATACAAGAATCAAAATATCCTGTCGCTCTTACAGGAGCTGGAGTAAGCACGCTTTCGGGTATTCGTGATTTCCGCGGGAAAAACGGTCTTTACAATGAAATGGACGCGGAAAAGATTTTTAGTCTTGAATATTTTGAAAAAGACCCGTCATTTTATTATAATCAGGCGGGTTCGTTTATTTATAATATCGATGAAAAAGAAGCGTCGATTGTTCACATTGTACTTGGCGAACTGGAACAGCTTGGTTTTTTAAAAGCGTTAATAACACAAAACATCGATTTACTGCATCAAAAAGGCGGAAGTAAAAATGTAATTGAAATTCACGGCTCGCCTGCGGTTCATTATTGTCTTAGATGCGCAGGAATTAAAGTCAGTTACGAAGAAGCTGCAACCGTTGTAAAAAAAGGTGAAATGCCAAAATGCCCGAAGTGCGATAGAGTTTTAAAACCTGCCATAACATTTTTCGGCGAAGCGCTACCGACGCAAGCGTTAAAACAATCGGTAACACATTCGCAGGAAGCGGATTTAATGCTTGTTTTGGGAACAAGTTTAACAGTTCACCCCGCAGCTTCGATGCCGAATTACACTTTAAGAAACAGCGGCAAGATCGTAATCGTAAACAATATGCCCACTCCGTTAGACGACATGGCGTTTATGCGTTTTGACGACCTCGGTACGGTATTTGAAGAACTGCAGAGATTGATTGTGGGTCGGCAAAAGAAATTTTAGTTCGTATTATTGATTCGTATTGTTGCTTGACAATAGCTTAACAATAGTATAGTATGAAAAAATGATTCGTTCTTTTAAATGCAAAGAGACAAAAAAAATATATAATGGTTTAATTTCTCGATTATTTCCAGTTGAAATTGTTGATTATCATGATTGACATTCTGTATTCCGTAGTATAGAATATAGAATAAGAGGTTTTTATGAAATATATAAAAATTGAACATGCAGGAAAATTTCTTTTCGATGAATTTATGGAACCATATAAACTATCTCAAAACGCCCTTGCCAGAGCTATTGGTGTTGCACCCAGCCGAATTACGGATATTGTAAATGGACGCAGAAATATTACAGTAGATACTGATTTAAGATTGACCCGCCTTTTTGGTCTTTCAGAAGGTTATTTTTTACGTTTACAAGAACATATAGAAATAACATTAGTAAAGCAAAAAATTAGATCTGAGCTTGCAAAGATTGTACCTCTTAAGAAGATTGCGTAATATTCTCTACCGCCTTTCCCCCAACTGCCAATCCGCACCGTACGCAAACATTTGTCCGTCACGAGGAATTGCACCGATATTGGGAGTGTTGCCTGTAGGTCGGTACTGTGCGTCTACAGTACCTCGTGCGTTACCGGATGACTGCATACGGCCTTCGGGTCTTTGTGTAACAGGGATTGTACCGTTTATAAAATTTCCTTCATAACTGACAAATCTGCTATTTTCGTGAGCATAATACGCTATATCATTGGTTCTAGTATTAACAAACAAATTATCTTTAACAGTAATTGTTCTTGCATCTGCGTTATCTATTGAATAACCGTAAAATTGTATTCCTGTTTGGGCTCCAACTAAAGTGTTGTTAAAAGCCTGAGTTCCTTCATTTGGTAAATTAATACATAAACCATACATGCCGCCTATAACAACATTATGACGTACAATATAGTTTTTGGAATAATTATCTACATAAAGACCAAAACGTAAATGTGCCATTGTTCCATTAGTACCTTTATTACCGCTTACTACAAAATTATTGTATATTTCTGTACCGCCGCCTTCTGATCCCCATGTATAAAAAGCTGAACAGTCGCTGTTTAATATACTGTGATTTTCAAAATGATTGTTACGAATAATATTACGATTTAAAATATGATTTGGCTGAGAATAAATATGTGCTTTTGCAGCATTCAAAAATGTATTATGTGAAATTTCCATATTGCTTGACTGCCTAAGAAACACACCGGCTAAATCCTTTCCTGCGTAATTAAAGTTGTGAATAATATTATTAGTAAAAATTATATTTTCACCTTCTAATGTAATACCGTTTCCTGCTGTAAAACCAAACTCGCAACCGGAAATTCTGTTATTAGAACCGGATACATACATCGCAAATTGTGTAGCATCTCCTGATAAATAAAAATGTTCGGCATATTTAATACGGCAATTTTCAATTGTATTATTTCTTGAATTTTCCATACTTATACCGCCGCCGTAAATATTTATATTCTTAATAATTACATGTGAAGTATTTTCTGCTTGTATTGCAATATTGTTGAAATGCCGCATAGAAAGAGTTCCGCCGTTAGGCGATTGGTCAGGTCTTCCGTTCCATGGCGGATAAAAATATAGAAGATTAGTCTGTCTGTCAAAAAAATATTCGCCGGGAGCATCAAGTAACGCTAATGCTCCAGTAATAAAATATGCATTTCCCGGATGCGGTGTATATGGGTCTTCTCCAGGGTGACCCGGATTCGAACCTGTTATATCATCTGTTAGTTTTATAGTTCTGCCGCTTACAGATCGAACAATTGAAAAATTAGATGACCATGCAGACAGGTTATTTTCTCCAGGCCATATAACAAGCCTTGCACTTGCAATATTGGAAGGAATATCCTGACTTGCTACAACAGTATTTTTGTTTGTCCCTCTTTGCGCTACATCACGCCTTTGATCCATAATTAACGACATAGAAGAACCCATATTGGGAAATCTTGCTTCTACCATTGAATCTCCATCAATAAATAATTGAGGAAACTCTGTGTCCATGTCCTTTACCCATGCACTAATATCAGCAACCCATATATTTCTTGTATGCTGTCTCCATTCAGGCGTTATTGGAATAGTGGGAGTAATTATTACTTCTGCTCCTGGCATTGCAGTAAGTGTTACAGGTCTGTTTGCATTTCCTGATGGTATTTTGAATTTTTCATGGTAAGTACCTGAATCAACAAGGACAGTATCACCTGCCCTAACATAGTGCATGGCATTGGCTATTTTTTGAAAAGGACGGGCTTGTGATCCGTTTCCGGAATCACTTCCCTTACTTGCACTGACATAAATATTTCTGGCATTGCTGCCTGCTCTCTCCCCTACATTAGAAACTCTGGAAGTTGGAGTATAATCCCAATTTAAAGTATTAATCGTTACATTTAAATTGTCAAAATAATAAACTGTATTTTGATAATCATTCCCCCATGTGGTTAAATATAGAAGCGGTTCCCTGCCAGAAGGTGTGATTCTAATCGTTTTATTAATATTATACCAAACACCAACTTCAGCATTACCTAAAAGAGCTACCGTAGGATATTCTGGTTCATTATTCACACTCCATCTCAGTTCTCCGCTAGTACCTGTACGCATTACATCGACAGAAAAATTTATTATTATAGGTTTTCCTCTATGAGGTATCATTGGAAAACTAATTACATTCCAATCACAGTCCCTTCCGTTAATCTTTATAACATTAGTTCTATCATACTGCGGCAGGTTTACAATTTCATAATTAGTTGCATTTGATCTAAACCCGTTTACAAGAGTTGTATTACGGTTCGAACTTACACGGACTTCCTGTACGGTAGTTCTTGCCTGGCTGGAAAATAATAAAACTACTGCTGCCAGAAAAGTAATAACAATTAGTTTTTTCATGTTTTTCCCCTAAAAATGTTTAAAATAACATTTAATTTTAACAAGAAAACCACTAAACGAGACTAATTGGCTACAAAATATTTACCTGATTATACCTGATATTACCTGATACAAATTTTAATTATTTTTTGCCAGTTCAAACTTTGTAAAAGTCAAAATTGGTTGGTTTATGGTATAAGGAGTTATATCGATAACGAACTGGTTTGCGTCAGGTTCTGCGCATTTTGCGGATTTTTTGGGAATCATAATCGCCGAAGAACTATATTCAGTATTTGCGATAATTTTTGATAATGCTATTCCCTGAAAAAGATGATTAAATCCGTCTACATTTGTAATCCTGTCCGAAAAACCAATACAGAATTCATTAAAATCTACATTTGATGTGAAACTATAAGAAAAGGTATATATTTCTCCGGCAATTATCTTGTTATTAAAAAACATGGGTAAAGTAATACTGTAATGCCAGGTATAAGGCGCATTATAAAAAGGAGTAATTATTATCGGGTTTTCTTTAGTTGCCAATGAACTAATTTTTTTTAATTTATATTTATTAAAAAGTTCTTTTTTACTTTTCACACCCAGTTTACGGTATATATTAGTACGGTGAGTATCTAATGTATGATGACTGATTTCCAAAATATAAGTTATTTCTTTTGGAGAAATACATTTTAGTAATAAATCGAAAACATCCTGTTCACGGGGTGTAAGGGTTTCTAACATCTTTAACAAATTAAACAGAATTTTGGAAAAAATCAAGAGGTTTTAAAAATTTCTGTTAAATATGCGCTGCCTTCAAGATAATATCCTGTTTCTAAATCTTCAATTTCTTGAATGATTTCCTTATCAAGTAAAATACTAATTGCCTGACCAATACTTACATCGTTTTTTTTTCTAACGCTTGCAATCATATTTCCCAATTTAACATAGACAAGGAATCTTTGTTTATCTGTCATATTACATTACTTCCATGATATAAAATCATTTACCCTCTCATATTTTCACAAACAAGGTTTGGCATATCAATCAATTCATTAATAACATCATCATTTGATTGAGTATGCAGAGTTTCATAACAGTCTTCCAAATAACTTAATCCGCCATCTGATAATAATCGCTTTGCAGCTTCAGATATAGTTATTTCCATCTTTTTGGCATAACCGCTTAGAATCATTGCTACCCAGATTTCCTGTTTGTTCATCATAATAGCTTCTCCAATGCCCTCTCTACCCGCTTCACTGAACATTCCGCTCCAAGGAGGCGAATCGAACCAAAAAGAGGCGGGCTTACACGGCTGCCTGTAATTGCGACACGGAGCGGCATCATTAAATCGCCAAGTTTAATTTCTCTTTTTTCCGCTTCTGCTTTGATAAAACTTTCCGCCTGTTCGTCATTTGGCATTTGCGCTAACACGCTGACCAGTTCCTTGCCAACCTGTAAAAGTTCGATTGTTTTTGTTATGTCGCATTTTTTGGGGATAAACTCTTCCGCCGCAGGTACTTGCGGCTCTTTAAAAAGATAAGCAATTTTTTCGGGCACTTCATTCATAAAAACAATTCTTTCTTTAACTAATTTAATTGCTTCTATAAAATCCGCGTTAATCCGTTCAATCCGCGTTAATCCGTGTTCCTTGTTTTCCAAGTTTTCCCCGAACAAACCAGCCTCTTTCACAATCGGCAGACAAAGTTCGGCAAGCTCCTCGTCACTCATCATTCTAATGTATTGCCCGTTGTACCATTCCAGTTTTTTATAATCAAAAACAGCGGGTGCTTTATTCAATTTTTCCAAACTAAACCTTTGCGCAAGTTCTTCCAGTGTGTATATGTCTTTTCCTTCCTCGTATGAAGCGCCCAAAAGAGCGACATAATTAATAAGCGCTGCGGGAAGATATCCATTTTTTCTAAATTCGTCGATGCTTGTCGCGCCATGCCGTTTGGAAAGTTTTTTTCCGTCCTGCCCCATCACCATCGGAAGATGGCAAAACTCAGGGGGTGTCCAGCCAAAGGCGCGGTACATGATCACATGAAGAGGTGTGGAAGCCAGCCATTCCTGCGCACGCAATACATGGCTTATTTCCATTAAATGATCGTCAACCACATTGGCAAGATGATACGTAGGAAAGCCGTCGGATTTTAATAATACAGGATCGGGGTTTACATCATCGTTAAGCCATTCGATATCGCCAAGCAGATGATCATGAAAAACAGTTTTTTCTCCCAAGGGGATTTTTAACCTGACAGTGCAAGCTTCTCCTGCGCCAGCCCTTTTGGCAGCTTCGTCTGAGTCGATATTACGGCAAAAGCGGTCATAACCAGATTCACTTGATTTTTCAGCTTCTCTTTTAAGACGTACTTCTTCGATTCTTTCTGATGAACAAAAACAATAATAAGCGTGCCCCTTATCCAAAAGTTCTTGAGCGTATTTTTTATAATGAACAGTACGTTCGGATTGAATGTATGGAGCAAACGAACCTCCATTGTCGGGTCCTTCATCCCATTTAAAACCGAGCCAATTAAATGTATCGTACAGGTTTTGCACATAACTATCTTCGCAGCGGGTGCGGTCGGTATCTTCAAGGCGCAGAATGAACTTGCCGTTTTCATTACCCTGGGTTTTTTTAGACCTTGCAAAAAGGTAGTTAAAAAGCGCTGTCCTAATCCCGCCAATATGCTGAAGACCTGTAGGAGAAGGCGCGTAGCGTACTCGT